>SXGS01522160.1_pt1 | contig 10780 bp, 7 predicted proteins | sample 3174681 | NCBI WGS metagenome assembly SXGS01 (sample SAMN11356861, study PRJNA531348) | freshwater metagenome | isolation source: freshwater sample F1-80 | place: China: Fuxian Lake, Yuxi | collected 2017-12-25 | reverse complement strand
CATGACGAAGCTGGAGCGGCTGATTCACGACCTCGCCGTAGAAACACAACAACGGGCAGCACTTGGTGCCGCCGCGCCATAGCTCCATCTAAAGTCGTCGAACGCTGATATGGCAGTCGAGTTGATGGCGATGCGTCTAACTCAACGCGCTGACTGGCACTGACACGGTGGCGAGTAGTAACGAACGTATCCGCCGGTTGACCAACCCTGGAAATAATACCCTTGGTACAGGTACGGCCCGTATTGCTGCGTTGGAATCGAATAAGCCCCGTACACTGGTTGCCCAAAGTTAGTTGAATTCGTCGCTCGATATTCATTGGCGGCGATCTCTTCTTCGGACACGGGACGATGCGTGACGTGAGTGTTTGCCCGCTCGATCTCATAAATCGACAGCGGGCGATTCGGTTTTCCAGCAGTCCGAGGCGTTTGGGATTGCGGACTCCGGCGCTCTGGGGAAGGTTCAGGTAAAGGTTCCGGCACAAAGGGAATTGCGACAATGGATCTGCCAAGGGCAGGCGGCAGAAGGTGACGATTTTCGACCGGGGTAACGCGAGCAGTAATCCAGGCGGTAACAGCATCGCGATCGAATCGGACCGCGCGTTTGGAGAAATTCAACGCGCTGCTAACTTGTTCCAAGAGTGCGGCACCGGCCTGAAGTTCTTCTGGTTTGAAGATCGCTGGCTTACCCGACGATCCACAAATCTTGGCATAGTCGTCTTCCGCTTTGGTGCGAGCCGCAGCATCAGTGACTTTGGTGAAGTCGAGTTCCGGGTATTTGTCCGGCGTCTTGTTGATCAGGGCAACATAGGCTGCGATTTCCGACGCCTTTAATACCGGAAATGGTTCTAATGCCGTTTCTGGTTTCATGATCGTAACAAAAGCCCAAACAGCACCACCGGCGAGTAACACTTGATCCCGTTGCCCCAAGATTGGCGTTGCTACAAGTCGTTCTCGTAGGCGGTCTCCAACGAATTCACGACTGGTTTCTCGTGCTGCCGCGGCCCGTGAACCTCCTGCTTTTGCGAATCTTTCGTCAATTGCTTTTGATAGTGTTGCGGTCCCAAAAGGGGCATCGAGCAAAGCGAACTGGTCGGGGCTCCCACTTTCATCAAGAAACGTGCCTCCCTTCGTGTTCCCTGAGCCAATGTCAATGACTAGCGCCCGCGTTCGGAGATCCTTTGGAACCAAGGCCAATGCCGTCAGCGTAGCTTCTTCCGCTGCATCAATCTTGTCGAGGTTTTTGCCAGTTTGCTCACGAATCGCCGCGACCAAGTCGGCGAAGTTATTCGCAAATGGCACTCCGCTACTGGCCACAATTTGGATATTCGTATCGGGGACGTTCAATTCCGATTCCAGAACTTTCATAAAGCCCTTCACGACTTCCGCGACGTCTTCGATCAAGACGGCCTTAAAGTCTTTGCCCTTCAGTGCTGAAATCGTCACATCGACCGTTTTCCTGTCGAGTTCCAACACTTTCAGCGTTGGTTCCCCGCCTGATATGTCAACTTCCACGGCCGATGCTTTGATGCCCTTCGCGCCGATCTCAATCCCACCGAATCGCTTGATGGGAGAATTTGCTACTGGCTCCTCAACCTCGATTTTACGACCGAGTGCCATTGGAAGCAGATGACGGTATTCAGCGGGCGTGACGCGAGCGGTAATCCAGGCGGTCACGGCTTTGCGGTCGAAGCGCACGACACGTTTGGAGAAATCCATCGCGCCGTTGACTTGTTCCAAGAGTGCGGCACCGGCCTGAAGCTCTTCGGGTTTGAAAATCGGCGCTCCGCCCGACGTTCCACAGATTCGGGCGTAGTCGTCTTGGGAGACTTTGCGAGCCGCCCCATCTGCTACACGATCAAAGTCGATTTCCGGGTACTTGCCAGGGGTCTTGTTGATCAGAGCGACATACGCCTTGATGTCGGCCGCAGTCACCTTGGGAAATTGGTCCAGCCCGGTCTCTGGTTTCATGATCGTGACAAATGCCCAAACGCTGCCCCCGGAGAACAACACCTGATCGCGCTCAGCCAATACAGGCTTGTCGCTTAATTGTTTGCGCAAACGATCTCCTACCAATTGCCGACTGACATCACGTGTTGCTGAATCGCGCGAAGTTCCCGGCGCGGCCGCGACCGCCTCGTCAATGGCTTTGGTCAATGTTGCGGTTCCAAAAGGTGCATCCAGTGGTGCGAATTTGTCGGCCTCGCCGCTGTCATCTAAGAACGCGCCACCCTTCGTATTCCCGGAACCAATGTCGATTACCAAGGCCCGCGTACGGAGTTCTTTCGGCACCAACGCAACCGCAGTCAACGTCGCCTCTTCGACGGCATCAATCTTCTCCAAGTCCTTGCCAGTCTGGTCGCGTATCGCAGTCACCAGGTCAGCAAAGTTATTCGCAAAGGGCACGCCACTGCTGGCCACGACTTGGATATTCGCATCCGGGACGTTCAATTCAGATTTGAGAACTTCAACGTAGTTCTTGACCACCTCGGCCGCGTCCTCGACCAGCACGGCCTGAAAATTCTTACCCTTTAATCGGGCAATGGTCACATCGACCGTCTTCTTGTCGAGTTCCAGAACCTTCAACGTCGCCTCCGCACCCGTGCCGTCAACCTCGACCGCAGACGCCTTGATCCCCTTCGCACCGATCTCTACGCCGCCGAATCGCTCGGCCGCGCCGACTGAGAATGAGGTTGAGAGATGGCAAAGTCCGAGCATGACTATGGCAAGTAATCGCACAACAAGTCTCCTTCTTATCAGATTTGCTTTGGCCGTCTGACGCCATATTCTGTTGGCACTGAAGTCATGCTGCAGCCGCACGACTTGGCGATAAATTGGGAGCGATATCGTAAGCAGATCGCTGTTGAGAATCGCGTCTATTTGTTGTCGCGAATGGAAAACACAGGCCAACCGAAATATTGGGCGGCACGCTCGTTGCAAACCGTACTGCCTGACTTCACTTGGCCAACTTCAATCCATTCTCCATCCGCGACGACGAAAAGGCGGCCGTTGGTGAGACTGGGCGAATCCTCAAATCTTGCCAAAACCAACTTTCCAAGTTCATCCCTCGAAAGATGGCCTGGGATTCCCAATCCGTTTTTGACCACCGAAAATGCCTGATCGTCGCGTGTTGTCGCGTCATCTGCCATCGAATTCAGGTGAGGTGCCTTCGATATGAACTCTTCTGCGGCCTCACGTTCTTTTGTGAGGTTCTTGTTTGGGTCCAGCCAATTTCCCTGGATCATCGCTGTTGGCCCCAGGATGGCCACATATCCTGCGTCGGCTTTAAGACTTTCTGCGTAGCCGGCACTCGTGACCGTGGCCAATGCCAAAAACTTACGGATCAGCGACAGTTTCAATAGTGGCTCCATATTTTTGGAGTCCAGCAAATCTTCGTAATGATTCGCGACCTCTGCGTTCCACTTGCTCTTGTCGGGAAGCAACCACAACGCCGATGCACGGTCCGCAAACAGTGATTGCGGAGACTTTTGAATGCCCTTCAAGTTCCCGGCAAACTGTTGATCTATGAATGGGGCAGTCTCATCAAGCAGAACTTGAATGGTGCCACCGTCAGGAAGTGGCTGTTTAGACGCATAGTAAGAGTATTCCAGACCGACTTGTCGAAAGACCCACAAGTCAACAATCTCACGGCGCTTTAAGTATTCTTTCAAATCGGAAGCGGCGGTCCCTTTGAATGTAGATTCTCGTTGCCGAAGCATCTCCAAGTATTTTGCTCCCGTTGGCCATGCGGACGAGTGAGGCAGCCCCATCCAATCATCTGACTTGGGAGTCTTCTTGAAAGCGTCTCCGTCGTGAAGAGACCGCTGCAATCGCAAGACGCTCTTCCATCGTGGCAAACTCGACTTCGCACGATCGAATCGAGCCGACACTTCCGAATCGGGAATACTTGGCCCTATTTCGACACTTAGGTGGTTCGCAATCTTCGCGAATGTTTCTTCATCCGCATTTGCTCCACGCACATCGGCTTCCAACTTGGAAAACCGGTTGGCTACAGTCTTCCATGCCGCGATTGAATCAATAGTCATATCGGCGGCCTCGACTTCAACTTTGGGTAACCCAAACTTGCTGAAATTGGAACGCACGCCAGATATGCGGTTCTTGAGTTCTTGCAGCCTGTCGTCGCTTGTGGGGCGGAACTGACGAGCGGAATCAAGGACCATTGCCGCCTCTTTGGCAACTGTGGCCAATTCTCTTTGGTGTTTTCCGATCTCGGCGGCGCGTCCACTTTCCCATTGCATTATCAACTCGTTGATTCTTTTCCGCTCGCGTTCTAACTGAGCGTTATCGCGAGCCTGTTTCTCCAGGGGCTTCACGTCCTGATGAAATGGATTCTTGCTTATTTCGTTGCACGCAGTCTCAAAGGAACGACCTTGAAATGCCCGCTTCGACAGGCCTGAAATTTGGCGAGAACTCTTGATGTCGGCGGGAACTGAGGACAGCTTGTCAATGACACTCGTGTATTGCCCTCCCTCCAGAAGTGGAATCAAGTCTGCAACAAGTTGGTCAATCCTACTCTTGTTGGCTAACTCTGCCTTTGCCGCTTCGAACAGCGGAACTATTCTTGCATCGGAAGCGATGTCCTTTGGTTGGCGATTCACGATTGAAACGACATTTTCAGCGTCTCCCTTTTCGAGCTTGGCTGTCAACTCGCCTACAAGTTCATCCACCTTTTTGGTTCTTCTGCCATCCTCTGCCTTTTTGACTATGGATTGGACTTTTGGATCTGATTCGACCTCATCAACGGCTAAATGTGCGATTTCGATAGCCCGCTGAAAGTCGCCTTTTTCAAGTAGGGGAGTCAACTTGCTAATCAGTTCGTCCACGGCGGCAACTCGCTGGTCTTCGAGTTGCTTGATCTTGGCGGCTTGATCGGCGGATTGTTTCCACCAGGATATTCCAAAAAGTACCAAAACCAGCGATGCAACATACGGAGCGGCTGTTTTCACTTGTCGCCATCGACGTTCCCTTTCAAGCCGCCGTTGAATTTCACGTTTCGCCTCGTCGGCACGAAGCTGTGACTCGATTTTTTCTTTCTCAGCGCGTAGCTTCGCCTCACGCTCTCTTTCCTCTGCTCGGCGTCGAGCGTCACGCTCGGCTTCTTCCGCTCGGCGTCGTGCCTCGCGCTCTGCCGCTTCAGCTTTGACTCGTGCTTCGCGTGCTTCCTGCTCCTGGCACGCCGGACAAGATGCTTTGCCCTGTAGCCATCGTTTGTGTTGTTTGCAAAACCAATCCAACTGTGAAAAACAACTAGAGCACTCGGCAGTATCCCCAGGATGGGGTGAGCCACAAGTTGGACAGTCTTTAACAATAAAGTGCATCGACATCGTAGTGCCCTTCAGATCGGTGCTTGATTCCCACGATAGACTTCGCGAACAACGTCAGGCGGAATGTTGACTCGATGGACTTCCGGTAATTGATCCGGAATCCACCGAGCGATACACGGCATTCGCTCAAATGGGCCAAACACCTCCCGTGGCAATTTTCGCGATAACGTATTGATCGTTAGAACTGGATTCTTGACATACCGTTCATACAGGGCAAAACGATTTTCGACATGATCATGCCCTCGGAGCATCCGCGCGACCGGCTGCCCAATTGCTTGGCTGGCGGCGATACAGAATTGCTCAAAGTCTTGAATGCCAAACTCGCAACCGCGAGTCATTCGATTCGGAATCCGCCGCTTCGCCCGTTCGTGTGCGCGGGTCCAAACAAAATCTTGGAGGCATTCGGGAGCATTCAAATCATTTGGACACTGGATCGTTGCGCATAGATCGGTATGTGGAACGCCACCGTGAGCTATCAAAAGTCCGTCTGGAAAAAACAAGGCTCGCGGCATCAACTTGAAGAGTTCGACAATGAGTTGGCCAAGTCGTCGAATGACAGCATCTGACAAGTTTTCGTTTAGCCAACTCGTAAAGTCGGAGGGATCCACCGATGACGTGAAGCGCGCACCATCAAACGCAAGGGCTTCGTCATGATTGCCTGCCAATAGACAGATTTGCTTGGGGTTCTGACAGATTAAGTCCAAAACCCTCAACACAACCTCGTAGCTGTAGTCGCCGTCATCGAACAAGTCGCCCAAGAAAACCAGCCGATGTGCCTCGGCACCGGGAAACCCACGAATGTAGGCCAAAGCACAATCGAGCGCCAGCAAGTCGCCGTGAACATCGCCGATGAACCAAATACTTTCAGTCGGCTCAAGTTCGCCAGCCCGGATAACAATTGCTTGCTCGCGTGCCGCTTGTCGGCAGGTATCGAACGCCATTCCAGGAAGCACCTTCTCAGCAAGGCGTCGCTCCATCGACGAAACGATTTCTTCAGCACGATTTCGCAAGTCGTTCTGTGCCTTCAGCTCTCGAACCGCAGATCCGGTTTCGACCGAGTATTCGGCATCGATCACTTTCAGACGTCGTGTATCAGGTGACAATTCAGGAGTTGGCGCGGCTCGCGTGCCATCGACTTCCATTGCCACTGGATTGGCCGACTCCTTCGTGATGACGTGATCGTGCGGCGCGGCGCGGCCGCTCGCTTGGGCAGGCACATCGAGGGGAGCAATCACGTTCTCGGGCGGCTTCGATGAATCACTTTGCGGCTCAACGACGCTGCCAACGCTGTCGTCAGAGCAAATTGAAACCGACAGCGGCTCAGGGGTGGCGTCCAACGTTCGAGTCGTTCCAGTGGCAACGCTTCGTAGGCGTGTCAAAAATTTGCTGAGAACGTTAGGCATTCAATTACCTTTTACTTACCAATTGCACGTTGAGCGTTTCCGCTATCAACCTCCGATGTCTGAAGTCCTAAGAATGGGGCAGTCCTAATGAATCCTCAATCGGAACTACACGAATTGCACAGTCAACGGCAATTTGACGATCCCTTTCGATTCGCGTCCCACGCCAATCACATCACCTGCTTGGAGTTCGACAATTTCGCGAACCGCTTTCCCATTAAGGAGCGTTTCGTTCTTCGCGCCTAAGTCTGGGCGAAGTTGCCAAATCCCAGTCGCATCCCGAACGACAGTGAACTGGGGATTTGACATATACGTCGAATCTTCACCGAGCGATTTGCAAAGGTGCTTGCCGACTGAGGTCGTAATTCCTAATCGCAACCGTTGACCGGATTCGGCAACCAACTCCAATACGCTCGCAGTGCGGGGAGTGCTTTTCGGTGGAACAGGGGCAGGTGGCACTGGTTTGGGATCAATGGATTCCGGCAATTCGATCGGTCCGTCGTCGATGGATTTCACTAGGTCGTCGGCCGCAGCCTTACCGTTCAACACGAGGTTTAGGTCTTTTGCCGTTGGTCGATGTTCCGGATTGGGGCGCAGGGCGTGGAAAAGCATCTTCGCAACGTCGTCGTCTCGTGCTGGCTCCGGCATACCACCAGCCAAAATCGCGACCGACGGCTTGCCCTTGTTGACCGCCTTCAAATAAGCGCTCTCATCATCCGATAAGTATGGATGACCTTGAGCAAGTAATTCGTAAAGGATCAAGCCGCTCGTAAAAACGTCAGAGGCGATCAACGGCGACTGGCCACGCAAATGTTCCGGCGAAAAATAATTCGGGGAACCGACGTAACCTTGGTGGCCATCCCAAGGGGCCAATTTGTCATTCAGGATCGAGAAATCCATGTCGATCAATTTGAGTCGATATCCAGCCGCGATGGACTCATCTTCGAATAACTGTATGTTTGCCGGCTTGAGGTCGCAGTGAACAACACCAGCTTCGTGAAGGCTGTTTAGCCCCGCCAACAATACCTTCGCAAATGTCAACCGTTGTTCCCATGTGACAGATTCAGGTTTGTCTCGAATTCGGGCAATGATCGATTCCAGGTCTTCGCCACCGTCAACAAACTCAAACACTTGGAAATATGTTTGATGGCCAAACTTCGCCTCAAAAAAATCAATGAACTCGTAAGAAAAACTTTTCGCGGCCGATGACTCAATGCGTCGCTTCAATTCTGCCTGGTACTTCACATACCCACGATACCAAGGAACGGTAATTGACGGAGACTTGTATTGTTTGAGAAAGACCTTCCTACCACTCGAAGACCGAGCAGCGTAAGAAATGGCCATTGCCCCTACATTAAGGAGTTGAGTGATCTCGTAGCCTTTGATGCAATCACCCGGCTTAGCTTTTTTTGCCATCGCAAATTATCCATCGACGCTGTTGAATTTCAGGAACCACGGATCGTGACTGGCTGCGTGATCGCTCCCCAACGAGCTTGGCCGAACAAGCCGCGCTCTTCGATTCCCTTCGTGATGCCTTGGTTGGTCGAAACCGAAACCGACTTACCAATTTGTGTCAGCAGCAACTTGAAATCGACGCCGACTAGCCCATTTCCAACCAAGTCGACAGTTTCGTATTCGCTTTTCTCAACTTCGGCCAGCTTGTTGAACGCCGAAGATTCGGGAGCGACGAGATACAGCAATACTCGCAGAGATTGAATTTTTCGGACGAGTTTCGGGAGAAGGGCAAGTTGCTCCGACTGGTAGATGCCGGTTTCAAAAGCCTCATCCGTAAGCATGATGACGACCCGGTGACATTGAGCCGCCTCCCGCCAAGGAAAATCCAGACAACAATCCAATGCAACCAGCGGCGTCTCATCACCGTTGGTTGCTAAAGCTGCAAGCCCGCGCCGAAACTCATCCAAGTCACGGGTAAAGAATCGCCCCGAAGTTTGCGGCTTGTAGAGTGAATCGATCAACTGCGCTGATGACTCTTCAAACAGAGATCGAAAGTCAAAAACAATTTGGTCAATTTGGGTTCCGATTTGACCAGCACTGTGGGCAACGAAATCGACCCGCCAGTCCCATTGCGCTTGCGAGTTTGCTGACGTAAGACCCGCCAGAAAATCGCCAATGTGCGCACGGACGGAATCAATACACGGCTGCATTGAGGCCGAAGCGTCCAAACAAAAAACGACATCCAAGACTCGACGCGTTGTCACGACTCAACTCCTCGAAACCGGCTGGACACACGCTTGGACTCAGTTGGGCTAAAGCTCTGGCGTCGCGGCTGACTTTGAGACGCTGGCCGCCAACTGTTTGAGTGTGTTCGCGAAATTCGCTCTATTTGAGGTGTACTGTGCTAGAGCCTTTTGCGGACCTTCGGGATCGGTACTGTCGAAGGGAATCGCCTCGTACTCGCTCTTATCAACCTGTGAAAGTTCGTCGTAACACGGCATGTCTGGCGCAAAAATACTGAGGCAAATCCGATTTGCCGTAAGCGAGTTGAACACGTCTGTGAGGCCGCCTCCATGAGCATCAGGAATGGCCATCGTGGGATGGAAGGACGCATCTGTGAAAACGATGACCACGCGAGCGGCAGAACTACGATACCGCCACAGTCGAGGGTCTTCTGACTGAGCTCCTTTTTCTGTTTGCCCGATTTCGACCACCTTGAAAAGGGCATCAAGGAGCGACTCGGGTTCGTCCCCGCCACCATCGGCATGAAGCCCGGACAACTGTGCCGTGAGCTCCGCTGGATCACGAACGAACGGGTTGTCCACGAATGGAGTGTCGTCACAAACAAAATCTCGATATCCGACGACCCTCGCACGCCAGTCGCTTACCGGACAGGAATTGTTCGCGTCCCGTGTCGTGAGTGAGTGAATGAATTGAGAAATGTTGTTCTTCAGAGCATTGATACACGGCTCCATGCTACCCGTGATGTCCACAAGAAACACGATGTCCACGACACCTCTCGATTTTGGCTCCTGCGACGACATTTCCGGCCCCTTTGAATGCTGGGTAGCGCTGAATCGAACTGGTCACCAGCAAAAACTCGTGACACCTCGATCCGCGCGAGGCAGTGCGATTCACGAACTGTGTTAAAATGCGAACGTGGCCCCAAAGTAGCCGTGAAACCTGACAGTTGCAAACGACGGGCGAGCGACCTCAACTGTCTGGCCAACTCGCCGTCAATTTGGTGTGGGATTCTCGTCGGATGATTCGGCCTCGAACACTCCCACAAGCTCGCCCATGACAACCGTGTAGGCCAGTGTTCCGCGTTCCAAATCCACGTCGGGCAGGAAGTCTTCATCCAGCGATTTCAGCAGCTTCGGGATCTCTTCCTCGGACCATCCGGCTGATTTCAGCAAGATCACGGTGCCCGAAACCGTGCCGCTATCGAGGTAATGCAAATCGACCGCCGCTGCCTCCTTGCCATCACGCAGCAAAAGGAATCGCTCGGATGACGTGGTTCTCAATGTCCGTTTCCACTGCATCATCTCGTCGCCTTCGTAATCAGAGTTCCTGCCAGCAGCATCACCGGCACGAGAATCATCAGCAAGAAACCACAGCCCTTTGCACCCGCCCCACGGTAGCTGACGCCAGTTCCGGGAACGGAAAACGAATGATACTTTCGGCCTCTGGCATCCTTGCCCACTCGAAACCCACGTCCGCCGACTGAATACCCGATCCCCGACCGACTCGCGCTCACCCGAAACGGTCCAATGTTGACAGACTTGCGGAAGATGAAGCCCATCGGACGACTGTATTTCTCTCGGATTGGAACTTCAATACGCTGTCTCGCCGGTGGCCGAGAGCCGATTCGGTGTCGTCGCAATGCACTTGTCGCATCTGAGCGCGTTTTGTTTTCTGCGGCAGGGTCAACGAAACCTCTGTCCGATTTGCGGAACGGTGGAGGACGAGAACCAGCATGAACGAATTCAAAATGATAGATTTTGCTTGTGACCTTGAGCCTCTGCTGTTCGACGCAGAAGAGCAACTCATGTGTCATTTCGACTCTGACGCAGTGGCAGCATT
>SXGS01392193.1_pt1 | contig 10782 bp, 9 predicted proteins | sample 3174681 | NCBI WGS metagenome assembly SXGS01 (sample SAMN11356861, study PRJNA531348) | freshwater metagenome | isolation source: freshwater sample F1-80 | place: China: Fuxian Lake, Yuxi | collected 2017-12-25 | reverse complement strand
CAGGATCTGCCCGTCGGTGCCGGCACCCGCGCCGATGCCGATGGTGGGGATGTCCAGCTGTTCGCTGATGGCGCGCGCAATGGGCGCGGGCACCGCTTCGAACTCGAGCATGAAGCAGCCGGCATCTTGAATGGCAAACGCGTCTTCGAGAATTTTCATCGCGGCGTCGGCGGTCCGGCCCTGGATCTTGAAGCCGCCGAACATGGCGATGGTGTGGGGCGTGAGCCCAATGTGCGAGGCGGTGGGGATCCCGGCATCGACCAGCGCCCGCAGGATGTGTGCCTGTGATTTTCCGCCTTGGGGCTTGACCGCGTCGCAGGCTGCGTCCTGCATGAAGCGGGTGGCGTTCTGGAGTGCCCGATCGACGGTGTTGTAGCTCTGGTAGGGCATGCAGCCCAGCACAAACGTGTTGGGTGCGCCGCGCCGTACCGCCTGTGCATGCATCACCATCATGTCCATGGTGGCGGGCACGGTGCTGGGATGACCGTGCCCGACCATGGCAAGGCTGTCACCCACCACGGCCACATCGACCCCTGCGGCTTCAGCCCACTTGGCTGAGGTGTAGTCGGGCACCGATGTGTAGACCATCTTCTCACCGGTTTTTTTTGAGTCGCGGATTTCAGTGATGGTCCGCTTCTTGAGTTCGGCGGGTTTGGCGGCGTCGGCCATGGGTGACTCCTCTGGGGCGGCTGATATGTCTTGAGTATATCAACCGCAATCTCGCCTGGCCGGGGTCGGTGGCCGCGCTATTTCGGGATGATCAGCACCATCGCCGGGAAGATTTTGTCGGGATGATTGATGAGGTGCTTGTTGGCCTGTGCGATGCCCGGCCAGCGATAGGCGTTGCGATAGAAGAAGAGCGCGATCGAGGATAGCGAATCGCCGTCCTGCACGGTGTAGATGCCGCGGGCGCCGGTGAGACGGGCGACTTTTGTCTGTGCGTCAGCGAGTGCGGCGCTGATGACGGCGATCTCCGCGCGTTGGGCATCGGTGCTGGTACGAAGCTTCGATTGTTCGCTGACCGCTGCGGCCAGTCGGTCAGTGAGATCGCTCGCGCGCTTTTGCTCCTGGTCCAGATTGCCGGTGCTTTGCTGAAGCTCCCGGTCAATGGCCGCCGCTCGGGTACGCATCGCGGCGAACTCGGTGGCGAGCGCGTCACGCTCAGTGGCTGCACCCTGCTGCGAGACGCGCGCCTGATCGAGACTTTTTTGCAGCTCGGTCTGTGCTTGTCGCGCGGCGTCGGTGACTTTGGTGAGTTCGCTTCGGGTGCGGCTCGCCTCGGCGGTACGTTCCTCAAGTGCCTGCGTGAGGGCGCGTGATTTCTCATCGAGGAGCTTTGAATCGCGCTGGAGTTCGGTCAGCCGAATTTCGCGCGCGGCGAGGGTGGATCGGACTTCCTCGAGCGTGCGGGTAGCGGTCGCAACGGTAGCCTGTGCCTCGGCGGCCGCCTTGCGCTCGGTTCCAGCCTGGGTTCGCGCCTCTGCGGCCGCCTTACGCTCGGTTTCAGCCTGGGTTCGTGCCTCGGCGGCCACCTTGCGCTCGGTTTCCGCTGCGGCTTGTGCGTCGACAAGCAGCCGGGCGGCACCGTCGGTTGCCATTCGCGCCTCTGCGAGCGCCTTGCTCGCGGTTTCAGCCTGGGTTCGTGCCTCGGCGGCCGCCTTGCGCTCGGTTCCAGCCTGGGTTCGCGCCTCTGCGGCCGCCTTGCGCTCGGTTTCCGCTGCAGCTTGTGCGTCGACAAGCAGCCGGGCGGCACCGTCGGTTGCCATTCGCGCCTCTGCGAGCGCCTTGCTCGCGGTTTCAGCTGCGGCCTTCACTTCAGCGAGTGCCTTGCGGTCGGTGTCGAGCTCGGAACGGGTGCTTGCGACTTGCTGCTGCAGGGTCTTTCCCTCGGTCTGGCGTTGCGCCAGCTGCTCCTTGAGGGTGGCGATCTCGTTGGCGAGTTCGTTCTTGCTCGGACCGCATCCGGCAAGAGGCAAGGTCAGGGCGAGAGCGGCCAGTAGCGCTGGCAGCGCTTTGGGAAACGGTTGCATCGACGGACTCCGGCGGTTCACTGTCTGGCGGAGTTTGTCAGACGGAGCGGTCATCGCACAAGGGGGTGGGTCCGGATGAGAGGTCAAGCTTGAAGCTGGCTACGCCTCGGGCGCCGGTTCGCCGGCCGCCTGGCTACCCGGGGGGCGGCTATCATGAACGCCCTCGAAACGCACAGCCGTCACATCATGTCCTACCCTCTCGAAGCCCGTCCTGCCGTTGCCCGGCTCGCCCCCTCCAGAATTCGGGAAGTAGCCAATGCGGGGATGGGGCGTGAAGACGTTCTGGCCTTCTGGTTCGGTGAATCCGATGAGGTCACCCCAGAGTTCATTCGGGCTGCTGCCAACAAGGCGCTCGCCTCAGGGGATACCTTCTACACGCAGAACCTGGGCCTGCCGGCCCTGCGCGAGGCGATCGCGCGCTATCAGTCGCAACTGCACCGCGCGTTGCCCGCCGAGTCGGTGGTGGTTACCAACTCCGGCATGTCCGCACTCATGATCGCCACCCAGGCGCTGGTGGGCCCCGGCGATCGCGTGGTGGTGGTGACGCCGGTCTGGCCCAATTTGCTCGAGATCCCCAAGATCCTGGGTGCCAGTGTCGAAAGTGTGCCCCTCAGGCCCAGCCCCAGCGGCTGGCAGCTTGACCTTGATGCGTTGATCACGGCGCTGGCGCCGGGCACTCGCATGTTGATCCTGAATTCCCCGGCCAATCCGACCGGCTGGGTGATGAGTGGCGAGGCCCAGCGAACGGTGCTCGAGCACTGCCGCCAGCACGGGATCTGGATCCTGTCGGATGACGCCTATGAACGGCTGGTATTTGGCGAGATGACCGTCGCACCATCGTTTCTTGACATTGCCGATTCCGACGACCGGCTGGTCTGCGCCAACACTTTCTCCAAGACCTGGCGCATGACCGGCTGGCGACTCGGCTGGATTACTGCGCCGCGCGCGCTCGTCGGCGCGCTGGGTACCCTGGTCGAATACAACACCAGCTGCGCGCCGGGCTTTGTTCAGCGGGCGGGGTTGGCCGCAATCGTGCAGGGAGAAGCGGATGCCGTGGCGGCCCGTAACCGGCTGAAAGCCTCGCGTGATCGGCTGGTGGCAGGGCTCCAGGCGATCGACGGTGTCGAGTGCCCGGCGCCCTCAGGTGCGATGTATGCGTTTTTCCGGATCCAAGGGCTGACGGACAGCCTGGCGCTCTGCAAGCGCCTGGTGGTGGATGCTGGCGTGGGGCTCGCTCCCGGCGCAGCCTTCGGCCCTGAGGCTGAAGGCTATATGCGCTGGTGTTTCGCGACCAGCGCCGAGCGCATTGACCAGGGGCTGGAACGGTTTCGCCGGGGTCTTGAAGCCGGCTTCAGGTCATTTTCTCAGAACAGATGAATCGCGGTGGGCGCGAAGAAGCCGATTCCTGAGAACACGATGCCCAGTCCGCCCAGGGCGACCGCGATCCAGCCGAGCACCGCGATGCCAGTGATGATCATGGCCGAGGCCAGTACGATCGCGATCTGCACCAGCGCGGAGGCGAGTTCGTAGTGATGGTATGCGGACATGGCCCGATCGCGTTTGGCCTCCTGCTCCTTGGCGCGCGCCATCAGTTCTTTGCGGCCTTCTCCGGTGTCGGGTTCGGAGTCGTACCGGGTGGCGGTCGCCTTCCACTTGGCAACCTGACCTTTGGCGGCGTCGCTCAGGCCAGGCGTGGCTTCCATCGACTCTGCAGCCGTGCGCAACGTAGTCATCCGTATCGTTTTGGCCTGAAAAAATGACCACAGGTTGGACGCTTCTATGTTGTGGGTGAGTGCGGCGGTTTGTGCCGATTTGCCCAACGTTTCACTGAACGCCAGCACCAGTGCAAGGAGCGCGATGAGGAGTGCGACCCGCTTGTTGCTGGGATCGACATGGGCGCCATGACCTGACATGGGGAATCCTTCGGTGGATAGGCGAAAGGCGCAATATTAACCGAGACGCTTTACGCGCTCCGGAATCCCCGCTTTGGTATTCCCAGTAGTTCGCGGGTTTCGTCTGGCGAGGCGACTTCGCGGCCGACCAGCCGCGCAAGCCGCACGACCTCCTCGACCAACCGTGCGTTCGATGGCTGATTGAGCTCGGGGTAAGGGTAGTCGCCGATACCGATGGCCACGTGACCACCTGCTGCGAGCGCTGCCATGGCGAGCGGAAACAGATTGCCCGCCTTGCAGCCCACGCTCCAGATTAACTTGCGGTAGCGCGGCAGGTGGTCGGTGAAGGCGCGCAGGCCCTCGGCGGTGGCGGGGTGTGCGCCCAGCGTACCGCCCTCGCCACAGACGAAAAAAAAGTAGGGTGGGTCATCGATCAACCCCATGTCGATCAGCGCGCAGGCGCTTCGAACAAAGGGAATGCTCCAGCAGGCAAGCGCCGGCTTGATGCCGAGTTCGCGCAGCCGCGCGCAGAAGTGTTGCAGAGTGTCGTGCGAATTCGCGTAGACGCGGTCGCCCGAGCGGAAGCGCCGGGCGACCGAATCAAAGACATCGATATTGGTGGACCCCGGGTCGATACCACAGAGTTCGGGCCGCAGCGCCGGGTTGCGCGCCAGCTGTTCAATCGGGGCCAGTCGGTCACTTGCGCTGCCGCCCACCGTGATCTGCCCCAGGGTCGGATTGAGGAGCAGCGCCGACCGGCGGCGGATCGCGGCAACGGCGGCTTCATAGTCATCCTGCCCGTGGGCGGGCGTACCGTCGGCCTGGCGTGGGTGAAAATGTACGATGGAGGCGCCGGCACCTTGAACAGCCACGGCATCGCGCCCGAGTTCGTCGGCGGTGTAGGGGATGTGCTGGTTACCCTGGCGCGGCGCGTACTCGTTGATACGCGCTTCGATGATCAGCTTATCCACCGCATCGTCTCCCACGGCTGCACGCCCGCAGCCAGCGGGCGCACATTGCCGATCAGTCGGCCTGGATTTTGGCGGCTTTCACCACCTCGGCGTAGCGCTCGAGGTCGCGCTTGATGGAGGCGTGAAACTGCTCGGGCGTTCCGGCCACGGGCGTGATACCCATTTTATCGAGCCTCGCCTTGGCGTCTGCATCGTTCAGGACTTCGTTGAGCACTGCATTCAGGCGGTCGATGATCGGACGCGGGGTTCGGGCGGGCGCGAGCAAACCCACCCAGGAGTCGATCACGAAATCTTTCAGTCCGTTTTCGATGAAGGTGGGAACGTTGGGCAGCGACGAAGCCCGCTCGGCCGCCGGAATGGCAATCGGCTTGATCCTGCCCGATTGAATGAGCGGCAGGGCGCCGGCCACAGCCGTCCAGACCAGCGGGATGGAGCCTGCCTGCAGATCGATCATGGCCTGGCCGCCCCCCTTATAGGCGATATGAACCAGATTCGAGCCGCTGCGAATGTTGAGCATTGAGCCCGCCAGGTGAGGCGTGCTGCCCACACCGGACGTGCCGTAACTGAGGCCGTTCGCTTCTTTCTTCGACAGCTCGATCACCTCTTTCAGCGTGTTGGCCTTGACCGCGTTGGCGGCCACCAGAATGAGTTTGGCGTCACCAATCTTGCCGATGGACGCAAAGTCTTTCAGGGGGTCGAACGGCACTGACTTAATGACGTTGGGGTTGATCACCATCGTGCCGTCAAAGCCCAGGAGCAGCGTGTAGCCGTCGGAATCGGCGGCGGCGACGCCAGCCGTGCCGATATTGCCCGATGCTCCCGGCCGGTTTTCGACGTTGATTGGCTGACCCAGGCGCTTACCCATCAGGTCGGCGGCGAGCCGTGCGCTTGCGTCGGTGACACCGCCTATGGTGAAGGGGACGATCAGACGAATGGGCTTTGCGGGGTAACCCGACTGCGCGTGCACGATGGCTGGCAGAAGGCTGGCCGTGACAGTGGCCGCCAGGCAGGCGAGGGTTGATCGGCGAATGGATGTCATGAGAACCTCAACGGCAGTCGGTGGATGAGTGAGCTCGATGGTAGCCGATCCTCTCTCTGACAACCTGCAGCCTCCCGGTCTCGCAAGGGAGATCGCACGATGGATCGAATTGCGGCACACTACAGCGCGAGGCCAAAAGCCATAGCCGCGGATCGGCTTCTTCCCCTATCCATTGCGCTTGACCACAGCCGCCCCTGAGCCTGCCTGAATCGTGAACCGAACCCGGATCCAGCGGAGCCTGGCTCGCCTTGGACGTATCGAACCGGGTGAGGGGCGTGCGCTAGGATGGGCGTTCGCCTATTTTTTCTTTCTGCTGTGCGCCTACTACATTCTGCGGCCGCTACGCGATGAGATGGGCGTAGCTGCAGGCCTTGCCAACCTGCAGTGGCTCTTTACCGCAACGTTCTTCGTGATGCTGGCCGCCATGCCTGCGTTCGGTGCGCTGGTGGCGCGATTGCCCCGACGCCGGTTCATTCCGTGGGTCTACCGGTTTTTTGCGCTCACGCTGCTCGGATTCTGGGCGCTCCTCACGCTTGATGTGGAGAGGATACTGGTGGCGCGTACATTCTTCGTCTGGGTGAGCGTGTTCAACCTGTTTGTGGTCACCGTCTTCTGGAGCTTCATGTCGGAGCGGTTCGGCTTTGAGCGCGGTCGGCGCCTGTTTGGGTTCATCGCGGCCGGGGGCACCGCCGGCGCACTCCTCGGGCCCTCGATCACTGCGCTCCTGGCGGTGCCGCTGGGTCCCGCCAACCTGCTCCTGGTGTCGGTGCTGCTTCTGGAAGTGGCGACGCATTGCGCGGGTGCGCTCGACCGCGCACCGCTGCCGCCAGCAGCCGGTAGCGGGCCAGTTGTAATACGGCCCGATGAGGCGATCGGTGGTGGGATCATGGCCGGACTCACCGAGGTTCTCCGCTCGCGCTATCTGATGCTGATCTGCGCGCATGTAGCCCTGCTATCGCTCACCAGTACCTTTCTGTATTTTCAGCAGGCTGCCATCGTAGCCGGCGCGTTCGACAGCCCGGCCGAGCGAACGCGGGTGTTCGCGCTGATCGATCTGTCGGTGGGCGTGACCACGCTCGCGGTTCAGGTGCTCTTTACCGGTCGCCTGTTATTACGCTTCGGCGCTGGCGCGGCGCTCGCCCTGTCGGCAATCGTGACCGCGGCAGGCTTTACCGCGATTGCGCTTGCCCCTGTGCTTGCAGTCGTGATCGGCTTTCAGGCGGTCAAGCGTGCGACCGAATTCTCGCTGGCCAACCCAGCGCGTGAAACGCTCTTTACGGTGGTCACTCGCGAGCAGATGTACAAATCGAAAAGCTTCATCGACACTGCGGTGTTTCGTGGCGCTGATGCGGCAAGCGGCTGGATCTACACCGCGCTTCGTCAGGCCGCCCTGGAAGCCGCAATGATTGCCTGGCTGACGGTACCGGTTGCGCTGGCCTGGGCATTGATGCTGCTCAGACTTGGCGCGATGCAACGCGAACAGGCAAATCGCAGCAGCGATGATGGCCAGGCTCGTCAGGCGTAGTCCCCAGACTTTTCCGATCCTGCAGGAGAACCCATGTCCCCGCTTACTCCCCCCGCAGCGCCCATTGGCCTTACACGGTCTGACTTTCTTCGCCAAACGGGCACGCTCGCCGGTGTTGCGCTGCTCGGTCCCGTATTACCGGCGCTGGCGGCGACCGGCCCGGTCCTGAAGCGATCTATCCCGTCATCGGGAGAAATGATCCCGGTGATCGGTTCGGGTACGGCTGTGATTTTCGATGTCGAGGCACAACATGCGAGGGTTCCGCAACTCGCCGAAAGCATGCGCACGTTGATCGCTGGCGGTGGCGCGATGATCGATACCGCGCCCACTTACGGGCAGGCCGAGAAGCGGCTGGGCGAGGTACTGAAGATGCTTGAGCCACCAATCCGCGAGCGCGCCTTCATAGCAACCAAGATCAGCATCACGGGCGAGCAGGCGGGCATTGATCAGGTCACCCGCTCCTTTGCCGATCTGGGGGTGGCTCGGTTCGATCTGCTACAGGTTCACAACGTACGTGACACCGATACGCATCTGAAAACCATTCGCAGGCTTCGTGACGAGGGCAAGGTTCGCTACACCGGCATCACAACCTCGTTTGAACGCACGCATCCCGAGTTCGAACGCATCATGCGAACCGAGAAAATCGACTTCATCCAGATCGACTATGCACTCGACAACCGCCTCGCCGAGCAGCGCATCCTGCCGCTAGCCCAGGAGCGTGGTCTCGCGGTAATCATCAACCTGCCTTTTGGGCGTAATCGTTTGTTTGCCAAGGCGAAGGGTCGCGAACTGCCTGATTTCGCGAAGGAAATCGACTGCGCCAGCTGGGCGCAGTTCTTTCTCAAGTTCCTGCTCGGGCATCCGGCGGTGACGGTGATCATCCCAGGCACAGATCGGCCGGAATACGCGCTCGACAATCTTGCTGCCGCCCGCGGCCGAATTCCGGACGCCGTAATGCGCAAGCGCATGCTTGACTACTGGGAGAGCCTTGGCTGATCGGGCGCGCGGCCAACCGCCGCCTGCCGCAGCGTGCGTCGCGCTGATTATTTTCTGGGCGTTGTCGCCGCGTTCGTGACCGTGGCCACCTGAACCCTGTTTATCGTGGGCTCGCGTGCGCTCGCCGCGCGTGCGCTTCTGCCGATGGATGTCATCGCGATCCGATTCACTGTCTCGGCGCTCGTGCTTGCGCCCTGGGGCTGGTGGCTCGTGAGCCGATGCGGCGGCGGCTGGCTGGGGCTGTCCCCGGTGCCGGCAGGCCAGACGGTTGCCCTCGGCATGAGCGGCGGCGTGATCTTCGGGCTCCTCGCCTATCACGGGTTTTCACTCGCACCTGCTTCGCACAGCGCGGTGCTCATGCCGGGGCTGCTACCGCTCTGGGCCGCACTGTTTGCGCGGCTCATCAATGGCGAGCGCGCTGATTCGCAGCGTCTGCTGAGCCTCGGGCTCATCATCATTGGTGCCCTGATGGTGGGAGGGTTGGCGCTGACATCGGCGCTGGAGGGCGGTACCGTCTGGATTGGCGATATGCTCTATCTGTTCGCACCCTTCGTCTGGGCGATGTTCACCGCGCTCAGCAGGCGGTGGGGCGTCGGACCTGTTCACGCCACCATCGCTGTCGCAGTGTTTGCCGCAGCGGTGTTCGGTCTTCCGTATCTCACGCTCGCCGGGGCGGGGCTGGTGCGCTCGGGGCTCGCCCAGGCAACGTGGTCCGAGATCGGACTGCAGGCACTGCTTCAGGGAATTTTTGCTGCAATCATTTCCGGGATAGGTTTCATGAAAATGGTGCAGGTATTCGGTCCGGTCAGGGCCTCGATGCTCACCGCGGTGGTACCCGCTATCACCGCCGGGTTGGCCGTATTCTGGCTCGATGAACCATTCACCTGGATGCTGGGTGCGGGGCTTGTGTGCGTGACACTCGGTATCGTGGTGGGCGTGGGACGTTCGGCGCAGCCGCCCCGGGCGCAGCCGGCGCAGGCAGACTGAGATGGCAGGCCTCATCTCCGAGGCAGACGTCGAGCGTCTGCTCGATCCCGATGCCCTCATCCACGGAATTGCCGAGGCGCTCAAGGCGCTGAGCGCAGGGCAGGTGATCCAGCCGCTCCGTGGCGTGATGCCCTTCGGCCCGTCGACCCGATTTGATCCTTCGCAGCCGCCAGGCCTCCTCTTCATGAAGCCGGCGCAGATAGGCGATGCCCTGGCGACCAAGCTGATCACCCTGGTGCCTGACAATGCGACACGCGGCCGCCCCACCCTCATTGCTACGGTATTGCTGATGGCGCCGGACACTGGCGAGGTGCTCGCTGTGATCGAGGCGAATACGCTGACCGCACTTCGAACCGCAGCGGCAACGGCAGTGGCTGTCGATGCGCTTTCCCAGCCCGACGCCAGCGTAGTGGCGCTGCTTGGCAGTGGCGTGCTGGCGCGTAGCCACGCCCGACTGCTGCGGCGCGTACGTCGGGTGCGAGAGCTGCGCGTCTGGAGCCGCAACCCCGAGAATGTCACGCGCTGTGCGCAGGAAATCGACGGGATTGCCTGCGACACCGCCGAGCAGGCGGTGCGGGGAGCGGCCATCGTGTGCACCGTGAGCAATGCCGCCGAGCCGATTCTGGCGGGCCGTTGGCTCGAGCCCGACGCCGTTGTCGCGGCGGTGGGTGCGCCCCGTCCTACCTGGCGTGAACTCGATGACGATGCGATGCGGCATCCGGTAATCGCCGATCAGCGCGAAGCTGCCGAGAAAGAGTCGGGTGATGTGATCCTGTCGGGGGCCCGCATTTACGCAGAGCTGGGCGAAATCCTGCTTGGGCGCAAGGAGCGTCCACCGGCGGGTCGACCAGTTATTTTCAAATCGCTGGGGCTTGCGATCGAGGACGCGGTGGCTGCCCGCCTGGTCTACGAGGCGACGCTGCGCGAGAGGCGCTAGGCGGTGAGCCCGCGCACCGCGCGCCGCGTGTCCACGCCTCACGCACTGCCTGGCCTGACTGAACGGAGACACACATGAGCGAGATTGCGAGCCAAGCGACGGCGCTGTTGAATCAGATGGGTATACGGCACTTGCCACCTTCGCGGGGCGGCGCGCTGATCGCGGTGCGAAGCCCGATTGACGGGGCGCTGGTGGCCGAACTGCCTCTTCACGAGGACAGCTGGGTGGACGAAGCTGCCCAGCGTGCGCGGTCGGCTTTCGCGCGCTGGGCTGGAGTGCCCGCCCCGCAACGCGGTGAGCTGGTCCGGCTCTTTGGGGAGGTACTTCGCGAACATAAGCCCGCGCTCGCGGCGTTGGTAAGTATCGAAGCCGGCAAGATTCCAAGTGAGGCGGCCGGCGAAGTTG
>SXGS01059220.1_pt1 | contig 10783 bp, 7 predicted proteins | sample 3174681 | NCBI WGS metagenome assembly SXGS01 (sample SAMN11356861, study PRJNA531348) | freshwater metagenome | isolation source: freshwater sample F1-80 | place: China: Fuxian Lake, Yuxi | collected 2017-12-25 | reverse complement strand
TGCTTTTTCTGCGACGCCTCGCGATCAAGACGCCGCAGTAACTGACGCAGTGACAGCCCAGCCATCGCACACCCCATGACTGCGCCGCAGACCGTCAGTAAGGGCGCAATCCCATACCGGCGATCCAGCCAGGCACCTCCCCCGGCCAGCAATGCCAGAGTCAGCGCCGCAGACACGATTTCATGTGCCTGCCGATAGGCCTGGGCAATCTGAGCACTCCGGCTGGTGAACCCTGCACGGTCTTTGCTCATTGACTGACTCCGGACGGCGTTCCCGCAGCACTCAGACACAACCGGGAGCGGGCGGAGTCTATGGAGCGATCTTCGTTGAGTCAAAGACCTGCTCGTGGCAAGTCGCCAATTCCCGGAAACGGGAGGTCAGTTCCGGCTGATAACCCGACGACCGTTGCGTCGTCGGCGGCTGGACGATGATTCAGGGGGTGGCGAGACAACCGGATCGAGCGCGCAGTCGTGACAGGCACAGCTTCACGATGCGTTCACCCGAGTGACCGTCGCCGTACGGATTCGCGTCGATCTGCATGGCGTGGTACGCTGACCGGTCAGTCAGAAGTTGCGCGACTTCCTGAAATACCCGGTCGGGGTCCGTGCCGATCAGTCGAGTGGCGCCGGCGTCGAGTGCTTCCGGCCGCTCGGTATTCTCGCGGGTGACAAGGACGGGCTTGCCCAGGGACGGAGCTTCCTCCTGCACGCCTCCGGAGTCGCTGAGAATCAGCGTCGACTGGTCCATCAGCCAGACGAACTCGGGATAATCGGCCGGCGGAATCAGATGGACATTGGGACGACCGGAAAGAAGGTCGTGTACGGGGCCCAGAATTTCGGGGTTCAGATGGACGGGGTAGACAAACTGCACGTGTGCAAAGTGGCGGGCGAGCCGATCGACGGCCAAACACAGCTGTCGGATTCCCGCCCCATGATTCTCGCGGCGGTGTGCTGTGATGAGGACCAGCGGGCGTCCGGCGAAAGCGGCATGCTTCATGATCCAGAGATCATGGTTCGTGCGCTCGCGCTGGACCGTGAAGTGCAGGGCATCCAGCACGGTGTTTCCGGTGACCACGACATCGTCCGGTCCGTAACCCTCGCGGAGGAGATTGCCTCGGGCGCTCTCGGTGGGCGCACAGTGCAACCACGCCGTGAGTGAGCACACGCGACGGTTGAACTCTTCCGGAAACGGGGAATCGATGCGATCGGTCCGCAGTCCGGCTTCCACGTGAACGAAGGGAATTCTCCGATAAAACGCGGCAACCGAGGCGCACATCGCCGTGGTTGTGTCGCCCTGGGCGATGACACAGTCGGGCCGCTGGTCAGCCATCATCGCCGACAGCGCTGTGAGGCAGCTGGCGGTCAGATCGCTCAGTGTCTGGCCGGCGGTCATCAGATTCAGATCGACATCCGGGACGATGCTGAAGTAACGGTTGATCTGGTCCAGCATTTCGCGGTGCTGCCCGGTAATGCAGACCACCGGAGTGACACCGGCCTGATGGCGTGCGGCCATGACTACGGGCGCCATTTTGACGGCTTCCGGTCGGGTTCCGTAAACACACAGGATGCGGTGCTGTGTCATGGGACTGCTTCTGTTGCCACTGGGGTTTTCGGTGTCGCTGGAGCCGCGGCTGGAGCCGCGGTTTCAGTGCCCCGCGACTCGTCTCGCTCCAGCCAGCGCGCGGCCGCTGCCTGTTCAAACCGGAAGATTCTCAGTTCGAACGCCGGGAGATGGTCCATTGTCGAGGTGACCGCGACGGTCTCCTGCGGTACAAACAGGTCGGGACGTGCCCGGATCAGTTCGCGCAGCTGCTGAGCGATCTCGACCTTCTGATAAAACTGCGGGCTTTCGATCACCACGAATTTCGGCGCCGCCTCCGTCAGAGCCCGGAGGATGTCCATGTCCGTTTCCACATGCTGCCGGAAGTCCGTGGCCGGCACACACAAAAAGTCGTACAGCAGGCGATCACCGCGGATCACGGTGCGGGAACGGCCCGGATCCAGATGCCTGATGTGATAGGTAAAGTTCCCGTCCCACCAGCCATCGAAGAAAATGGCATCACCGGGTCGGGTATGCTGCAGGGTGAATTCTGCGGCCTTCCGGTAGCCTTCCACGCGATACGACGGTTCTCTGAGTGTCCCGCAGGCAGTGAGCGTCAGGAATGCGGCATAGACCGCCGGAAGCAGCAGCCGTCGCAGTGAGGAATTGCCCGACAGCAGCAGCGGCAGTACCAGACTGTTAAGTCCGCGAACAGCGAAGAATGCTGTTGCAGGCAGCCAGTAGATGGCATGCCGGATATGCAGTTCGGCGAGGGGTGTAAACGTCAGATAGGTGGCGGTCAGCAGTGCGAGGAATACACCACACGGGTTTGTCTGTCGCCGGACGAATACAGTCAGGGCACCGGCGGCCGACAGCAGGACCACTGGCCAGCCGGCCTGTTCCCCGAGGGCCGCGGGATAGAACCAGAAGTTCTTCAGCTGCAGAAACCCGTTGGCCGAGCCGCCGACAGCCCCGCCAACCGAATCCGCCGCCTGTCGCAGGTGGAGCCCGCCCATTTCGCGGAGGATGATCGCATAGACGGGTGCCACCAGCAGGATGGCCAGTGCTGCAGCGCCCACCGGGTGCCAGGACCTCAGGCGGTCCCAGCGGCCGCGAATCAGGAACACCATCAGATAACAAAGCAGCAGCAGGACCGCATCAAAACGTGTCAGAGCGGCCAGCGCGGCGGCGAACGCTGCGGCGTACAGCGCGCGTCGCTGACCGTGCGAGTGCCAGCGATCAAACTGGTCCAGCGAGACGAGACAGAGCGCGAGGCTGGGCATTTCCAGCATCACATCCCTCCCGTACTGAAAGATCAGCGGGAGCAGCAGAAAAACGATGGTCACCAAAGCCGCTGCATCGGCGTCCGTGGCGCGTCGCGCAAGCCGATAAACGCAGACGGCTGCCAGGATCAGACTGGCAAGAATCAGTCCGCGTGCCACGACGACGGATGTTCCGAAGATGAGCATCAGGACGCCGCACAGGGCGTGAAACAGTGGTGGCCAGACCAGCAGGCCCAGAGCCGGATACTGCGCGAAATAGGCCTCTGCGTAAGCCTTCGGGCTGCCCAGACCACCGTCGGCGAGCAGATCCCGGAAGAACACAGATGTCATCACGTGACGATTGGAGTCGCCGCAGAAAACGGGTTCGGCCGGACGGATCGAGAGCAGATGAACGGCCGCCGGAATGGCCGCGATCATCAGGCAGCGCAGTGTGACCTGCTGCAGGAAAAGTCGATGCGAAAGACAGTGCGGCATATGATGCGGCCTGAACAGCCAGTGTGAGAACCGCCAGTCCGGCCGGGTGATTCCGGCCGCGTGATTCCGGGACAGAAGATCTGTGCACTCCTGATCAGTGCGCTCTCCGGATGAGACAGACCTGATCGATTCGGCAACCTTACACGGATTTTTGATGCGATACGGCCTGCTGTGTGCGGTCGACACCGTCCCGACCGAGTTTCCAGGCAGCGGCGTGCTGTCTCATCGGAACGACGTCAAACTGCTGCTGCAGAAGTTCCAGCATCCAGTGGACCAGTTCGATCTTGGTTTGAGATGGCTGATTCATGGCGGGGAAGAAGGCGAGATCGCTGTCATCGTCGCAGCCGAGGAAGTCGAGCGGATGCAGCAGCAGCGAAGGTCCGATGCCGGACCAGCGGCAGAGTCGCAGCGAGTTTCGCCACCAGGTTCTCGCGAGGGTCGGCGAGAACCCGGCGAGGTACAGGATGTAGCTGGCGTGGATCGGCAGGCGAAAGAGCGGCATCGTGGTCACGGGGATTTCGAGCAGCCGTCCTTCCGGGAACTGCCATTCGAAGGGAGCGAGCGGCCGGAAGCCTTCCCGGAATCCACCAAACAGCTGTTTTCGGTCTTCACGCTGCTCACGGCTCAGCCGGGCGTTCATGAAGTAATACATTCGAGCCAGCGGTCCGAGGAACGTGGGGAACGTCGAGGCATCGTACAGGTACCCCCGCCGGATCAGAATTTTCAGCAGCGTTTCACAGAAGCTGAAGCCGGGACCGCGAAACCCGATCGGGCACTGGCCGGTGACACGTTCCAGGTGTTCTTCGGTGCGGGCGAGTTCGCTGACCAGATCGCGTTCTGAGTACAGATGCAGCCAGGGTTCGTGGTTGAACGAATGGTTGCCGATTTCGTGCCCTGCGTCGGCAATGGCTGCCAGCGGTTCAAAATTCTCTTCGCGGGCTGCGTCCTGTCCCACAACGAATACCGTCATCTTCTGCCGGAGGTGATGCAGGGTGAGGAGGAATCGCGGGACGACCAGGGGCAGGTATGTCGGGAACCGCTCCCAGCCGGGATCGCCGTGGGTCTTGCGATACGCCCACTTGGTGTCGAGATCCAGCGAGAGGCTGGCGAGTGGCGGGCGGGTGACGGAGGATTCCGGGCGGATCATGGCTGCCTCACTGACTGCAGAACGCCGGTGGCCGCAGGCACCGAAGCTGCCTGGTCCGGTGACACGTTGGCGTGCTGCTGCACAAACTGTTCGGCAAGTCGGACGGACTCATTGACGTTGAGCGTCCCGTTGACGATATGGGCCGAGCTGACGGCGAAGAAACCCGGGACGGAAGTGACGATCGGCGGCAGGTTTGCTGAGTAGTCCAGAGTCGGCAGGGCAAACACATGACGCACCCGGGAAATGCGAACGGCTTTCACATCGGACATCCGCAGCCGCGGATGCATCCGCCTCAGTCCCTCCAGGAATTCGCCTTCCAGAGCCGCATCCGATTGCTCGAACACCGGATCATCGGGCCTGACGTAGCGGGGAAGATACACGAGAGCATGACCGCCGAGGTGTTCCCGCTGCACCAGGGAACTCATTTCGATGACTGCGGTAAACGGGAACCCTTCGTCGGTGATATTCGTGACGTAAAACGGCGACAGGGAGTTCTGCAGCAGCACCGAAGCACAAACAATGCCGTGATACCGGACTCCGCTGAAGCGACGTTTTTCCTCATCCCGGAGCTGTTCGCACAGGATCGGAGCGGCTGCTGCCGGGAGTGTGGACACGACGTGACTGAAGTTCCGTGCACGTTCTCCCGTGTGAACTGTCAGCGTCCCGGCCGCACCGGCTTCAATGCGTCGGACCGGAGCACTGCAGACGATTGTGACACCAGCGTCCGTCAGCTTTTCGACGAGACGCTGCATGATTGTGGCATAGCCGCCGGGAACATAACCGAACATTTCCTTTTTCAGGCCACTGCGCCGCGCCGCGTACATCCGTGCGATCGTGGCCCAGATGAAGGCGGCCGAGGTGTCCTGCCAGCAGTCTCCCAGCTTGGCCCGCAGCAGAGGGAGCCAGATCTTCTCGAACGTGCGGCGGCCGGAGAACTTCCGCAGCCATTCAGCCACCGGGATCTGTTCCAGAGCCCGCCAGTCAGTGACGCGCGAAGCATGATAAATCGTGAAACCCAGCCTCAGCTTGTCGATCAGCCGCAGAGGAGGGAATCTCAGAAACTCGATGGTATCGGACATCGAGTGCAGTTGGCGGTCCGTAAAGAATCCGGTCTTCGTGTTGACCCACACCATCTGGTCGTCCAGCGACAGCTCGCGGAGCAGCCCGCGGGCCGATTCATCGGACATGAGAGTGACGTGATAGTGGCGATCCCAGACGAGATCACCCAGCTGCCAGGCATCGGCAAGTCCGCCGGGATGTGGTCGGGCTTCCAGCAGCGTCACGCGACATCCTCGCTGCGCTAGTCGCAGTGCGATCGTCATGCCCAGCACGCCACCGCCCACGATACCCCAGTGAGCGGTCGGAGAGTGGTTGGTGGACCCGGCAGCGCTGTACATCAGATGGCTCCCGCAGTCTGCGTTCCGACGGAACTGGGTTCGTGTTCACGGACTGTGCAGCCGTGAATCGAGTAGCTGCGGCCGCAGCCACACACCACTTCGACAGGCTCAGGTTCGTGGTCGGGGGGGAACCGCTGGACGGGCTGGCCGCAGCGGCAGACAACGCCGACCACGCGGGCGGGATTTCCGACAGCCAGGCAGAAGTCAGGGACCGATCGGGTGACGACCGATCCCATCCCGATCATGGCGAACCGCCCGATTGTCAGGTCGCAGCCGATCAGACAGCCGGCTCCGATGGTGGCTCCTTCACGCACCACTGTGGGCAGCGTCTGCTCATCGGGATCGGAAGACCGCAGTCGCGTCAGATCCGGATCGGTGGCCCGGGGAAAGCGATCGTTGGTGAAGATTGTCCCGGCACTGACCATGACGCCGTCTTCGAGAGTCACGCCGTTGCAGACATAGGCATTCGAGTTGATCTTGACCCTGTGGCCGATCCGGACGTCGTAAGCGATCAGCGCTTTTCCTCCCACGAGGCACTGTTCCCCGAGCACGGTGTCGTGCCGGATGTGCGCATTGTCCCAGACCGAGGTTTCGTCGCCCAGGCGGACATTGTCTTCCACGATGGCGGTCGGGTGGATCCGGACGGGCATATGACATTCCTCCGAGACAGCAGGTGACGGGAGCGGAATTCAGTTGGTGTCGGCGGTGAGCCGGGCTGCCTGACGCATCCGGTACCGGGCGTCCGGGTTGAGGTAGTCGGTGACGGGGTGCCAGCGTTCGGACCGCAGTGCCGCGTAGGCCGTTTCAATCGCAGCCACGGAGGCAATCGCATCCGCCGGTGTGACGACGAGGTTCTCGGTACCGCGGATCGCGCCGGCAAAGTTCCGCAGCTGGCTGGAAAAAGCCGCGGTCTTGTCATAGCCACCGCCGAAGACGGTCCAGTCAGCGGCATCCGCAGTGCGGTAGCGGGATTCCTTCCAGCCCACGAACAACGCACCCCGTGAGCCATAGATGCTGATGTAGGAAGGACTGACTTTGTTCATGCTCCACGAGAGATCAATGGACGCCGTGGCACCGGAGGCCGTGCGAGCGAACAGGCAGGCGGTGTCTTCGACGGGCAGATTCTGGATCCGGCGTCCTTCCACGACCTGCAGTTCCGTGATCGTTCCCAGCAGGTATCTCAGGATATCGACCGAGTGTGTGCCGTTGTCGATCAGGACGCCGCCACCGCTGATCTCGGGCTGAGAATTCCACCGGCGGGACATATCCACGAATCCCGCAAACGTATTTTCGAACAGGATGATGTCGCCAATCGTGCCGGCGTGGATGATTTCCCTGGCCTTCTGCACATCGGCCGTAAACCGAAACTTGGATCCCATGGAAAACAGGACGTGGCACCGTTCAGCGGTCTCAGCCATCCGCAGTGCTTCGCCGGACGATATCGCCAGGGGCTTCTCGCACAGCACATGGACTCCGCGCTGCATCAGACGAATGCAGATCTCCGGATGAGTTGAAGGAGGAGTACAGACAACGGCCGCCGTCGGCTGCAGCTCGGCGATCATGCGATCCACGCAGTCGAAGGCTCTGGCACCCGCGATGGCGGCGACGTCACGCGCCGCGTCCGGACGGATGTCGGCGACTCCGACCAGCGGAAATGGCAGGCCCTGCGCGAACGCCTGAGCGTAGGCTCGGGAGATTCCGCCGGCACCGACGATGACGAATGACACAGGACTCTGGGCGATCACGACTGACGTTCTCCTTCACTTTCCTGGATGGCGGACTGACCGGGACGATGGCGGACTGACCGGGACGATGGCAGACTGACCGGGGAGCCGCGGGTCTCAGCCGCGGCGAGGTCTGGAACGAGGCTCGGGATCCTGCCGGCAGCGGGCTGATCCCGCCGGGAAGGCGCTCAGTGGCGGGCCGCTGCCGGGCGTTCCGTCAGTGTCGCGACGGCCGTCCGGATACTGTCTGCGAGGTAATTGATGTGCGTGTCGGTATACTTTTCATTCCAGGGCAGAACGAGCACGTGCTCGAGGGCATCCCAGGTCCCTTCGAACAGTTCCCGGCGGTAGTCGACGGCTTCCGGACGCGCGAGCGTGAACGGCCAGCGACTGGTGCCGAAGGTGCATTGTTCGCGGATGATCTGACAGCAGAATGCCGGTTTCTGGATGTAGCGGGGGGCCGACAGGATGCCGAAATCCTTCAGGGCAGCTCCCAGGGCCACGGTGCCGCCGGGAATCACATGATCATCCACCCGGAGACAATACTTCCAGAATGTATGCACGGTGCCGGGTGTCACGGCCGGGACGGAGATGCCGGGCACGCTGCTGAGTTCGGCCGTGAGGGCCGCAGCGAGGCGGATCCGTGACGCCACGACCTGCTCCAGCCTGTTCAGCTGCGCGACCGCCACGGCGCCCTGAAGTTCGCTGATCCTGTAGTTCAGGGCCAGGAAATAGTGATCCGGACGGGCATCTCCGTATCCCCAGGCCTTATTGATAAACAGATACATCCGGCGGGCGAGGGCATCATCATTGGTCACCACCAGTCCGCCTTCGCCGGTGGTGATGTGTTTGCCCTGCTGCAGGCTGAAGCATCCGATGCGGCCGATCGTGCCGACGCAGCGATCGCCGGCTGAGGCGAGGAACGCCTGCGCACAGTCTTCGATCACCGGGATTCCGCGGCTGTCCGCCAGCTTCATGATCTCCGGCATGTCACAGGGGTTACCGAAGAGATGTGTGACGATGATGGCGCGAGTGCGGTCGCTGAGGCGATCCCGGATCGTGCGAGCCGTGACGTTGAAACTGTACGGATCCACGTCGGCGAAGACCGGGATGGCACCCTGATAGAGAATGGGTGTGATGGCACCCATGTCCGTGATACCCGTTGTAATCACTTCGTCGCCGGGCTCCAGGCTGAGCGCCGCCACGGCGCAGTGCACGGCCGCAGTTCCGCTCGAACACGCCCACGCGTGACCGGCACCAAGTGTCCGGGCGAATTCCGTTTCCAGCTGCTTTACGAAATTCCCTCGGGTACTGGTGAGAGTTCCGCTGTTCAGACATTCTCGCACGGCCTCCAGCTCCTCCGGCCCGAAGGTACGTCCCGAGGAATCCTGGTCAGAAGGCAGCGTCATTCCGGAAGTCATCTGTCGTTACTTTCGTTCTGAGGGATGCAGGGCATTCTGGAAAGGATCTGACCGGAACAGCCGGCACCGTGACACGTCCGGGTGCTGGCCGACCGATGATTACCGCGGTGCAGCGCGCAGCGCGCGGAGAGCCGTGATTCGACACAGCAGTCGGAGATGACTCAGGATCGTCCGCAGAGTCTTCATTTTCGAAACACCGAAGAGACGAACGTCCAGTTCGGCCGGGTGCTCGACAATCGTTCGGTGGTGCAGACAGAGCTGCGCGGCCAGTTCGGCAGTTCCCAGAAATCCGGTTTCGTGCAGCGGCAGATCGAGGATCTGTGAGCGGCGATACACCCGAAAACAGCTGGTCCACGTCGCCAGCGGCCGCCGCAGCAGAGCGCGATAAAGCAGGGACAGGCCGAAGGACAGCGCCAGACGCTGACGAGGCACGTTTCGGACACGTCCCTCGCGGTGGTATGGCGATGCCGTGACCATGGCCACGCCCGGTCTGAGCAGTGGCAGCATCAGTGCAAGTTCCAGCGGATCGTACGAGCAGTCGCAGTCCATTGAGCACACGATCTCGGACGTGGCTGCCGCAACTCCCGTCAGGATCGCCGCCGAAACCCCCCGGTTCGTCTGATGCTCCAGAATCCGCGTCCGGGAGTCTTCGCCGAACAGCTGACGCAGCGCCTCTGCCGTACAGTCCCGGCTGCAGTCATTGACAAAGATCACGTGCAGGTCGTACGTCTCCGACAGACGTTCCTTCAGCTGCTCCAGTGTCCGCGCCAGGTAAGGCAGTGATCCCTCCTCATTGTAACACGGAATGACCAGTGTCACTTCGGGGCGGGATTCGCCCCGGCGAATCCCGCGGCCGGTGCCGCTGACAACGCCGCGGTCAACGCCGCGCCCAACGCCGCGGGGGACTGCATGAACTGCGGCCGATCGGGCCGATGCCGCGTCCCGGCTGCCCGGTGCCGTTGCCGGACTGGATTCCGGCATGTCACGGATTTCGTGCACGGCCGGACGCAGCTCGGAACTCGTCGTCCGGACCGACGGATGGCGTGGCGAGATTTCCGCGAGAGGACTGCCCGGCAGGCCGGAATGGTCCCGAATCGAAAGAAACCGCCAGGCCTGCAGATACTCCGGCAGCAGCCAGCGGTATTTGCCGAGGTTGCGGTAGTGTCGAACCTGAGTCAGCCTTCCCAGCACACTCATGCGGGGCTGGTCCGAATCCAGCTCCCAGACCTGAAAATACATCACGTAGGGTGCCGATTCGGTTTCCATCCAGCGCGCTACCGCGGATCGCATCAGGCGGTGCGGGAACTGACGCTGGTAATTGCCGCCGCTGATCGGCAGCCACGACCCGGCGACGGGCAGCGTCGAAGGCGGAATTTCCAGCAGGCGTCCGCTGCGGAGCATGTGCGACACGATCGTGCGGCTGCCGGGATCCCGGCGAAAATCGCGCCTGCGCGGCAGGAGGCTGGAATCATACAGGTAACCGGCATCGCGGACTTCTTCCAGAAACGACAGATCCGACCGGCGCAGCCAGCCGTCCGAGAGGCGAAAGCCGCTGACCGGCTGACCCGTGCAGTCCTGCAGGACCAGCCGGGAACGACGCAGATCTTCAAACCTCGCACGCCGGTCCAGCTGCAGCAATGGCTGATGCAGATGACCCCGGCTGGCGACTTCATGGCCAGCGTCACTGATCAGACGCACCAGTTCCGGGTGCTTCTCCGCAATCCAGCCCAGGACGAAGAATGTGGCGGTGGTGCGATACTGTTCCAGAACCGACAGATCCGACCGGCGCAGCCAGCCG
>SXGS01019409.1_pt1 | contig 10783 bp, 7 predicted proteins | sample 3174681 | NCBI WGS metagenome assembly SXGS01 (sample SAMN11356861, study PRJNA531348) | freshwater metagenome | isolation source: freshwater sample F1-80 | place: China: Fuxian Lake, Yuxi | collected 2017-12-25 | reverse complement strand
TTCAAGCTGATCTTGTTCGTGCTCGTCGACGGCTGGTACCTGGTCGCCGGCTCGCTGGTGCAGAGCTTCAACCAGGGCTAGCGTTGTCGCCCTGAACGCCTCTGCCCAGGCCGACCAGCACCTCGTCGATGGTGACCAGGAACGACTTGATGTCGAGGGGCTTGGTCAGATAGCGGAAGAACCCCGCCGCCATGCCGCGTTCGATATCGCGCGGCAGCGCCGCGGCGGTGAGCGCCATCACCGGAATCTGGCAAGTCTCCGGCAACGCCTTGAGCCGGGCGAGCACCTCGTAGCCGCTCATTCCCGGTAGGTTGAGATCGAGGACGATGATGTCGGGTTTGTGCGCCGCCGCCAGTTCGAGGCCGAGCTGCGGCGTCGGGGCCGCAAGCATCGAGACGTTGGGCAGGCCCGCCATGAGATGTTCCATCAGCCGCAGGTTGGCGGGATTGTCCTCGACGTAGAGCAGCGTGTAACCGCCTGCGGTTGCCCGGGGTGCCGCCGCCTGCATCAGATCGCCCGGATCCTCGGTCACCGTCCGCGTGGTTTCGACGGGAAGCTCGATCCAGAACGTACTGCCCTTGCCGCGCGTGCTCATGAAGCCGATGGTGCCACCCATCGCCTCGACCAGACGCTTGCAGATCGCCAGACCGATACCCGTGCCTTCCACCGTCGTGTATTCGGCGCCGAGACGCTGGAACGGCTGGAACAGGTCGGCCTGCTGCTCGGTCGAGATGCCGATACCCGTATCCACGATCTCGAAGCGGACCCGGCCCCGGTCGGTATGCGCCGCCGACAGGCGCACCGAGCCGCCCGGCCGATTGTACTTGATGGCATTGGAGACAAGGTTGATCAGGATCTGCCGCAGCCGCAGCTCGTCGGCCCGTACATCGGGAATGTCGGGCGTCTGGGCGACCACCAGCTCGATTTCGGCCTTCCCGGCCATCGGCATCATGGTGTGGCTGACATCAGCCAGCGAGGTGGCGACGACGACGCGTTCGAGCGACAGCTTCAGGGAGCCGGCCTCGATGCGCGCCAGGTCCAGAACCTCGTTCACCAGGCTCAGCAGATGCTTGCCGCCGCTGATGATGAAATTGCAGAACTCCCGCTGCTCGCCCGACAGGTTGCGCTGGCGATCGAGCGCCAGCATCTGGGCAAAGCCGATGATGGCGGTGAGCGGCGTGCGCAGCTCGTGACTCATGCGCGAGAGGAATTCCGACTTGGCGTGATTCGCCGCATCCGCCTCGGCGCGGGCCGCGATCAGCTCGGCTTCGCGCTGCTTGACCTCGGTCACGTCCGTGCGCACGACCACGACGCCGCCGTCGCGGGTCCGCTGCCGCCGTACGGAAATCCAGCGCCCGTCGCCGAACTTCACCTCAACCGGGAGGCCGGTCGGGTTGCGGTGCTGCATCAGGCGTTCCTGGACGTATTCCGCCTCGCGTCCGATGGCCGCAGGGATCCGCCCGCTCTCGGCCTGGCGCGTGATCAGCGCCTCGAAGCTATCGCCTGGCTGGATCGGAAATCCGGCGGTCTCGTCCATCTGCGCCACGGCCTGGTTGGAGAGAACCAGCCGTTCGTCCGAATCCCAGAGCAGGAATCCGTCCTGCAGACTTTCGATGGCGTCGATCAGGCGTGCCTTCGCCTGCTCCGCCTCGGCGCGCGCCACCATGAGCTCCGCCTCGCGGCGCTTCAGCTCCGTGATGTCGGTCCGGATGCTGACGATGGCCCCGTCCCGCGTCCGGCGCTCGCGGATCGAGACCCAGGTGCCATCGTCGAATTGCTGCTCGATCGCCTGGCCGCTCGGGTTGCGGTGCTGCGCCAGGCGCCCGCGAATATAGTCGTCCTCGCGACCGATGGCCGCCGGCACGCGGCCGGCACGGACCCGCTTCACCATCATGTCTTCGAACTGGACGCCGGGGACCAGTGATCGCCCGTCTTCGCCGTCAGCCGCCTCCGCCGCGGCGTTGCGCAGCACAAGTCGGTCCTCCGTGTCCCACAGCAGGAAAGCGTCGGCCAGGCTGTCGATGGCGTCGACCAGGCGGGCATGGGCCTGCGAGGCCCGCGCCTCGGCGTCCCGCAGGGCCTCCTCGAAGCGCTTGCGCTCGGTGATGTCCATGACGACGCCGTCCCACGCCACGTCGCCGCCGGCGAGGCGCCGCGGCTGCGAGCGGCCGCTCAGCCACTTGGTCGAGCCGTCACGGGCGGTGATGCGGAAATCATGCTCCCAGACCAGGAGGTCGCGCGCCGAGGAGTCCACGGTGCGCAGGAACCCGTCGAGGTCGTCGCGGTGGATGGCGTCGATGATCACAGACGGATCGGCCATCGCCTCTTCGCGCGTGACCCCGAAGATCTGCTGCACGCCCTGGCTGAAATAGGGGAAGGAGATGCGCCCGTCGCGATGCAGGATACGGCGATAGACGATGCCGGGAACATTGGCGGTCATGCTGCGGAAGCGCTCGTCGCTCTCACGCAGCTCGGCTTCCGCGCGTTTCTGCTCGGTCACGTCTATGAGGACGGCGAGCGAGCGGATAACCCTGCCTTCGGCGTCGCGCTCCGCAGTGGCTGACAGCAGCACGTCGACAATCGCGCCGTCACGCTTGACGAACTGGTAGGGCACGTCTTTGCAGATTCCGGTGCGGAAAAAAGCCGGCAGAACGACATCCCGCGCGTATTGCCGGGACGGCGCCGTCAAGAACTCGGACGAGCGGCGGCCGATCACCTCCTCGCGCGTGTAGCCAAGCGATTCAAGCCAGTAGTCGCTGACGCCGATCAGACGCCCCTCATCGTCGATCGAATGCATCATGACCGGCGTGCGCTTGTAGAGGGCACGGAAGCGTTCCTCGCTCGCCTTCAGATCGGCATCGGCCTGCTTCTGCACGGTAATATCGCGAGCGATCATTGCCGCCCCGATTACGGTGCCGCTGACGTCGCGGATGGGCGACGCCGTCAGCACGATGTCGATGAGGCGGCCGTCCTTGTGACGGCGCTGCGTCTCGAAGTTACTGACGCGCGAGCCCATACTGATGCTGCCGCTCACGACCGCCGGCTCGTCGCTCCGGCTCGGCGGCACGAGCAGCGAGACATTCTGGCCGATCGCTTCCCCGGCCGTGTAGCCGAAGATGCGGACCGCGCCGTCATTCCAGCTGGTGATCACGCCACCGATGGTCCGGGTGAAGATGGCGTCGTCGGTGGACTCGACCACGGAGGCCAGAAGCCGGCTGGCCCGCTCATTCTCCTCGCGGCGGCGCAACTGCCCGATCAGCAGCCAGTTGCCGATCGTCAGGACGAGGAGAAACGCACCAACCCGATATGCCTCGGCGCGCAAGTTGTCATAAAACGGCGCCAACACGGTTGCCTTCGACATGCCCACGACGATGTGGAGTGGTGCGCCCGCGACCTTCGCGAAGCTGAATATGCGATCCACGCGGTCCAGCGTGCTCACGATATCGAAGGAGCCCGAGCGGAACTTGCTGACGCGCTCGCGGAACATGGGGGCATCAGCCAGGGATTTTCCCAGCCACGAGAACAGCTCCGGCTCACGCGACATGATCGTTCCGTCGCTGCGGAGCAGGATCACTACCTGCTGCGGCCCGAGATCGACGGCTCGATAGAGCTCGGCGAAGTATTCAGGCTCGATGAGGGCCGCCGCCACTCCGGCAAATTGTCCCTGCGCGTCTTCGAGCCGCAGCGACGCGGTGACGATCCAGTCGCCCGTCAGCCGTGACTGCAACGGGGCGGAGATGTGGAATCCAAGCCCGCGGCTGGCCCGGTGAATCTCGAAATGCTCCTGGCCGGCCGCGCTGACCGGCGGCGGGTCGGCCTGCAGCGAGCTCGCGACACGCGAGCCCGCGGCGTCAATCCAGCCCAGGGAGCGGATGACCGGCGAGCCGCCCTGGGCAGCCTTGAGCAGACCATGCACGGTCCGCGGGTCGTTATAGATGCCAGCGACGAAATCGGCATGGATGCGGGCCACCGCGTTCAGCGACTCCTCGACGGCGTCGAAAGTGCGTGCCGTATGCTCGGCCAGCACCGCGGTCGCGTTCCGGGTCTCGCGCTCCGCGCGGACGAGCGTGGCCTGGTATTCCTGATACGCCGAATGCGCGAAGCTGCCGAGAATCGTCAGGGCTAATGCCACCGCGACTGCGGTAACGGAACGGCTTGGCGAGTCGAAAGCTCGCGACAGCACTCGCTTCGCGGTCGGTCGCGCGGCAGGTAGCGGCAAGAGCTTGCCCCGGAGATTGACCTTGATGTTCCGAGACTGGCCCAAAAGGTTAAAAGAAGCGTTAACCTATATTAATACAAAAGCTTAGCTGCGCGTCGCCGGACCGCTGAAACGCTCGCGATAGGCCCCCAGGAATGTCTGGAAGGGGGCCGTCGAGGGCAGGCGCGCAGCGATATCGCGGACATCCGCCATCGTCCCGGCGGCATCGCTGGCGATGACCGGGAAGATATCCTTGAAGGGCCCCTTGGTCATGGCCGGGCCGAACTTGCTGCGCACCCCGTCGAGGCCCGATTGGTCCCGCGCCAGCGCCAGGGCCGCGGCATAGCGCAGCACGCGGCTTGCCTGCTCATCGGGCAGGGCGGCATCGCCGGAAGGCGGCTCTCCGGCAAGCCGGCCGAGCGCCTGGGCAGCGGCGGCCCAGTTCTCAATCTTCCAGTTGATCTCGGCCCGCAGGACGTCGGCCTCCGGCGTGCGATCTCCGGCGATGCGCGCCAGCGCTTCAACCGGCCGCTCCAGATCGGCGAGCGCCCGCGCGGCGAGTCGGTCACGGTCGCGCTTCACACCGTCTCGGAGATGCCGGCCTGGTCGGTCGCATCGACCGCCGCCAGCGCCTGCGCAGGCTTCTGATCGAGCAGATACGTGAACGCCAGACGGCCGCCGGCATCGGCCTTGGCCTCGCCGTCCAGCCGTGTCTTGATCAGGGTGTCGAGTATCTCCGCGGCCTGGTCCAGGAGATCCACCTTGATCAGGCGGTCGGCCAGGTTGCGGGTCATGGCGTTGCCCGTCGGTCCGTCGGGAACCAGATGCTTGAACTCGCGGAACATGCCGATCGCGATGATGGGCGACAGCTTGTCGGCCTGCCCTTCCATGAAGAATTTCTCGAAGGCGTTCGACATCTGGCGAGTCACCGCGGCGACCTCGCGGCCGTCAGGCTTGAGCGCGATCAGATCGCGCAGACTGGCGAGTCCCTTACGCACCTCGCCGGCGTTGATTTCAAGCTCGCCCAGGCGTCGTAGCACGGCGAACTCGATATCGTCGCCGCGCCAGGCGTAGCGCAGGCGCTCGACCTGCTGCGCCGCCTGCGCCTCGGTCATGCGCTTTTCCCGGAGCTGCAGGTCGACGAGGGCGAGAGCCGCGAGGACCCGTGCCGGCGAATAGATCGATCCGCGTTCAATAGACGTCCAGATGGCCTGCGCTTCGGTCTGCTTGCCTTCGAGGATCGCCAGCCGGCCCCGCAGGTAGCGGGCCTGGGTTTCTTCGCCCGGGGTGGGGCCGCTGGCCATGACCGCCTCGATCCGGTCGCGCGCCGCCGGAATATCGCCCAGTTCGATCAACGCCTCGGCCACGGCCAGGCCGATGCGGTTGTTGTACGGCGGCGGATAGTCCTTGCTGAGATCCGGCCCCTTGGAAATCTGATCAATGGCCCCGCGCGGGTTGCCTTCGGCCATGTCCAGCGTGGCACGCCACATGGCGAGTTCCGGCTCGCGATCGAGGCTGGCGTGGCGGAGATTCTTCGAGGCTTCTTCGAGGTTGCCGGCCATCAGCGAGACGGCGCCGCGCAGGGAGCGATAGAGCCGTGTATTGGCGATGGCCGGTGTCTGCAGCGCCATGATCTCCAGCGCGCCATCGGCCTCCACGGCGTTGCCGTGCGCGAAGAGGAAGCGCGCCAGGGCAAGGCGCGCCGGATTGCGATTGTTGGCCGGCGCCGACGACAGCGTGGTTTCAAGCTCGCGCTTGCGGGCGAGATAGGACCGGCCATCGTCGCGCCGCCACTCGGGGAAGCTGAAGATGCGCGGCAGCGATTCCGGATCGAGATTCGAGTCCTGGCGCGTGGGCACGTCATCCGGGGACGACAGCATCAGGCCCTTGGAGGAGAAAATCTCGATCACCGGTCCAAGCGGACGCACCGTGATGCCATCGGCCTCGGGCAGGACCACCAGGCCCTGAGCGCTCGGCAGGATCTTGAACTGCGGAAAATCGTGCTCGTCCTCGACACCCGACCCCGCCACCGCGGTCGGCACGATGCGCAGCTCGTCGCCGACTTCGGGGTCCTTCAGCGTCATGACCGCCTGCCCGCCACGCAGCATGACGGTGACACGCGCCGACTGCGGATCGCTCTCGTTCTTCGTGCCGACGATCGCCGGCACGTCGGGACGACGCGGCCGCCGCGTCATCTCCACCACCCAGTCATGGCCTTCGCCGCGGATCGCGTAATAGGTGTTGGGCGGCGGCGTCAGACGCAACGTGCTGCCATCCGACGGGATCTGGCGGATCTCGCCGACCAGATCATCCGGCGGCGGAATGCGAACTGCCGAGAGATCCAGGGGTGCGCGCTTGTTGAAAACCAGGAAGACGTAAGGGCCGCGCGTAAAGGCCGCGGCGGTCACGGGGTCCGGCCATTTGAACCGCAGGCCCTGTCCTTCCGAGCGGACGACCGGGACGGCTGGCCCCAGGGAACGTGCGTCGGCGGCGGCAACCCGCTCCGCCGTGCGGCGCGCCCGAGCTTCTTCAAAGGCGGCACTACGCTCCGCCGGGGTCACGGCGGAAGCCGCCGGACGAGAGGGATCCGCGGGCGCTGCCGGTGTTGCCGCGGCGGTCTCGCGCGAAGCAGCCGGCCCGGGTGGCGTGAGCCGGGTCGGAGCTGCCGTCGCAGCCGGCGGTGGCGGAGCCTGAAGCTCGCGCGACTGGGCGCGCATCTGCTCGGTGACCTGATTTTCCTGGTTCGCCTGGTCGCGCACCGCGGCCAGCGCCTCAGCCTGCTCCGCGGGAGTCAGGGTCCTCGCCGGGCGCGGCGTCGATGGGGATGGTGCTGCCGTTGATGATGACGGCGCGATCGCCGGGGCCGCGGCCTGTGGCATGGTCGGCGGCGGTGCCGGTGCCAAGGCGGCCGTACCCTGCACCCAGGGCGGCATGGCCGGGGCGGTCTCACTCGGGCGCGCGGCAACAGGTGCAGACGTGGTCAACGCCGCTGGCGGCGGCATCGCCGCGGACGGCGCGGCCAGCGGCAACTGTTCCCACGGCCGGGCTCCACTCCCCGCCGGCGCCGGAGCAATCGGTCGCGCGGGCGGCGGCGGTGATGCCTCGGCGGTCTGGGGAGTATCGGTACGCGAGAAATCGACGACGACGCGCGGACCGCTGCGGAAATGCCGCAGGCGCAGCCCCTCACCCATCTGCAGGCTGACGCGGGTGGCGCTGCCATCACGCACAACGCTCACGCCGCTGGCCACCTTGCTCAACCCGGACACGAGCTGGCTTTCGTTGACCGGGGTCGCGCTGTCGAAGACCAGGGTGACGGCGGCTCCCTGCTGCTCGACGCGATAGCCGACCGAGTCAGGAAAATCGAAGACCAGCCGATCGTAGGTCGGGTGGGAGCCGAAGCGCACTGGAACGGAGGTCGCGGGCGAACCCGGGCTCTGGGCAAAGGACGGCACGACGGCGAGCGGCCCGCCGTTTCCGGCCAGCACACTCGCGATCACTACCGCCGCAAATGCCTGGGCTCGCCAGATTTCGCGCCCGCTCATGCGCTCTCCGCCGGTCAGAGGCCGCCCGCCTGCGACTCGGGAAAAAAAGTTAGCACACTTGGCCCGGCAAAGGAATTAGACCCTGATTCCAATGAATCAAGGATAGACTCCTACGAGCCGTTCGCAGGCTCTAGAATACAAAAATTATAGTTAAATTTTTATGAATTGGCCGCAGCAGTTACGGCCGCCGGCGAGACGCCGATCAGGCTTTGCCGAAGATGGCGTCGATGTCCGCTTGCGAGTGGGCGTTGGTCGGCAGCTGGGGCCCGTTCAGCAGGGCCGCATCGCCAACCGGACCGGCCGCCGCGGCTGCATCGGCGCTGCCGGCAGCGGCTTCAAGGCTGCCAAAGGCTTTCACCAGATCGCCGACCTTGCTCTCGATCTCCTTGAGGGTGCGCACGATCTTGGTGATGCGCTGGCCGGTGATGTCCTGGAACGAGCAGGCTTCGAAGATGCGCGTGACCTCGTCCATCAGCTTGGTCGAGCCGACGGCATCGGCCATGGCCGAGATCTTCTCGGCGGCATCCAGGATATCGCTGGTGGCCGCCGCGGTGGCGGCGACGATGGCGTCAAGCTCGTCGGTCGCGCTGGGCAGGTGCTTCTGGCGGATTTCGTCCGGCCGCAGGGAAGCAATATCCCGACGGGCGGTCTCGATGATCTGTGCGAGCTTGGCCAAGCCGTCATACAGTCCTGCAGCTTCAGCGTGCGACGTCGCCCGGGCTTCGCGCGCAGCAGAGCCTGTCATGACCGCCTCCCCTTTTTCAGCGTGTTGCGATCAGAAATCGCCGATGACGCTGGAAATCTTCATCGTGAGCGTCGCCGCGGTGAACGGCTTGACGAGGTAGTTGTTGACCCCGGCCTGCTTGGCCGCGACCACGTTCTCGGTCTTGCTTTCGGCCGTCACCATGATGAACGGTACGGTCTTCAGCTTGATATCCGAACGCACCTCTTTGAGGAGCTGAAGCCCGGTCATGGGCTCCATGTTCCAGTCCGAGATGACCAGCCCATAGGGTTTCTGGCGCAGCTTCTCCAGCGCCGAAGCGCCGTCCGTGGCCTCGTCGATATTCGAGAAGCCGAGCTGCTTGAGCAGGTTGCCGACAATGCGCAGCATCGTCTTGTAGTCATCGACGATCAGCACATTCATTTTCATATCGACGGCCATGGGGGTCCTCTCCTTCGCCCGGCCGGGTTCATACCCCGTCCGTCACGCGAAATAACGCCCTATGATCTACAAAACCGGAGTTAAAACAGGGTAAATGGCCGTTCCGGCCGGCCTCCAGGCAGCGAGCCTCTCAGCCGCCGGCCGGCGCCGGTGCGCCAGCCGCCGCAGCCGGCTGCCCGGGGATATCGCCGGGCTTGCGGCGCTTCGACAGCTCCGTGGTGACCTGCTTGGCCCGGACCGGATTCATGGCAGCGAGAACCGGGGCGACTTTGCGCTCGCTCATGCGCTCAATCATCTCGACCAGGGTGGTCAGATCCATCTGCTCGAAGATCTTGGCCGCTTCCTGCGGCTTCATTGTCTCGTAGATCTTCACCAGACTCTTGCGGCGCTGCTCCTCCTGTTCGTCATAGCGGCGGATGGCCTGCTCGACGCCGGCCTGCAGCTTCTTCATTTCCTCGATCTTGGTCTGGATACGCTCTTCGGCGGCCTTGAGCAGGGCCTCGCGGCGGGAGAGTTCGGCACCGCGGCGCTCGATCTCGGCGCGGCGCGCCACCAGCTGCTGCAGGACTTCGATCTCGTTGGCCGTCAGGTTGGTGATGTCGTCAAGCGAACGCGCCGGACCGGCCGGCGTGGCCCCGACCGGGGCCGCGGCCGGCGCTTCCGCAGGGGCCGGGGCCGGAGCGGCAGGAGCCTGGGCCGGCTGCGCCGGAGGCTGCTGGGCGTGCGCCGAACCGGAGTGGCGCCAGGCATCGCCGACCTTGAGGCCAAGAACGAGAACCGCCAGGCCGATGGCCACAGGCAGGATCCGGACACGCGACAGCATCTTCATGACAGCCTTCTCAACGCAGCGACGAGAGTGATTTCAACAGATCGGGATTCAGCAGATCGGTATCGGAAGCGGCCGGTTTGGCCGGGCGCGGAGGCCGCGAGGGCTCAGCCGGAGCGGACGCTGCCGCACCGCCTCGCGCGGCAACCGCCAGGGCGGTGGTGGCCGCTTCGGCCCGCCGCACCAGGGCATCGAGGTCGTTGCGCAGGGCCTGGGCCTTGTTGATGGATTGCTGGAGCGCGGCCCCGGCCGCATCGGCGCCCGAACGCAGGCCGTTGACCCCGCCCTCGGCCCGTGTGGCGGCGAGGTTGAAGCGCTCGATCACCTGCTCGAATTCGGCCTTGGCCTCGCGGAAAGCGCTGAACCGCCTGTTCAGGATGAACGCGGCGACAATGGCTGCAACCAGCAGCAGCGCCACCACCACGTCCAGAACGATCGCCAGTGTCACGACAATCAGGCCTTGCTCGGCTTGCCGAGGAGTCGATCGAGAGAGATCGCGATGTTGTTGCCGCGGCGACCCATGCGGCCACGGAACATGGCCACCGGTCCGCAACGCAGCTCGACCTCGGTGGTCGGCGAGGCGTTGAGCATCAGCCGCGTGCCGACCTTGAAATCAAGCACGTCCTGCAGGGTCATGATCTGCTCGTCGAGCACGGCGTCGACATGCACGTCGGTGAGCCACAGCTCGCTGGCCAGGTGGCCTTCCCAGATCGAGTCACGGCCGAACTTCTCGCCCCTGAACATCTGCAGCAGAAGCTCGCGGACGGGCTCGAGGGTGGCGTACGGGATCAGCAGCTCGATCCGGCCGCCGCGGTCGTCCATGTCGATACGCAGCTTGGCGACGATGGCAGCGTTGGCCGGCCGGGCGATGGTGGCGAAGCGGGGGTTGGTCTCCAAGCGCTCGAAGCGGAAGTTGACCTTGGACAGCGGGTCGAACGAGGCGCTCATATCGCCGAGCACGACGTTGACCAGGCGCTCGACCAGGTTACGCTCGATGGTGGTATAGGGGCGACCTTCGATACGCATCGCCGCCGTGCCGCGGCGGCCGCCGCGCA
>SXGS01141600.1_pt1 | contig 10786 bp, 13 predicted proteins | sample 3174681 | NCBI WGS metagenome assembly SXGS01 (sample SAMN11356861, study PRJNA531348) | freshwater metagenome | isolation source: freshwater sample F1-80 | place: China: Fuxian Lake, Yuxi | collected 2017-12-25 | reverse complement strand
CGACATTCGGCAGGCCGACGATGCCGCAGCGGAAACCCATGCGTCGCTTATCCTACAGGAAAGGGAGAAAGCGTCCCTCTAGCGGCGATGGGGGGATTTCTCAACCGATGGCGCGGGCACCTTATGCCCAAACGCCCGTTCAGCCTGAGCGAAGTCGAAGGCCACGGGATGACCTTCGCCTCGAGGGACGCTTTGCTGACGGATTTCCTTGGCCTTCGACTTCGCTCAGGCTGAACGGGCCGGGGAAGGGGTGATTGGGGTCAGGCGATCCCGACCATCATCGCGGCGGCCCAGCCGAGCAGTAACATGCCCAGTGCGCTCGAAAAGCCCATCATCACCAGGCCCATATAATGCAGCATCGGCGGATTGGCGCGCTGCGCCTTCTTGTTCCGGCCGAGGCCCGACAGCACGAAGCTCGCCAACATGCCAAAGGTGAAGACAGCGAATTCGAGCATCGGGGTAGCGTCCGGTCTGGGGTGCGATCGCTATCGCCCTTAACCAAGATAGGTTAACGGCACGATATCGCGTCGACGAAACGCCTTTTGGGCGCGACCAAGTGAAGGAACTTTTCATCCGGTCGCGGGTGCGGTGCAGGTCGTCGACCCTGCGGGCGTCAGATCAGCGATAGTTGAAGCTGACGCTGATCCGCTCGCCCTTGGCGCCATTGGGCACCACTTCATGACGCAACCAGCTTTCCCAAAGGAGCACCGTGCCCGGCTCGGGCGTGGCGGTGGCGAAGGTCGCCAGGTCGTCCGGCGCATCGGGGCGACGCTGGGGTGCCGCCATCAGCATCGGCAGGCGCGGGTCCTCCAGCTTCAGCGCGCCCGAGCCCTTGGGCATGGCGACATAGAGCGTGCCCGAGACGACCGAATGGGGATGGATATGCGCCGAATGATGCCCGCCCGGCTTCAGGACGTTCACCCACAGGCTGTCGAGCTTCAGCTTGCGCCCGCCCAGATCGAAGGCGCACTCCTCGGCGAAGCGCGCAACATGGCGGTCGAGCTTTTTGCGCAGATCGGCGAATACCGGATCGCGGACCGGCAGGTCGTTGAGCGAGGCATAGCTGGTATAGCCGCGATAGCCATGCTCCTTCGACCAGCGCCGCCCGGCCCGGTCGTCCTCGGCCAGCGCCCAGCAGCTCTGTTCGATCTCCTCCAGCAGATCGGCATCGTCGAGCTGGCCCTCATAGAGCAGCGAGGCGAAGAGGCGGCGCACGCTCATGCCGCATCCCCCATGCGCAGCGCGACGTCGTTGACGAAGCGCACGTCATCGCCCTCCGCCAGCCAGTGCGCCTCCGCCGATACCGCGCCGAGCAGGTCGGACAGCGGCTCGATCTCGGCCTTGGCATAGTTGCCGAGCACATAGCCCGTCACCCGGTCCTTATGCCCCGGATGACCGATGCCCAGCCGCACGCGGCGGAAGTCCGGCCCCAGATGCTGGTCGATCGAGCGCAGGCCGTTATGCCCCGCCGTCCCGCCGCCGGTCTTCACCTTCACGCGAAAGGGCGCGATGTCGAGTTCGTCGTGGAACACGGTCAGCGCCTCCACGCCCAGCTTGTAGAAGCGCAGCGCGTCACCGACGCTGCGGCCGCTTTCATTCATGAAGGTGGCGGGTTTCAGCAGCAGGATCTTCTGCCCGCCGATCCGGCCCTCCTGGGTCCAACCCTGGAATTGCTTCTTCACGGGGCCGAAGTCATGCACCTCGGCGATGGCGTCCATCGCCATGAAGCCGACAGTGTGGCGGTGCATCGCATATTGCGGCCCCGGATTGCCCAGCCCGGTCCAGACCTGCATGTGGATTTCCTTGTTCGCTTGGTTGGGCAGGGCCCTAGCACCGGGGGCTTCGGGTTTCCAATGCGGGGTGGGGCGTGGGCGAAGGTTGAGGCGTGGGCTTCGACTTCGCTCAGCCTGAACGGCGGTTAGGTGGTTTGGCCGGGTATCCAATTCTCCATTCAGGCTGAGCCCTTCGGCTGGCTGGCAAGCCAGCCGCTCAGGATAAACTTCGGCGCGTCGCGCCGAAGTTGAAGCCCAAGGGAATCCCCCTCAAATCAACCCCTGCGCCCGCAAACTCACATGCCCCGACGTGCCGATGATTAGATGGTCATGCACCGCGATCCCCAGCCGCTTGCCCGCCTCGGCGATCGCGCGCGTCACATCGATGTCGGCGCGGCTGGGCGAGGGGTCGCCGCTGGGATGGTTGTGGACCAGAATGATCGCCGCCGATCCCAGCGCCAGCGCGCGGCGGATCACCTCGCGGATATAGACCGGCGCCTGGTCGATCGAGCCCTCGCCCATCAGCTCGTCTCGGATCAGCATGTTGCGTGTGTTCAGGTGCAGCACCCGGAACCGCTCGACTCCGTGATGCGCCATGTCGGCATGGAGATAGTCGAGCAGCGCCTGCCAGTTGGACAGGATGGGCCGCTTCGCCGCCTCCGCCTGCACCAGTCGCAGCGCGCAGGCGTGGGCGATCTTGAGCGTCGCCGCCGCGGTCTCGCCGATGCCGTCGACCTTTTGCAGCGCGACCGGATCGGCGGTCAGCACGCCGCCAATGTCATGAAACTCGCGCAGCAGGGCCTTGGCGATTGGTTTGGTATCGCGCCGGGGGATCGCGGTCGTCAGCAGATATTCGAGCAGTTCATGGTCGAGCAATCCGCCGCCGCTCAGTAATCGGTCGCGCAGCCGTGCGCGGTGTCCGGCATGATCGCTCGCCCGGTCCTGATCGTCGTCACGCATGGTTTGGTCCCCCGGCCGGGTATCATAAGGGCCGCATCGGGAACTGTCGCGGGGCTTCGTGCGATTGCCTCGCGCGCGGCGGGGCGGCTATGGCACCGACCCATGCGGAGGGAGTAGTAACGGGGTGGAGGGTACGGACGAGGAGGTCGAAACGTCCGTCAGCCCCGTTCGGCGCTTCCGGCGGCTGCAACGCATCCTGATCGGCATCGCGCTGGTCCTGCTGTTCGCGCTGATCGGCCTATGGATCGCGCGCAAGCCGCTCGCCAGCGATGTCGTCAACCGCGAACTGGCCCGCCGGGGCGTGCCCGCGCGCTATACCATCACCAATCTGGGATTCGGGCGACAGCGGCTGACCAACGTCGTGATCGGCGATCCGCGCCGGCCCGATCTGGTGGCCGACTGGCTGGAGACGCGCACGCGACTGACCCTGTCGGGACCGCAAGTGACCGGGGTGCGGGCCGGACGGGTGCGGTTGCGCGGACGGCTGGTCGATGGCCGGATCAGCCTGGGCGCGCTCGACCGGCTGATGCCGGCGCCCACGCCCGATTCCAGCGCGCCTTTCGTCCTGCCCAAGCTCGACGTCGTGGTCGAGGATGGCGGTATCCAGCTCGAAACGCCGTACGGTCTGGTCGGGCTGAGCCTGTCGGGGCGGGGGCGGCTGAACGACGGTTTCTCGGGCAGGCTGGGCGCGGTCGCGCCCGCCTTGCGCGTCGGGGATTGCGCCGCCACCGGGCTGGCCGCGCCGATGCGGGTGCGGATCGTCGACGAACAGCCGACGCTCAGCGGCCCGGTGCAACTGGATTCGCTGCGCTGTGGCGAGGTGGCGGTATCGCGTCTGTCCGCCCGGACCGAGGTGACCCTGTCGCGCGCGCTCGATCATTGGCAGGGACAGGCCCGCCTGCGCAGCGGTGCGATCCGGCACCCTTCGGTCGTGGCCGGGGCGATCGGCGGGTCGCTGGATTTCGCCGGCAACGCCCGCGCCACCACGGGGCGGGTGCAGATCATCGCGCGCAACGTCGCCGGCGAGCCGGGGCGCGCCGAACGCGCGACCATCGCCGGGCAATATCTGCTCGGCCGGGTCGCGCGCTTCGACGGCCGCGTGCAACTGGGTGGCGCGCGGATGGCGGGGACGTGGCTGAACCGGCTCGACGCATGGAGCGGTGCGGCGGCGGGTACGCCGGTCGGGCCGGTGGTGCGCAAGATGCTGGGCGCGGCGCAAGCGGCCGGACGGCGCTTCGCGCTCGACATGGCGCTGGCGTTCGACAGCGATCGGGGGCCGCGTGGTCCGGGCTTTGTCGTGCGCGTGCCCCGTATGTCGCTCGCCTCCGCCAGCGGCGGACGGCTGGCGCTGGCCGGGGACACGGGCCTGATCGTCGATGGTCGGGGCGTCCGGATCGATACGCGTCTGGCGATGCAGGGCGGCGGCCTGCCGTCGCTGCGCGCCAGCTTGCGACAGGACGGACCACGCGCGCCGATGCGCGGCACCGCGACGCTGGCGCGCTACGATGCCGATGGCGCCAGCCTGGCGCTCGACCGGCTGGTCTTTCAGGCGGCGGCGAATGGCGAGACGCGGATCACCAGCCGCGTCGCGCTGTCCGGCCCGATCAGCGGTGGTCGGATCGACGGGCTGGTCCTGCCGGTCACCGCCCGCTGGGACGGCGGGCGGCGGTTGTGGATCAATCCCGATTGCCAGCCGCTGCGCATCCAGGCGCTGGCACTTTCGGGATTGCGGCTCGACGAGGTTGCGACGCGGCTGTGCCCCGTCGAAGGCGCGCTGGTCCGACTGGATGGCAACCGCCTGGGCGGTGGTGCGCGACTGGGCGCGACCCGGCTGACCGGTCGGATCGGCAGCAGCCCGCTGACGCTGTCGGCGACCAGCGCGCGGTTCATGCTGACGGATCGCCGCTTCGCACTGACCGGGGTGAAGAGCCTGATCGGCCGGCCCGAATCGTCGACGCGAATCGATGCCGAGACGCTGACCGGCCAGATCACCGCCAACGGCCTTGCCGGGCAGTTCACCGGCGGCGATGGCCAGGTGGGGCAGGTGCCGCTGCTGCTCAAACAGGCGGCCGGCGACTGGCGGCTGGCGGGGGGCGTGTTGAGCCTCAACGGCGCGCTATGGGTCCATGACGCGCGTGCAGATTCGCCGCGTTTCCTGCCGATGGAGGCGCGCGGCGTCGCGCTGACGCTGGATGGCAGCCGGATTCACACAACGGGCACGCTGTTCGAGCCGACCCATGATGTGAAGGTCGCCGACCTAGTCATCGACCATGCGCTCGACCGGGGGGCGGGCTCGGCTGATCTGGTGGTGCCGGGCATCACCTTCGGCAAGGATTTCCAGCCCGAACGGCTGACTCTGGTCACCTTCGGCGTCATCGCCGATGTCCGGGGCACGGTCGCTGGGCGCGGGCGAATCGAATGGGACGCGAACGGCGTGCGCTCGACCGGGCAGTTCGGCACCGAGGGCATCGACCTCGCCGCCGCCTTCGGTCCGGTGACGGGCATCGCCGGCACGATCCGCTTCACCGACCTGCTCGCGCTGGAAAGCGCGCCGCATCAAGAGGTGACGATCCGCACCGTCAATCCGGGCATCCAGGTGACCAACGGCGTCGTCCGCTATCAGACTCTGTCGGGCACGCGTATCCGGGTCGAGGATGGACGCTGGCCCTTTGCGGGCGGCACGCTGACGCTCGATCCGACGCTGCTCGACTTTTCGCAGCCGGTCGAGCGGCGGATGACCTTCCACGTCAATGGCGCGGCGGCGGACCAGTTCCTGCTCCAGTTCGACTTCCAGAATCTGAACGCGACGGGTGTGTTCGACGGCACGCTGCCGATGATCTTCGACGAGCGCGGCGGGCGGATCGAGGGCGGGCGGCTGGTCGTGCGGCCGGGTGGCGGCAGCATCGCCTATCTGGGCGAGTTGACCCAGAAGGATCTGGGATTCTGGGGCAATCTCGCGTTCGGCGCGCTGCGCTCGCTCAACTACCGCTCCTTGCGGATCGACATGAACGGGCCGCTGGCGGGCGAGATGGTCACGGACGTCCGCTTCGCCGGGATCAGCCAGGGCAAGGGCGCCAAGTCCAACTTCCTGATCCGGCGCCTGCAAAGGCTGCCCTTTGTGTTCAACGTGCGGATCAAGGCGCCCTTCCGCGGCCTGCTCGACTCGGCGCAGTCCTTCTACGATCCGCGTCGCCTGATCCAGCGCAACCTGCCCGCGCTGCTCGAGGAACAGAACAAGCGCGCCGCGCCGCCCGCGACGACCACATCCACCATTCAGCCCTTGGCAAGCGAGACCGTGCCATGACCGTAACAGGATTGAAAATGCAGGACATGATGCCGATCTTGGGGGTGACACGATGGATGCCGGTCGCGCTGGCCATGCTGAGCGGGGGATGCGTCAACATCTCCGCGCCGGACAAGCCGATCGAGATCAATCTGAACATCAATGTGACGCAGGAAGTGGTATATCGCCTGGATGGCGAGGCCAAATCGCTGATCCAGCAGAATCCGGGGATATTCTGATGAAGACGAAGATGGTGATGGCGGCGTTGGGTGCGGTGGTGCTGCTGGGTGTATCGGGCATGGCGATGGCGCAGCGCGATCCGGCCTATGCCGCCGCGCGTGCCGCAGGCCAGGTCGGCGAACAGCCCGACGGCTATCTGGGCATCGTCGGCGGCGCCACGCCCGAGCTGCGCGCGCTGGTCAACAACATCAATATCCAGCGCAAGGCCGCCTATACCCAGAAGGCGCAGGCCAGCGGCGCGACCGTCGAGCAGATGGCCTTCACCAGCGGCTGCAACCTGATCGCGCAAACCGCGTCGGGTGAGAAATACAAGACGCCGGAAGGCGTGTGGAAGACCCGCACCGGCGCCGCGCCCGAGCGCGCGCCGGCCTGCGTGTAAGCGGGGCTCAGCGTTGAAAAGCCTCTCCCGGCCATGCAATGACAGGGTCGGGAGAGGGCGATATGCGCGCCTCGTGGATCAGTCCGCGACCGGAACCTCGATGCTGTTTCCTGTCTCGTCGATCGGATAGACCGAAGCGCTGAGCGATCCTTCAATATACAGGACACGCCCGCCGGGCATCTGATCGACGAATTTTTGTTGAAACGAGTCCAGTCTGCTCCAACGGCCCGAAGCCTTCAGATCGGCGCTTCCGATCATTTTGGCGGTGACCGCCTTGCAGGGTTCCTCCCAAAATACGTTTTCGGGTTCGCGCCCCGCATACACGAAATCAATGTCGCAAACGTGCTTTCCGCCGGCAATCGTACGATCGCGTTTGGTATCGATTTTCGATGCGGTCTGGCTGTCATCGGTCGTGCTCGGCGACGGCGACATGGGCGTTTCGACCGTCGCCGGTGTCGCTGCGTAGGGCGTGTTGCTCGGTAACGCAGGTTCCGAACACGCCGCTTGGGCCACCAAACCTAGCGGCGTCAGGCCTATCAAAATCCACCGGCGCATGGCGGTCCATCGTCTGATCCGGGTCAGGCTCGACATGGGGGTGATTGTTGGTGGCGTTACCGAATGTTTCGAATACCAAATCATGATTTTCTCCGAGACAATTGGTTACGCCTTGGCGTCCTGATGCTATAACAGTTGTCGGTAAATTCAGTTTGCAGCCAACTCTGGCAACTGTGCGGATAGGAAGTGCCATAGCGGGATCAGGTCGCTCAAAGGGAACATTGCCACGCCTTGCACAAACGTCACTTGGGCAAGACGTGCGAGGCGTCCTTACCTGTCCCGCAGGCAGAAGGGGGCATGTCCCGTAGCGCTGGGCAGGCGGTTTGAGTGTGCTTCTGCTCTTGCTTCAAATCAGGCTTATCTGCCTGCGGACAACACCAGCCCTCCTTCTCCCCTCCCGCCTGCGGGAGGGGAGAAGGAGGGGCGTCGGACGGTCCCCTGTCCCCCATCGGCAACAATCCTTAACACATCTGTCACAACCCCACCCCCAGGCGGTTGACTTGGGGGGAGGGGCTTTCTAAACGGGCCACGCCTTGGCGGGGTCGCTCGCCGTTCGCGCGCATTCTCCCCTTCGGTGACGAAATCAGGTGAGGGTGGCTGCGTGGCGGAGAAGGAACCCGGACAGGACTTTGGCGATGCGGACGATCCGCGTCTGGCCGCGCTGGATCAGCGATTGGCCAAGGCGAAAGCGGACGGCGTAGCGCGGCAGGGGGTGAAGGTGGACGCCGACAGGGGTTATTCCCAGGGCAGCCGCGTGATCTCCGCGCTGATCGGAAGTCTTGTCGGCAGTGCGTTGATCGGCTGGCTCTTCGACCGCTGGTTCGGCACCGCACCCTGGGCCCTGATCGTGATGCTGTTCCTGGGGATCGGCGTGGCGTTCAGGCAGATCATTCGGATTTCTGGTGAGCGCCCGGAGTAACCGGGCGTTCGTCATATGTGGGAACGAAGCAGCGTGGCGGCAGAATCGGGCGGCAAGATTGATCCGATGCACCAGTTCCTGATCGAGCCGGTGCTCGGTCAGCACTGGGTGGTCGGCGGCTACGACCTTTCCTTCACCAATTCCGCTCTGTGGATGGTGGCGACGCTGGTCGCGTTGTGGGTGTTCATGATCGGCGGCATGAAGCGCGATCTGGTCCCCGGGCGCTGGCAGGCGGCGGTCGAGGGCTTCACCGGCTTCGTCAATGCGATGCTGACGTCGAACATCGGCCCGGAAGGCAAGCGCTTCCTGCCCTACGTCTTCTCGCTGTTCATGTTCATTCTGTTCGCCAACGTGCTGGGCCTGCTGCCCTTCGGCGTGGTGCCGGGTGTCCATCCCTTCACCGTGACCAGCCATGTGACCGTCACCGGCGTGCTCGCGCTGATCTCGTTCGCGATCGTGCTGATCGTCGGCTTCGGTCGCCACGGCTTCCACTTCTTCGCGCTGTTCGTGCCGCACGGCACGCCCAAACTGATGATCCCGCTGATCTTTGTGGTCGAGCTGATGAGCTTCCTGGTGCGCCCCTTCTCGCTGGGTCTGCGACTGTTCGTCGCGATGACCGCGGGGCACATCCTGCTGAAGGTTCTCGCCGCCTTCGTCATCAACGGCATCAACATGGGCCCGGGCTATGCCGCGCTCATCACCCTGCCGAGCTTTCTGCTGATGATCGGCATCACGCTTCTCGAACTGCTGGTCGCCGCGATCCAGGCCTATGTCTTCGCGCTGCTGACCTCGGTTTACCTGAACGACGCCGTCAACCTGCACTGATCCGGGGAGCCGGATCGGGCGGGCGGTCGCGCCGCCGACTTGAATACCCAAACGACCCTTTTTGAACTGGAGTGATTGAAATGGACGCAGAAGCCGCGAAGCTGATCGGTGCCGGTCTGGCCGCTATCGGCATGGGCATCGCCTCGCTCGGCGTGGGCAACGTGTTCGCCAAGTTCCTCGAAGGCGCGCTGCGCAATCCGGGTGCGGCGGACAGCCAGCAGGGCCGCCTCTTCATCGGTTTCGCCGGTGCCGAGCTTCTGGGCCTGCTCGCCTTCGTGACGATGATCATCCTGGTGTTCGTCGCCTAATCATTCGGATCGGCCGGGCGTGTCGCTGACGATGCGCCCGGTTGATATGGCAACGAGGACTCCATGCCCCAGATAGCACAGATCAGTGCGACCTATGCGTCGCAGATCTTCTGGCTCCTGATCACGTTCGGCCTGCTGTATTTTGTGGTCGGTCGTGGGATGGTGCCCAAGATTCAGGCGACCGTCGACGCTCGCGAAGGCCGTATCGCCGGCGATCTGGCGGCGGCGGAGGCCGCGCGTGCCGAGGCCGACCGGGTCGAGGCGGCATGGCGGGCGGAGATGGACGCCGCGCGCGTCGCCGCGATGGCCGAAACCAACGCCGCCAAGGCGCGGGCGACCCATGCTTTCGAGGCGCAGGTCAAGGCGGCCGATGCCGACCTGGCCGAGCGTCTGGGTCATCACGACCTGGCGATCGCCAATGCCAAGGCCGAGGCGATGGCCAATCTTCAGTCCGTGGCGGCGGAAGCCGCGCGCGATCTCGTCGCCAAGCTGTCCGGCGTCCAAGTGGGCGAGGATGCGGCGGCCGACGCGGTGCGAAAGGTGAGCGCGCATGGCTAATCATTCCGCAGGCGGTGCGCTGACCAATGGCGATGCGCTGGTGGCGCAGAACCTGGCCGACGCCGCATCGGCCGAGGGCATGGCGCAGCGTCCGATCCGCGAGGGTGACGGCCTGACCGGCAACACGGTCGCCGCTGCCGAGACCGAGCATCATGCCGCCAGCCCGACCGCGCTGGGTTTCGATTCGACCGGCTGGGTGGCGCTTGCCGCTTTGGTCGTGCTGATCGGCATGCTGGTCAAGAAGGTGCCGTCGATGATCGGTCGTTCGCTCGACCAGAAGATCGCCGGCATCCGTGCCCAGCTCGACGAAGCGACCAAGTTGCGTCAGGAAGCCGAAGCGCTGAAGGCCGAATATGAGGCCAAGGCGAAGGCGGCCCATGCCGATGCCGAGGCGATGCGCGTCCAGGCGCAGCATGAGGCGGGTCAGCTGCTTAGCAAGGCCAAGGCCGATGCCGAGGCGCTGATGGAGCGGCGCGCCAAGATGGCCGAGGACAAGATCGCCGCCGCCGAGCGCGCTGCGCTGGCCGAGGTCCGCGCCCGCGCCGCCGAGGCTGCCGCCAAGGCCGCCGGTCTGCTGATCGCCGAGCACCACTCGGCCGATGCCGATCGGGCGATGATCGACCGCACTATCGCGGGGCTGGGTCGCCCGAACTGATCGGCTTCAGGGCCGGAGACAGGACCGCGCTTCGGGTTGGCCCGAGGCGCGGTTCGGTCGTTTTGGGGCTGCGTCGCGCAACCTCCGTTCAGGCTGAGCCCTTCGGTTGGCTGGCAAGCCAGCCGCTCAGGATAAACTTCGGCGCATGGCGCCGAAGTCGAAGCCTACGTCCTGCCCTATCCCGCGCGCAGGAGAGGGATTCCCTGGGGCTTCGACTTCGCTCAGCCCGAACGGAGGGTGGGGAAACGCATTCCTCCCCAAGCTCGGCTTGGGGAGGGGGACCGCCGGGCAAAGCCCGGTGGTGGAGGGGGGGGGGGGGGGGGGGGGGGGGG
>SXGS01499118.1_pt1 | contig 10787 bp, 7 predicted proteins | sample 3174681 | NCBI WGS metagenome assembly SXGS01 (sample SAMN11356861, study PRJNA531348) | freshwater metagenome | isolation source: freshwater sample F1-80 | place: China: Fuxian Lake, Yuxi | collected 2017-12-25 | reverse complement strand
TGTTCCACCAAAGAGCAACAAAACAAAAGTTACTCAACCTCCTGCAAAAAAGGTAGAAGCGCAAACGCAACAACCAACTAACTCAACAACCGAGACAGAAGAAACTTCTTTTTCGACAACTAATTATGTGGTAGAAAGGTTGCTACAAAAAGTTAATTTATCGGAAGATTTAATTGATGAAATTGACGAAATATTTAGCGACAAATATTCAAAATCAGTACAGGAATTATTTTGCCAATCTTTATTGGATGGCAAAAATGATGAGTTAGCTAAAAAATTCGTTACAGCAATTTATAGCTATATGGATAGCAATAATTGGGACTGTTATCGAGCTGCCGCAAAACAAGATTCTGAGGTTGATGATGATGAAAATAAATTAGCAAAAATTGTTCATATTTTCGAACAATTTTCATTAAATGGTTACCAACGCATCAACTGTCTTAGTAATGAAGAATATATTTGGCTTGCTCATAATGTTGCTCAATGCGCCAAAGCTAGAGGCATAAGTAGCGCTAGACTTGATGAAAAGCTGCTTTCCTTAGATTCAAGCAAAAATATTTTACTAAGAAGAAGTGATGAATTTGTAGGAAAAGTACAAGAAATTTATGATGCACAAAGATCTACATCAAGATCAAGCCAAGTCAGTGATTTGCTAAGACAAGAAGTTGGTGAAGTTAGATTGTTTAGAGTTGATGCAGCTAATGATTATTGTCCCATTACAAACTATAAGGAAGATGCCAAACAATGCGACAGTTATGAATTCTTTCTTCAACTTAAAGATAATTTTCTTGGCAACAGATTAGTAGCTGAAGTTACAGTTCAGGGCGACGAAGAAACAAAAAAAATGGAAACATATTCTGGTTTTGTTTATCTACCACAAAATTATGGAACCAAAACAGAGTTAGATTTTTCTTCATTGTTACAATCTAACCAAGCACCAGAAACAATAGAACAAGACCATGCTTTGGCAAAAACAAAACAGAGCACATATTTAACAAATAGTGATGAGATATTTTTCTCTTTAGCAAGATTTGAATCTGATAAAGCAACTGCCAGTAAACGCCATGATCAAGTTAGATTTGGTGATTTAACATTTAGAACTGTTGATGGTGAAGATAAAGCTTATACATTAAGCGCCTTTGTAATACATAGTGGAAGCTCTTTAAATGTAGGTCATTATATTTCATACATATTGGAAAATGATGGGCAATGGTATGAATATAACGACAATGTAAGAACCAATGTTACGCAAAATAATTGCTACAATGGACAAACTTTAGAAGAGATCAAACAACAAGCTTATTACGTTAAATATTCCGCTTTAGAGGATGGAAAATTGCCAAAAAGATTACTACCAAAAGCGCAAGAAGGAATTGATAACTTAGGCAACACTTGCTACGCCAATGCCGCCATAACTTTTTTACGTTCTTTTACTACAGCCTGCAAATATCCAGAACTTGTTCCAAATTTTGCCAATATAGAAAATTCAAGAATGGTTGAATTGATAGATGTAGAGCAGCCAGAAAAAGAGTTGGGGGTAGAAGCTGAAGCTCAAGTTACAACAACAGAAGCACAAGCCGTAACTCAAGTTAGAACAATAGAAACACAAACCGATGATCCGCTACCAATCAATAACCAAAGTAAAGATCGAATTTATATAGGAAATATAGAAAACAATTTAGCGCATGGTTTTGGAATATTGCGCAACAAAGCGCAATCGGTTATAGAAATTGGCGAATTTGAATTCGGCAATTTTGTAAGAGGAATAAGAATTTTAGAAAATGGCTCTGTAGTAGAAGTTGGAGAGACATTGAATTACAGAGATTTAGACAATATAGCGCAAGCTAGTATGTACATTATTGCACAAGATAGAATGTCAAAATATCGAGATAAAGATTTTGCCGCTCTTAAACAGCTACAAGAGGATGAAGATGTTTTATTAACAGCACTTCAAGGGATTGAGACATTTAAAAAATATAAACAACAGCATGCCATTCAAAATCTATTGGATGCTTTCAAAAGCAGCAAAGGACCAGAATTTATAAGGGCTGCAATAAATGATTATAACCAAAACTCTTACCCTAGAGACAAAGAATTCTTAGATCTTTTAAAAGAATCTTTATACGAAAATTCCAACTCTCCTTTAGGCGCAATTGCCAAATCACAAAATCCAGAAATTTTATCGTTATTTATTAATTTTATTAAAGACCAATATAGTAGTATCGAAGCTCTACAAATATTATTTAAGCTAGGAAATAACAATGAGAATGGACAAAATATTGCACCAAATTGCAATCCACAAGATGGTCAGCCAATAGATGAAAATGCCACAAGAATTAATATGGTGTTGCACTGTATTTCTGGGTTAGAAGGCAAATTAGCTGAAACTAAAATATTAGTTGCAGACGGATCATCAAGAGTATGGAATGAAACTTTTAGCAATAGCGATAATTACGAAAATTTCGAAAACTTTTTATTAAGAGATGACGCCTTAACAGATTCGCAAATAGCAGATTATTTTGAAAGAATTGATGAAGCTTTTAAGGCTAACATTCAAACTAACCAACAAAATACAGGGACACTACAAGATTTGTGTTTAATGGTAGCAGCAAGTGGGGGTACAGCTAGGATTTTCACCTCACCACCACAGGGAGTAAAACCTATTGATTACCAAACACTAAAACAGCAACAATCGCAAACGGTTATAACGGTTACCTAGACCTAATCCCCCTTGAAATAACGAACTCACGTTGAAAATGATATTGAATATCAAAATATTGATAATTATTATCATGATTTCTTTTTATAAATTCCACGAACAATTAATTCTGGCATTTTTTTGCCTTACATATCAATGCAATTTCTTAGCAACAAAAATGCGCAATTTATAGCGCTAGTTTCTACCGCTTTAGTTCATGGAAGCGTTGTTGTTTGGACAATTTTTCCTTTCAACCAAACCCTCTTCACCCAACAAACAATTAGTGTAAGCTTTGTTGCGCCTAGCTCACAAAAGAAACAAAAAGAAGGTAATTTTCACAATGAATTTACGCCTATAACTGAGAAAAAAAACGCACTAAAACAACAAAAAAAATCAGAAGCGCCAGCTCAGCAAGAAAAAGAAATTACACAAAACCAAATTGAAAAACAAACCTCTGGACCTGTAAGTAAAAACTCCCTTGAAACGCAATCAGCTGAGAATGAACCAATTTTTGATGCCGCTTATCTTAAAAATCCTGCACCTTACTACCCGCAAAGTGCTAAAAATCGCGGCATTCAAGGAAAAGTACTACTTGAAGTAACAGTCAAAACTGATGGTAGCGCACTTAATGTTCGCATTCTTAAGTCAAGCGGTTCTGCAATTCTTGATGATGCAGCACTTAATGCTGTACATAGTTGGAAATTTGTACCAGCAAAACGCGCCGGACAAATTGTGCAAGCAAACGTGATTGTTCCAATCGAATTCAAACTTATTTAACATGAATTTTTCTCAAATTTTACAGCAAGGCAGCGGCGTTGTAATTGCTGTTTTTATTTTTTTGCTTTTGATGTCTTGCTTCAGCTGGTATATAATTTTTCTTAAAGGAATTCGCCTAAATCGCGAATATCGCACTTACAAAAATTTTCACACACATTATGCCAATATAAAAGATTGGCCAAGACATGGTGATTTTAAAGAGTTGGATGGAAGTGTTGGTGAACTTTTTTTAGAGGTAAAAAATTTGCGCCCAACTTTGTTACAATATAGCAAAGAAGAGCAAAAAGAAATTCTTTCAATGCATCTAATTCAAAAACTTGATGAAATTCGTTTTCGTCTTGATCATGGCCTAACCATTCTAGCATCAATTGGCAGCGCTGCACCTTTTATCGGCTTATTTGGCACAGTGTGGGGAATTTATCATGCACTTGCTGATATTGCAACCAACGGAAATGCTGGACTTAACATTGTTGCTGGTCCCATGGGTGAAGCTTTGATTGCCACCGCCATTGGCTTGTTTGCTGCAATTCCTGCCGTACTTGCTTATAACAGTTTTGTCCGCCTTAACCGCTTGTTGGTGCAAAATTTACGCCACATAGCTGAACAAATTACAGTTTATGCAAAATAAGTTTGAGCGCGAAGAATTACAGGCACCTCTTGCTGAAATTAACATGACACCAATGGTTGATGTTATGCTAGTTTTGATGGTGATTTTTCTAGTCTCAGCACCTCTGCTTAGTAATGCCATCAATCTCAATTTGCCCAACGAAAATGCAGCGCAAATAAACGATCAAAAAGCAAAACAAATTTCAATAGATAGTGCCGGTCGTTACTTTTTTGACGATCAAGAGGTTTCGCAAAATGAATTGGAAACTATTTTTGAAGGACTCAGCAAGCAACATAAGAATGAACAAATTCATTTACATGCCGACAAAGATGTAAATTACGGCAAAGTTAGCCACATATTAGCCTTAGCACAGCGCCACGGTCTGACCAATATCGGCTTTATTACAGAACCAAAATAATTTTTTTAACCTTTAACTTTAATAAAAATGCTTGTCACTGTTTCTCGTCCTATTTTTACTTTAGCCGTAGCAACTGCTGTTCTTTTAACAAATGAGTTAAAGGCACAAGATTCTGTAAAACAGTTACCAAAAGTTGTTGTTACCGCACAGCAAGATGGAATTGTTGATGGTTACAAAACTAATATTTCTCGTAGCTCAACTCGTACTAATACAAAATTAATTGATACCCCGCAATCAGTTTCAGTGGTTAATCAACAGCAAATTCAAGATCAAAACATAACCAACATGGAAGAGGCTGCTCGTTATGTTCCTGGTGTTATGGTACATAATGGTGAAGGTAATCGTGACCAAATTACAATTCGCGGTAATAACACTACAGCAGATTTTTTTGTTGATGGCGCTCGTGATGATGCGCAATATTTTCGTGATTTTTACAATGTTGAACGCATTGAATTTTTAAAAGGTCCAAATGCTATGGCTTTCGGTCGTGGTGGTAGTGGTGGCGTGGTTAATCGTGTTACAAAAATTGCTGATGGCAGCAGAAAGCGCCAATTAACTCTTAGTGGTGGCTCATTTAATAATCGTAGAGCACAATTTGATATTGGAGATCGCATCAATAACAAGCTATCTTTGCGCCTTAATACAATGTATGAAAAAACTGGCACTTTCCGTCAGTTTGGCGATATAGAACGTTATGGTTTTAACCCCAATGCCACTATCACTTTAAGCAAATCAACTGATATAAATGTTGGTTACGAATATTTCCGTGACAAGCGTCTCAATGATCGCGGCATTCCATCGCAAAATGGTACTGCCTATGTTACCAAACCAAAAACCTATTTCGGTAATCCAAATGAGAATGTTTCCGATTCAGAAACTAATTCAATTTATTCAACCATTACACATGATTTTAACCCAACTTTACAGCTAAAAAACCTGACACGTTACAACAAGAACTCAAAATTTTATCAAAATGTTTACGCCTCAGGAGCCGTAAATTCTTCAGGCAATTTTAATCTTGGCGCTTACAATGCTACAGTTGAGCGCAACAGCGTAACCAATCAAACTGATCTCACCAAAAAATTTAGCACTGGCTCTATCAAACATACCGCCTTACTTGGCTCTGAAGTTACTTATCAACATAGCAGGGTTTTGCGTAACACTGGTTATTTTAACGGCTCAACTTCCAAAACAATTTCAGCAAGTAATCCGTTGGATTTTTCTTCTGTATCTTATAGCCAATCTTCAAGCGGTAATGATAATAATGGAACTTCTGATCTCAGCGTTTTTGGCATTTACACTCAAGATCAAATAGAACTGAACAAGAATATTCAGCTCGTTGGTGGTTTACGCTATGATCGATTTGAAATGGGATATGATAATAACCGTAATAATAGCACTTTCAAACGTACTGATGGCTTATTGTCACCTCGCGCTGGCATTATCCTAAAACCACAAGAAAATCTGTCACTTTACACCAGCTATAGCGTTAGCTATTTACCAAGCTCTGGTGATCAATTCACTACTCTAAGCTCAGCAACTGCAATTTTAAAACCGGAAAAAATGCAAAATTACGAAGTTGGCGCTAAGTGGGATGTAAATCCAAGTCTAAATTTTACCGCCGCACTTTATCAACTTAATCGCACTAACAGCCCAGTAAGCGATCCAAATAATGCCGGATTTTTCCTTATGACTGGCAAATCACGCACCAATGGATTAGAGCTTAGCGCTAATGGCAAAATCACCAACAAATGGCAAATGATTGCTGGTTATTCTTACCAAGAAGCTGAAATTCTAAGCTCAACCAGCTCAGCAACCGCAGGAAAGCGTGTAGCCTTAGTTCCAAAGAACCGTTTATCATTATGGAATAAATACGATTTCGGTAATAGCTTTGGCGCTGCAATTGGTGTGATTAATCAATCCAGTCAATTTGCTGGTGCGGATAATACTGTACGTCTCAAAGGCTTCACTAGATTTGATGGTGCGCTTTATTACAAAATCACCCCTAAACATCGCCTACAAATCAATGTCGAAAATATTTTCGATCACGGTTATATCCTAACCGCACACAATAACAACAACATTCAGCCTGGCTCAACTAGGGCATTCAAAGCTGCTTTGATTAGTGAGTTTTAAGAGATTAATTCAAATCAATCAAATTGGCAATGCCTCCGTATTCTGATAATTGGTGGGTGATAGTGGACTCGAACCACCGACCTCTACGATGTCAACGTAGCGCTCTAACCAACTGAGCTAACCACCCGTAAAAACAAAAGCACTTTTAATCGCTTTTCTCACTTCGTTCGAAGACAATTAAAAGACTGGGCAGAGCGTCGCTTACGCTCCTTTGCCCGTTTTTTACTAAAAACATGCGTTTAGCATGTTTTTTTAACGTAAAAAACCTGAGCTAACCACCCATGTACAAAACAAAAACACTTTTAATCGCTTTTCTCACTTCGTTCGAATTAAGAATTATTATTATTTGTCATCCTTAGCAACGCAGTTGCTGAGGATCTCTTTTTGTTCATCGAAAAACCTTGTATGAGATCCTCGGCAACGTTGTCGCCAAGGATGACAGAAAAACGTATCTTAATTCGTAATTAATCCCACCGCTTCTGCAAAAATATCATCTATTGTTTTAGTTCCATCAAGAACCACAATCTTATCATCATTTTGTGCTTGTGTCAAGAAGCCTTGTCTGACTTTCTGATGAAAATCATTTGCCATAATGTCATATTTATTATTGTCAGCCCTTGATCTTGTTCGTTTCAGAGCTATTTCAATTGGCAGATCAATTAAAAAAACTATGTCAGGAGCAAAATTATTAATACTAATTTTTCTTACCTCATCAATCAGCGCCACATCAATGCCCATGGCGCTTGCTTGATAGGCGTAAGTTGAATGAAAAAAACGATCACAGATAACTATTTTTTGCTTTTCCAAAGATGGTTTTATAACCTTGTCAACATGCTCAATACGCGCAGCAAAATTTAGCAAAACTTCACTAATCGGCGATAATTTTTCTTTAACCAAAATTGATCTGATATCCTCACCAACCTTTGTTCCACCTGGTTCGCGAGTAAGAATATTATCAATTGCATTGGCCAACAAAAATTCATGAAGTTTCCTACTGATAGTTGATTTGCCGCTACCTTCAATTCCTTCAAAAGTAATGAAGCGATATTTGCTGTTAATTTTCATTTATTATAAAAATGCCAAAAGGATTCAAAAAAAATATTCTAATCACTGGAGCAAGTAGCGGCATAGGTCGCGCCCTTGCTATCAAATACGCTCAAAGCAATGTAAATTTATTTTTAGTTGGACGCGATAAGGACAGATTACTCGCAGTAAAAAATACCTGCCAAAAAATAAAATATAATAATTTTCAAGCCAATGTTTTCTGTAGCATCGCCGATGTTTGCAACGAACAAGAAATGTCTGATTTGATTAATGATATTGAACAAAATTACGGTCTTGATTTGGTAATTGCCAATGCCGGCATATCCGCTGGAACCCTTGGTGGCACTGAATCTAACACGCAAATAAAAAAGATTTTTTCTACTAATGTTGATGGAGTTTTAAACACTATAAATCCCGCAATTCATTTCATGAAAAAACGCCACAAAGGACAAATTGCCATTATTTCTTCTTTAGCTGGAATCAGAGGTTTACCTAGCTCGCCAGCATACTCAGCAAGCAAGGCGGCAGTTTTAACTTACGGCGAAGCACTACGCGGCAATTTAAAAGAATATGGAATTTCAGTAAGTGTAATTTGCCCAGGCTACGTAAAAACGCCAATGACTGCGGTAAATAAATTTCCAATGCCCTTTATTATTTCCGATAAAAAATGCGCTCAAATCATTACTGACGGACTCAGAAAGAAAAAAGGTTTCATTGCATTTCCTTTCATCATGTATTTCATCTTACGCCTTGCAACCTTACTACCGCACTGTTTGATGGATAAATTATTTGCAAAATTACCGAAGAAAAAAGGGTTGAATTAATTACGAATTAAGAAGGACTGTCATCCTTGAGCCAAAGGCTCGAGGATCTTGTGCAAAGTTTTCGATGAACAAAAAGAGATCCTCAGCAACTACGTTGCTAAGGATGACAAAAAAAGAAAATTAAGAATTATTAGTTAGAAAAGCTGTTAGTCATTAGTTAGAAAAGCTGTCATCCTTGAGCCAAAGGCTCGAGGATCTTGTGCAAAGTTTTCGATGAACAAAAAGTTTTCGATGAACAAAAAGAAATCCTCAGCAACTGCGTTGCTAAGGATGACAGCCCTTCTAACTCTTAACTCTTAATTAATCCCCTAACCACGCCGCCTCTTATCCCCACTCGCTCTCTTAGAAAAAGTTTTTTCCCTACGATCAGCAAATGGATTTTCGCTTTTTCTGACATAAATGCGAATTGGCGTTAATTCCAACTCAAAAGCCTGACGTAGCGAATTCACCAAATAACGCTGATAAGATCCCTCAACCGCCGAAATATTATTGGTAAAAACTACAAAAGTTGGTGGACGCTTTTTGATTTGCGTGACATATTTTATCTTGGTTGCTTTACCTTTGTGAAATGGCGGTTTGTGTGTTTCCGTAGCCTGTTTCAACCATTGATTTAACTGCGCAGTTGTAACTTGTTTTTGCCACTGTTCATAAGTTCTTAAAGCATATTGCAAAGCTTTCTCAATATTTTTGCCATTCTTCGCCGAAATGCCAATAATTGCCGCTCCTGCAACTTCTGGAAATAAATTCTGAATTTGCTCACGCACTTCACGCAAGAAGGCTTCACTATCGCGCGTCACCAAATCAATTTTGTTAATCGCAAAAATTAAGCCCCTACCCTCTTTAATAACTTCCGAAGCCAGCGCCACATCTTGATGATCAAGCAATGAAGTAGCATCAATTAATAAAATTGCCACTTGCGCAAAACGCATCGCCCTAAAGCTATCAAGCACCGAAAGCTGCTCAATTTTTTTCACGATATTACTTTTTCTTCTAATGCCAGCGGTATCAATTAAACGAATTTTTTTACCATTAAAATCATGATCAATCGCAATACTATCTCTGGTGATACCAGCTTCCGCACCAGTAACCAATCTTTCATAACCAAGAATCGTATTGATAAAAGTAGATTTACCAGAATTCGGACGACCAATCACCGCAAGCTGCAAATCTGCTTTATCACCATCATCATCTTGATTTAAATTACCAAAATTCTGCTCATATTTTTCAATTTCTGGTGCAATTACTTCGTACAAATCACCAAACCCCAAAGAATGTTCCGCCGAGATGTGCGTAGCAACGCCAAAACCTAGCTTGAATAGCTCCTTATCGATAATAGCACTATTTACATTTTCACTTTTATTCACCACCAACACCACCGGTTTACCAGTTTTTCTTAGCCATTTAGCAAAATGATCATCTTCTTTGGTAATACCTAATTTAGCATCAACAACAAATAAACATAAATCAGCATCAGCTACCGCCACTTCTGTTTGCTCAAAAGTTCTTTTGATAAGAGATGTTGGACTAAATATTTCTTCCAAGCCCGCCGTATCGATGACCACAAATTCCAACGGTCCCAATTTTGCTCTCGCCTCTTTACGATCACGCGTCACACCCGGCATATCATCCGTAATAGCAAAACTACGTCCAACCAACTTATTAAAAAGCGTTGATTTTCCTACATTGGTACGACCAATAATTGCAATTTTAAACAAGGGAGAATTAATTAAAAATTAAGAATTACGAATTACGAATTATTGAATATATTTAATTGGCAATTCACAAACATAACCCGATGATAATTCGTAATTCTTAATTCGTAATTCTTAATTTCTTCAACATTGTGTCATCCTTAGCAACGCAGTTGCTGAGGATCTCTTTTCTTCGTTGAGAAACCTTGTATTAGATCCTTGGCACTTACGGCGCCAGGGATGACGGAAGAATTCGTAATTCGTAATTCGTAATTCTTAATTAAATTATCGTGCGTCTTTTCACAATTATCATATTGATCATATTAGCTCTGCTTGCAATTCCCTTTGTTAAAAGGGGCAAAGAATATCTGGATGAAAAATTTGCCACAGCAAAAGTTGTTGAACAAACTGCCGTGAAAGCCTTTAAATACAGTGATAAGAGTAAGAAATAGATGAAGAGAGTTGTTTTATTCCTATTAAAACTTGGTGTAATTTTTGCGGTATGGCTATTGGTAATGCTAACCATGGCATTCTTTTATTACTCCGCTGATTTACCATTATTAGAAGATCTGGAAAAGCAAGATAACAAGCA
>SXGS01150542.1_pt1 | contig 10788 bp, 13 predicted proteins | sample 3174681 | NCBI WGS metagenome assembly SXGS01 (sample SAMN11356861, study PRJNA531348) | freshwater metagenome | isolation source: freshwater sample F1-80 | place: China: Fuxian Lake, Yuxi | collected 2017-12-25 | reverse complement strand
CCCTGATCAATCTCCGGGAGTTTTGTGGTACCTGAAACTTGCAACCAGTTCACTTGGACAGAAACCGAGTTCCTGCTACTGAGGAATGCGGCCCTCAACACGGGCAATACGGTAGAATTGCTGAATTGGACCAGCTACGCAGACCATCATCTCCACGCCGCGTGGTAACCGAAAGAGGTTAATCATGACGCTAAGACAGGTAGTTCTGGTAGCCAACGTGCTGTTGGCCACGGTCATCAATATTGTAAATGCACAGGCCCAAGTCAGCCAGAGCGAGCTCGCGAGGCAGATCGTGCAGGGCAACGAAAATGAACGAAGCAGCGCGTTTAGTATGGCTCGGGAGATTGGGGCGCAAGGAATAACCCCGGAACTGCGCACAGCACTCATTACAGGGCTTGAGCGCGAAGGTAGTCTGCACGCGCAGCGGCGACTTGGCGAGATTGGGTTCTTGGAAAACCCTGAGCTGATTGCCGGACTTGCTCATTTGGTGGCTAAGTTTCGGGATCCCCGGTCAATTCCTGCGTTGGCGGGAGCACTCGGCACATCGCCTTCGGCCCTTCTTACCTTAGCGGATTTCGGGGAGCCGGCGGCTCAACCGGTTCTCGATGTAGTCACGAGTACTGATGACGGCAGCGTCGTTATGGACGCCCTGACAAGCTTGAGGTTGATGGTAGAGGGCGTACGGGCTCGCCCACTCACCACTAAAACGCTCAACGACATTCGGCGCGTTGCTGAGCAGCGCCTTACCGGGGAGCAGTCAGTCACGACGTTGTGGAGGGCTATCGATCTCGCCGTGGTCCTGAAAGATCCTGATCTGAGGCGAACTGTTGAGTCGCTTGCGTCCGACGGGAACGCCGTTGTTACCAGAGGGATAACCGATCTCGAGCTTATCAGGGAGACGCAGATGCTCGCCGCCGACAGGCTGGCCGGAGTCCCGCCGCTTCCTCGGAGATAACATCGTCAGCGCGGTCAACAGCGTCGGCCAAGGCACTCCAAGCAACTCCGCCACAGCCACACCTGCCGCTGCAGCAACCTCGCCCGTCGAGCCCGTTCCCCTTCGCCTCTTGCTCGTGGTACATTCTGCCCATGCCATCCAACTGGGACCCACAACAATACCAACGCTTCAGTAACGAACGCTCGCGTCCGTTTTTTGATTTACTGGCTCGCGTACCGGACGAGGATGTCCATGTTGTTGCCGACCTCGGCTGCGGTCCGGGTAATCTGACGGCGACGCTGGTTTCTCGCTGGCCGAATGCGACCGTGTGGGGTGTGGATAGTTCATCCGACATGTTGACGGCAGCAGCACAGTTGCCGGCTCACTCACGTTTGTACTTTCAACAAGCTGATTTGGCGACGTGGCAACCTGGTCAGCCAGTAGACCGTCTCGTGTCGAATGCTGCCATGCAGTGGGTGCCGGATCATGAGAGGGTACTCACCCACTTCTTTCGCATTCTTGCTCCCGGTGGGGTGCTGGCCGTGCAGATGCCGAACAATTTCACCGAACCAGCGCATCGTCTGCTGGCGGAGGTCGTTCGGCAAGAGCCGTGGGCTTCGGCCATCGGACACTGGCAAGAGCGGTATTTTATGCAGACGGCAGACTGGTACGTCGAAGCTTTGTTGCGGCTTGAATTTGTGGACACGGAAGTGTGGGAGACGATTTACTATCACGTCTTGCAAGGACCCGATGCTGTGCTCGAATGGATGAAAGGCACGGCGCTGCGTCCGGCGTTGGCACGTTTGGCGGGTACACAGCACGAGGCCTTCCTTGCTGCTTATGGCGCACGGCTACGGGACGCCTACCCCGAGCACGCCTACGGCACGTTACTGCCATTCCGGCGCTTATTCTTCGTCGCCAAGAAACCCCGCGTCTAGCCTGAAGACACGGACGGTAGTGAGGGCTACTGCACCACGGCGCGTGCCAGCATAGCCCGATACGGCTCTTGCAAAGACAGGAGCCCCGCCAGAAATGTCCGTTCCGCCCAACACACGTCTTCCTCCGAGGTTTGCGTTGGTCCGCGTGAGAGCAGCGCTGCCAAGCGTTCAGCGCGGTCTTGCGGCACCGCGCTCAGAAGGGCACCGAACGCCGCAGGAAAATCGGCTTCGCTGACGACGGTAGGTGGAGACTGCTGTTGCAGCTCAGCGTGAATGGCTTCAGCGACGAGCGAGAAAAACGCGGTGATGTCTGTACCGTCGAGTTTTCCGAAGGCGTCGTGCATCTGTGTCTCGGTTGGCGTGTCACGCACGATGGCCGCGCAGGTGGCGATGCTGGCTGCCGCGAGGGCTTTGCTTCTGAGTGTTGCCCGAAGCAAAAGCTGCTCGTTGCTCAAGCGACGCAAGCCGCGTCGGCTGAGCTGCCAACTCAAGGCGTCTGTCTCTGGTGCCGAGCGCTGCCCTCGTGCCTGCTGGAACTCTGGCATGGCTGCCAATTGCTGCTGGAACCGTGCGCGTGCGTCTTCGTAGGACGAGGGTGTGGGGGTGCAGGACAACAAAACGACGGCACTCGCGAGGGCGATGACGGGAAAGAGGGCTTTGTTCACTCCCGATGCTGTAGCGTTCCTACTGGCGGCTTGTCAATCTGTTCAGTTCCTCGTTCAGTTCCGGAGTTGCCAAACTGCGGGCGCTCAGGCAAAACAGAGGCTATCTATCTGCAAAGGAGGACAGAGTCATGGTGACATTTACCGCCAAACTGACGGTCAAAGCCGGGACTGAAGGTCAATTCGAGGAAACGATGAAGAAGGTCGTGCCGGAAGTGCGTAAGGAAGCGGGCAACCGCGCTTATACCTTCTGCAAGTCGAAGAGCGACCCGCGCGTATTCATGTTCTTTGAAGAGTACGTGGATGATGCGGCAGTGTCCGCCCATCGTAAACACCTCGGGGAATTGGGCGTCAATCTCGGCGCGATTCTCGATGGCCCCCCAGTGTTAGAGTTCTACGAAAAGATTGCTGAGTAAACTAGGCAACAGGGGACAGGCAACGGGCAACAGGTAGAAAAAGTATTCCCAACTGTTTGCCTTACCTTTTCCGCGTCGGCTGCCTGATGCCCGTTCCCCGTTGCCCATCTTTTTATGCTTGCGCGCGAACATCTGTGGATTCTTGCTGCGCTCGTTTTATTGTCGAGCCTCGCCTGGGCTGAAACCATCTACCTCGCTGGCAGTATGGGCCTGGGCATGGTGACGTGCAGCATGACCATGGGCACCCCGTTCTCGCTCAGCAACGCCGCGTTGTACGTTGTCCTCTGGGGGGTCATGATGGTGGCGATGATGCTGCCAGCCATGGGACCAGTCGTGGGGCTGTTCCACACCATTGCGCAAAAAAAACGCGAACAAGGGATACCGTTTACCTCGGTTTGGATATTCGTGGCTGGTTATGTCGTCCTGTGGACTCTGACCGGCGGCGTCGGCTATGCCGCAGACCTTGCGATTCAAGCGTTGCCCAGTGCGTTCCCGATCTTACGCGATCATGGCGCGGTGATTGGTGGCTTCACCCTCATTGGTGCAGGCGTCTATCAACTGACGCCATTCAAATATCTGTGTCTCTCACATTGTCGCTCGCCGATGGGGTTTTTGATGACCAACTGGCGCGACGGCGTGCTGGGTGCCTTTGGCATGGGTACACGTCATGGTGCCTACTGCCTCGGCTGTTGCTGGAGCTTGATGGTGGTGTTGTTTGTCATGGGCACGATGAACCTCGTGTGGATGGGTATTTTGTCGATCGTCATCTTCATGGAGAAAATCGTCTCGCATGGGGCAGTGCTGGGGAAATTCACCGGCGTGGCGCTCATGCTTCTTGGCCTTATCATGGCGGCAGGCATGATCCCCCTGACCGAATAGGAGTGCGAAGTGCTCACCCTCGACCCAGAACTCTTAGGGAAAGAAATGCCGGTTGGCGAAGTGACGGTGACGGCAGAAGAGATTCGTGCCTTTGCCGAGGCGACTGGAGACCGCGATCCGCTCTACTTCGATGCGGACGTGGCTCGGCAAGCCGGCTATGTCGATTGCATTGCCCCGCCGTTGTTCTGCATGAAAATTCGCGGCGAACGCGCCTTGCCGGATGCTGAAATTGGGCCAGGACTCGTGAGTTTGAATGCTGGGCAAGAGTTTGAGTTCTACGACGAAATCTACGTGGGGCGCACCTATGCCGTCTCGGTAAAAATTACCGACGTGTACGAGAAAACTGGACGCAGCGGGCCGCTTGGTGTCCTCGTCCGCGAGATGCTGATTCGTGACACTGCCGGTAAACCTGTCGTCTTAATGCGCGAGCGGCGCATGGTGCGATCACCGGAGAAGAAGATTTAGGAAAAGAAGTCAGGAGTCCCATGAGTGCAATCGAGACGAAACCCTTCGATGAGATCGAAATCGGCGACGAAATCGGGCCGCTGACGTATGCGCCGACGCTCGATGAAATCCAGCGTTATGCGGCGGTGGTGCGTATGGTGGATCAACGCTTCATGAGTAAAGAAATCGCTCAACAACGCGGCTTCGAGCACCCGATTGTTCCCGGGCCACTCAGCGCTACTGTGTTGTCGCGCATGCTGCGAGAGTATCTCCCGGGCTGGCGACTCCAGACCTTCAACATCAGCTTCCGTGCGCCGGTCCGCCACGGCGATGTCCTGACCTGTTTGGGATTGGTGACGCAGAAAGAGGAATCTGACAGCGTTGCTATCGTCCATTGTGATGTGTTCGCCGAAAACCAGAACGGCGACCGTGCTTTAGTGGGCACGGCGACCCTTACCCCCCGCTCCGCGTTCAGAGGCTAAGAGCGCGGTTGTTTCAGGAAAGACCGACGCTCGATGAGTGGATCGTCCAGCGGAGCCTTGGCGACGATCACCTCACTCGTCATCCTCAGAAAGAGTCCGTGCCCAACTACACCCGGCAGGCAGTCGAGCGCATGACGCAAACGTTCAGCATCGTAGATTGGCCCGAAATGCGCGTCGATCAGCGGGTTGCCTAAATCGGAAATCACTGGACCGAGTTTGCCTTTGCCACAGCGCAGGCTGGGCTCGCCGCCGAGTTCACGGAGACGACGAAGCACGAAAGGCACGGCTGGAGCAATCACTTCGAGCGGCACTGGAAACTTCTCGCCCAGCGTGTGGACCAGCTTCGACTCGTCAGCGACGATGATAAAGCGATCCGCACAGGCGGCCACGAGTTTCTCCAACACGTGGGCACCGCCAGCGCCTTTGATCAAATTCCCGGTGGGATCGACTTCGTCGGCACCATCCACCGTCAGGTCTACGTGATCGACATCAATCGCATCACGAATCGGCACGCCATGCTCGCGAGCGAGTAGCCGCGTCTGGTACGAGGTCGGAACTCCCACAACGTCAAGCTTTCCGGCGCGTATGCGTTCGCCCAAGAGTTCAATGAAAAAGGCGAGCGTCGAACCCGAGCCGAGGCCGAGTACGCTGCGAGAAGGGACCAGTTCAACTGCCGCCGCCGCTGCGGCTTTTTTTAGTGCATCCACAAGATCTCCATCCTTGATCGACAGAATCTGGCCGAAAGCGCGTAGGAAGACAAGTACACCGTCAGCACTCCGTCGATAGTAGCAACCGCCTGCGTTTCCCCCCAGACCTAGCCGGAGCTAGCGAAGTAGGCTAAAGAGGAACTCGACAACGAAAGCGAACAAGAGGAGAAAGGCACAGCATGCGCATTGTCCTCGATCCCTGGGGTGGAGACTACGGCAGTCAAGTCGCGACTTCGCAAGAAGCGGACAGCGACGATGTGACGGTGCAGTCACTCGAAGCCGAAAGTGAAGACTGCGCGTGGGAGCCGCTCTGGCCTGCACCCAAGACTCTGCCGACAGAAACCGTCGTCGTCGATGGCGTCATGCGCAGCGATGCTTCGGGTATGGTGGAGGATGGAGAACGCCGAGCGTTGGCGCTATTCGGCTCCTTTGCTGCTGGTGCGGTAACAATTAACTCCCAAGTGCGCATCGTCGAGGCGCGCGTCTTGCGCCTCTTTATCGCCGGGAACAATTGGCCCACGCCTGATGATATCGAAATCCCCGCCGGGCGCAGTGCGCGACTACGTTACGAAGGGATGAGCGTCAAAGCCGAAACCTACGACGATCTACGAGAAACGTTAGTCAACGAAATGCGGCGGTCCGAGGCACAAGTCGCAGAAGCCGTCTCAAAAGCAGAGAGCCTCGTCCTTGCTGATGGGAGTCTCAAATTTTTTGGTGGTGCCTCGTCTGTTGTCGGCGTCATCAAAACCATTCATAAACTCTATTTGCCCAACAAACGGGCGACGATTCTAAGGAAATTAGAACGGGGGCAGCGCACGCCTTTTTTCTGCATTGAGAGCAAACGCAAAAACACCGGCTATAAAATTCTGACGTGCTATCTCCGTTTAGCCAAGCCGCAAGCGATTGAAACACAGTTCGCCGGACTCGTCCGTTTAGAGATGAACCCCTCGCAGCGCGAGCATGGCGACGTGGCGGCGCTATTCGATCAGGCGGCAGTGCGGGTACGTGAACTGGCGTCGAAGGCGCCGAAAGATCCACGCGCACCGCAGAATCTGATTCCCATTGGCGGCCTGGAGCGACAACTGCGCCACAAGCTCGGGGATATGCAATTGGTCCTGCGCGGCATCAAACAAAAGCTCCGCTTGATAGCAGAAGAGCAGACGCCGACCTTCTCACTCGGCGGTGTGGAGGAGTAATGGGTAGAGTGATTGGCACGCAAGACGCCACGCCGTTGGAATTCTGGGTGCTGCTTGACGAGGACGAACAAGTACAAATGAACGATGCCGTGGTCGTGGAAACCAGAGCACCGACACCGGAAGGCAGCGGCCTCAAACTCTTCGGCATGGTTGATATGATTCGCGCTCGTCATCAAGGCTCGGTCTTCGACTCCGATGTGATTGAGGCCGAGCGTGGTCTGCCGGTGGAGCTGTCCATCGTTGCTCACGTCAAAGTGACGCGCCTGTTGCCTGAATACTATTACCCGCCCGTGCCAGGCTCACTGGTGCGCGTCGTCACTGGCGAGGAATACGCGCAAGCATTGTTCATGGACAAGATGGAGCGCAAGTTTCCCATCGGCTTGTCGCTGTCTGGTCGGGAAGTCGTATATGGCAATCTCGATTTTCTCACCGGTCGCAAAGGTGCGCACGTCAATATCAGCGGCATCTCTGGCATCGCGACGAAGACCACGTATACGACGTTTCTGATTTACAGCTTGTTGCGCTGTGGTGCGCTGCCCGACCCGGCCAACACACATGCGATTATTTTCAACGTCAAAGGCGAAGACCTGCTGTTCCTCGACAAGAAGAACAAAGATCTAACGATTGAGGATGAAGCCCAGTACGCGCAACTCGGGTTCCCAGCGGAGCCGTTCGACTCCGTGCAATTCTACGTACCGCCGGCTCCGAATCGACAAGGACCGGCCATTCCCAAAGTAGCGGCGCGGCGACCGGATGAAGTGACTCCTTACTTCTGGACCGTGCGCAGTTTTTGTCGCGAGGGACTCCTACGCTATTTGTTTACCGAAGTGGGCGAAGATGCTTCCTTGCTCTCGACACTCGTGTATCAGGTGGAGAGTCGCCTCAAAGAAGCGGCAGATGAAGCGGATAAACGCGACTCTGGACCTGGCGTCTTTCTTAGCACCGCTAAGAAAGGCAAGGGTGACGACGACGAAAATGCCGATGCTCCGGCACAAGAGATTCGCGACTTCCTCACGCTGGCGAAAGCCATTGAGGCCATTGCTGCTTCGACGAATCAAGCCAGCGGTACGGTCAATGCCTTCATGCGTCGCCTCTACGGAGCGCAGGAGCGTGTCGCCTATCTGGTGCGCAATCCCGGTGACGCCAACCCCGAGAATCACACGATCAACTGGCGCAAGAAGCAGGTCACGGTTGTGAGCCTGACCGACTTGTACGAAGTCGGCAAGAGCTTCGTGGTTGGGTCCGTGCTCCAGCAAATTCAGGAGGAGAAAGAAGCCACTGGTGCCGCTGGACCGCTCTGCTTCATCATCGTTGATGAATTGAACCGCTATGCTCCACGCGACGGCTGGTCGCCGATTCGTGAACGCCTGCTCGAAATTGCCGAGCGCGGTCGTTCTAGTGGAACGATCCTGATTGGTGCCCAACAGACTGCGTCGGAAGTCGAGCGGCGCATTGTTGCCAACCCGGCGTTTCGCATCGTCGGACGCTTGGACGCCGCTGAGGCTGAACGTGCCGAGTACGGGTTTCTCACGCCCACGCTGCGCGAGCGTGCGAAAATTCTCACCTCGGGCCGCATGATTGTGTCGCAGCCTGATATTCCCACGCCAGTGCCGATCCTGTTTCCTAAACCGTCGTGGGCCACGCGTGAAGATGAACAGGCGCTCCCCGCGCCGGATCTGAAGTTGGGCAAAATGAGGCGCAGTTCATGAAGTTTCTCCATACTTCGGATTGGCATGTCGGTCGCACTATTCGCAGCCGTTCTCGTATCGACGAGCATCGCGCGGTGTTTGCGGAGATCATCGCTATTGCCAAACAAGAAGCGATTGACGCCATGTTGGTCACTGGCGATATCTTTCACGAGCGTCGTCCCTCACTCGAAGCCCAGGAGCTGGTGGCGGAAACCTTAGCGGAACTCGCTCGCCAGCGCATTCCTTCGGTGCTCATTCCCGGGAATCACGACGACTCGTCTTTGCTACGTGCGTTGAAACCTTTGGGGACACTGGCGCAAGCACACATCGTGCCCGAGGTCGTGGCGGATCTGTCTGAATTGATCGTGCCCATTCCCGCGCGTGCTGGAGGAGAACAAGCGTTGGTTGGCTGCCTACCCTATTTGCACCCGCATCTCGTGCTGAATACTGCCGAAAGTCTCGGGATGACAGAAGAAGGTCGCATCAGCGCCTATCAAGCTAAGGTCCAAGGTTTTTTTCGTGCGTTGGTCGAGGACATGCGGCGGAAAAACCCGGGCGCGGTGTCCATCGTTCTTGCGCACCTGCATCTGCTTGAATGCGAGTTTGGCGGTGGCGAATGGCGCTCCAGTGTCTTCCCCGTTGCTACAGGGTTTTTGCCGGCTGGCGTGCAATATGTGGCGCTCGGACACTTGCATAAGCCGCAAGTCGTCGAAAAGTCGAAATCGCAAACCCGTTATGCTGGCTCGATCCTGCAGATGGACTTTGGCGAGCGTGACCAGAAAAAGAGCGTGTACATCATCGAAGCCCATCCTGGTAAACCGGCGGAGATTACCTCGGTCCCGCTCGAAAAGGGCAAATGGCTGTTGCGCCGCACTGGCACGGCTGAGGCCATCTTGGCCCAAGCCGCTGAGTTTGCCGATGCCTGGGTGGAAGTGGTGCTCGCGCCGGACCAACGCACCGCCGAACTCGTCGATAAAGTGCGAGCATTGCCAGAGGTGATTTCCTTACGCTTTGAAGAGCCACAGGCAGTAGCTGAAGGAAACGGGGAAACGGGGAAACGGGGAAACGGGGATCGCTCTGCAAGCGAACTCTTTCGCGATTATTACCAGAAAAAAAGGAAAGCCGACCCTGAACCGCAACTACTGGCACTGTTCGAGCGCCTGTATCAAGAGGCGGCGACGGCCAGCGATGAAGCTTGAGACGAAGTCGTCGGGCGCGGGTGTCTCAGATGATACTGGACAGGGAACCCGCTTCTCTTGCAGGGGCGGCCCTGCGTGGCCGCCCTCAAGACGGGTACCCGCCTTCCTACCGCTTATGTTCAACTACGGCAGGATGATCGTCCCCGTGAAGGTCCCGGTTTGGCTACCGAAGCACTGCTCTGCCGGGTCGCAGAAGCTATAGTGCCCCGACCCGGTGGTGAGTACGGACCCAGTAGCGCCGGTAAACTGTCCTGTCCCGCCGTAATAGGTCTCGGTGATCTGAAAGGTGAACGTGCCCGTCGCGAAATTCGCGCAAAGCGTCCCTGGGTGGCCTTTAAAGCTGAAGAGTTGATCCCCCTTGTTGATGAAGGTCGTAATGCCGGCGATCCCGAGATACGGAAACTCCACCGTGCCAGCAGGACACGTCACTGGGGCTGGTAGCGGAGGAAGCACCTCGCTCTGGGCATGGCCGCTAAAACGTCCAAGATTCCCTCTGCCGGTTACCAGGTTGAGGCTCGCCTTCAGGCCGTCATTGTTGCCATCGGAGTCGATGGGACTAAAAGCGCCGTAAAAACTCCCTTGAATCTTGAGTTCCTTCGCCTCCACCGAGCCGGAGGCCACACTCAGCAGCACTCCCAGGATTATGCCTATTGCCAACTTATACAGATGCATCACGTTCTCCTTGTGTTGTGTTGAGGATGAATGAAACCCCACGGCTGCCCAGGCGTCCGTGAAGCGCGAGTTCACCGGTCCTGCGTGGAGGACGGGGGTGCGCGAGGAGCGCCGGTTCCTCGCCATGACGCCACGGACGGACTCTCTCTTGTAATCGTCTCCCTCATGTGGCAGGAGGGTAAGAAAGTGGCGACCGGAAGTCATGGAAAAAATCTGGAAGTTTTGCGGAAGTTTTCTGGAAAGGTAAAAAAGCAGCATGGCGGACGAGCAGACCGTCAATTTTGGTCCCTATCGGCTGGATGCGACTAATGCGCGGTTGTGGCAGGAGACCCAACCGTTGCGGCTTACGCCCAAAGCTTTTCAGGTGTTGTGCTATCTGGCGGAACGTCCGGGGCAGTTAGTGACCAAAGACGAACTGTTTCAGGCGGTGTGGGCGGATACGGTAGTCAGTGACGCTACGCTGACGAGCGCGATTCAGGAGATTCGTAAGGCGTTAGCGGATAATGCACGCGAGCCGCAGTACGTCGAGACGGTGCCCAAACGGGGGTTTCATTTTATCGGGGAAGTCGTG
>SXGS01016404.1_pt1 | contig 10788 bp, 5 predicted proteins | sample 3174681 | NCBI WGS metagenome assembly SXGS01 (sample SAMN11356861, study PRJNA531348) | freshwater metagenome | isolation source: freshwater sample F1-80 | place: China: Fuxian Lake, Yuxi | collected 2017-12-25 | reverse complement strand
GACCATGATGATGTCCGGGTCCTGGCGGAGCACGCTCTTGAGTCCGCGGTTGAAGGACGCTGTGTCCAGGCCCACCTCGCGCTGCTCGATGATCGACTGGTTGTCCTCGAACATGTATTCGACCGGGTCTTCGAGCGTCACGATGTGGCGCTTAAAGTTCTCGTTCACATGCTCGATCATCGCCACGAGCGTCGTGGACTTGCCGCTGCCCGTGGTGCCGGCCAGCAGCACGATGCCGCGCGGAGATTCAGCAATGTCCTTGCAGACGGGTGCGAGGCCGAGCGTCTCGAAGTTCGGCACCTGCGACTTCACGTGACGCATCGCCAGCGCCCACTTGCCACCCTGCTGGAAGACGTTCGTCCGGAAGCGTCCGATGCCCTGCACGTGATACGAGAAGTCCGTCTCGCGATCCTTCTCCAACGCGGGCTGAAGATGCTTCGGCACGATGTGACTCAAGACGTTCTCAAACCATTCCTCCGTCGGAAGCGGTGCATCGACCACGATGAGCTGACGGTTGATGCGGAAGGTGACGGGGTGGCCCACCTTGATGTGAAGGTCGGAAGCGTGGGCTTCAACGGCGGCGTGCAGAATCTTCGTAAAAATTTCCATGCGGCGCAGATTATACGACGCGCCCGCGCTGATGCTAGCGGGATTTGGTCTCCGCGTAAGGAATGGGCGCAGTTGGACCCCGTGTAGTCGGGTATGGCGGAGCGCCGAACTCCGATTCGGCCGGTGGAAAGCCGGTTCAACCCGCTCGCTGCTGCCAATGGTGTCGCAGGCGCGGATGATGAACGTGCGCCTGGCTGTGCTTGGATATTCGTTCGTTCAATTGCGCTGGCCGGTGGTGCCGCCGCTCGGCGGAGGATCTGCCGACGCGGCCGCGCCGCGCAACATGGCTGCTTCGATCGCGTCGTAGAGTTCGTTCCAGGCAGTGCGCGTCTCGGCGGTGAAGCCGGGGCCCATAACTTCCGAGAGCATGTCGAGCAGGGCGCAGCGCACGACGGCGTAGTGTTCAGGGCGCGTGCCGTAGCCGGCGTGACGCGCTCCCATGGCTTCCAGTTCGACGGTCAGCTCGGCGGGACGTTCGAGGAGGCTCAAGGCGGCGGCCAGCATGTCCATGAGCTTCTTCGACTGCTCGTGGATGTCGGACTTGAAGAGCGGGCGAACCTGCGGGGCGATCTCGAACAGCCGCCGGTAGAAGACCAGCGCCGCCACATCCGCCTGTCGTTCGACGGCGGTGAAGGACTTGCGAAGGAGATGAATTTGCGCCGCGTTCACGGTGCGAGTGAATCATGCTCCCGGCTTCAAGGCCAACATCCGTTGGCAGGAGGGGGTGTTGTTGTCCGATTGCCACGCCGCTTTCGCCCCTGCGAGGAAGCCGCCACTTTAGGCGAGTCCACGCAGGACAAACGCGGGAGGAGTCACGCGAAGAAGCGAAGAAGCGAAGGGGACAGCGACACCGAGCCGTTAATTGCGCTCACCAAGAAGGGTGTCGACAGCGATGCAAACCGCTGCCATCACGTTCTTCGCGGCTTCGCGCGCCATCCGATCGGTTCCTGCTGAATTGTTTCGGCTTCAGCCCGCGCGTCGCAGCACGCGCAAGCGTTCGCGGCTTTCGCGTCCGGGAAAGGCCACGTCCGGCACGTAGTCGTCCACAATCTCGTAGCCGTCCGCGAAGAGCGCCGTCAGGTCTGCCACGCTGAAGGGAAAGGGCGGACCTTCCTCGCCCGGATCGAGATCGGGATTGATGTACCACACGCCGATCAGCAGGCCGCCGGGGCGCAGCGTCAGGTCGATGCCGCGCCGGTAGTCCGCGCGCAACCTCGGTGGAAGAGCGCTCATGCAGGTGTGTTCGAGCACCACGTCGAACGCGCCGCGCAGCTCCACCGGCGGATTGAACAAATCGCCAACCACGAAATGCTCCGTCAGTTTCGGATAAGCCGCGCGCGCGTTGGCGATGCCCGTCGGTGCGATGTCCAGGCCCGTGGCGTCGAGGCCGTGCTCCACCGCCAGCGCGACCTCGTGGCCGAGTCCGCAGCCGGGGATGAGAGCGCGGCCGCGCACCGGGTGGCGTTCGAGATACTGCTTCATCGGGGGCGACGGCGCGCCCTTGTTCCAGAACGCCTCGCCCTTCTGATACATCGCTTCCCAGTTCAGTTCGCTCATGGCTCGGAGCGTTGCTGGCGTGTCATTGGGCGGTCAATCGGAATGCGGGAGAACGCTTCTTCACCATGCCACGTGCTTCCCAGTCTCTGCGGAAGAATCCAGCCGCCGCGCTCCGGCGCTTGCCGGACGGCGCTCAGCATTTGACCGGCGAGAGCAAGACGCGGAAGCCGTTGATCCCAGAGGACGGACCAAGGAAAGCTTCAGTCGGCGGAGATCCGTATCTCAGTTTTTTGCAGGTGGCGGACAACGGACGGAAACTTCCCGACCGCGCTGAACTCCTTCCGATTCAACGCCCGCCCTGTTGGTTCCCTTGTCCGGTCCGGGATTCCCCTAGCCGCCCGGATGGCCTTTCCCGGCCTCTTTCCCGTGTAGCCCGCCCAATGGTTGCGCCTGTCCGCCAGCCGGAACGTTCCCCTGTCAGCCCATTGGCGTGGGCCGGCAAAGACAGTTGGAAACGTGTTTGGCGTGGTTATGAAACTGAATCCTTTGGCAGTCATCGGCTCGGCCACCAAGGTGGCGGCGTTCATCGGCGTGCTCGGCATCCTCGGCGCGCCCCGCGAAAAAGCCTGGGCGAACGAAGTCACCCACCTCGAAACCATCTACAACACCGACTACGCCTCCGCGTCCGTCGGCGGCCTGCGCAACTCCACCGGCGCGAGCCTCAAGCTCGCCGGCGTCAACGGCACCGTGACCAAGGCCTATCTCTTCTGGCACGGCCCGATGAACTCCACCAACCCGATGGCCAATGCCTACATCCGCTTCGGCGGCACGAGTGTGAAGGGCGTGAACATCGGCTACTCGGACGACAACTGCTGGGGCTTCAACAACAGCCAGGCCTATCGCGCGGACGTGACACCGATCGTCAACCGCACCGGCAATGGTTCTTACTCGCTCGCGTCGTTCGTGAAGCAAGGCACCAACGTCAACGCCAACGGTGCTTCGCTCCTCGTCTTCTTCAACGACGCTGACACGAACAACAACCGCGACATCGTTCTCTTCAACGGCAACGACTCCAACGCGGACAACTTCTACGACGCCCCCGGCTGGAACGTCGCCCTCAACGGCCTCAGCTACGCCAGCGGTCGCGCGGTCGTCCAGATGCACGTCTCCGACGGCCAGAGCTACGAAGACGCCGCGCTGCTCATCAACGGCCAGGAAGTCGAAGCGCGCGGAAACGTCTTTCAGGGCTCCAGTGTTTACGCCTCGAACAACGGCCCCGCCGGCACCGGCCGCCTCTGGGACGTGATGTCGTTCGATGTCTCCGGACTGCTCGGCACAGGCACGAACGCGATCGTCATCAACCACGCCTACCTCGGCACACCGGCCCGTTCGCGCGGGGATTGCGTCAGCCTCATCGCCGCCGTGATCAACCTCCCCGCCGGTTCCGCCCCACCGCCGCCGGCTACCAACACGCCGCCGACCGTCACCGGCGTCCCGGAGATTTCCATCAGCTCGCCCGAGGCCATCACGCTCCAGGCCCAGGGCGCGGACGAGAACGGCGACGCGTTGAGCTGCGTTATCAAGATCAACAACGCGATCGTCCACACCGGCACGATCCCGGCCGGCAGCCCGACGACCGCCGGCACGATGTCCACGCAGTTCGGCTTCACGCCCGGGCGGCACACGGTCGAGTTCACCGTGAACGACGGAGCCGCCAGAGCGAAGTTCACCACCATCGTCAACGTCACCGACGACCAACCGCCGGTTCTCGAAGTGCCCGCCAACATGACGGTGTCCACCTCGCCCGGCCGAACCACGGCGACGGTCTATTACGAAGTCACGGCCACGGACGATTTCCCCGGCGTCACCGTCATCGCGCTGCCCGGTTCTGGATCGAGCTTCCCGATCGGCACCACCACCGTCACCGCGACCGCCGTGGACGCCGCCGGTCATCGCGTTCAGAAAAGCTTCACCATCACGGTTGTTGATGCGATGCCGCCGTCGATTCTCTGCCCGACAGATTTGCTCAAGCTCACCGACGCCGGTCGCAGCAATGCCGTCGTGCATTTCTCAGTCAACGCCACGGACAATCTCCCCGGCGTGACGGTGAATTGCTCGCCCGCCTCGGGTTCGACCTTCCAGATGGGCATCACCACTGTCGTGTGCGCCGCGCGCGACGCCCGGGGCAACCGCGCCAACTGCATGTTCACCGTGACGGTCGTGGATCGCGAAGCCCCTGTGCTCATCCTGCCGCCGGACCTGACCTTGCAGACGGACACGGGCTCGGACACGCGCGTGGTGAACTTCCAGGTCGAAGTTCGCGACAACGCGCCCGGTGCCTCGGTGGTTTGCCTCCCGCCGTCCGGCACCGAGTTTCCGATCGGCGCGACGAACGTCGTCTGCATCGGTTCCGACACCAGCGGCAACAACGCGACGAACAGCTTCTCGATCACGATCTTCAAACTCTCGAATCCGCAGGTGCTGCCGCCGGTGGTGAATGTGCCCGCGAGCTTCTCGATGCCGACCGACCGCGGCTTCAACACCGCCATCATCGAATACACCGCCACCGTCGTGAGCCAGTTGCCCGGCGCAACCATTGAGTGCGTTCCCCCGTCCGGATCGGCCTTCGCCCTCGGCATGACGGCGATCGTCTGCTTTGGCCGCGATGTCGTCGGCAACACCGCTTCCAACAGCTTCAGCATCCTGGTGTATGACAACGAAAAGCCCGTCCTGAACGTCCCGGCGAACATCGTTCGCGGCGTGGATGAAGGCTTGAACACCGCCATCGTCACCTACGTCGCGACGGCGATGGACAACAGCGGATCGGTCTCCCTCTCCTGCGCCCCGGCGTCCGGCGGCGCCTTCGCCCTCGGCATCACCGCCATCACCTGCAACGCAGTGGACAACGCCGGCAACGTCGCGACCGCCGGCTTCACCATCACGGTGACCAACTCCGTCGTGATGCCGATCGACTACGGCTGCGTGACAGCTTCTCGCGCGACCCTCTGGCCGCCGCAGGGCCAAATGATGCCCGTGAGCCTCTGGCTGAACTACGACTCGATGCCCGCACCGTTCTCCAGCGCCCGCATCGTTTCTGTGACGAGCAATGAGCCCGAGTCCGGCCTGTGGGAAGGCGACCATGGCGCGGACTGGGAAATCATCGACGCCGCCAACCTCAAGGTCGCGCTGCGCGCTGAACGCGCCGAGGCCGGCACCGGCCGCATCTACACCGTGACCGTCGAAGGCCGCGACGCCCAGGGCCGCGAGTATCTTTGCAGCACCACGGTCACCGTCCCGAAGACCGCGCCGAAGAAGGACAAGAAATCGGGCAAGACTGCGAAGCTCGCGAAGTCATCAAAGCTCGGCGGGAAGAAGTAGGAGGGTATTCGGCATGGGCGAAAAAGAAAAGAGCCGGATTGCTCCGGCTCTTTGGTGACAAGGTCGTATACGCCTTCACCCAGGCGCTCAGAAGGGTAACGAGGCCAACTTGATCGCTGCTCGAACCCCGTTACAAGCAAGACCTTTCTGCCAACCCTAAACGAGCAGCGAAATTTGAACGTCTCTGAACAGTTGGATGCGAGCCCCCAACGTTTCGTTCAAAGTTTTCTGCGTAGAACTACGCAGGTTTCTCCTAACCCGCTGAATGGAAATCAGATCTGGCTGGAAGATTTTCTAGAAAACTTCACGGAACACGGGCTGGCAACCGAGCCGTTCACGTCTCATCGATTGACGCGAACGCCATTCGTCGCATCGACTCCAATCTCCTTCGCTCCAGCCGGAAAAGTCGCCGCTAACTCACGACCGCCCGGCCAGCGCACCCAGATTCCAGTCGGTGATTCCGCCGTGGCCATGACCTGCACGGCGCTGTCCTGCGACCAGTAGCCCGAGCCCGCATGAATCTCCCGCGCCGGGCCGAGCCGCTCGCCGAACTTCAGCCGCACCATCGCCCCCACTGCACGCGGATTCCCAGGAGGACCGGCCAAACGCACCCGCAACCCCGGTCTGCCGGCTGCGTTGCGAAAGAGCTTTGTCGAGTCACCCGTCTGCGTGATGGCTAGATCCTCGCGCCCATCTCCGTCGAAGTCACTCTTTGCCGCGCCACGCTGTTCCCCGTAGATCATGAAGCCGCTCTCCGAGCCGCTCATCGCGGTGAATTCGCCCCGCCCGTCTCCGCGCAATAACAATCCCCGCCCCGCATCCAGCCGCGACGTCTCCGGCCGTGTGCTTAAAAAGTTCTGGCTCAGGAAAACATCTTCGCGACCATCGCCATCGAAATCCGCGACGGACGTTCCGAACGCCGGGGCGAACTGCGCCTCCGCCGGCAATGGCCGCGCCTCAAACCGTCCGCCGCGATTCAGAAACACCATGGACTCCAGGCGGGTCGCTTCGAGAACTTTTGCCGCCCGGCCACGTTCACCGAGCGCCTCCTCGACTCCAGCACGACTGAATGCTTCGAAGTTCGGAAAACGATCGAGCAACCAAGGCAGGCTGCGCGCGAGCGTCCAGATGTTGTAGAGCGGAACATATTTCCCGAGCACAACGTCGAACTCGCTCTCGATGATCCCGACACCGCCATCGCCGTTGAAGTCCCCGTAATACAGCCGTAACGGCCGCGTGCGCGCCCGCTCCAACTTCGTGTTGCGGCCCCAGTTCGACGCGACGAAATCCATGCGCCCATCGCCGTCAAAGTCTCCCGCGCTCACACCATTCCACCAGCCGGTAAACGCATCGAGGCCGAGCGACACCGTGGCATCGACGAGCGCGCCGGAGTCATTCCGGAACCCACGAATCGCTCCCCATTCGCAGGCGAGCACCAGATCGGAATCGCCGTCTCCATCGAGATCCGTGAAGACCGCTCCACTCACCATCCCCACGGCGGCGAACCGTTGCGAATTGGTCGCGTCGAGAATCCAGCGCCCGTTCACCTGCCGGAACAGTAGCGACGAAGCCGCCTCCGGCCAGCGTCCCGGCACCGATCTGCCGCCGACGAACAGATCCAGTTGCCCGTCGCCATCCACATCGGCGAGCGCCATCGGCCCAGTTGAAGCGCTCGACCCTGGCACGGAATCATCCAGCGTCGCCGATGCGCCGGCACCGACCTTCCCGCCAAAGTCGTAGCGCCGGACGACAGGCTCGTTCGTGAAACCGTCCTGATGGCTGCTCATTCCTGCCAACAGAACCGAGCGACGCTCACCAGCCGAAACACCCAGCACCGTCGTTTGCGGACGGGCGAGCGGCGCGGCGAACGCAGGTTCGGTCATGGAAGCGAAGCCACCCCGAGCATCGTTGCGGAAGACAGCCAGGCGCGCTCCTTTCCCACCGGGCAGGATTAAGTCATCCCATCCGTCGCCATCCACATCGAACCAGCTCACTCCCGGCCCGAGTACGCTCAACCGATTCGGCAACATGGGCTGCCGCGCGAAATCATCGAACGGCTCGCTCACGTGAACATGCCCCAGCCGCGCCGAGGCATCATCGAACAAAGGCACCACAGCCTTGGGCGCTTCGGGCGTGAACGGCCCCGCGCTCGCCTCGTCGATCTCGTAAACGCGATTGGCAATCACATCTCCGACAATCGAGCGCACCCCCGAACGCCACACGACTTCAATCGTCGGGCGGTTCGTCAACGAGCCTGCAGCGAAGACCCTCATCGCATCGTCCGACGACAAGTAGCGGCCGCCGCTGATCATCTCCTGGCCCTGGCTTGGAACCGCACCGCCGAGCAACCGAACTTTCGCCCCGATGCCGCGCGTGTTCGGTGCCTTGCCTTTCAAGCGCACCGCGACGCGCGGAGCCGATGCATTGTTACGCAAGACCGTAGCCGGATCGTTGGAGTTGTTGATCAGCACATCCAGGTCGCCATCGTTGTCGAGGTCCGCCAGACACATGCCTTGCGAAACGGCGCGCACGTCAAAGCCCCAGGCGGCCGAAGCATCCGCGAAGCGCAGGTCGCCCAGATTGCGCAGCGCGAGATTCGCCGTGTTGAGTCGCGGATACAGACGATTGAGCCCGAGCTGGTCCGCCGCCGACATCGCGCGGCCGCCGCGCATCCGCGCCTCGTTCACGCGCCGGTTGGCGTCCATGTTCATGTAGTCCCGCTCGAACCCATTGGCCACGAGCAGATCCTCGAAGCCATCCAGATCCACATCGAGAAAGACCGACGCCCAGGCCCACTCCGCACCTTCCAGGCCGGCAAGATGCGCGATGTCCGCAAACGTGCCGTCACCGCGACCGAGCTGGAGCATGTTGCGCGGAGCCTGCGGTTGGCGTGCGACGTCGGCGAACAGATGGATGTTCGCGTTCGGCTCGTTCTTCTGCACCAGCCGCCGCCAGTGCTCGCGGCTCAACATGTCCGCCGTGAATAGATCATCGAAGCCGTCGCGGTTCACATCCGCGACATCGATGGCCATCGTCGAAAGGCTGGTCTGACGCAGCGCATTGGCGGGCGCGGCGCGAAACCGTCCGCGGCCGTCGTTGATCCAGAACCGATCGGGCGTGGAGAAATCGTTGCAGACGTAAAGCTCCGGAGCGCCGTCGCCGTTCAAGTCGCGGAGCATCGCACTGAGGCCCCAGTCGAAAAGCGGACCGCTCAACGGCCGGCCATGCTCATCGAGAAACGTGCCGGAGTTAAACGGCACCGCGACGAACCGTCCGCCGCCGGTGTTTCGATAGAGCGCGTCCGACTCGCCCAGTTCGTCATGGAACACCTGGCCGCCGCCGTTGGGAGACGGCTGGAAGCGAAACGCGAACCGGTTCGTCAAATCCGGCGCGGTCAACGGACGGCCACCAAACGCCGTCGGCACCGGCTTGCCGTCGATGGTCGCGATAGTGAAGCGCGCGTTGGGCTGGTCGCGAATCGTCGCGGTCCGGTAGTTCGCGATGTAAACGTCCAGCGCGCCGTCGCCATCAACATCCGCGATGGCGAGCGAGCTGCCGCCGAGTCCACGATTCAGCGTGGAGCCCGCGTTCGGCGCGGCGAACGCGCCGCGGCCGTTGTTGAAGAACAGCAACGTGCCCTGTCCAACCGAGTTCACGATCAGATCCAAATCTCCATCGCCATCCAGATCGGCAAGCGCCGCGCCGCTGGCATCAAGCCCCGCACACGCTCCGAGACCGGAAGCCGCAGTCGCATCACGGAACTTCCAGCCGCCCTGGTTACGAAACAACGCACTCCGTCCACCAAGTCCGCAGAAGAACACATCGCACCAACCGTCGCCATCGACGTCGCCGGCGGCGACACCCGAGCCGTTGAGCAGAATCTGGTTCGTGTAGTGGCGCGCGGCGGGAACTGGATTCGTGAAGGTCAGCCCCGTTTCCTCCAGGCGCATCGCTGTGAAGCCGACTGGCGAATCGACAGCCACCTGCACCGGAAGCACACGCCCGCCCGGCACCGTCTGCCAGTTCGCAGCGGCAGCAGAAGGCGCGACCGCAGCGAAGAGAAATAGCGTGGTGAAGACCCCGGTGCGGCGGGTGGTTGGCAGCAGTGGCAGCATGTGGTGAACGTTCATCACATGCTACGAAACACCGAAGTCCAAGGCGAGTGTTCTCAGGAAGTGTGATTGGAAGTGGCGCGCACCCAGTTTCGCCCATCGGTTGGCCGCCATTCTTGCGAGATCCGGAATCATGCAATGGACGGGCAGAGTTGCTGCTCTGGCCCGAAGGCCACGCATAAAGTTGCAGCCGAGAGTGGTTTGGCGAAGCGCACCGAACGGTGTGCAGATTGTGGTCCTTCCGAGCATAGGCAAATTCTCCGCTAGAAGAAGGCGTCGCAGCAGCGACTCGTTACCTTTTGCTACCACCAACTACATGGTTCCGGCCAAAGCCGAAGGTCAGACGTTCAGACCGAAGAGCCGTTGATACTCCTGGATCGCAAACCGGTCCGTCATGCACGCGAGATGATCGCACACCGCGCGCGGCCAGCCTTCCTTGCGCGCGCGCTGGCGGAATTGTTCGCTGATCTGCTTCGGGTTCGCGGTGAAGTAACGGAACAGCTCTTCGAGCATTCGCACGGCGCGGCGGTTCGGCTCGTGAACCTCGGGATTGTAGTAGAGGTTTTGGTAGAGGTATTTCCTCAGCTCAAGGTTCAACCGGCGGCGTGCATCGCTGTAACGAATCAGGGCCTTCGGCTGCATCCGCACTTCATCGGCCGACTGCACACCAGCCGCCGTAATGGCCTGCTCGGAGGTTTCCACGACATCCTTCACCTGATCATCGATGATGCAGCGGATGATGTAGTAGCGGCGGCTTTCGTCGGGCAGCGGGCCGAACTCCTTCTTCACCCGGGCCGCAGCCTGATGCCACGCCTGCACGTCGCGATTGAGCGCCTTCTCGCACAACAGGCGCGCCGAGAGACCGTCGTCGAGGTCGTGGCTGTAGTAGGTGATCTCGTCTGCGAGATTAGCCACTTGCGCTTCGAGCGACGACGAGCGGGCCTTGAAACTCTTCTGCTTCCCCGGCTGATCGTAGCTGGTGAAATGCTTCGCCAGTCCTTCGCGCACTTCCCAAGAAAGGTTCAGCCCTGTGAAGCCAGGGTACTTTTGCTCGAGGAATTCGACGACACGCAGACTCTGGCGGTTGTGCTCGAAGCCGCCCTGTCCCCGCATCAGACGATCGAGCGCCTCCTCGCCCTTGTGACCGAAGGGCGAGTGGCCGAGATCGTGCGCCAGCGCAATGGTTTCCGTG
>SXGS01559006.1_pt1 | contig 10789 bp, 12 predicted proteins | sample 3174681 | NCBI WGS metagenome assembly SXGS01 (sample SAMN11356861, study PRJNA531348) | freshwater metagenome | isolation source: freshwater sample F1-80 | place: China: Fuxian Lake, Yuxi | collected 2017-12-25 | reverse complement strand
CCTGCCGCAGATCGGTATTCGGAGATGAAGCCCATAAGTTGAGACGCGCCGCCATGGATTTTGAGTATGCGATTGGTGTTGCTGTTATCGTATTTAAAACGACGAAAATTAAGGGATACTTTCCCAGCAGCATTGATTGTCGCCAGCGTCGGAAAAGAAGCGGCTAGGCACTTTACTGCGCAGCGAATATAGATGCGGTCGGTCGGACCCTCACAAAGCATAATCGGCTTGGGCGCAGCGAAAAACTCGTTGAACATCAAGAATCGCCGATATGTATTTTCTTTACGAACGAGTTTATACCGCTCATATTTTATTTGTCCGTCCTGATGGCTATCATGAAGTTGCCGTATTGCGTCGTCTTTCTGCGCGATATCGACCGCATCGACAAAAGCCAGCATGCCCTGGAGTTGCGCCGGGCTGGCGCGAGTAACGTTCTTAGTTACGTTACCGAGGACGTCAACCGATTTATAGATGAGGTCGAATTCCCCCTTGTTGATAAGCCGAAACGTGAGTGCTCTGAGCTTGTGACGGTACTCGCTACGCACGTTGACCTTCTCATTTACGACAAGTCCCGTTACTTCTTGGCGTGAGTCGCGCTACTGCATGCGTGTTTTTGCGGCATTTAACTCGAATCCGCTCTTGGAAACAATTGCCATCAAGTATTTACCCGCAGACCATTTTTGTGCATCTCCACTCACGCACACTGCAATGGCTTTTGGAAAGTCGCACTTGTTAGTCGAGAACGTAAGATCGTCTGCATACCGCGTATAGTGGCAGCCAGCGTGCTGCGCTAGGCTGACTAGATGCGTGTCGAGCACATGCGCAATCAGATTAGATATGATCGGAGAGGATGGACTTCCTTGCGGGAGCGCGTTATTGTGGCATGCGATCTGCGCAATAACGGTCGCAACCGCAGGATTAAGGGCGAAGTGCTTGTCCTTGATGAAGAAGCCGCGAACGCGTCCGAAGTTGATGCTTGGAAAGAAGTCCTTGATATCCGAATTGAACACAAATCGACGATTGCGATGCTCCACGGCATTCGTCATGATTGTGCGGTGACGCTTGAATCCGTGCGCTGAGTCATTCTTTCGCAGGCCGGCCTGCTCTAGCTCTTCAAGGCAATCTGGCACCAGTATGGATAAATTCTGTTGGAGAACCTTAAGGCCATCTATCGGCGCGCTTATCTTGCGCGAACTACCATGACGCTTTGGTATGTCGAATTCGGTGTACTTGAGCGGAACAGGGAGTTTGTAAAGCAGATAAGACAGGCTGGACGGTTTGAACGCCAAGAGACGAGCAACATCACTTAGATTGGTAACTCCCTTGAGAAGCGCGAGCTTTGACATTGTTCATTGTGAGCGGTGAAGTGGGCCTACGAGCACTCTTATGCGACCGCAAAGGAAAAATTAAACATCGCATATCATTCAAGGATACGGTAAGGAGCAAACCGTCAGTGCCATTGACTTCACGCGTTACGATTACATAACGCAAGGTCTGCCCGTAGGCCCATGCCTATGGTATCACTGCCACTGGAAAGCATGCCAATCTACGGAACGCTTCGTCTACGAGACGCGAGCCGGGGTAGTGAGGTTCTTCAATATTGACGCGATCAAAGTTTAGCGATTTGATCGCAGAACAAACCTTCTGCCTTTCAGTATCCGCAAGGTATTGCGCAAGCGTTCGACAATTTCGTTAAGTCGCGGAGTGGGAATATGAGAGCATTAAACTTAGCGCCATACGCAGCGAGTACAGCCGATGCTGATGAGGCTGGTGGGCAAGCGTCTCCAGGACATGCGTGGAAACACGTCGGGACACGGAAAGCGGAAGACCGCTTGAGCCATAATCCGGACCTCGACGACCATCGCTGTGAGCTTTACTTCAGGGCGATGCGACTTTAGCCTGAAGCCCCGGTCGTTCAATCCGACTACCATACCGTCGACCGTTGACCTGCACATTGCAGCCCTTGGTGGCTCAGAACCCCAGTGACCGCAAAGGCCGACAAGCAGCCCGTCAGTTCTAATCGGCGAACGATGTCCCCGCAAACGATCCCTGCCATTCATGGCGCCAAAGGTCGGACGGCTCACTTGCGCCATCCGCCCGGCAAGGGCCGGTGGCTGCTCAACACTACAAAACGAACTCTTGCCCAAAATCATTAAGCGCACTGAATTCAGCAGCCGCTTCCGGATGCCTGCACACATCAACGCCCGCTTTAGGGGAAAATCACAACCCGGCGCTGGCAATTTAACCGAGTAAACCATGCCCTTCCATGCAGCAGTCCTGTTCTTCCTGTTAGCTATCAGCGGCATCGCAGTGGCCCATGCGGCCGAGAGCGTCTATCCCAACCGCCCCATCCGCGCGGTGGTGGCATCCGCGCCAGGGGGCGGCCTAGATGCATCGACGCGCATTCTGGCTCCGAAGCTATCGGAGAGCATGGGCAGACCTGGGTGGTTGACAATCGCTCCGGCGCTGGCGGCAACGTGGGGGCCGAGATCGTCGCTCGTGCGAATGCGGATGGCTACACGGTGCTCACATCAACCAGCACTTTGCTCACCGTGAACCCGAGTTTGTACCGGATGTCCTTCAGCGTGGACAAGGACTTGCAGCCCATCACCGTGCTGGCGACCGGCGAGCAGGCCGTTGTTGTGCATCCCAGTGTGCCGGCCCGGACGTTGGCCGAGCTCATCACGCTGGCCCGGCAAAAGCCGGGCGCGCTTAATTATGCGTCCGCCGGTCTGGGCACGGCGACCCATCTGGGTGCGGAGTTGTTGAAGCTTCGTGCCGGGATCAACCTCACCCAGGTGCCCTACAAGGGCGGTGGCCCTGCCGCGGCCGCCGTGCTGGCGGGTGAGGTGCAGTTGCTGGTGGGCACACTGGCTTCGACGATTGCGTTCATCCAGGCGGGCCGGCTGCGCGCAGTGGCCACGACGGGTTTGACACGCTTCCGCCTGACACCGGATTTGCCCACGGTCGCAGAGTCCGGCTACCCCGGGTTTGACGCGGGTCTGTGGTTCGGCATGTCGGTACCAGGCGCCACCCCCAAAGACATCGCACAACGCCTACACCGTGAAGCACTGAAGGCGCTGCAGCACCCTGACGTGCAGACCGCGCTGGCGCGCCAAGGCATGCAAGCCGCGCCCGCAACACCAGCAGACTTTGCCGCGCGTATCAAAAGGGAAACAGACACCTGGGCCGCAGTGATCCGCAAGACCGGCATCAAACTGGATTAGACTCCACGGCTCGCCGGCTGCGTTTCGCGTTTACATCAGGTCCGGGGTCGCACGGCAGGCCAAGGCGTTTCACGAAGCCAGCATCACGTTCGATTGAAACGCGTCGCGCCGCAAGGGCGGGCCCTTTAGCGCTCGCCTTTGATGTCGGCCGCCTTGATCACTTGGCCGTATTTCGCAAACTCCTTGCGCATCCACGCCTCAAACGCGGGGGGCGTGGTGTAGAGCGGCCCCATGCCCTGTGCCGCCATCTTCTCGACGATGTCGGGCATCTTGAGAATTTTTTGCAATTCGGCCGACCAGCGATCGACAATGGGTTTTGGCATTCCTTTGGGGCCGAGGATGCCGCGCACCGACTTCACGTCGAAATCGGTGATGCCCTGCTCGGCGAAAGTGGCCACGTTGGGCAATGCCGGCAGACGGTGATCAGCGGTTATGCCGATCGCCCGCAGTCTGCCGTTGCGCACGTAACCCACCATGCTGCTGGGTGTGCTGAAAAACATCTGCACATGGCCGCCCATCAGATCGTTCAGTGCCGGCCCCGCGCCCTTGTACGGCACATGCTGGAGCTTGATGCCGGCCCGTTGCGCAAACATGGCCGTGGTCACCAGCCCGGAGGTGGTCGAGGTCGCGTAGTTGAGCTGCCCCGGCCTGGCTTTTGCCAGCGTGATGAACTCCTGCAGCGAATTCGCCGGCAATCCGGGATGAATCACCATCAGGCTGTCGCTCGCGTCGATCGTGCCCAGCGGCAGGAAATCGTCAATCGGATGGAATGCCGTCTTGCTGATGAGTGATGTGGTCAAGTGCGAATTGGTCGACGTGATCAGCATCGAATGCCCATCCGGCGGCGCGCGCTGGATGATTTCGGTGCCGATGACGCCATTGCCGCCGCCCCGGTTGTCGATGACCACCTGCACGCCAAAGGACTCGGTAAATTTTTGCCCCACCAGCCGGCCCATGATGTCGTTGCTGCCGCCGGGCGGGTAAGGCACGACAATGCGGATCGGGCGGCTCGGAAACGACTGCGCAACGGCAGCCACAGACGCGCCTGCTGCGGCAACGGCCATTGCCGCCAAGGCGATGCGGGTCAGAATCAAACGGGAATTTTTCATGCCTGGCGTGCCTGTCATCTGGGAAGGGTGTAACGAGTATCGGGCAGGCCTCTCGATTGCGTCAATCGCCGGCCTGTCGCGCGTGATGTCGGTGTTGCAGTTGGTCGATGGATTCCGGTGCTTTACTTGCGAGGGCTGCTCGCGGGGCGCCTTTAGTACCATCGGCGCAGCTTTTTACAAACTAAGGTTCCTTTAGCAGTGTGGCCAAAGTCACTTGGAAAGGGTTTCTAAGTATTTGTTTTAATTGATATTTTTATTAGTCTATTTTTATCCCCGCCGAAGCAATCACCCCTCGCCACTTCGCAATCTCAGCGGCAATAAACCGCTCAAACTCCTCCGGCGTTCCGGGCGATACGGTGTTGCCTTGCGCCTCGATGCCGTTGCGCACGTCCGGGTTGTTGAGCACGCGCACGATGTCGGTATTGAGTTTGCGCACGATGTCCGGCGGCGTGCCGGCACGCACGGAAATGCCTTGCCACGATTGCGATTCGATGGCGTAACCGGCTTCGCGCGCGGTGGGCACGTCCGGCAGGTCGCGCGTACGTTTGGCGGTGAGCATGGCGATGCCGCGGATGCGGCCGCTGCGCACGTGCTGGCCGGTGACGATGGTGGTGAACACCGCCGTGCTGATTTGCCCCGCGAATAAATCCACCAGCGCCGGCGCGTCGCCCTTGTACGGCACGTGAATCATTTTGATGCCGGTGACGCTGGAAAGATATTCCGCCGTGAGATGGATGCCGGTGGCGTAGCCGGGGGTGCCGTAGCTGATTTGCCCCGGTTTGCCGCGCGCGAATTTGACGAACTCAGCGAGATTGCGCGTGGGTAGCGAAGGGTGCGCAGCCAGTAAATAGGGCACGGTGGAAATCAGGGTCACTGCCGAGTAATCCTTAAGCGGGTCGTAACGCGGTTTGGCCTGGGTGAGCGGGATGATGGCGAGCGTGCTGATGGTGCCCAGCCCCAGCGTGTAGCCGTCGGCGGGCGCGCTTAACACCGATTGAAAGCCGATCAGCCCGCCCGCGCCGGGACGGTTTTCCACGATGACGGTGGTGCCCCACGCTTCGGTGAGTTTTTGCGCCAGCGTGCGCGCGATGGTGTCGGTGCCGCCGCCGGGCGCGAAGGGGACAATGATGCGCACGGGTTTGGCGGGGTAGGGTTGGGCGTGTGCCGCACCTGCGACAAGCGCCAGCGCAACACCCGCGAGTTTGAGGGCACGGTGCCCATGGCTGTGCTTCATCAGAACCTCACCAATGCTTCTTGTGTTACGCCGTCACGAAAGCGCTTTACGTATGCCGCCGCATCGATTTCGATACCGGAAATGTTTTTCCTGTAGGCCTCTGAGCGAAAATACGCGAGGTAGTCGGCTTCGTTAACGAAGTTTGCGGCGGACAGCTCCACGGTATTGCCGTCGGGGTCGTGATAGTAGAAGCTGGTGCCGGGGCCGTGGTTATAGGATTTGAACGGTGCGATGTTCTTATCGCGCAGCAGTTCGTAGCGGCCGAACAGATGATCCAGCCCGGCGTGCCGCAATTGCATATGGTGCAGACCCGGTTGGCCTTTCTGGTTGTCCGCCTGCCCCGTGACCTGCGGCGTTTCAAACAAGCCCAGCACCTGCGTGTACGGGTGATCCGAAAAAATGCGGATGAAGGCGATGTTGTAGGCGCCCGTCCAGTTGGGGGCTTTGGCATCGTCGCGCACGAAAAACGCTTTTACGTCAGTGACGGTTTCATACCAGTCTTTCATGGCGGCAAATCGTGCCGTTTTGAGGATGACTTCGCTGAATTGCGGCGGGGTAAATTTGCCGCTGGTGGTTTTGACTTGATTCATGGCGTCTCCCGGGACTTGCAGGGCCTGCGCGCCCGAGGGTACATGACGGCGCGTTTGGCGTACAGGGCGGGAATCATAGCGCATCACGCAGCGCGGGGTGGGGCTGCTATAGTGCCACCGTGAAAGCAGATGAAGGGACGGCATGGCGGATACGGTAGAACAGGCAGACACACCGGCGGTGGAGAAAGCAAAGCCGCCGTCGTTCCAGCGCGCGCTGTTGATCAGCGCGGTGCTGGCCGGGTTGCTGGTGATCATGGGCTGGTTTTACGACGCATTGATGTTTGTGCTACTACCGGCACTGGCACTGATCTGGCAGGTGTTGTGCGCACTGGGTTATACGTTGCTGCGCAAGTGGCACATGCTGAAACTGTGCGGCTTGCGCATGCTGATCTGGCTTGCCGCGATCATGACCCTGATGTTCATCCACGATTACTACCTGAAATCCACCCGCAAAAGCGCTGAGGCTGTGGTATCCGCGCTGCAAACTTATCGTGCGCGCGAAGGCCGTTATCCGCCGAATCTGGAGGCACTGGCACCGCGCGACATGGCCGTGGTGCCGCTGTGGTCCATGTCGCCGTCCGGAGCGCAGCCGTTTCGATACAAACTCGTCGGCGAGAAAGAAGAAAACAAAGGCGAAAATTTTGACCTGAGATATTTCACCGGCTTTCGCCACCAGCACATTTATGAATCCGCCAGTGGGAAATGGAAGTTGACGGATTAAAATTCTGAAATAAAAATATCAATAAAATCAATTACTTATGGTTAATGACTGCTGCGCGATATCGGGCTCCGCGATTCGTCCAATATTTGTAAAACTACGTGCCGATCACGGCGGATTGCGTAATACTCTGGCCTCCCCGCGTTGCAGGCATTCTCGTCCCGTTGTTCCCGTTCCATTTCCATCGTCGTTCAACTGACTTTCAACTCATTCTAAATTCACTGAGGAGTCCCGCCATGGCAAGACTGAAATCGATTACACAAAAAGACCAGGTTCCTGCAGAACATCACGCAATTTTCGACGCCGTGGTGAAAAGCCGCGGCGGTGTCCATGGGCCCTTCAGCATGGCGATGCATTGCCCGCCGATTTCGGCTCATCTCGAGGCGCTGGGTGGTTATGTGCGCTTTGGCGGCAAGCTGGATCATCGGGTGCGCGTGCTGGCGGCAATGACGGTGGCGCGCGAGTTCGACTGCCTGTATGTGTGGGGCGCGCAAACCGGTTCGGCTCGCAAGCAGGGCGTGGCGGAATCGACGATTACGGCGATCCGCGAAAAGCATTCGCGCGGGCTGCCGCCGGAAGATGCGCAAATTGTCGACTTCACCCGCGATCTCATCCACAAGCATCGCGCGAGCAATGAAGTCATGGCTGCGCTGCTGAAACGCTTTGGCGAGTATCAACTGGTTGAACTGACCGGTACCATTGGTTATTACACGTTGCTGACCATGACCGCCAATCCCACGGAACTGGAGCCGGCCGCAGGCATGGAAGTGCTGAAGGTTTAGCGCGCGTCTCGAATTCACGCATTCACGAAAGAGATTTTCATGTTGATCGTCGATTCCCAAATACACATCTGGCAGAACGGCAAGATGAGTGCGCATCATCGCCAGATTCCCACCTATTCCATAGACGACGCTGTGGCGGAGATGAATTCCGCTGGTGTCGATTGCGCGGTGATCCATCCACCCAGCTCGCTAGGCGAGGCGGTTAATGTGTATGCCGAGGAAGCGGTGCGCCGTTACCCGGACAAGTTCTGCATCCTCGGTCACATGGATTTGCTCCGTCCCGACCGCGAGAACATCGTGGCAAACTGGCGTAAGCGCACCGGCATGCTGGGTTTTCGTTTCACTTTCAATGAACCGAGCCAGAAAACCTGGTGGACAGACGGTTCGCTCGACTGGTTCTGGACGGCGTGTCAAAAGCAGGATTTGCGTGTAGGCCTTCTGGCGAGCGGCGCCAACATCGCCGCGTTCGGCAACATCGCGCGACGCTATCCCGATCTGAAAGTCCACATCGATCACATCGGCCGCGGTGGTGGCCGTGCAGGGTTAAAAGATGATGCGATCTACGCCGATCTGCCCGACATGCTGGCGCTGGCGAAGCTGCCTAACGTGGCTGTCAAGCTGTCGGGTGCGCCCAGCACGTCGAGTCAGGCGTATCCGTACAAAAATGTCCACGGCTATCTGCAGCAGATCGTCGACGCTTTCGGCCCGGAGCGTTGCTTCTGGGGCACTGACATCACGCGCATGCCGATTTCGTATCGCCAGTGCGTGACGATGTTCACCGAGGAAATGTCCTGGCTGAAAGGCCGCGATCTTGAGCTGGTGATGGGTGGGGCGATAGTGAAGCGGCTGGGTTGGCAAAGGCCCGGTGCATGATCAGTTGCAATGACTCTCGTTAATTCAACAAGGATTTCATCATGCGTCTTCCCATACTAGACCCCGAGAAATTCACGCCGCGCTAGAAAGAAGTGAGCGCCAAACACATTGAGCGGCGCAGTTACCTAGGCGGCCCGTACAAGGTCTGGATACACAGCCCGGACATGTTTGAAAAGGCCTCGGCGATCAGTAACTACATGCGTTTCGATTGTGGGCTGCCGGTAAAGCTGCGCGAGTTCGGCATCCTGGTGATGTCGCGCTATTGGGACGCGCAGTTTTCGTGGATCGCGCATGTCGATAAGGCGGTAGCCGCCGGTATTCCACAGGATGTGGTGGACGATCTTGCCGCCGGCAAAAAGCCCAACTTCAAGGCTGACGACGAACGCGTGTATTACAACTTCGCCATGGAATTGCTCACGGATCACTTTGTCAGCGACATAACCTTCAACGAAGCGCGCGCCATTTTTGGTGAACGCACGCTGGTGGATTTGATCGGCTCGGTGGGTTACTTCAGCATGCTGGCGATGTGTTTGAATGCTGGGGAAGTCGATCTGAAAGCGGGTGCCAAACCACCGTTTGCGGATGTCAGCGGCTATCGCAAGAAAGCGTGACAGAACACGGTCGAAAGTCGTAAGTATCTGTTTTAATTGATAGTTCTTAGGAGCCAAGAACATGGATCTGGGACTTAAAGGAAAGAACGCCATCGTCACTGGCGGCAGCCTGGGCATCGGCCGCGCCATCGCGCGCGAGCTGGCGCTGGAAGGTGTAAACGTCGGCATCGTTGCCCGTAGCAAAGACAGGCTCGAAGCCACCGCGAAAGCGCTGTCCGCCGAAACCGGTGCGAAGGTGATCGCGCTGCCGTGTGATGTAACGAACAAAGTACAGGTTGAAGCCGCAGTAGCGCAAGTGGTGTCGCAACTGGGCGGCGTGCAGATTCTGGTGAACAGTGGTTCGTCCCCCGGCGGCTCGGCTTCCGCCATCGGCCCGATTGAAACCGTGGTGGACGACGACTTGCTGCTTGATTTCAACACCAAGTATCTGGGCGCGGTGCGCTTTGCGCGTGCAGTCATTCCCCACATGAAAAAGCAGGGCTGGGGTCGCATTATCAACATCAGCGGCGCCAACGCGCGCAACGCGGGCAACCTGTCTGGCGGCGCGCGCAATGCGTCGATGGTTCACATGACCAAAACGCTCGCGGTGCAACTCGGCCGCTTCGGCATCACGGTGAACTGCGTTCATCCCGGCACCACGCGCACCGAGCGCACGGCCACACTGCTGGCCAAGCAAGCGGCGGAGCAAAATATCACGCCGGCGGAAGTCGAAAAGCGCACCTTCGCGCCTGATGCGCCGCGCAGCAACGCTATCTGCCGCATGGTTGATGCAGCCGAGATCGCCTACGTCACGTCGTTTCTTGCTTCAGAGAAATCCTGGGCGATTTGCGGTGAGTTGATCGTGGCGACCGGCGGGGCAGGGAAATCGGTGTATTACTAAAAATCGATTAAACTTCGGTTTGGTAACAAGTTAACGCGTGGGCCGGAGCGCCGGTGCGCTCCGGCCCACGTTTGTGTTTAGCAGTAACTATCAATAGGAGAAGTAGTTTGCCCAAGCTCATCAGTTTCGACATCGACGGCACGCTGGTAACCGGTGATCCACCGGGACGCATCACCATGGAAATGGTGCGCGAAGTAAAAGCCATGGGTTACATCATAGGCAGCTGTTCTGACCGAACCGTCAGCATGCAGCAGCGCATGTGGGCGCAACACGGCATCGAAGTATCGTTTACCGTGTTAAAGCACCGGCTCGATCAGGTCAAAAACGATTTCCCCGCGGAGCTGTATGTGCACATTGGTGACACCAACATCGATAAGCACTACGCCGAGATCAACGGGTTTACGTATTACTTTCCCGATACTACGATTGATCATCTTTGGCAGGCGGATTGAGAAATCGGCCAGCAGGGTGCGTCGGGAGCGCCTGATACAAATCCCCTTTCCCGCATGCGGGAAAGGAAATATTGAGGTTTTGTTGGGCGCACGAGTGATTCATTTGACCGGGCGCGCTAAATCATCCCGTGTCGCGGTACGAGCAGTTCGCGTTTCATATCTGCCATCGAGTTAATCCCCAGCATTGCCATGTTGCGGCTGATTTCTTCACGCAGCAGCTTAGCCGCGTGCTGTACGCCTTCCTCGCCTGCGATGGCTGCGGCGTAAAGAAACGGCCGTCCGACGAATACGAAGTGCGCGCCCATGGCGATGG
>SXGS01384734.1_pt1 | contig 10790 bp, 9 predicted proteins | sample 3174681 | NCBI WGS metagenome assembly SXGS01 (sample SAMN11356861, study PRJNA531348) | freshwater metagenome | isolation source: freshwater sample F1-80 | place: China: Fuxian Lake, Yuxi | collected 2017-12-25 | reverse complement strand
TTGGCTCCCACGCACTGCCAGTGGTGATCGTCGGAGATGATGAAGACGATATTCGGCTTCCTGCCGGCCGCCAGCAGCGGCGCGGCGGCGGAGGCGAGCAGATTGCGGCGGGTGACGGTCCGGACCATACCGGCCATTAGACCACGGGGGACCGGCAAATGGGGAACGTGGGGTCACGCTGTGGCGATCTACCATACGAGACCTAAGATGGGACAATTTACTCGCCGCCAGGTATTGGCTTCGCTCGCGCAGTCCTTGCTCTTCCGGGGCCTGGCCGCGTCCACGATGCCGTCCGAAGTCCGCGTCCACATACTGACCGATCTTGTCTGTCCTCCCCGCGAACCCCGATTCCGCTCCTTCTTCGAAGTCATTCTGCCGGAGGCCTGCCGCGATCTCGCAAAGGCCGGTGTGCGGACCGTTGTAAGTGAGGGCCACTGCCGTCTCGAGCGGCGGCCGAATCGCGCCCCGGTGATCGGCGGACTCGCGCACGACCGCATCAACGTGGTCCTCACCCGGACCGTCCCCATGGAATGGGACCGCTGCCGCGCCCTGAGGGGCCTGGCGTTTCGCTATCGCGGCGCGGAGGTGTGCCTGATCGCTCTCGATCACGCTCACCCCCACCGCGTGCCCTATTTTGCTGTCAATACGTGTCTGCACGAACTGCTCCACGTCCTCGCCGGCGACACCGGCCGGCGAAAAGTGGGGTTCGCGGGAGATCTCGCCGAGTTTCGCATCGATATCCTGGCGACGCGCCTGTGGCTTCGGCGAGATACCGGTCAGAGGCACGATAGAGTCAACGTGTAGGGCGACTCCGTCGACTCGACCATGGGATTGGCGACGCACACCACCGCGTAATCGTCGCCGGGATCTGGAGGGGGGAGACGAAGCGTCTGAACCGCGCCCGTGGACGATGCCACCGCGGTTGTCCGTGAATGCCGCCCGCGCTGCATCTCTCGCGTGACGGCGCCGGCGAAGAGAGCCAGAGTTCCTCTCTGGTGCGCCAGGGTTACCGTAACTTCCTCCCGCGCGTCCACACGGTAATAGTGGCAGGCCAGATTCGAGACCTGATCCTCGAACGGAGGGGGCGTCTCTCCTGCCTTCAAAGTGCACCAGGACCGCAATCCCCTCTCTCGATAACGAATCTGGACGTCGGGAGCGAAGCTTGCCAACGTGCAGTCGCCCAGGAAATACGAATCGAACGCATATTCGCTGAATAGGGGCGAAGACTCGGCCCCGGCGTCGAGAACCCCCAAGTCGGGCAGGAGCCTTTGGAGGGCCTTGAACGGCGCCTCGTCGGGCTGCGATTCGTTCCAAAGCCGGCTGATGATTCCGCTGTCGCTGCGATGGACGACGTACCGGAGGAAGTAACCGGCATGGTAGGGGTCCGGATAACGCCACGGTGAGGGAGCGGGCGCCATGAGGGATACGTGGGGCTGATCCGCCCATTCCAGCGCGAATCGAAGAGACTCTGGATTGTCGGGAAACAGGAAGTTCTCCATCATGACGGCGGTAGCCTCATGCATCCAGCGCCACTGCTTCTCCGCGCTGCGTTGCGAACTGTCGGAGGAAAGCGGATTGCGAGCGGCGTCCGTGAATGCGTGCATGCCCTCGTGCGCGGCCTCCACGGCTGCCCGCTGCCTCAGGACTTGAAGGTTGGGTTCTTCATGGCGGCACGGCAAGGCGATCCGCTTGCTGGATGGTTCGAAGAACGGCACGGCGATCGGCAATATCTCCACTTGCACCGGAGCCTGGAACGGTTTCTGCCAGTCGAGTTCAGCCAACCGGGACCGCAGCCGCTCCAGGGCTTGCAGGTAACAGAGGACGAGGCTGACATGGCGGACTCCGGCAATGCCATTGCCGGAACTGCCGGGTGAGTGCCGGGGACGATAGCTCGCTCGGAACATCCCGGATGCCGACGAGAGTGTCACTGCGTCTTGCATGCTTCACCGCTCCTTCATGATCACTTCGTCTAACTTGAGGGCAACTCCTGGCGGAGTGCTGCTCTCGTCGATGTCGAATATCTTGCGTATGCCGGACTGCAGATCTGTATCCAGATCGCCCCAGTGTGCGCCGATCTCGAGGATCAGGTCCAATAGGGGCATGGTGATGCTCCCGCTGACGGCCCCGCGCCGGTAGCGCCGGGGTTCGATCCGCGCCTTGGAGGCAGCGTCCGGGAACAGTTCGGCGATCTGGTCCCCGATTCGCTCGCCAAAATACAATTGCCGAATCCGCTTCGCGACTTGTCCGGTCCACCCGCCCAGTTGTTCCTTCGAGATCGCGGAACGGGCGTCGAACCTCTCCAGGTGCACATCAGCGACGTGTTTTGCTATCTCCTCCTCGTTCGGATATCCGGAAATGTGGATGATCCGGCGCGCCAGTTGAGGCCAGCGTTTACGAATCTCCCGGCACAACGAGGGGTCCATCTCGGGATATTCACCAATCCGCTCCTTCGGTAACTTGAAATCCAACACCGCGCAGTACGGCGCCTCATCCTTTGCTTCGTACTCTGCCAATCGAAGGTGGCCCTCCGCCACGGTTGCGGCGTAGTCGATCCGAAGGCCGGGGATGTCGTCACCGAGCAGTTGCTGTAGTGCCGGCGCCACTACGTCGGGGGCGTGGTCTTCCACCAGCAGTATTATGGTTGAGCTCATTTCATTTCCGCCTCTCCGGCCGGGATGGTCATCACGAATCGGACTCCCTGCCCGGGAGTTCCGGTCTCCTCGATGTCTCCGCCATGGGCCGTGAGCACCTTCTTGACGTACGCGAGACCGAGGCCATCTCCCCTCGGCCCTGACTGGCGGGAGGTAAAGAACGCGTCGAAGATTCTAGGTTTGTTCTCCAAGGGGACTCCAGGGCCATCATCCGCATATTCGATCCGCACTTGGCCTGCTGGCCCGCGGGTTACCTTCACCGTGACCTGAGATTCTGGAGCCGCGATCTCCTGCGTATTCCTGCCGATTTCCGCGAAGGCCTCGCCGAAGCGGGCGCTATCGAGACTCACGGTTGGATCTCCATCGACATGGACGCTCCACCGATCCTCGGGCAGTCTCACCTGCAACTCCTTCTTGGCCAGTTCCCCGATGTCGCAGAGCTCTCGTTTCACTTGGACGGGGGTCAGCGCCCACTTCGTGCGCTCCAGCGTCGACGCGGTGTCCTTCAGGATTTCAGCAAACCGGCCCGCCATTTTCTTGGAGACCGGATCCAGTTCACGGACCGCCTGGAAGTATTCCGAGATCGAGTCGAGAGGCGCGATCCTGGTAATCAAGTTGTGGCCGATGGAGGCCATGGTCTGTTCCACTACCGACCCCAACACGTAATCGCGACCCTCGGCGATGACGCGGTCGCGCCTCTCGAAAGCCGTCAGCAAAGCGGTGGCATGTTCCGCCAGCAGCTTGAGCACTTCGAAGAGTTCGGCAGGCCAATCCGGGCTCCACTGCAGCGTGACCTTGCCGATCTTTCGCGTCGCGGTCTTCACGGCAAGGTCAATCCAAAACTCCCCCTTCGTTCGTCTAATGACGGGGCCGGTTCTCATCTCTCTGACGACTTCGGCTCGGATACCCTGGGGAGTCTCGGCGAAATTCTCCGTGGCATCTGGGTCGAAAACGAATGCCAGTACGGGCTCCCCGTCCAGGCACGCGAACGCCGAGGGAGCGTCGTCCTTTGTCAGGTATACCTCCCCGGCTTGGAACCTCTCGATGTCTCTCCGATCTCCCTTCCCGGTCCACTTCGTCCCGCGCAACGTTGTGGGGTGGGATGGATCAACCTCATACATCCGAACCCACTCCGGCCCTAGCTGCTGAAGCGTCTCGACCAGCATGGCGGTCGCGGATTTGGTGTCGTGAGCCTGTGCCATCTTGCTGATCAGCGCGAACGCCCGCTCGAGATGGTTGAATTCTTGGATATGCACGAGGGTGCCCGTGCGTTGATCTCGCCGGTTTTTGAGGGGATCGAACCGAATCGTCCCCAAATAGTCCCTGTTGTCGCCAAAGCCGGCTTTGTGTAAGGCCCTGTGCTTACCGTGCTCCAAGGTTCCTTGTAGCAGTGGAACGAGATCCGGGTCGATGGATTCACCCAGTGCTGTTCCGCACGCCGCGTACGGGAAAAGCTTGCGCGCCTCCGGATTGATGTACCGTACGCTCCCCGCGATATCCGTCAGGATAATCGGCTCTGGAATTCTCGCCAGCACTTCCTGCTGGAGGCGGACGCGCTCGCACTGCTCCATCAGCACAGCCAACTGCCTACCGAAGAGTTCGAGATCGGAGACCTCCGCCGCCGACGGAACCATGCCATCGGCGCGCTCCACGTGGATCGTTCCGACTGCATACCCACGCGGATTCAGCATCGGAACGATCGCGAGCGGTCTCAACTGAGCGCGGTTGTGCACCTCCTTGTTGATCAACGGCTCGGCGGAGGGATCGGGAACCACCTTCGACCGGCCGTGGTGCACGACCCAGGGTTGAATATCCTTCTCGTGGTCGGTGAGCGTCCAATCGGTCATGCTGGCGGTAACTGGATTATCGCTGTGGTCCACCACTCCGGCGATGCGGCGCCGGTCCGGATTCACCGCGCACACCAGGACCCTGTGGTAGCCTAAGTCGCGTAAGCCGGCCCCCGCGCTGCTCAGCACCTGGTCGGCATCGAGCGCGTTCTGCCCCAGCGGCTCGATGATTGCGTTGATGATTCCGATGTGGAGGTCGCGTTTGAGCAGCCGAAGCCGGACTTTCTCGCCTGCTACCGACTGGCGATGAGCCTTTTGATAATGATCGAGCAATCGCTCCGTCAACCGGAGTCGCTCCCGGGACAGGGGGGCCTTGGACTCGAGGTTGCCCGCGACGATCGCGGTGTAGTCCCCGATTGCCCTCTCGACGATGACCAGCCGGGCGCAGTCCGCCCAAGTCACGTCGATGAGCAGGGGATGCTGGCTCATGGGAATGGCTGTCGGAATCGCGCTTGCCAAGTCCTTCGGCGCTCCGCTCGCGCCGAGGAGCCCCAGACTCCCCGTCCACTCGCGCGCCGGGGGGCGTAGGTCAAAGGCGGCCACCTGTAGGCCCAGAAGGAAGCGGCAGCCCTGTGCCAATGTTCCTGTCAGGTGAGCCTCTCCCCGATGAACCTCGGACTGCAAGGCGAGCCCAAGCGCCGAAACGAGCCTTTCGATCTCAACCCGGTCGTCCGCGTCGGTCGGCCTGGAACACTGGGAAGGATGCAGCCCGCTATATCGCCGCATCGCCTCGTCCCAGTTGCCGTGGAGACCGTGGAGATCGGCCAATCGCCGGTTGTCCCAATAGGCGCCTGCGATCTCACGCACCAGAGGGGATCGAATTCGGAGCGATGCGCCTTCTCTGAACGCGAGACCTGCGAACTCGAGAGTGCCTGGCGCGGACTCCGGGGCCGGCGCCTTTCCATCATCGGATCGCAGCAACTCCAACAGGTGGGGCCAGCAATCGGGGTCGCCGCTGACCCGGCGCTGGGCATTGCGAAGGTGATTGGTGAAATCGCTCAGCGAGGTCCGCGGAGCCAGATCGCGCGGAAGCAGATCCTCCCGGTCGCCGTCGCGAGTTCTGACCCGCGCTTCGATCGCCTGAAACATGAGATGGCGGAGAAAGAACGCGGAGCCGCCCGTGTGCCGCCATAGCCGCTCACACTCCGAGGCAGGCTCGCGGAATGAGATTCCCATCGCCTTCGCGTAAGAGTGGAAGACCTTTCCGAACTCGTCACGCGCCATCCCCTGGAGAAAATACTGCGTCGCGAGATTGAACTCCGAGCCCGGACCGTGGACGAGATCGGTCAGGTCCTGCTCCCCGCTGATCAGGACGGCGAGTACCCGCTCTTGAACGAGCACCCGGACGAGGCGAAGAAACTGCCGGGCCACGCCAGGAGGGAGACTGTCGACGTTCGAGACAACCAGGTGCACGCGGCCCCCCGCCGCTGCGGCTCGAATCAAGTCTCCCGGCTCCGCGCTGGCGCCCGGAGACAATCCGGCGTCCTCCAGGGACTTTCGGAGTGTCAAAGTGAATGCATCCCAATCCGGGATGCTGGGAGAGGCCGGATCCCAAATCACTGCAACGGGCCTGCCACCGGTCCGTAGCCGCTCGGAGGCGCGCAGCATGACGTGCCGCTTTCCGCCCTGCCGCGGACCGAGGAGGACAACGCTCTCGCCAGATGCGAACGACGAGCCGACCGAGTCGATCAGCTCTCCCGAGATGGCTCGATAGTGGAACATTCCGCCTCCTACGTGACCTTTGCGGTGCTCTCGTCGAGCAGGCCCATCTCGCGTGCGTAGTGGGGCAGCGCCTCGTAGGCGATCCGGTACGAACCGCCAGACCACGCAAGCACGTTGTGCACGAATAGTTCGTTCGCCAGTTCCCGCGTATCGTCGTATCCGAGCGCGATCTTCAGCCGGCCGGCGATGTGCTGGAGCGTGGAATGCGTGATCTTTGCCGGCGCGTCCATGACTAATGACAAGGCGATCCGGCGGGTCCGGTCGTCGAGGCGGTCGAGTGGACTGATCATCACCTGAGCGAATTCGTAGTCCCATTGAATCGTACTCAAGGTCTTCAAGGACAACTCTTCCGTTCCCGAATCAATCCCCGCTTCCGCCAGCTTCTTGCCGGCGATCTGTAGTAGATGGGGCAATCTTCCCGTTAGCCGAAACGCTTCGGCCAGGAAGGCGCCTGTGTCCAGGATTTTGAAACCGAGAGCCGACAAGGGCTCGATCAGGAGCTTCTCGGCGGGATCTTGCGCCAGCGGCTCCAGCCTCAACTGCGCCAGCCGCCCCTCGAGCTGTGACTCGGGAGACTGTGTCTCCCGCAGGAGTCTGCCGCGCCCGCACAAGATCAGCCGGCACAGATTGGACTTGGCGGCCTCGCCGAGCACATTGCTCAAGAAGTCTTTGTGGCAGATCTCATCGGCCTCGTCCAGGATCACTTCCGGCCTCCGGCCCAATTGGAGCCGCACCCGCCGCAGCATGTTGCAGAAATCGCCGGCATCCACTTTCTGGCTGCGGCTCGTTCCCTCGATCTTCCTCGCCAGAAACTGGGCGAGCGAATCGGCGTCCCGGTGGCCGCACTCCTGCATGTCGACGAGAAAGCAGGCCTGGGACCGGGGATCGCCCTTCTGAAGCAGACGCCGCCGGTACTCGATGGCAAGCGTTGTCTTGCCGATCTTGCCCGGTCCCACGATCGCATAGCTCGTGTCCCGGTCTTCCATCAGCTTGTCGAGTTCGAAGTCCCGTCCGAAGAACATGTTCGGCTCGGGAGTAAGCAGGTAATTGTATGGAATCAGCGACCGCCGCGGCACGCTCCGGAGCAGAAAGGATCGCAGCGTCCGCTGCGGGTCGGCGGACGCTGGGATGGTAGCGAGCATTTCGGACGAAATCACTACGTGCCGGGGGTCCTTCACTCTCGCCCGCGCCGCCTCTACCGTTTGATCCGTGGCGCAAAGAATCAGGCAGATCTTGTCGCGGTTCTCCACCGTGAGAAACTCGTCCACGGTACGCGCGACCGCCTTCCTGTCGCCCAACAGTAAGCAGGGAACGTCGAGCACGCCGTGAAGGCGGCTCTCCGGAAAGGCGGTTCGGAACTCGACGCCGCCTTCGTGGTACTTGGTCCCCGGCAGTGGCCGTCCGACATGGGAGTGCCACCAGCGAATCATCTCGAGGCCGGTGCTTGCGTCCCATGACCGCCACAGAGCGGCAAGCAGTTGCTCGGCCTGGGCCGCGGCCGTCATAGGTCGTCCGTGCGGGGCGCTGTTGCGATATCGCGCAACAGTCGTTCCCAAACGCCTGTCCTCGAGGGATCGAGTTCAGCCGCGATCGAGTCCAATGCCGTTTCCATTTCCTCGGCGCTATCGTCCGCCCCGCCGCGACGAGGGAGTCGCGCGGGCTCGAGAACGTACCCCCAGGCTTCAGCCAGTCCGGCAAGCGCCATGAGCCGGGTCCGCGCCCGGCTCAACCCCAGTGCGTCTCCCAGCTTTGCGTACGCCGCACCCGCGCCCGCCTCCACCGGAGACAGGCTTCCGGCACCCAGCCAGTCCAGCACAGGCCGTAGCTCCACCTGCGCCGTAGAGGCCAAGCCGGCGATCCACGCCGGGAACCCCTCGACGTTGGGACGGTATTTCTCCTCGGCTTGTCTCATCCTGACAATGGCCAGCGCGAGGCCGGCTGTCCGCCGGCAACGCTCTTGGAATCCCGGCGGGACCACCACCTGGGCCAGTTCTTCGTTCAATCTGTCGATCACGCTTGCTTCCTTTCCTCTTCCTCAATCCGTGCCCGCCGCGTAACGCCGTGCGCCCAATCGGGGATCTTCGAGCACGCTCCTCAACTTGGCGCGGATCCGCTCGAACCGTTTTCGGACCGCCGCCGCGTCCATGCCGAGCCTCCTGGCGACCGCCGCGTGCGACCGTTCCTCGTCTGGAAGGACCTCTTCGAAGTACTCTATGTAGAGAATCTCCTGGTCGATCTCAGGCAGTCCGGCGATCGCTTCCTGGATCGCGCGGACGCGATCCAAAGCCCCGATGCCGGGCAGATCGGCGCCGCACTCCGGCCGCCCATCCAACCCGGCCCGCAATTCCGGCATCTTGTCACCCTTCTGCTCGGCTGGGTTCCGCTTTCGATGCCAGTTCGCTTCAACGTTGGTGGCGATCCGATAGCACCACGCCCGCAGGCTCCCTCCAGGCTGACGGCGGTACGAGCCCAGGCTGACGAAGACTTCCATTAGGAATACTTGAACCAAGTCCTCCGCGTGCCGGGGATTCTTGCGGCGAAAGTACCGTAGCATCACCGGGCCCGCGACATCCGCGAACAGGCGGAACGCATCCGCGTCGGCCGCTTTCAGTAGCGGGACGATGGACTCGAGTTCTCTCCATCCGTCGGGTTCCTGTCCGGGCGGTCGTGGCATGTGCTCGCTCTGTCAACTATATCGCCGGGGCGTGACACCGCCGCCGAATCCGGGCGGCCCGGAATGTGCGTGCGCCGCAATTTCCAATTAATTATAAATTTATTTGTTGAAATTTATCCGTTAAAGATGCTACCCTTGATTCCGCAAGAGTGAACCATGCTGGCTCCGAACCTAGCCTCGCAACTGTCGCCGAAACAGCGCGAGGCCCTCGACGCCCTGCTATCGGGCGCAACTGTAACCGACGCCGCGGCCACCGCGGACATCCACCGTTCCACCCTCCACAATTGGTGCCGCGAGAACACCGCCTTCCGCGCCGCTCTCCGCGATGCGCGGAGCCAACAGGCCGCCCTCGTCCAAGATGGCCTCCGCGCCCTCGCCGGGGCCGCGCTCGACACCATCGCCACGCTCCTCAAGGACCCCGCCACACCGGCCGCCATCCGCTTCCGGGCCGCCACCCATGTCATTCAGAACATTGCCAAATCAGACCCCTACACCCAGCCCGCCGAGCCCCAGGTGACCACTGCGGCGATCGACGGACTGATGGAAGCCAGCTTCCGCGTCGGAGCCGAGGAACGCACCATACGCGATGCCGTCGCCGCCGCGCCGGCTCCGCCGCCCTCGGAAGTCCCTCGGAGCGCGCCATGCCCCTGCGGCAGCGGGGAGAAGTTCAAGCGCTGCTGTGGCCGCAACGCGCCGGGCTTGGTAGGCCAGGCTCGCGCAGCCTGACAATTCGACAAAATTCGACACTTTCTACGCGTTCTAATGCCGTAGAAATGGCCTGGAGTTTCCGAGCCGGAAGCGTAAGCAGCCGATCCCCGGAAAGCACCTACGAACCGGCCGCCCTCTGCCGCTTCGGCGTCAGATTCAGCGTCTTCACCAGCCGGAACAGGTGGTTCGGGTGGATCCCCAACCGGTGCGCCGCCTCCGTGTAGTTGTTGTTGGCGTCGGCGATCGCCCGCGGAATGATCTGCCGCTTGGCCTCGTTCAACCGGTCGTGTAGCGCCGAGCCGCCCGGTTCCGCCGCGCCGGACTCCAGAATCTGCTCGGGCAGGTCCTCCGGCTGGATCAACTCCCCGTTGCCCATCGCCACGCCGCGCTCGATCGCGTTCTGCAACTCGCGGATGTTGCCCCGCCAGTCGTAGCGAACCAAGGCAATCCCTCGCTTGCGGCGAAATGCCCGTCACCCGGCGGCCGATCCGTTGCGCGTAGTGCTGCACGAAATGCCCGGCCAGCAGCGGAATATCGTCCTTGCGATCGCGCAGCGCCGGCGTGACCAAATGCAGGACGTTGAGCCGGAAGTAGAGGTCCTTTCGAAACGCCCCGGTTTCGGAGAGTCGTTTGGCCCTCTTCATCGTTTTCCCCGATGAGCCTCTTATAGGTCACGCGACGTCCTACAGTCGTATCCGTACGAGGAACCATCTTGAGGGGCGAACGGATGGCTGCTGAGATGGAGGGGTGACAAGACAACCGAGACAAGCAAGGCGGCAAGGCCGGGAGCAGGCGAATCGCGACGGTGGTTGCCGAACCCGAACGAAGCGGGCTGACCAGAAGGAGTTTCAGCGAGCAGAGCGGTGTCGCGATCCGCACGTTGGATTACTTGAGACGGCAGGTGCGCGAGCGCGGCCGCGCGGCGAATCGTGCCGGTAACGGTCGAGCCGGATGGCGCGACCGGAGCCAGGAACGGCGGAGCGGGGTTTCAGGTGAACCTGCCGAACGGGGTGCGGATCGAGAGCGGCTGGGATTTTCCCGAGCAGGCACCACCGTGCGTCCCCGGAACGAGCGGAATCCGGTGTGGCCGTTGCTATCCAGCCCGTTCTGGTAGCACTCGACGCCGCTCAGCAGGACTCCCCGGCTCGGCGCGCACTGGGAGCTCGAAATGATCCCCTGCGTGAAGTT
>SXGS01073292.1_pt1 | contig 10790 bp, 11 predicted proteins | sample 3174681 | NCBI WGS metagenome assembly SXGS01 (sample SAMN11356861, study PRJNA531348) | freshwater metagenome | isolation source: freshwater sample F1-80 | place: China: Fuxian Lake, Yuxi | collected 2017-12-25 | reverse complement strand
GGTTGCGCCGGCGCCCTCACCTCGGTAATGAACGCCATAGTGGACGCGTTGTCGGAAGCCGGCATCCGCCACTTCGACATGCCCGCAACGCCAGAGCGGGTCTGGCGCGCCCTCCGGTCCGCGAGGACCTAGGTTTTCAGTGCACCGCTCTCGAGCGGTTTTTGCAGGTCACTGGCGCCGCCCACCAGCGCGCCCTTCACGAACACCATCGGGAAGGTCGGCCAGCCGGTCCACATCTTGAGCGCATTGCGGCGTCGCCACTGCGACAGGTAGCTGCCGTATTCCAGGTACCGGTAGGGCAGCTTTGCCTCATCCAGCAGCCGGCGCGCCTTCTTCGGCATCGGGTTCATGCGCATGCCGACGACGACGATGGCGTTGGCGGCGATCGCGTCCCGCACTTCCTTCACGATGTCCACGTGCAGCGTGGCGACCTTGTCGCGCGCCGCCGGATGAATGTGCTGCTCGTCCAGGATCGGCCTGCCCATCACGTGGGCCCCTTGTAGTGCAGCGGATACAGGCGCTTCACTACTGCGCCTCTGGAGTTCCAGGCGTGGCAGCCGTCGATGAAATACGGCTTCTGCCCCTCCGTTCCCGGCGAAGCCTTCCAGTTGCCCATGGTCTGGAACGCCACCGTCGCTGCCGGCATTAGGAGCTCCGTGATGTGGGTGCAGCCCTTGGTGCGGCCCACTGCCTCGGTCACCGCTTTCCTCCAGCCGCCACCCACCTTCGCGCCGATGAGCCCCTTATAGCCGGGCGCGACCGTTGGGCAAATGTCGTAGGGCGCGTGGTGGGTGGTGACCTCGATGTCGCGTACCGTCATCGACCGGTCCAGCGTCAGGCGTAGTTCCATGTCGTGCACATGGGCGCCCGCCGGGCGGCGGCCGCGGTAGGGCTCATCCACGTCGAAGGTCTTGCGGTCGATGATGCGCGCCTCGATGTCAAACAGGCCGTCGTCGCGCTCGTAGCCGCGGCATTCGATGCTGCGGATGTGCAGGTGCCGGCGCGGCGCCGGCGGGGGCAGGCTCATGGGGGAAATCCGTAAATCGCGAAAGGCGCCGATGTTACACCGGCTAGTCAACCACCTTGCGCCGCAGCGCCTTCACGTCGCCGCGGCGCTTCTTGCCCTCGATCCGCTTCTCGCGCGAAGAGCGCGTCGGCCTGGTCGCGCGGCGCCGCTTGGGCACGTGTGCCGCCGCCGCCACCAGGGCATGCAGGCGAGCGATCGCATCCGCCCGGTTCATCTCCAGGCTGCGGTGCTGCTGCGACTTGATCACCACCACGCCCTCCCGCGTGATGCGCTGGTCGCCGCGCGCGAGCAACCGTGCCTTGACCGCTTCGGGCAGCGATGAGGCGCGGATGTCGAAGCGCAGGTGCACCGCGTTGGACACCTTGTTCACGTTCTGGCCGCCGGCGCCCTGCGCGCGTACCGCGGTGAACGACATTTCGCCCTCCGGAATGAGGAGGTTCACAGGCTGACGCGATTCCTTCCGCCCTGCTTGGCGCGATAGAGCGCCTCGTCGGCCGCTTTGAGCACCCGCTCGGGCTTCTCGCCCGCCTTCGGGCCCGCCGCGCCGATGGAAATGGCCACCGACAGCGTCTTCTCGACCTCGCCTTCGCTGCATTTCTGGCTGCCCTGTTTCACGTCCTTGGGCCGGTCCTCGCCGCGCATCGCCACGCGCTAGCGCTCCACCGACTTGCGAATCGCCTCGAGGTGCGGCAGCGCGGTGAGGCCGTCGCGGAAGGCCATGGTGTGCGATTTCGGGATTACCGCGACCACGATGGCGATACCGGCGGCGGAGACGAACAGCGCCGCCGTCGCGGTGCTGACGGCCCAGTGGCCGCCGATGAAGTAGATCAGGATCGCCACGGGGGTGGCTAAGATGCGCAGGGAGGCGCGCAGGTCGTTCATTCGTCCAGACCCTCGAGCATGCGGTCCACCGCCCCCACCAGGCCTTGTAGGCCTTCTGTCGCGGTCCTGTACAACTGGAATTGGTCGACACGACCATACATGTGAGCGAGCACGTTCCTCTGCCCCACCAACTTGCGCCCGGGCACGCCCTCATGGCGTCGTTGCCAGTCGGGGCTGACGCGGCGCGCGACCTCACCGACCAGTTCGAGAACCCACTCCAATGCGCGTTGCCACATCGCATCCCGGGAAGAGTCGACGAACCCCACTCCATCCACCAGCATCATGGCCTCGCGCGCAAACCGAAGCATGTCCTCGAGCAACGCGACGTCGGAGTCGGCATCATCTCGATTCATACAGCACCTTGAGATCACGCTCGATGGTCCTGCGGCGATACGGGTTCGACAGGATTTCGGGGCTGGCGACTTCGACCCTGCGATTGCCGAACAGTGGGCTCAGCTCGTCCTGCATGTCCACCAGGCCCCACAGGCTGGGTCCCTGCATCGGCTTGAATTCAACCAGGAGATCGACATCGCTATCAGGCCGCATCTCGCCTCTGGCGGCGGAGCTGAACAGCGACATCTTCTTCACCTTGTACCGCCTGCAGATCGCTGCCAGCCTGGCGCGCGGAATGTCCGGCAACACGCCGGGGGTATCGAGGGCGCACGCGGCGAGCGGGCTGTGCAGCGTCGGCGGCGCGCCGGCGGTCTTGTCGAGAATGCTGGAGAGCTCATGGTAGACCGGCGAATCCGGATTGGCGCTGTAGAGAACCTGGTTGCCCGACGTCGATCGCCGCAGCAAGCCCGCCTCGGCGAGTTGCCGCAGTTCCCGGTGCAGGGACCCCGCCGAGAACCCGGTCAGTCGGGCAATCCGGCGGACGTGAAAGACCTCGCCCGGGCGCAGCAAAAGCAGGGACAGGACCCGATGCCTGTGGGTGCCGAAAAGGAGGTTGGCGACCGCTTCGCCGCCCTCCGATCCAAGCCGCTGTTCCGTACCCATAATAGCTACGATCGTACCATTTATAGCTACATTCTGCCTGAGCCCAAGTCGCTACCGCGCCCCCTCTTCGCCGCGTTGTATCAGCCCTTGGGCTCCTGGACTGCAAGCCCCTCGGCAGTGGTTCCGAACGCCTTGCCGAGGCGATCGTTCACCCGAAGTCCGGCCGCTGCGTTTCCCCTGGCGGCCCTGATCCGGAAGCGCGTTTCGGCATCGAATTACGCCAGCGCCGCGGTCGACATCTCTTCAATCAGCTTGTTGACGCTGACGCCGCGTGCCTGGGCAAGTTGCTTCCGCCGCTCGTGCGTGTCGTCCGGCACTCAAAAGGTCAGGGTTCCCATGGTCAGGCTCCTTTGAAGACTCGTACCGGATCGAGAGCCACATTCCCGATCAGTTGAGGCGCCCTTCAACTCCCCAGCCGATCCGGCCTGAACCCTACGTCGCACAACCGCCCGCGCTGCGCCCGCTTGCCCTCGTATTCCTTCAGCCCCTTGCCTTCGATGATCTCCACGGCGCGGTTCTTGCGCTTCACGCCAGAGACCGCAAGCGACTTGCCATCGAACGCCGCCGCCGCGGCGAGCGTCACCTTGTCCGGTAGCGCGATCAGCTGCACGCCGACGCCGCCATTGGGCCGTGCCGGCACCTCGTCCGTCGGGAACACGAGCAGGCGCGCGTCCGAGGACAGCGCCGCGATGGCCTTGCCGCCCGCGGCAAGGGCCGGCGCAAGCGCCTTGGCACCTTCAGGCACGGTCATGAAATCCTTGCCCTGTCGCGTCTTGGAAGCCAGATCGCCCAGCTTGCACAGGAAGCCGTTGCCCGCGGTGTTGGCCATGAGCAGCAGCGTGGCCGGGTCGCCTAGGCCCACCCAGACGATGTCGTCCGAACTGGAGTTGACGAGCGTGTTCATGGGCGCGCCGTCGCCGCGCCCGGAGGGCAGCACCGCCGCGTCCACGCTGAAGGCCTTGCCCCCTGACGCCAGCACTGTCAGCGTGTCGGTGGTCTTGCACTCCAGTTCCAGGTAGCGGCCGTCGCCGTCCTTGAAGTTCACCGTGTCCATGTCCAAGCCGTGGCCGGTGCGCGCCCGCACCCAGCCCTTCTTCGACAGGATCACCGTGAGCGGCTCCTCCAGCACGGTGCGCTCGATGGCGGCACGCTCCTCGGGCTTGATCAGGGTGCGGCGTTCGTCGCCGTAGGCCTTGGCGTCGGCCTCCAGTTCCTTGATGACGAGCTTCTTCAGCTCCTTCTCGTCGCCCAGGATGTCCTTGAGGCCTTTACGCTCGGCCTCCAGCGCCTTGCGCTCGTCGTTCAGCTTCACCCCGTCGAGCTTGGTCAGCTGGCCCAGGCGGATGTTGACGATGTCCTCGGCCTGGCGCTCGCTGAACTTCCACTTCGCCTGCATCTGCGCCTTGGCCTCAGCCTGGTCGTCGGCGGCGCGTATCAACTTGATGATCTCGTCGATGCGCACGAAGGCGAGCAGGCGCCCGAGCACGATATGCAGGCGGTCCTCGCACTTCTTCAGGCGGTACTCGGTGCGCCGGCTCACTGTGGCGACGCGGAACTCGCCCCACTCGCGCAGGATGTCCAGGATCCCCTTGGTCTCGGGCAGGCCATCGAGGCCGATCCAGGTCATGTTCACTGGGTAGCGCACCTCCAGCGAAGTGTGCACCAGCAGCGCCTTCATCATCTCGCTCGCGTCCTGGCGCGAGCTGCGCGGCTCGATCACCAAGCGCAGCTTCGCCTTGCGGTCCGATTCGTCGCGCACCGTCTCGACCAGGTCCAGCATGAACTGCTTCAGGCGCTTCTGCTCCTGGCTCACCTCCTTCTTGCCGGTGGCCGCCTTCGGGTTCACCAGCGCCTCGATCTCCTCCAGCACCTGGCGGCAGGACACGCCATGCGGCAGCTCGTTGATGACGATGCGCCACTGGCCGCGCGCGAGGGGCTCGATCGTCCAGCGCGCCCGCAGGGCGATTGAACCCCGGCCGGTCTCGTAGGCAGCGCGCAGTTCCTCCTCGGGCGAGATGATCTGGCCGCCGCCGGGGAAATCCGGCCCGGGCAGCTTCTCCAGCACCTCGTTCAGCTTCGCTTTCGGCTGGCGGATCACCAGCGCCGCGGCGGCGACGACTTCCTTCAGGTTGTGCGAAGGGATGCGGGTCGAGAACCCGACCGGGATGCCGAAAGAGCCGTTGAGCAGGCCGAAGGGCACGCGTGCCGGTAGCAGCACCGGCTCGTCGAACTTGCCGTCGTAGTTCTTCTGGAAGTCGACCGTGCCCTCGGCGATTTCCGACAACATCAGCTCGGCGATGCGCGAGAGCTTCGCCTCGGTGTAGCGGTAGGCCGCAGCGCCGTCGCCGTCGCGGCTGCCGAAGTTGCCCTGGCCCTCGATGAGCGGGTAGCGCATGGAGAAGGGCTGCGCCAGGTGCACCATCGCCTCGTAGGTTGAGGAATCCCCGTGCGGGTGGTACTTGCCCAGCACCTCGCCGACATAGCGCGCGCATTTTGCAAAACCTTGCGCGCCGGTCTCGCCCATGGCGTACAGGATCCGTCGCTGCACCGGCTTCAGGCCGTCGGCGATCTCAGGCAGGGCCCGCGACTTGACCGTCGAGACCGCGTATCCCAGGTAAGCCTTGGAGGCGTGGTTCTCAATGGGCGAGGAATCGTCCCCGTTCTCGGGCGAGAACAGGTCCAGCGTCTTTACGTCATCCATGTTTCTCTTTCAACCAAACAGGTCCAGCTGCTTGTCCGCCATGGCCACCGCGGCTTCGACCGCCCTCCTCGCCTTGGCAAGGTCGTTTGCCGCGCCGCCGCGTCCGGCGGCCGCCCAGGTGTAGCGGCCGTCGCCGACCACAGTCACCTTGCCGAGCTTCTTCTTTCCGAGCCACAGCACATGGCCCTTGTACGCCCGCTCCCAGACGGGAATCTTCGACCCCTTGGCCCTTTTCCTAGACATCGGCCTCGACGGTCTTCCAGTGTTCGCGCATCCAGTTGCGCCGGCCCTCGGCTTCGCCCGAGTCCATCAGCAGCTCGAAAGCGGAACGCACCTTCGCGATTTGCCTCGAATCCAGCTGCATGCGCACCAAGCGCCGGGTGTCCGGGTTCATGGTGGTCTCCCACAACTGCTCCGGGCTCATTTCGCCTAGGCCCTTGAAGCGCGAGATTTCCCAGCTGCCTTCCTTCACCTTCTCCTTCTTCAGCTGCGACAGGGCCTCGTCCAGCTCGTCATCGTCCAGGCAGTACACCCTTCGCGCGGGCTTGCCCTTGCCCTGCGAAGGCACCTCGATCTTGAACAGGGGCGGCTGCGCGACGTAGACATGGCCGGTCTCGACCAGCTTCGGCGCGTGCATGAAGAAAAATGTGAGTAGCAGCGCCTGGATGTGCCCGCCGTCGACGTCGGCGTCGGTCATGATGATGATCTTGCCGTAGCGGAGGCCGGAAAGGTCGGGCGCGTCCGCGGCGCCGTGCGGGTCGACGCCGATGGCGGTGGCGATAGCCTGCAGCTCCTTGTTGGCCAGCACCGTGCGCGCGTCCTTGGACATGGTGTTGAGCACCTTGCCGCGCAGCGGCAGCACCGCCTGGTTCTCCTTGTTGCGCGCCTCCTTGGCCGAGCCGCCGGCGGAATCGCCCTCGACCATGAACAACTCGTTCCTCGAGGTGTCGTCGGAAGCGCAGTCGACGAGCTTGCCCGGCAGCGTCGCCACGCCCGAGGACTTCTTGCGCTCGAACTTCTTGCCGCGCGCGAGGCGCGCCATCGCCTGCTCGATGGCCAGTTCGACGATTTTCTTGCCTTCGTCCGGGTGCTGGCTGAGCCACAGTTCGAAGGGATCGCGCACGCACAGTTCCAGCAGCTTGGAGGCGTGCCGCGTGGTGAGCTTTTCCTTGGTCTGGCCGTGGAATTGCGTGCGCACGATGCGCGCCGACAACGTGAAGCACGCGCGCTGCCAGAGGTCATCCGCAATGAGCTTCACCCCCTTGGGCGCCAGGGACCGCGTCTCCATGAACATGGCCAGCGCGTCGAAGATGCCGTTGCGGAAGCCCGCCTCGTGCGTGCCCCCGGAGCGCGTCGGGATCAGGTTGACGTGGCTGTCGGCGAACACTTCGCCCTCGGCCACCCAGCCCACCGCCCAGGCCGCGCCCTCGCCCGCCTCGATCTCGGAGAAATCCGCGGCGGCCTTGTCGTCGAAGTTTTTCTCGCCGGTGAAGATCGGGGCTACCAGCTCGCGGCCCTCCAGCCGGCGCTCGAAGTACTGCGCCATGCCGCGCTCGAACGTCCAGCTCTGCTCGGGCTTCCCCTCGACCCGCAGCACCGTGGTCAGCCCCGGAAGCAGGTAGGCCTTGGAGCGCACCAGGTGTTCCAGTTCCGCGAGCGGGATGTTGGGCGAGTCGAAGTACTTCGGGTCCGGCCAGATACGCACCACGGTGCCGGTGCGCTTTTCCTTGATGCGTTCGCTCTTCAGCTTCTGCTTCAGCTCGCCGCCCTCGAAGGCGATCGCGTGCTTATGGCCGTCGCGGTAGACCGTGACCTCGCAGCGAATCGAGAGCGCGTTCGACACCGCCACGCCCACGCCGTGCAGGCCGCCGGAGATGTGGTAAACGCCATCGCCAGCCTTGGAGAACTTGCCCCCGGCGTGGAGCATGGTGAAGGCGACCTCCACCGCGGGCTTCTTTTCCTCCCGGTGCAGGTCCACCGGCACGCCGCGGCCCTCGTCCTCGACCTCGGCCGAACCGTCCTTGAACACCGAGACCGTGATGCGCTTGCCATGCCCGGCGAGCGCCTCGTCCACCGCGTTGTCGATCGCTTCCTGGACGATGTGCAGGGGATGGATGGTGTGGGTGTACATCCCCGGCATGCGCCGCACCGGCTCCAGGCCCTTGAGGGCCTGGATCGCGGAGGCGTCATAGGCCTGCTGCTTTGCCATGAATCTAGTGGTCCTTTACCGCAAAAACACTAGATTGTAGTGCGTCGTCCCGCCTAGAGCGAAATCCACAGCTAAATCATGTGCTTTCGCACCGCCGGCCAGTCCACCAGCCGAGACAGGTCGGCCTCCTTGGGCAGCACAACGCGCCCGCCGCGAATCTCCGGCATGAGTGTCGCCACCTGCGCGGTATGCGTCAGGAAGAAGGTCTGTTCGGCCGCCATCGAGCCCGCCTGCTGCAGGTTGATCAGCGTGCCCAGCGCGCTCTCGGCGTAGATCCCGACCGCCGTCTTCGCGCCCCGCGCCGCCGCCATCGCCGCGATGCCGCGGGTCTCGGAGAGCCCGACGCGGCCTGGCTTGGTGGACAGCGCCCTGGCGCCACGCTCGAGGTACAGCGCAGCGTCCTCCTGCGACGCGCAGCTGCGATCCACCAGGATCGGGATCGGGCTGCCCGCCTGCAGCTTCGCGAAGTGCTCGTCGGGCGCCAGGCGGCAGGGATCCTCCACGACGGTCACGCCGACCCCGGCCAGCGCGGCAACGTAGCCTGCGGCCTCATCGCGCGCGTAATGACTGTTGGCATCCACATAGAGCTCGACACCCGGCCCCACTGCGGTGCGAATGTCCTTCAGCGCGCGCAGGTCCGTGTCCAGCCCCTGTCCGCCCTTCACCTTCAGCGTGCGAAAGCCGTATTGGCCGCAGACCTCGGCGGACTCCGCGGCCATGAGCGCGGGTGCCTGCCGCGTCACCGTCCAGGCCACCTCCACCGTTCCCGAGTGTCCCCAAAGTTTCCAGGGCGGCGTGCCCGCGGCGGCGGCACGCATCGTCCAGCAAGCGCTCTCCACCATGCCCTTGGCCATGCGGTTCTCGGGGATGCCCGCGAATGCGGCGGAGACCGCCTTGTCGTCCGCGAGATCCAGCTGCTTCAGCCTCGGCAGGAGGATGTCCTCCAGCACCGCGGCCAGCGACTTCGGCGACACGCCGCTCCAGGTGTCCTTCAGCGTGCCTTCCGCGATGCCGGTGGCACCGCCGTCGGACACGAGCTTGAGCAGGGCGTACAGGCCGGAGCGCTCGACCGCGTTCGCCCACACGACGTCACGGGCGTAGGGCAGGCGGTAGAAGTGCAGCACCCACTCCGCGAGCCGCACGGCCTACTTGCCGGTGAAGCGGGGCTTGCGCTTCTCGACGAAGGCCTTCACGCCCTCGTGGCGGTCATCGGTGTCCAGCAGCCGGTTGTAGGCCTCGATCTCGAAGCGATACCCCGTCAGCAGATCCATGCCCATGCCGTAGTGGATCGACTTCTTGGCCTGGCGCACCCCCAGCGGCCCGTTGCCGGCGATGGCCTCGGCCACCGCGAGCGCTTCCTCCACCAGCTTTGCCGGTGCGCTGACGCGATTGGCGAGGCCCCACGCGAGGGCCTCGTCTGCGGACAGCGCGCGCGCCGAAAGCACCAGTTCCTTGGCACGGCGCTCGCCGATAGCGCGGGCAAGGTTCTGCGTGCCCATGCCGCCGGGCATCAGGCCGCGGCTCACCTCGGGCAGCGCGAGGCGCGCGGTCTGCGCGGCGAAGATGAAGTCGCAGCACAGCGCGATCTCCAGCCCGCCACCATAGGCGTGGCCGTTCACGGCGGCGATCACCGGCACCGGGCACTCGACCAGCGCGGCGAAGGCACGCTCGAACAGCTCGTGCTGGGTTCGCCAGACCTCGACGCTCATGCCATCGCGTTCCTTGAGATCAGCGCCGGCGCAGAAAGCGCGCTCGCCGGCGCCGGTGAGTACCACGCAGCGCACCTCGCCCGGCGACTCGGTCAGCCGGCGCCAGAGGTCGACCTGGTCGTGGCCCATCTGCGTGTTGAGCGCGTTCATCGCCTGCGGGCGGTTCAGCGTCACCAGCAGCAGGTGCTCGCCGCGCGGTTCGGTCTTTAGGGTCTGGTATTGGGGAAACGTCATGGGATCCATCGCAAAAAATGGGGTCTGTCCCTGCTTTCAGCCGAGGGTCGGCATATTGAGCCCGGGAGCGGGCGTGTCCTGGTGCGGCCACCGGGTGGTCACGACCTTGGTCCGGGTGTAGAACTTCACGCCCTCCATACCGTGCACATGTAGGTCACCGAACAGCGAACTCTTCCAGCCGCCGAAGGAATAGAACGCCACCGGCACCGGGATGGGCACGTTGATGCCGACCATGCCGACCTGGGCCTCGTTCTCGAAGCGCCGCGCCGCGCCGCCCGATTCGGTGAAGATCGCGGTGCCGTTGGCGTAGGGATTGGCGTTCACCAGCGCGATCGCCTCATCGAGCGTGTTCACGCGCAGCACCCCCAGCACCGGGCCGAAGATCTCGTTTTTGTACACCTCCATGCCCGGCTTCACGTGGTCGAACAGCGTGGCGCCGAGGAAATAGCCTTCCTTCACCGGCGGGGTGCTGCCGTCCAGCACCGGCGTCGCGCCCTCCTTCTTGCCCTGCGCAATGAAGGACGCCACCTTGTCGCGGTGCTCCGCGGTCACCAGCGGGCCCATGTCCATGCCATCCTGGTCACCGGGGCCGACCTTGATCGCCCGCGCCTTCTTCTTCAGGAGCGCCACCAGCGGATCGGCGGCCGCGCCCACCGCGACCACCGCGGAAATCGCCATGCAACGCTCGCCCGCCGAGCCGTATCCGGCGCCGATCAACGCATCGGCGGCGAATTCCAGGTCCGCATCGGGCAGCACCACAGCGTGGTTCTTCGCCCCACCCAGCGCCTGCACCCGCTTGCCGTTCCGGGCGCAGGTCTCGTAGATGAACTTCGCGATCGGCGTCGAGCCGACGACGCTCACCGCCGAGATGCCCGGGTGGGCGAGGATGGCGTCCACCGCCGCCTTGTCGCCGTGCACCACGTTGAACACCCCGTCGGGCAGGCCCGCTTCCTTGAACAACTCCGCCATGCGGATCGAGGCCGAGGGCACTTTCTCCGAGGGCTTGAGGATGAAGGTGTTGCCGCAGGCGAT
>SXGS01238306.1_pt1 | contig 10791 bp, 7 predicted proteins | sample 3174681 | NCBI WGS metagenome assembly SXGS01 (sample SAMN11356861, study PRJNA531348) | freshwater metagenome | isolation source: freshwater sample F1-80 | place: China: Fuxian Lake, Yuxi | collected 2017-12-25 | reverse complement strand
GAAGCCGAAGCCGCCTACCGCACGGCCAATCAGATCGATCCCAAGTTCGCCAACGCTTGGAATGGCCTCGGCAACCTGCTCCAGGACCACTTCGCTCGCTTCGACGAGGCCGAAGCTGCTTTCCGCACGGCAATCCAGATCGATCCCAGGATCGCTTTCCCCTGGAACAACCTCGGCAACCTGCTCCAGGACCACCTCGGTCGCTTCGATGAGGCAGAGGCCGCCTTCCGGTGCGCTCTGGAGCTGCATCCCGCGTTCGTCACTGCGATGGGGAACCTAGCCGAACTCTGCGTCATTCAAGGCCGAGATCCGGTCGATGCACGGCAGCAACTGGCTCGGGCACGCGAGGCGATGCCGGAGGTCGCCTATACTCACCAGGTCGTCGCGTGGCTGGAGTTGAGGGAAGCGCGACCGTGGGATGCCGGCAGCGCTGCGGCGCGAGCCGTGGAACTGGATCGCCAGGCAAGAGTGGAGTATCGCCACACTCTCGCCTGTGCACTGGCGCTTCAGGGACGGATGGAAGAGGCGGAAGAGGCCCTGCGCGGCCGGCTGGATGCATTCGACGCAGACCGGTTGGCCCGAGGCTGGCCGAACTTGCTGACGACCTACGTCGTGTCGCTGCGTTGGGCGGACCCGGAAATAGCGGCAGCGCGAGCGACGGCGCTGATCGAGATGCAGCAGCGAACGGGCCTTGCCGACCGTTGGTGGCCGCTGCTCGTGGCGCTGAAGGCGGTTGAGGAGCGCACCGAGGATCCAATCACGCGCACCGCGCCCGAGGTTCGCGAGGCGGCCCGGGGCATTCTGGCCAAACTGCGACCGGATGGCCTCGGTCCGCCGCCGGAGAAACGTCGGCGAAAGAAGGCGACATCCGGCCCTGCCAGGTGACGGTCCCGCGCCTGGGAATTCGACCGACGGCGCGGGACCTGGACCTGTTGCCCCCCGACGCCCTACATGGGGGGAGGCGGCGGGACGAAGAAGGGTTCGGCGGCGGCGGTGGGGCCGCCGGAGGCCGCGAGCAGTTCGCGGAGATCGGTTTCGAGCGGAATCAGGAAGTCCGAGTCCGACCAGTACTTGTTGTGGCTCAGCGGGTTCCAGCTCTCGAAGAGTCCCCCCGCGTTGATCGCGTGGTCGGTGACCAGCGCCCGGTACGACTCGCTGAGCGCGTCGAGCGGCCAGCCGAGCACGTCGTCCGGATCGTAGTAGTTGTTCCAGCGGAAGTCCGGATGGACCGGCTGAAACGGCTCCACTTCCGCGTGTCCTGCGACAAAGATCGGGATGTTGCATCCCGTGGTATAGAGGCGGGTCAGCATGCCCAGCCGCAGGTACGGATCGTCAACCGGGGACTCCTTCCAGACTCCCGCCGCAGGAGAGTCCTGCCGGCAGTCCCAGGCGTAGTTCGAGAAGACGTGGGCGCCGAGCGAGTGTGCCACCACCACCAGCGGGCCGCCATCGGTCGCATCGCGAGCCGCCGCGATCACGGAGCGAATGCGCTCCTGCGCCTGCGTGTAAACGCTGCCCGGCCGCTCCTTGCCCGCTTCGAGAGACGCCGCGTCGGAGAACCCGAACAGCAGGAACTCCCGCAGCTCCGACCACGTGTTGTCGGACACGGCGGGCGGCAGGCGGCTCCAGACGGCATCCTGGTTGGCCTGAAGCAAATCCTGGTATTGCACGGCGCCAAACCAGAACTCATTCCATTGGGCGCCAAAGGCGTCCGCCAGGCGAACCCGAAGTGGTTCGGCATACGTCGTCGAGATCCGACCCATTCCGTGAAGCGTAACGATTGCGATGCGTGGCATTGAAGCTCTCCGGGTTCGGACGCGGGAATTAGCGCTGGAGCGTCCGCGTTCAGTATGACCCCGAATCGTACTTCATGAACCGGAAGGCCAGGCTTCTCCGCTCGAAGACTGACTCCATCTTACTCGAGCGCCGCTGTCGCGAGAGCGGCGCCCCGGCGAGTCCTTCGGCGAGGGTGGGCGCTGGAGTTGGTCTTCGCCCCAACTCAGGTGGTCTGGATTCGCCGGACAACGGAGCCGACCGATCCATCCAACAAGAACGCCCCGTGGCTTTGCCACGGGGCGTTCTTGTTGATCTCCCCTCTGGTTGGGTTCGATCAGGCCCGCTTCCGTCCGGTTGCCGCATCCACCAGGGCTCGGCGAACCAGCACCTTCGTGAGCGGGACCTTGTAAGCATTGCCGCTGAGGGGTTTCGCACCGGCCAACGCGGCCTCAGCGGCCTTGTTGGCGAGGTCCGCTGAGAACTTCTTGCCCTTGAGGATCGCTTCCGCGTCCGGGCAGCGTCACGGCTTGGGGGCAACCCCGCCGAGCACGATGCTCACGTCGCGGACCAATCCGGAGGGACCGGCCACCACCTTCACCGCGACCGCCGAGACGGCCCAGTCGAAGGAGTCTTTCTCCTTGAACTTGATGTAGGTGCTGCGCGTGCCCTCCGCCGGAGCGGGGAGCCAGACCTCGGTGACGATCTCGCCGTGACGCAAGACCGTTTCCTGCGCCGGGTTTTCCTTGGGCAGCAGGAAGAACTCGTCCGCGGAGACGCTTCGAATCTGCCCCTGCGTGTCGGAGTACTTCACGGTTGCGCCCAGAGCTACCAGCGCCGTGGCGCAGTCGCTTGGATGGACGATGTAGGAGGGTCCGCCGCCAAGGATGGCGTTGAACTTGTTATCGGCATCTTCTTCCGCGGCATAGCACTTGGAGCCGCCCTTCTTGATGCACTTGATCGCCTCATCGCGGTAGTACCAGCAGCGCGGCCTCTGGCAGAGGTTGCCGCCGAGGGTACCCACGTTGCGGATCTGGGGCGAGCCGACCGACTGCGCCGCTTCGGCGAGCGCGGTGTAGCTCTTCCACAGCCCGGTATGAAACTCAAGCGTGTCGAGGGTAACCAGGGCCCCGATGCTGAGCCCCTTCGCATCCATCTTCAGCCCGTTCAAACCGGGGATGGTCTTGATGTTGACCAGAAGCTCCGGCTCAATGATCCGGTCCTTCAGCTCAGAAACCAGGTCCACGCCCCCAGCCAGAATTCGGGTGCTGTCCGGGTTGCGGCCGAGCGCCTGAGACGCAGACTTCAGGTCCCGAACGTCGACGAATTGAAACGCTTTCACGCTCTGCCTCCCTTCAGGCTCGCGAGTGCCGCCAGCACCCGATCCGGGGTCGCCGGCTGCTCCTTCACGTGCACGCCGATGGCATTGAATATCGCGTTGGCAACCGCCGACTGAACGCCGATGATCGCCGGCTCCCCGATGCCGCTGACTTTGCCGGTCGGGTTGTCGAAGATGATGGTCGCGATACCGCGTTCCTCGGGGCCGAGGGTGCGGTACGGTGGATCCAGCGTGATGTTCACGCCGCCGGACTCGAAGGAGCCACAGAGCTTGTAGTCCTCGAAGTTCGGGTTGAGCATCCGGCCGGTCACGTTGTCCATGCGGCGGTCTTCCAGGATCGCGGTGCCGATGCCCTGGATGATGCCGCCGGTCACCTGGTTTTCAGCCTGCAGCCGGTTCAACACGAACCCGCAGTCCTGAACCCCAAGCGCCTTGATGACGGTCACCTTGCCGGTCTCGGTGTCGACTTCCACCTCGACAAAGGTGCAGCCCCGAACGCCGCTGGCCTGGAGATCCGACGCTTCATTCCAGTCTCCCTTGGCCTTGATGCCGCTGGGAGGGAGGAGCGCACAGAGTTCTTTCCAGGCGAGCCCTCGTGCCGGAGAGCCCTTCACCTGGAAGCGACCCCGCGGAACGACCTCGATCTCCTCGGGCTTAGCGCCGAGCTTCTTCGCCGCAACGATGGCGAGTTGCTCCCGCGCCTGAACCGCGGACATCTTGATGGCCGGAGCGACCGATGCCGTGGTGGTTGAGCCGCCGGAGCCTTTGCCGGGTCCGAAGGTGGAGTGGCCGATGATCGGTTCCACATCCGCAAGCTGCAGGCCGAGTTCCTCAGCGGGAATCGACTGCACGTACAGTCGAACCCCAACGCCGAGATCCTGGACCGCGCTGTAGGCGCGAACCTTGCCGTCGGGCTTGATCTCGATGGTGCAGTCCGCGCTCTTGGAGCCGCCACCGCCCCAGGTAGCGCTGCCCATCCCGACTCCGCGCTTGCGCGTCCCCGCAGCGGAACCGGGCGTCCGCTGCCGTCGGTTCCAGCCGATCACCTTTGCGCCGAGGTCCCACTCCGCCACGCGAACCGGATCGTTGTGGTTCTTCTTACGGAACTCAAGCGGATCCATGTTCAGCTTCGCGGCGAGAGCGTCGAGCGCCATGTCCCAGATGACCGCAGCCTGCGGATGGCCGGGCGCACGAAGCGCCGCGGTGCCGCCCGTGTTAGTGAGCACGCCCCAGCGCTGCACGCGACGGGCCTGCGGTTCGATGATGTAGAAGCCCTGATCCAGCGGCGAATTAGCATTGCTCGCCCCGCCGTTGTTCCAGACCTTCACATCTCCCACGGTGAGGGTACCGTCGGCAGAGGCTCCGAGCTTGATCTCGGCTCGAACGCCCGGTCCGCGGTAGTTGGCCAACTGCTCCTCGGCGCGGGAGAGAAGGAACTTCACCGGTGCATTCGCCTTTTTGGCGAGTTGCGCTACGGCAATCCCTTCCGTGCCGCGGCCGAACTTCGAGCCGAAACCGCCGCCCATATGCTCGGTGATCACCGTGACGTTCTGGGGGCCGCCGGTGTCGCGGGCAAACTCATCGCGCACGCCGGTCACGAACTGGGTGGAGGCCCAGACCGTCAGCTTGTCGCCGTCCCACTTCACGGTGTGGCCGTGCGTCTCGAGACAACAGTGAAGCCGCGTCTGGGCTTCGTAGGTCTCGTGGATCATGGCCGCGGCGGACTTCAACGCGCCGTCGACGTCGCCCTTGGTGCTCCCGCCCGGGTACTGGACGTTGGAGGGCACGTCGGAGCGGACCTTGGGTGCATTCGGGTTGGTTGCCTTGACCAGATCGACCACGTGCGGGCGAGTTTCATACTCCACACGCACCGCTCGAATGGCGTCTTCGGCGATTTCGGGGGTGATTGCCGCAATGGCTGCCACCGGCTGACCGTGGTAAAGCACATCGGCGCCCGGCTGCAGCAGCAGCACAGCGGCCTTCACACCATTAATCCGCTCAGCGGGCCCCAGATCAATCGACTTGATCTTAGCCGCGGGATACGGACTCATCACGAAGCGCCCGTAGCACATTCCCGGCAGAATCACGTCAGACGCGTAGCGAGCACGCCCGGTCACCTTGTCGGGACCATCCGGTCTTGTGTTCCGCTTGCCGAGCAGGCGGAGCGCCTTGGGATCCCCCCATGAGGCGGGAGGGCCAACCGGCACCTCGATCTCGACTTCCTTCTCGAAGCCGTTCTCGACGACGACGGATTTGATCTTCTTCGTCTTTTGCTGCACGGCTACGCTCCCTTTCTGGCGGGCGCCGCGTTCATTTTCGCTGCGGCGAGAGCGGCTTCGAAGATTCGCGGATAGGTCCCACAGCGGCAGGTGTTGCCTGAGACCGCCATCTTCACTTCATCCAGCGTCGGATTCGCCTTGCGTCGCATCAGCGCAGTGAGCGACATGACGAAACCCGGGGTGCAGAAGCCGCACTGGTAGCCGTCTTTCTCCACCATCTGCTGCTGAATCGCGGTGAGCTTTCCGGTCTGCGAAAGACCCTCCACGGTGAGGATCTTCCGGCCCCGAGCATCCGCGGCGAGCATCATGCAGCCGTAGACCGCCTTGCCGTCCACCATAACCGTGCAGGCGCCGCAGCTCCCTCGATCGCAGCCGACCTTGGAGCCGGTCAGCGCCTGATCTGGGGAGAGCGGGCGGTGGCCCACACCTCGCAGCACGTTGATGAGCGTGGTCCGAGGCTCCACCTCCACCGTACGGTTGACTCCATTGATGTTCAGGGTCATTCGAACCGGGCCGGGACCAATTCGTTGCCCCCCGCCCTGCGCTTCTGCCTCTGTGTTCGAATCGATGGCGGCCGACCCACCCACCACGGCGGCCCCGGCTACACCGGCGCCGGCGCCCTTGATGAATGATCGACGAGTCACCACAAACGAACGGCCGTTCTGTTCTTGATCCATGGCCGCATGCCTCCCACACGAACCGAGCAGTCCGGTTCCTTCACCCCAACTCCAGCTTCGCGGTGAGCCGAGGTGAAACAACTCCGTTCCCGGCAGGCATGACGCGAATTGGGGCCTGGCCGGTGAGTATCGTCCCCATCGAAGATGAGGGCGCTTCCGTGTCTACTTCCGTGGGCCAACGACTTTTCCCTTCTGTCGGGGCGGAGAGGGGCAAGTCGAGTTCCGCTTCGCCAGGACGCATCCCATTGCAAACCGGCCCTCAGACCGAGAGTGTTTGGGCTTCTGCAAATAGGACTTGGGCCCCGCGATGACTCAGCCGTAACTAACACGGGCGCTCGTCCTCCCAAGAGACGTTTCTTTGGACGGCAAATTGCTCCGAATCTCCCACTTGAGCGATGCCGCCGAGCCTGCGTGTGCATCCCGTCCAAAACCGAATGGGTATCGGCTGAGAATGAAATGATCCTGGTAGCCACGGCAGACTCATCGCTCCGCCAAAAGCTCTGTTCGGTGTTGGAGGTGCTGGGCCATCAGGTGCTTGCGGCATCCGACTCCGCCGCCGCCCGAGCTGCAGCATCCCGCCCGCTCGACCTTGCTCTGGTCGACTTGCGACTTGGAACGGATTGCATCTCCGAGGTTTCCCATGTAGCCCGCACGGAAGGAAATGCACGGGGTCCTGTGGTGATTGTCCTGACCGATCGCGACGATCGCCGGGGAAGAACCCAGGCGGCCGAGGCGGGCGCTGCCGATGTGCTGGCATTGCCCGCCGAGACGGCGGAGCTTAGATTGCGGGTTTCCAACCAGATTCGGATCCGACGACTTGAAGAGTTGGAAGGTCGTCCCGGCGTTCTTGCCCATCCCCCACTCGACACTGCGGCCGACGCCCAGGTGGACCCGGAGAGCGCCGACCAATCGGATTCCGTGTTCAGCCCTCACGGCGCCACCATCGACACGTCCCCACTGGAGACCAAGCCACCCTCCGAGGAACTGGAGTCGCTGCGCCGGAGCCTCACCGAGTTGCGATCCGTTGAGTTCGAGGTCATTCAGCTATTGGGACTGGCCGCCGAGCATCGGATGGGTCAATCGGTGGATCACCTCCACCGCATCTCTGGAACGGTGCGAATCGTGGGGCGTACCATGGGTCTGGACGAGTTGGAGACCGAACGTATCGCGCGCGCTTCGATGCTTCACGATGTCGGCTTGCTCCTGGTGCCTCAGCAGGTGTTGAAAAAAACCGGCGCGTGGTCTCCAGCCGAACAGCAGGCGCTGAAAGAGCACACCGTACTCGGCGGTCGGTTCCTGGCGGGTTCCGCATCGCCCGTTCTTCAGACGGCCGAAGTGATCGCACTCACTCATCATGAGCGTTGGGACGGCTCCGGCTACCCCGCAGGCTTGCGGGGTGATCGGATTCCTCGGGAAGGACTGCTCTGCGCCATCGCGGATGTCTACGATGCCCTCGTGACGAGCCGGCCCTACAAACCCGCCTACCCACTCGCCGAGGCGCGTCGGATTCTCGGGCGAGCGTCTGGTGTCCACTTCGACCCCATCTTGGCCGAAGCGTTCCTCGCGTCGATTGACGAGATCGAGTCGCTTCGCTCTGGCTTTGGAGGCAACTAGACCCCTGGCGGCCGAGCCACGGTCGGAACCCGGCCCACGGATCTGGATGCGTCTCGGTCAACCACTCAATGAATTGACAACCGCGTGACCGACCGCTCTAGGTCGGAGATTTGCGACAATCTATTCGTATCAAGTCGGCGTACGGTTCGGACTGCCCGCACCAGAGGATCTCCCGCCTTCCAACAGATGTCGACCAGCCCACCACTTTGGTTTTCGCGTGGCCGCGAGGCGTTGCTCGTCTGCCTGGGTCTCGCACTGATCGAAGTAGTTTCCTCGCCGGCTCGGGCGTTTGCGACCCGTGATCCACGCCCCGAGCCTCTACGGCTCAGGGTCGGAGGCGTCGTGGTCAACGCGCCAACGGCCCCCCTCCTGAAGCTGAGCAACCGGCTTTACATTCCTGCTGCTGCTTTGCCGTTTCTCGGACTTCGCAGCCGACCCGCGCCCGGGCCTCATCGGGTGGCACTGGTTACAACTCAAGGTAGTGAAGTGGCCGTCGTCTCGTCGCGAGAGATACTTGGCGAGACGATGGTGGACCTCGAGGCAGCGGCCGGCGCGGTCGGCGGGAAGCTCAGAATTCCTGTCGACGGCGCGCGTGACGCCTGAGTGGTGACGGTACTGGCCCGCATCGAGTCCGTCTCCATCTCCGACGGGAGCGTGCGGATTATCACGGGGTTCCCGGTACCTCTAAGGCCGGGCAGCAGTGACGCTGTGTCGGACCCCGAGGAATTCGTGGAGTGTGCCGGGACATGGATTCCGGATGGATTTCGCGCGTCTGCAGTGGATCCCGCGGATCCCACGGTCGCGGGCATCCGATTGGAGCTGCGGCCGGACGACGTCACACGGATCGTCGTCCGGCTGAAGCCCTCCGCGGTGGCGCCACGGCCCGTCTCGGTCGCGCCGGTCCGAGAGGCGACTTTGACGCTGACCGATGTGCTCACCGCCGTTGAAGCCAACTACCCAAAGCTCCAATCCGCGGACGCCACCCGTCTCGCCGCCGACGCAAAGTTGACCGAGAAGGCCGGCGCTTTCGACCCCATCTTCTTCGGCGACTCAGAGTATGTTCGCTACAACAACAGCTCCAAGCCGGGCACGTTGGCCCACTACTTCGCCCACGATGTCGGGATCGAATTCCCAACCCCGCTCGGGTTGAAGGTCTACGCCGGAGCGCGGATGACCGAGGGCAAGGTCAAGTCGCCGCTCTCTCCCACATCCCGCGATGGCGAGTACTTCTTCGGTCTGAAGCTTCCGCTGCTTCGCGGCCTGGGGATCAATGAGAAGGCGGCACAGCTTCGGCAGGCTCGCCTGATGCTTCCTCAGGCCGATGCGGAGTTCCAGGCGGTTCGCCTCGAAACGCTGCAGAAGGCGGCCGTGAGCTATTGGGACTGGTCGGCGGCTGGGGAGCGACTGCGAATCGCTCGAGCACTCCTTTCGCTCGCCGATGTCCGGGCTCGGGCAGTCTCACAGGAAGTCGATGCGGGGGCCAGAGCCGGGATCGAACTCGTAGAAGCCACGCAAGAGGTCCAACGTCGAACCGAAGCGCTGCGCAAAGCAGAGCGCGATCTCCAGAAGGAGGCCTACAAGCTCTCCCTCTTTCTCTGGGACTCCTCCGGAGGCCCGGCGGGGGTTCCAACCGAGCCCATGCTTCCGAAGTTGCCTCCGCCGGCGGGACCGCTCGATGCCGCGGTCGTGACGCAAGCCGAGCAGGACGCGCTTCAGCGCCGCCCGGAGTTGAAGATTCTCGACCAGAGCCGCAAAGCGGTGGAGATCGACCTCAAGCTGGCCCGCAATCTCAGGCTCCCCCAACTCGACTTCGGGATCACTCCCGGCGTGGACAACGGCCGGGGGGGCGCGGACTCCCTAAAGACGGAGATCGCCCTCACCGTGCCCCTGCGGCAGCGAACGGCCGATGGCCGGGTGGAGCAGGCCCGCTTGAAGCTCCGGAAGCTCGATCTCGATCTTCAGTTGGAACGGCGGCGCATCCGCGTCGAAGTCCTGGACCTGGCGAATGCGGTGCAGCAAACAGATGCTCGTCATCGTGCGGCCGAGCAGGAGCTCCGACTCGCTCAACAACTTGAGGAGGGCGAGCGAGAACGGTTCCGGCTCGGTGACAGCACACTCTTTCTCGTCAATCAGCGGGAGCGTGCGACGGCCGAAGCCGCCGTGAAAGTCATTTCGCTCCAGGCAGAGTACCAGCAATCTCTCGCGGCGTTCCGCGCCGCTTCAGCCGATCTGTAACGCCCCAAGTGGGATTGAGCACCTCGACTATGAGCGCTTCCGGAACCCACCCCCACGCCGTCGGCGCGGCGGGTCACACAACTCATCACCCACACCCCACCCCACCTCAGAGGCTGGAGCTGTTGCTCACCGCAGACCGTCAGGAACTCATCCTGCTCTGCCTCTATGTCCTGTTGACAGGACTGCTCTCCCTGGCGGTTCCCCTGGCGGCGCAGGCGCTCGTCAACACGATCGCCCAGGGGTTCTTCATCCAACCATTGGTGGTGTTGACGAGTCTCGTCCTGTTCGGGCTCCTCGCCGCAGGTGGACTCAAGCTGGTGCAACTCGCGCTGGTAGAGCGGCTGCAGCAGCGGCTCTTTGCCCGAGTTGCCCTTCAACTCGCCGAACGCCTTCCACGCATCCGGCACGCGGTGCTGGCGGACGAGTACGCGCCGGAGCTCGTGAACCGCTTTTTCGATGTTCTCACCGTCCAGAAGACCATCGCCAAGCTCCTGCTGGACACCCTCTCTGCCGCAATCTCCGCGATTCTCGGACTGGTGCTGATCGCGCTGTACAGTCCCCTCCTGCTGGAGTTTGCCCTGGCGCTCCTCGCCATGTTCCTCTTCATTGTCATCGTGTTGGGGCGAGGCGGTCTCACCACCAGCTTCAGCGAGAGCGTGGAGAAGTATCGAGTGGCGGCGTGGCTGGAGGAGTTGGCGCGCTGTCATACCAGCTTGAAGGTGAACGGAGAGAGCCACTTCTGGATCGATCGTGCGGACCAACTGGTTCAGCGGTACCTCGGGGCGCGCAGCAGCCACTTCTCCGTGATCCGACGCCAGGCGATCGGGAACTATCTCTTTCAAGCCCTGGCTAACGCAGCCACGCTCGGCGTCGG
>SXGS01574406.1_pt1 | contig 10793 bp, 6 predicted proteins | sample 3174681 | NCBI WGS metagenome assembly SXGS01 (sample SAMN11356861, study PRJNA531348) | freshwater metagenome | isolation source: freshwater sample F1-80 | place: China: Fuxian Lake, Yuxi | collected 2017-12-25 | reverse complement strand
GGACCCTCGGGCACGAAGTTCGGGGGTTCCCCACTGACAATGAAGCACGGTTTGGTGAGCGAGCTCCCGTACTGGAAGCGCACCTGCGAGATGCTGCCCAACGTGCCCGCGTTGGGATCGTAGGTGAACTTGAACGTGGCTGAGTTCAAGATGAACGGGTCCTCGCCCCCGCCAACGCCACCCGCGGCGTACTGACTGATCAGCCCCCAGTCTGAGTTGCCAAGCAGAGGGCTGGTACCGCCGGCTGTCCATACATTGGGATTCCCGAAGGTGCCGCCGAAACCGCTCATGCCGACCCCCTGGGTGTACCCGGTGAGCGGGTTCGCCTTGTACGCTGCGTGCTGATCAAGACTTTGGCCGCCCGTGTAGAGTGCGCCGCCTGCCGTCCCGTCGTCGGTCCGGACAGTGTTGAGGCCGACGGTGGGGAATGCACCCGCTGCGCCGGCGACCTTGGTGAGGGTCCCTGCTTGGGCCCAGAACAGCCCAGAGAGCACGTGCTGGTTGATCGAAGCCGGAGCACCACCGTTGGTCAGCGTGACGTGAAAGTTGCCCAGGCCGTCATCGACGAACACAGCCGTCGAGTCGTACATGTGACCCGCGAAGGTCTGGTTGACGTGGAATGTGGTTGTCGAGGCTGCAGCGCTGGCAGCGGTCGGGGCCAGCAGGCCGCCTCCGACTGCCAGGAAAGCGAGCAGTGGACCTGCCCGCAAGAAACGAAGGTTGATCTTCATCAGGTGAAACCCTGGTTCCTACTGATGGGAACGGATTGTCCCAATTAGCAATTTCAGGGATCCGGTGGCGGACACGACTCCTCCCACGGTATCCATCACTTCGCCCACGGCGGGAGCCACGGTCAGTCGCAACCTGTCGGTCACCGTGAACGCGGCGGACAACGTGGGCGTCACCCGAGTTGAGCTGTACGTGGATGGCGTCCTCACGGGCACGAGTTCGGCAGCACCTTTCACCACGTCTTGGAACCCCCGCAAAGCGAGCGTGGGCACCCACACGCTGGTCTGCAAAGCCTTCGACGCAGCGGGCAACGCGACCAACTCTGCCGGCGTCGCCGTTGTGAAAAAGTAGACCCGTCCGCCGGCCCGCGATCCGCACGGAGCGGGAGGCAGCAGTTCGCCCGCCGGGGGAACGGCGTCCCGGCAGAGCCTTCCCGTCGGAGGCGACCCGGAGTCGTATCCCGGTCCGGAAAGGAGGTGCGACGGACAAGCGGTGGAGGACGTGCCCGCGCACGTCCTCCACCGCATCCATTGGACCGGTATCACTGCCCTGCCGCCGGAGCCGGCACGGAGGGCGGATCACACACCGATTGCATTGGCCCGCACGGCTTGCCTCCAGGGAGATCTCCCCGGGCAAGCGGCCCCGTTCAATCAGAACGCCGGCGTGTAGATCGTTCCCGCGCACGCGCCGCCTGCGGTGCAGAACGACTGGGTCTGATCCTCGCGGTACGGTTCGTCCGGCACCAGGCCGAATTCGCCGGAGCGCATGGTGTAATAGTTCCGGAACTTTGCGTGGCCATCCACAAAGAGAATGGAGCCGCCGGTGAAGTGCCGGCTGTTGTACTGCTCGCAGCAGTTTCGCTCCCGCGGCAGGCGGGGCACCATCGAGAAGACGGGGCGGCAGTCCACCAGGTGCCACCAGCGGTACTGCTGCGGGGTCGCTGTGGCGGCGTTGATCTGGGACGGGCGGTTGAAGGCGACCAGGAACGTGAAGTAGTTCTCCTGCATGAAGACGATGTCCGACGGCGCCGGGATGGCCGCGCTGGACTTGCCCAGCCGGGAGAGCACAACGCCGTTGCCCTGGAACGAGGTGCGATTGATCGTCGGGGCGAGAGCGCCCTGGCGCGGGTCAATCGGCGCCGACGGGCAGATCAGCATCTGCTCGTTCCTGGAGTACGGCATGATCGCCCGCGCCCAGTTGGGAACGGCCGCGGGCAGCAGAAAGTTGGCGGTATCCCCCGCGTGGTGCGGGAGCATTTCGTCATAGTCCTGCATGTACTGGATGAGCGCCATCCCTACCTGACGGATGTTGCTGATGCAGGCGGTCTGCCGCGCCTTTTCCCGCGCCTGGGCAAAGACAGGGAAGAGTATGGCAGCAAGTATAGCTATGATGGCTATGACGACAAGGAGTTCGATCAGGGTGAAGCCCCGTCGTGCTGAGACGGGACGCCGGACGGAAAGGTTCATGGTGTTCTCCCTGCGCCCCAACATCCGCGTTGGGGCACGTCCCTGGATCCGTAGTCTGTTCCTCTCCCGGGCGCAACGCCGGGAGGACCTGGGACGAGGTTCCCTCTGCGAGCCCCAGAGTCCTTTCACCGGCACAACACCGGACCGAAGACCGTCGGTGGACCGTGCCGTTGTGACGAGGACGCTGAATTCCGCTCCGGCCCATCGAGCCTGGATCGAGACGGCGAGCCATCGAAGTGCGGCACCGGCGGCGGCCGGGATGCGATGCGGGTGGTGCATTTCCCGGCGATGGGAACCCCCTTACAGCTTCCCGTTGACCTGGACCGTGGCGGTCACGATCGGGCCCTCCACGCCGAAGAGATTCCGAGTGCGCATCTCCAGCGTGTTTGTCCCTCGGGACAGCCGCCAGCGGAACTCGGCGCCTGTGAGACTCCGCCATTCCGCCCCGCCGCTGCGGATTCGGTAGTCCCGGAGATTGGGGGTGGCGCTGGACAGTTGCAGGGTCAGTTCCGTGGGAGAGACCTGACGGGCGCGTAGTTGCACCACTCCGGGGGTCCAGTCGAGATCACGCGGGTTGCGGGTCGGGAGAAAAGCGTTGGCGCGGTAGGCCCAGTGTTTCACCAGGCCGGTGTCGGTGCCGCGGTACCACGTGGTCTCCCGAAAGCCCGCGTCATCCAGGATCGGGAGGCGGTTGTTGCCGCTCCAGTGGGGCTGACTGAAGGAGTTCTGCTGCATGTAGTAGGAGACCCACCAGTACTCGCGGACGCTGGCCTCCGGTGTCTCCGGGTTCTCCATCGGGATTTCCTTCCGCTCGATGCCCTGGACTTTCCGCACTCCCCTGGCGCCGTCGGTCCGCACTGCCGTGTGGATCTCGAGTGCGGAGAGGGGTACTCCATTCCGTTCGTAGTGGACATCGTACTTCGCGTCGGTGAGCACCCACTTCGCGAAGGTGTTCGACCAGACCTCGTTCACGCCGTGGTGGACGCTGCGCCCGAAGTCCTCGTGGTTGCGGTCCACCCCCAGGTTGCGGGACACATAGCCCATAGCGGTCAGGACGGCGTGCTGTACCTTCATGGAATGGGTGCAATAGAAGCCGGCCCCGGTCTTCGCCTTCTCCAGAATGGCGAAGACATCGCCGTCAAACGTCTGGTTGTTGTTGATGGGCCAGCGAGAGAAAACCCAATGGCGCAGGCGGAGCAACCGGCGGAACTCGTCCGTTTCCCCGGCCACCACGTCATCGAGTTTGTAGGTCTCCCGGAGACGCCGCAGGCGGGGGTTGTGGTAGTCTTCGAAACCCTGGAAGAGCTCAGGCGGGTAGAACTGCGGTCCGGCCACCGTGGCCGCCGTGATCGAGGGATCACGCCCGTCAATGACGAGCGGGCGGGCATGTTCGGCCGCACGCGTTCCTCCGGATGGGGAGGGGCCCAGGACGGTGGCCGCCGCCGTTCCGCCGAACGCCGCGGCCAGCAGCAGGATGATTCCCTGGAATTCGCTTCTCATCACTTTCCTCTCGCGCTGGATCTGTGATCCTGCGGTGCCGTTGGGAGCTACCCCGTTCGCCCCGTGAGACCTGTGCCCGAACTCAAGGGGACTCGACCGCCACACCGCTCCCACTCTCGAACAGTATCCATCCTTCTACCAGGTCAGAGGCAGCCGGCGTGCCCACCGGTGCTGTCTCGCGACCCGCGGGGAGGCGGAGTGAGGGCTCGTGCTGCGCCGATCTTTCCGCCCCCGGCTTCTCACTCGCCCCGGGAACACCCGGAGAAGCGATCACCATCCCGGTCACGGTCCGGCGGGGGCGGGAGCCGAGGTGATCCGTTCCCAGTCAAATCCCAGATGGCGTCGGATCACCTTCCGCACCACGTCGTGGAACGGAACGTGATCCATCCCCAGGCTCCGCAGCGCGTCCAGCGCCCCGCTCCAGCCGGCGAGCTGATTCGCCACGCACTCTTTTCGAGCCAGCCTGCAGAGCGCGGTTGCAGCCTCCGCCATCTCCAGCCGGGACGTCCCATCCAGTTGGTCACGGACGAGCGAGCGTGTGACTCCGGCGAACTGAACCCGGGGACGGCTGTCGTCCATCAATTTCGCCAGAAGCAACCCGATCGTGTCCGGGGCCTGTTCCTTCCGTGCCTCCCGCACGAGGGTGATGTGCATGGATGCGTTTGCCATCGTCGCCATGCGGCTTTCACACAGGGATGTCCGGTCCAGACCGCACGTGCGGATGGTGGCGCACCCGCGTTTTGAGTTCTCGCGGGGCTGGATGCTGCCTCCAGGGCCGAACTGAAGGTGCTCCTCCGGATCCGGCTCCTCGAGAGGATGCAGAAGAAGCGGAGCGGCCTCGTGCAGCACGAGAGCGGGATCACCCGCGTCCGGATCACCCTCCAGTGGGAAGAGGTTGAGCTTCCAGGTCTGGTTGCAGTCCTTGCAGGCGACCAGCCAGTTGTCCCAGGAGTAGGCCAGCCACCAGTACCCCGGGCGACACACAAGCTGTGGAGCGGAACCCACTGCTTTCCCTCCCTCTCCCTCCGCGCGGACTCCGTCAGACGGGAGGCGGGTGACTGCGGCCTTGGGGGCGTAGTGCTCCAGATCCCGAGTGCGATTCGAGATGGACTGTTCGCAATACCCGCACTTGGAGTGCTGAGCCCGCATGAATGCCGGCGTGTGGTTGCGCCAGAACTCACCGTCGAACGGCAGTTTCTCCTTCCCAAGAGTGCCGCCGCACGTATGCACGTGGGCTTCCAGCGCGCTCAGGGCGGCTGCGGAGGCCGCCGCGAAATCCGATGGGGGGTTGGGGCGGATGTAGCGGATCATGATGCAGGCGCGGTGGAGGAGTCGTCCGCGGCAAGTTCAGCTCCAACCGCCGGTCCTTCGTCCATCAGGTAGGAGTAGTCCTCTCCAGGGTCGTCGTATTCCGCCGGCAGTTCGCCCATCAGGTGGGAGTAGTCCACAGTGGGCTTCATTGCCTGCTCCGCGGCAAACTGAAACAATAGCCGCCTTCGCTCCTCGGAGAGCAGCTCCTCCAGCGGCCGGTCCAGCCCCTGCTGGAGCCGGGAGATCTGCTCCGGATTTCCCTCGAGCACCGCCCGCTGGTACTCTTCGATGCGCTGCAGTGCCGCGCGGCTGATCGTGGGGGTGCCGGCAAACGCCGGGCTGCGGAGGAGCGTGCCCACGTCCGTGCCGGAGGGCACGTCCATCGGCGCCAGTTCAACCTGGCCGGTGCGGGTGTTGTTTTCGTCCAACTGCCAGCGCAGCACGTACACTTCGCCCGGACGGGCGTTCAACGCAGTGACGGGGTTGTGGGTGGTGACCACAAACGTCATCCGGGGGAAGGTGGTGCGGAGGCGGTCCACCAGCTCCCACTGCCAGCGGGGGTGCAGGTGGAGATCCAGCTCGTCTACCAGCGCCACTCCGGTCATCTGCTGGGCGAAGTTGCCCTGCACGACATACTCCAGGTTGCGGGCCCGCTCGGCCCAGCGCGCGATCATGTCAATCACCCAGCTCGCGGTCGTGATGTACCCGTCGCTGAGTGCCTCCAGCGGCACTTTCCGCATCGCAACCGGCTCCGGGATCCCGTCGGCGGAGGGCGGAGGATCCGGGGTGGGATCGCCCAGGACGAACCAGTGGCGGGTCTCGGTGCTGATCTCCAACTGCGCGACGCCGGGCAGTAGCGCAACAAGTGTCTCGCGGACGACTTGCAGGAACGCCCCGTCGCGGTCTCGTCGGGGGTTGCCGGGGTCGTCTGCGCGCGCCTTGAGGCCGAGCAGCCAGTCCGAGGCGCGTACCAGCACCGCCTTTTCGTCGAAGAGTGTCCGCACTCCACGATCCGCCGCCAGATCCATCTCGGCATCCAGGCCACCGAGGGTTGAACCGCGGCGCGCCCCGTAGGCAACCAGAAAGGGCGCCTGCCAGGCGGCGCGCGCTCGGGCGGTGGCCCGGCGGATGCCTCCGTCTGCTTGCACCCAGTGCAAATCCACGCGGGGAGGCTGCCGGTCCTCCGGCGCCCGGGCCCGGAGGGTGACGGAACCGCTCTCCGCGTCGAAGCGGAGCACGGGAGAGCGAGGGTGACAGGCGCGCACCAGATCCCCCGTCATGCCCGCATCACCCGCGGCCAGGGCGATGGCCTGGAGGAGCGCGGTCTTGCCGGTGCCGTTCTCACCCAACAGGAACAGCCATTGTCCGCACCGGGCGGAACCGCGAGTGTTCCACGTGAGCTCCCGGAAGGCGCGGATCCCGCTCAGTTCCACCGTCTCCAGGCACCACGCGGCGCGGCGGCGAATCCGGGTTCCTTGATCCTCCGGCAGGCTGAGGCCCCGCTCTTCCAATTGCGACAGAAACGCCTCGGCCCGATCCCACCAGGCGCCCACCCGGGGGTCATCCGCCGCATCCGCCAGTTCGGCAGCCCGGACGAAGGCGCCGCACTCCAGCTCGAGCACGCAACTCTCCCGGCCGCCGCCCTCCTCCGGGCAATCCAGCACGGCGAGAAGCCGGGTTTCGTACGCGTCCAGCAGTGCCCGATCCGGGGTCCGGTTCAGGTCGAGCGCGGCTTCCAACTGGGAGAGGGCTCCGGAGGCATCCTCGCCGAGAATGGAGTGTGGGAGGTCCAGCATCCCCGCAAGCGTAGAGCCTTGCGCTGCTTCACGCAACATGAGGCGCACCAGTTCGTCCAGCCGGTCGTCCCCGGCGGCCTCGTCGGGCAGAAGCGCAGCCAGGCGATGCACGTCCGCCTGGTTCGGGTCGGGGGCGAGGCCGGGCAGCGCGAGGGCCGCTGTCGTGCGGACTGCCGCCGGGAGTCCCAGCGCCACGATCTCCGCGCGCAGGCGATCCCGCTGCTCTCGAGTCAACTCCACCATAGCTCTCTCTGCCGGAACCGCGGACGGTTGGACGGTGATCCGAACTCGCGCGGAGTGCCCCTGTGGCGCCCCGGCGGAGTACAATCTACGGATGATGTCCCACCCTGAACCGACCGCCACCCAATTGGAGCGCCTCCGAGGCGTATTCCTCCGCGCGTTTCCGGACAAGGCCGACTGGATCTGGCTGCTCGATCCGTTCGAGCAGACCCTCTCCGGTCTCAGACCGGGGCCGACGCAGGAGGAGTGGGCCACCGCGGTGTTTGCCTTCGTGGGCCAGCGGGGCGCGTGGGATGAGCTGGTCCAACGAGCACTGGAGCTTCGGCCGCAGGACCTGGAATTGGGGGCTGCGGCAGAGAGCTGGTTTGCAGCGCCGCCGCCGGAACAAGAGCTGGCGATGGACGAAACCAGGGCCGCGCCGGATGAACACCCGGCGGCCCCGGGACGTTTCGACTCTCCCCTCCACCAGCGCGAGCGCCGCTTCGAGCGCAGCAACTTCCTGGAACGGGTGCGAGAGGTCTGCGTCCTGCGAGAGCCCGGCGCAGCGCGAATCGAGGTAGTGCCGGCCCGGAACGGCGTTCCGGAGCACCTGCTGGTGCATCGGCAAGACGGGGAATTTGCTACACTCGATGCGGTGGGCGCGATGGAACACGGCCGGGACCGGGGGTACCTGGACGCGTTTCTGAGCCTCCTCGCACGGTACCGGGACCCGGGATCCGGCGTGATCTTACCCGCGATCTCCCGCGTGGTGTACGGCGGGGAGGCCCCCGAGCCGGCCCTGCTCGCGGAAGCGACGCGGCGCAGAGTGCGGCTGATCCCGTTCCGCGAATACCAGCAGGTCGTTGACTTCGCGCCGTACCTGGAGCGCCTGCAGCAGTGGCTCGACGGCAGCCCGCTCTATCCGGCCGATCTCTACGTGACCCAGGCCCTCCGGGTGCGCCGGGGCAGTCGTGACGTTACGCTGCCGGATGCGCTGGCGGAGGTGGAACGCTGGCTGACCGAACCGGGCCCCTGTCTGGGGGTGATCCTCGCCTCGTTCGGGCACGGGAAGACGTTCTTGCTGCGCGAACTGGCCCGGCGACTGATCGCGAAGCAGGACCAGGGGGCGCCCGTGCCGATTTTCATCTCGCTGCGGGGGCAGGAGAAGCTGCACCCGCTGGACCACCGGCTCTCCCAGGCGTTCCTCGACTTCGACCTGACGGCGCCCGATCGGGCGGCGCTGCGCTACCTGGTGCGGGAGGGTCGTGTGGCGCTCCTGTTCGACGGCTACGACGAACTGGCCCTCCAGGTCACCTACGCCGACGCTGTGGAACACTTCGCGTCCATCCTGCAGGCGGCGTCGGACCGGGCGTATGTGGTGGTGACCAGCCGCAGCCAGCACTTCGAGAATGAGCAGCAGGTGCGCACCCGTCTCGCGAGTCATGTGGAACGGATTTCGGGCCACCGGTTCGCCTACCTGCGGGGGTTCGCCCTCCCCCAGATTCGGGAGTTCCTGACCCGTCACCTGGGAGATGAGGCGAAGGCGGATGCCCGGCTCGCCCTCTTCGGGAAGGTTGAAGACCTGATCGGCCTCTCGGAGAATCCGCGTCTGCTCTCCTTTGTGGCTCGCCTGGACGAGGCAAAACTTCTGGAAACCCAGCGGGAGCGGGGCAGCGTCAGCTCTGCGGATCTCTACGAGTTGCTGCTGCAGGAGTGGTTCGACTATGAACTGCAGCGCCGGCCGGGGATGGAGACCGCACAGTTGTGGGAAGCGCTGACCGAGCTGGCGCTGCGGACGTGGGAACAGGGAGGCGGGCCGATCAGCGTGCACAGCCTCCGCCGTCTGGTCGGGGAGCGCCTCACGTCTTTGCAGAGCCTGAAGGTCGGCGCCGGCGACCGCCGTCCCGGCACGGCAGGCCCGGGGAGCCTCGTGGAAGATCCGGACGTGCGAGCCCACCGCTATGGAGCGGGAACGCTGCTGCAGACCGACCCGGAGGGCCGGTTTGAGTTCCTGCACCGCTCTGTCTGGGAGTACCTGGTGGCGCGCCGGGCTGCCGACGAGATCCGGGCGAGTGGGACCAGCCCGACGCTGGAGGTGCAGCCGCTCAGCGAACTGATGGCTGAGTTCCTGAAGGGCCGATTGGGAGCAGCGGACGCACAACGGTGGGCCGAAGCGATGGAAGGGAGTTCGGCGGCGTCGCCGCGGCTCAAAGCTGCGGCTCGGGCCCTCCTCAGCCGTCTCGGAATCGCTTCCCGCGCCCGGGTGATCCTGGCGGGGCAGAACCACGCGGGCGCGGACTTCACCGCGCGCGACCTCACCGGGGCCGATCTCCGCGGCGCCGACCTGACCGACGCGATTCTGGTCCGCTGCCGCCTGGATGGTGCGGACCTGAGGGGCGCGTGCCTCCGGGGCGCCGACCTCCGCTTCGCTTCCCTGGCAGACGCCACCCTGACGGACGCCGACTGCACCCGCGCCCTCCTGACAGGGACGGCCCTCTCCGGCGCGCAGTTCTCCGGGGCCAACCTGACCCGCGCTGTGCTCATCGGCGCTCGCGACGCGAGTTTCGAGGGAGCGCAACTGTTCGGGGCAGCGCTCCCGGGGCCCCAACGGGCTGATGTCCGGGGCCACCTCTACGGGGTCATGTGGGCGCAGCATGCGGCAGCGGTGACCCCGGATGGGACGCTGGTGGTCTCCGGGGGCGAGGACGGGACGGTGCGGGTGTGGGACGGGGCGAGCGGGCGCTGTCTGGCCACGCTGACCGGGCACGAGGGAGGGGTCTGGCGCGTGGGGGTGAGCGGGGATGGGGGGCGGGTGGTCTCCGGGGGCGAGGACGGGACGGTGCGGGTGTGGGACGGGGCGAGCGGACGCTGTCTGGCCACGCTGACCGGGCACGAGGGAGAGGTCGGGGGCGTGGGGGTGAGCGGGGATGGGGGGCGGGTGGTCTCCGGGGGCGGGGACGGGACGGTGCGGGTGTGGGACGGGGCGAGCGGGGCGTCACTGGGAGTGCTGTGGGCGGAAGCGGACGGATGGGCGGCACTGCGGGCGGACGGGCGGGCGCGGTGGGAGGGGAAACCGGCCGGGTTCTGGCACACCATCGGCCTCTGCCGCTTCGAACCGGGAGAACTGGACGACTATTGTCCCTGGCTGCGCCTGAGCGACACGGAGCTGCTTGCCGGACGATAGCACCGACCGGTGGTCGCTGCGGCAATTTGCGTTGTGAGGGGCCCTGCCTGGTGGGATTTCGTAACGGGCCGGGCCGTGCGAATTCGAGGCGGCCGCTGTTTCGTGCTGGCGCTGGGTGGGGCGGAATGACGTGGGACGTAGGGCGCGGTCCCGGCGCCGCAATCGGAGTTGCGGGACTCCACATGCCCCGCAATCGGAGTTGCGGGACTCCAGATGTCCCGCATGTTGGGGCCGGGGACGGCAGGGGCCGCCCCCGGTTGGCTCGGATCAATACCGGTAGTGGCTCGGCTTGTACGGACCGTCCAGGCTGATGCCGAGGTAGTCGGCCTGGCGCTGGGTCATCCGCGTCAGCTTCACGCCGAGGTGGTCCAGGTGGAGGCGCGCCACTTCTTCGTCCAGCCGCTTCGGCAGGATGTAGACGCGCTTCTCATAGTTCCCGTGGTGCTTGTGCAGCTCGATCTGCGCCAGCACCTGGTTCGTGAAGGAAGCGGACATCACAAAGCTCGGATGCCCCGTCGCACAGCCCAGATTCAGGAGCCGCCCTTCGGCCAGCACCAGGATGCTGTGTCCGTCCGGAAAGACCCATTC
>SXGS01135958.1_pt1 | contig 10793 bp, 8 predicted proteins | sample 3174681 | NCBI WGS metagenome assembly SXGS01 (sample SAMN11356861, study PRJNA531348) | freshwater metagenome | isolation source: freshwater sample F1-80 | place: China: Fuxian Lake, Yuxi | collected 2017-12-25 | reverse complement strand
GCATCGTCGCACTCGGCGCGAATGGTGACGAAGGTGCGGGGGTGCAACGGGAGAGGTTCCCAGTACGTCTCCCCGCGCTTCACCTCGGCGCGGACGACCACCTTGTCTTCGTTCTCTTCGCCGAAGTCAATGCGCTCGATGCTGCCGGGGTACACGATGGGGGGCTGGCTGTCGCGGTCGGTGTGCGGCAGGTACTGGTGCTGGTGAATGTGCGCGAGGGCCACGTAGTCGAACGCGGGGTTTCGCACCACTCCCAGCGGGAGTTCGACTTCAGGGCCGAGCAGAGCGCCCTTTCCGTAGCCGCCGAACACGGCTCCCTGTACAGGGTAGTGCGCCATCAGGATGGCGGGGACGTCATTGCCGTGTTCATCCCGGTAGGCGGAGATCTGGTCGGCAAGTTCTTCGACAAAGCCCAGGAGTGCGTCCCGCATGAGCTCCTGCACCTCCGGGATGTTCTTGCTGCGTGCCTCTTCGGACGCAACCAGCCTGCTGCGCGGGAGGAACGGCAGCGGTGCAATCAACACTTCGCCGCGCGGCGTCTGCACGGGCTGGAGTTCGGGGCGTCGCAGCACGTAGACGTTCTCCACCTGGAGCGTGTGGAAAATATCCACGCTGGTTGCGCGGGCGAAGGCGTTGGGGACGTCATGGTTGCCGGGGATCAGGATCACCGGACGGTGGCGAGCCACCTGCCGGATGCGGCCCGCAAACTCACGCTGGACCGTGGGGCTCGGGTCACAGTTCTTGTAGATGTCGCCGGGAAAGAGCACCAGATCCACGTCTTCGGCGTAGCTGAGCGCCTGATCCAGCGCCTTGAGGAAGTCGCCGACGCGGGTGCCGAACCCCTTTTCCGGATCCGGCCGGCCGTAGAGCTCGACGCCGAGGTGGACGTCACCGATGTGCAGTACGCGGATGGGCTCGCTCATCTGGGTGGGCTCAATCCTGTGGGAAGAGGCGCCGGGAACGTTCCCGGGTTTGTGCGCGGCGCTCCTCTTCGTCGCGCACCCCCAGGTCGCGCCAGAACGTTTCGTCATAGCTGCGTGTGCGGACCACCACCGGCATTGGGAGCGCGTGGCCGAAAAGGAGCGCCTGCTGGCGGGTGTCCAGACCCGCCAGCACGCTGCGCAGGCCGGACCCGCTGGCCGTTCCCGCAAGGACGGCGTTGACGTCGGACTCGTCATCGAGGAGACAACAGATCTTGGTCCCGAGCTGGGAAAGCACTTCGGGTTCAATCTGCGAGGGACGCTGGTCCACCACCAGCAGGGTTACTGAGTACTTGCGCAGTTCCCGCGCGATGCGTCCGAAGGTGGTCTGGTCGGCGATGCCCGGTTCGAGGAACTTGTGCGCCTCCTCGACGGTGATGACCAGTTGCCGGGGCCGGCCTCCCTGGTCGGGGCGGCTCTGATACTTTTCGGACAACTCGCGCCAGTGCTCCTCAATCCGCCGCGTGAGCAGATTGGCCACCAGGATGTAGTGTACCAGATCCGAATAGCGGCCGAAGTCAATGACGGTATGAATTCCGGTTTCCAGGTTCTTGATGATCCGCGGAATGGCGTCGTCCAGTTGTTTCCCGGCAGGGACCAGAAAGCCCTCACACCGTTTCTGGAGCGTGACCAGTTTTCGGCGCAGCGCGAGCATCGCCCCTTCGTGCGCCTGCTCCTCCGCCGCCACCTCGCGCGCATCCATGTCGAGCACCTGTCCGAACCAGTTCTTGCCGAACCGCCGCTGGAGCATGTAGCTGTTCTCGGCAGCGGTCGGAGTCAGGGCCAGCACCCGATGCAGGCCCAGAATGTCCTCCGGCTCCAGCAACGTGTGGGGGATGCGGATCTCACCGTCGAAACGCCGGCTGGGGCGTGGATCAAGGGTGAATACCTGCACGCGGTCCGGAAAGAGCTGCTGGAGGCCCTTCGTGACGCCACCTGCCCGGCTCTCGTCGGTGCCCTGCCAGCCATACTCGCCGTGCATGTCGAAAATCAGGTTCACGGCCGCGCCCGTTTGCACCAGCCCGGCCAGCAGGAGGCGCGTGAGGAAGGTCTTGCCGGTTCCGGACTTTCCGAAGATCCCGTTGCTCCGTTCCGCGAACCGCCCCAGATCCACGCAGAGAGGGATCTCTTCCATTTCGAGTGGGGCCCCGATACGGAAGTGCCGGGGCGACCCGGCTTCGCTGCCGAACACACGATCCACGTCGGTGGCGGAAGCCCGACGCACTTCGGTAAAGTGCGCCGGAATGGTCTTCACCGGTTGCAGCGCGTCCGCCGGGTTTTCCTCCAGGCGGTCCACCATCCGGTGGGGGCGCAGCACGGCCCGTGCGAAGATGCTGTCGCCGATGAGCACGTGCCGCAGCAGTGATCCGGGCGCCGGGGGAGGCGCGTCCAGGGCTTCCGGATGGGTGGCGGTGAGTTCCAGGTCCGTCACCAGCGAGAAAAAGTCGTACTGTTCTCCCGCCGCGATCGCGAACATGCCGGCACGCATGCTTTCGAGCGAAACTCCGGGATCGAGCTTCAGTTCCAGCCCGCGTGACAGCGACCCACGCACGATGATGCCCAGACGGTCCGCCTCGCGGGAGGCAGTCTGCACAGCGAGGGATGGGGATACGTGAGGTTCGGTCATAGAGATGGCGAGGGAATGGTCGTGCCTGCCCGGGCGAGAAGTGAGTGCAGAGAAGTGAGGAGAGAGCGAGGAGTCCGGGCCGGCACTCTTTTCTCACTTCTCTGCACTCGCTCCTCGCCGAAGCGGCGTTCCATCAATCGGCGAACGGGTCGTCGTCCGGATCGCGGGAAGGAGGGGCTGTGCGCCTGGCGGCGTCGGGGGCGGCAGGCGCCGCCGTTCCGGCGATCAGCGGCACCCGCTCTTCCCACTTCTCGGGACGCGGACCCAGCACGCGGACGCCCGCTGCCGCTGCTGCCACCCCGGCCGCGCGGTCCTGCAACGTCCGCCGGGCCGGGGGAACGACTCCGCCTCCCGCCTCGACGAGCCCGCCCACCCGCGTGCGCCGCTCCCCGCCCGGTCCCTGCCACGCACCGGCCTCTCCCAGCCGGTGCAGCACCCCCTCCAGCGTGAGGTAGTCCCGCACCAGCAGGCGCGCCAGGTACTTGCCCCAGGTGACAAGCGGCGCCTCGGCACCCCACGCTTCCCGGGCTGCCGCGAGGGTCGCCAGCAACAGATCTTCCAGTACGATGTCGGTAGCCAGCGTCAGTGGGCGGAGGAAGGCCGGGCTGGCGGTGAGACGTCGGATTTCCTCCGGGTCGGCGGGATACACGAAGGCGTGCAGCCGTGGCGGTACGGGAGGCGTGCCGATCGCATGAGCGGTAGCGGTGCCGTACCCCACCAGTCGTGCGGAGAAGACGGTGCGCAGCAGCGCCGAGAGGTGAGGCTTGCGCGCCTCCAGTTCCCCCGGCGGTAGGCGGTGTGCCTGGACGACGCGTGCACTGTCCAGCGGCGCGGTGCCGATCCGGGTCACGACGGCGTACTGGGGCGGGTCCGCCGCGACCCGTACGAAGCGTCCAAACGAGGGGGCGGTGTACAGGCGATGGCATTCGACCTCGATCCCCTGCGAATCGGCGGCGATCGTCTCGCCCAGGGCTTCGACTTCCAATGGGGTGCGCTCCTCTCACCAGATCCCTGTAGGACACTTTTCTCTTAACGCGCACGGTGGTCGGCGGGCCAAGACCACGACGGACGATCGTCACACGGCCGGGGCACCCGGCACGCGCCGGGGGGCAATTCTACGCCGCCGGGCGGCGTTTGCTTTCTCCCTTGGCCGAACGAGACACGGTCGTCACGCCATGTTCCCCGAGCAGTCGTTCGAGGACGGTATAGAACATTTCGCGATCGGCGGCGCGTACCACGGCGGCTTCATGCGCTTCGGCCAGCACGAGCGGGTAGCCGGCCCCGGACTCACACTGATCGCACAGGGCGGCGTGCAGAAGCGCCATCCGTTCGGGATGCTCCCAGGTCCAGGAGGGCACCTCGACCCGGGCAATCTCCGTCCCGGTGTCCAGGTAGCAAAACCCCACCGTGCCGGTCCCCCCGCTGATCGTCTGCCAGGTGGCGGATCGCAGCTCAATGATCTCCGTCCGCCACCCGCCGCCCGCCGGCAGCAGGTCGCGGGCGAGTTCAATGTCTCGCAGCCCGGCCAGCGGAGCGTGATGGGCCCCGGGGGCCGGAGCGGCATACCCTGCCAGCAGCCCATTGCGGCAGGTGGGGCAAAGGGCGCGGCCCGCCTGCACCTCCGGACAGAGCGAGAAACGGAGCAGGGTGACCCACTCGACGGCGCGCGACCGGCTGATGTAGCCGGCCACCGCCACTCCCGCTTCGTGGCAGGTCTGCACAAACCGACGAAATGCCGCGACCGTTTGCTCCTGATCCACGCCCTTGAGCGCTGTAATCATGCGCCATTGTACCAGCGGTCCGTCCAGCAACAGCACCGTGCGCCCCGGGTCGCCTTCGTCCATCACCAGTTTCCGCGCCAGGTCGAGTTCGGCTACCAGGCGTTGGGCTTCCAGGCGAGACGAATTCAGTCCGGCGGCAGCGAGGGCATCCGCATCGGAGTCCGCCTCGATTCCAGGGTCCTGAGGCGTGGGTTCTGCGCTCCCCGGCGCCAGCAGGCGGGGGACGGAACCCAGACGACAGCGGGCGCGACCGGCCGGCGGACCGAAGCGGAAGAGGGCATACCCGGCGTTGATGACCGCCCAGGGCGCAATGTGGTGGTAGTCCGGCGCCACCTGCGAGCCGTCTGTGGCAATCACGGTGTAGTCGAGCAGGCCGTTCTCCGGCGTTGGAGGCGGCGCCACCGCACCCAGATCCCGCCCCACGGCCGGCATCGCCATGTCGCGCGCGAACGCGAGCACAGCGTCACGAAGTCCGGGGAGTGCGCGCGCGACCGCTACCTGAGCCGTGGCTGCCTCCCGCTGGCGCAGCGAACTGCGTGCAGACCGAACCACGTCGGCCGCCTGCACCTGCATTTCCCCGATCAGGGCCTCAAGATCGAGCACCGGTGGTCTCGGTTTCGGGTTTCAACAACCGGAGGTTCCGTGTGCGGGGCCCGATGCCGCCGGATCGCGCGGGCGATTTCGTGCGGCCATGCTTCCAGGTCCGGTTCGTTCGGGGGGCCATGCAGTGTTCTTTCCGGGAGCGGGCCGGGAGGATGCCGGCCCCGGGAGCAGGTTCGTGCGGCATGCCGGCGGTCCCTGCTCCCTGCCGGGTTGAGGTATACTTCAGCCATCGTGGCCACATCTGTCGCTTCCCCCCGTGCTTTGTTCCGGGCGCTTCGACCCCGCCACTGGGTGAAGAACTCGGTGCTGCTTGCAGCGATCCTGTTCACCCTGGACCAGAATCATCCTCTCGCTGATTGGGGACGGGTCGCGCTGGCGTTTTGTACCTTCTGCGCCCTGGCCAGCGCGATCTACCTCGTTAACGACGTCTGCGACATGGAGGCGGACCGGAAGCACCCGGAAAAGCGGCGGCGTCCGATTGCGGCCGGAGAGGTTTCCGTCCGGGCTGCGATCATCCTGGCAATCGGGCTGGCTGGGCTGGGACTCGGGCTGGCTGCGGCCCTCGGCAAAGACTTCGCCTTCGTTGCGCTCGTCTATCTGGGGTTGACCGTCGCTTACTCGTTTAAGCTGAAGCACCTGGTCCTGGTGGACGTGATGGCGCTGTCGGCATGCTACGTGCTGCGTGCGGCCGCCGGAGCCGCGGCCATTTCCGTGGCGATCAGCCCCTGGCTGCTCGTCTGCACCACTCTGGGAGCGCTCCTGGTCGGGCTGGCGAAGCGCCGCAACGAACTGGTCCTGCTCACGGATGCGGCCGGTCACCGGCGGATTCTGGAGGAATACTCCCTCCCGTTGCTGGATCAGTTGATCGGAATTGTTACTGGAACGACGCTGATGGCGTACATGCTCTACACCTTCTTCTCGCCAACCGGGAAGGAGCGGCCGATGATGATGCTCACCATCCCCTATGTGGTGTACGGGCTGTTCCGGTTCCTCTACCTGATGCACCGGAGGGGCAAAGGGGGCAATCCGGCCCTGGAACTGGTAGAAGATACGCCACTGCTGCTTTGCGGCGTGCTGTGGGGTCTTACCTGCATCGCGGTGATGCTGACAGGACGGTAGCTCGGAATGGATTCGCGCGCAGAAATCGGGGTGTTCGGCGGCTCAGGCTTCTATTCGTTCCTCAGCGACGTCGTCGAGGTGCGCATGCACACGCCCTACGGCCCACCCAGCGACCGCCTCGCCCTCGCCACCCTCGAAGGTCGGCGCGTTGCGTTCCTGCCCCGGCACGGGCGGGACCACGCGCTTCCGGCGCACGCCATCAACTATCGCGCAAACCTCTGGGCGATGCGCGAACTGGGAGTGCGGGAGATTCTGGCGCCCTGCTCGTGCGGCAGCCTTCAGGCACATATCCATCCCGGCGATTTCGTCATTCTCGATCAGTTCGTGGACCGGACTCGCGCCCGAGAGGATACTTTCTACAGCGGCCCCGAGACCCGTCACATCGGGGCTGCAGAACCGTATTGTTCCCGGCTCCGCACCCTCGCGGTTGAAGCTGCGGCGGAACTTGCGATTCCACACCATTCCGCCGGGACCATCGTTGTGATCCAGGGGCCGCGGTTCTCGACCCGTGCCGAGAGCGCCTGGTTCACGCGAGAGGGGTGGGATGTGGTGACCATGACGCAGTATCCCGAGGTCAGTCTGGCGCGCGAATTGGGCCTGTGCTACACCGGCATCGCGCTCGTGACCGACTACGATACCGGCATCGCGCAGGGGAGGGAAGCGGTCTCCATTGAAGAAATCTTCAAAGTGTTTCAGGCGAACGTCGGCAAGATCCAGGCGCTCATCCGCGCGCTCATCCCGCGTCTCGGGGGCGACCGGCCGTGCGAGTGTGAAGCGGAGGCCCATCGTGCCCGGCTGCACTGAGCCGCTGCGGCGGCGCCGTGTCCCGCGGCGCCGCCGGCGCTGAGGCAGGTTTCGAATCGCAATGCCCCTCCCCCGCGATACACACACTCTCTGGTGGGAAGACGGCGTGGTCCGCATGGTGGACCAGCGCATCCTGCCGGAGCGCTTTGAAATCCTCACGCTGCGCGATCACCACGAGGTGGCGGATGCCATCCGGACGATGGCGGTGCGCGGCGCTCCGGCGATCGGGGTGGCCGCAGCGCTCGGTCTGGCGCTGGCTGCTCGTACGCAGCCTCGCATCCCGTTGGCCGAAGCCGCCGCCGAATTGCGCGGCACTCGGCCCACTGCGGTGAATCTTTTCTGGGCGATCGAGCGGATCATGGGTGTGGCGCTCGCAGCGGGAACGGAGCCGGCTGCTGTGGCGGCGGCCGTCCTCGGCGAAGCCCTGCGCATGCATGCCGAAGACATCGAGACCAATCGCTGTCTCTCCGCACACGGGGCGACACTGCTGCCGGATGGGGGCAACATCCTTACCCACTGCAACACGGGCAGCCTGGCGACGGTCTATTACGGCACGGCGCTCGGGGTCATTCGCGCGGCGGTGGAAGCGGGCAAGCACCTGCACGTCTGGGTGGACGAAACGCGGCCGCGCCTGCAGGGGATGAAACTCACGGCCTGGGAGTGCCGCGAACTGGGTATCCCCTGCACGATTCTGTCGGATAACATGGCTGCGTGGATGATGCGGCAGGGACGGGTAGATGCGGCGATCGTCGGAGCGGACCGCATCGCTGCGAACGGGGACACGGCCAACAAGATCGGCACCTATGGGGTCGCCGTGCTCTGCCGGGCTCACTCGCTTCCCTTCTATGTGGCGGCGCCCCTCTCCACCGTGGACTTCTCTCTGTCGGACGGCACGGGCATTCCCATCGAGGAGCGGGCAGCGGTTGAAGTCACCCACGCCGGAGGCGTACGACTCGCGCCTGAGGGGGTAGCGGTGGCAAATCCGGCCTTCGATGTAACGCCGGCGGAACTGGTGACGGCGATCATTACCGAAGAGGGGGTCTCACGCGCCCCCCACAGGGAGAGCCTGGCGGCTCTGGAGCAGCAGAAACGATGGAACTCCGCGCGCAGCGCCTGATCCGTGACGTGCCCGATTTCCCCAAACCGGGCATTCTGTTCAAAGACATCACACCGGTCCTGGGCGATGTGCAGGCGATGAATGAGATCATCGAGCAGATGGCCACCTTCGCCTGCAGCCGCGATGTAGACGTAGTGGCGGGCATTGAATCGCGCGGGTTCCTGTTCGGGACGCCGTTGGCGTTGCGCCTGGGTGTCGGCTTTGTGCCCATTCGCAAGCTGGGGAAACTGCCCGCCGACACCGTGCAGGCGGAGTATGCCCTCGAATACGGCACGAACACCGTCGAAATCCATCGCGACGCCCTCCAACCCGGTCAGCGGGTACTCATCGTGGACGACTTGCTCGCGACCGGCGGCACCGCGGGCGCCGCCACCCAATTGGTGCAGGCGCTGGGAGCAGAGGTGGCGGGGTTCTCGTTCCTCGTCGAGCTCGAATTCCTGCACGGTCGCCGCGCCCTCACAGGGTTCAGCGTGCAGAGCCTCATCTGCTATTGAATCAATGAGCATGGCGATCGGATGACGGGCGCCCCATGAGTACAACAACCGATCGGCGCAGGGCGAAAGGCGCTCCCGGCGGACCCGTGCATGTGAGCGAGTCCGCCCCGGCTGCGACGCCGGGTGTGTCGGCGACCGGAGTCCACTTTGCGCCTCCATGCATATCGGCAGCCGACGTTGTCCCGGCACACCCCGCTCGCGTGCACCCGCGCCGCGTCTGTTTGGGGACGTGCCGCGGCGTCAGTTGTCGTTCTGGGCGGGTTGTGACAGAGGTCACACGAAGCTCTCCGGCGAAACTGGTATAGTCTGTAGGTCCCTCGTTCGCCCCGCCGCCCATGGTCAACATTCACGAACTCCTGGAAGCTGCGATCCGGCATCGCGCCTCGGACCTGTTTCTCAAGGCCGGTTCTCCGCCGGCGCTCCGCATTGACGGCACGGTGGTAAGCACCAAGTTGCCGCCCCTGGATGCATCCGATACTGAGGAGCTGGCCCAGTCCATTATCTACAGCGCCAGCCGGGACTACCTGCTCCGCTTCCATGCACCGGGCAAGGATCCAGGGGACATCCCCGAGCACGCCGAAGAGCAGATGAAACTGCTGACGGAGAAAGAGGAGGTGGACCTCGTGTTCACCATCCCGAATCTCATTCGGATTCGTGCGAATCTCTTCTTGCAGCAAAGTACGGTCGCGGCGGCGGTGCGGATCATCCCGCTCCGGCCGTTCACAGTCGAAGAGCTGAATCTGCCGCCCGTGCTCCGTGAGATGGCGGATGCACGCCAGGGACTGATCCTGGTGGCCGGCCCGACGGGAAGCGGCAAGTCCACCACCCTGGCGTCCCTGATAGACCACATCAACTCCGCCCGCCACGGAACCATCATTTCGGTGGAAGATCCCATCGAGTACGTCTTCGAAGACAAAAAGTGTGTGGTCTACCAGCGCGAAGTGGGGCGTGACACGAAATCCTATGCGACGGGCTTGCGCAGCGTGCTCCGGCAGTCGCCCGATGTGATCATGCTCGGTGAGATGCGGGACGCCGAGACGATGTCGGTGGCGTTGGGCGCCGCGGAAATGGGGCACCTCGTGCTGACTACGGTGCATACCAACTCGGCCGGGGCTACCGTAGAGCGGATCGTGAATGCGTTTCAGCCCCACGAACGCCCGCAGGTGCGCTCGCAGTTGGCCAATGTTCTGGCCGGCATCGTCAGCCAGCGTCTGCTGAAGCGCGCCAACGGTCCGGGGCGGGTGCCCGCGGTGGAGATCCTCATCAATACGCCCAGCCTCCGCAAGCACATTGAGGAAGGGAACACCCACGAAATCTACAACACGATCCGCGACGGCCGCCATTTCGGCATGAACACGATGAACCAGTCGCTGGAACGCCTCGTCCATGCCAAACTGATTTCCAACGAAGATGCGATGAACAACGCCGGGAACATTCAGGAACTACGGCAGTTGCTGCGGCAGGGGTAGGAAATCGGAACGCGGGCGATGGATCGGTGCAAGATGCCGTAGGGTGATGGAAGATCGGAGGTAGGCCGTGGCCGCTGCAAGTTCGCTGCTCGAACCGGAGTTCCTTCGCAAGCTGGAACAGCTTTCGCTGGTCAGCAAGAAGGCTTTCCTGGGTCAGTTGAAGGGAGAGCGGCGCAGCACGCGGCGGGGTACATCCGTTGAGTTTGCAGATTTTCGGAACTACTCCCTCGGTGACGATCTCCGGTATGTGGACTGGAACACGTTTGCCCGGCTGGAGAAGTTGTTTCTGAAGCTCTTTGTCGAGGAAGAGGATCTACACGTCTACCTCATCCTTGACGGTTCCCAGTCCATGGCCTATGGCGCTCCCGCCAAATTTGAGCACGGGCGCCGGGCCCTGGCGGCCTTGGGCTACATCGGGCTGACAAACTACGATCGGGTAGGCTGCACCGTGTTCGGCGACAGGTTGCGCGATCACATGCCCCCGGTGCGCGGGCGCGGACAGGTCCTGCCGTTTTTTCAGCACCTGGAGCAAACTGAGTGCCGCGGCCAGACTTCCCTCTCCGCCAGCCTGAAGGAGTTTGCTCTTCGCACCCGCCGCCCCGGGGTCGCCATTGTGGTGAGCGATTTCTTTGACCCGGAATGGGCAACCGGACTGAAAGCTTTGCTGCATCGCCGCTTTCAAGTGACGGCCATCCAGGTGCTGGACCGGACTGAACTGGAACCGGCGTTCGTGGGTGATCTGAAGCTGCTCGATTGTGAGACGGGAGAAGAGCGGGAGATCAGCATCAGCCCCGCCCTC
>SXGS01573560.1_pt1 | contig 10794 bp, 9 predicted proteins | sample 3174681 | NCBI WGS metagenome assembly SXGS01 (sample SAMN11356861, study PRJNA531348) | freshwater metagenome | isolation source: freshwater sample F1-80 | place: China: Fuxian Lake, Yuxi | collected 2017-12-25 | reverse complement strand
TCCGAGGGGCCGCGCCTACCTCAGCGATCAACTTCGGCGAGCTGTCGCCTCGATCCCCCTCAACATCGCGGAAGGCGCCGGGGAGTTCGCTCCGGCGGACAAGGCGCGCTTCTACCGCATTGCGCGCCGCTCGGCGACCGGGACCGCAGCCGTCCTTGACGTTCTGGCCGTGCTCGGGCTCGCCGATGCGCAACGCTTGGTGGCTGTACGAGCCCTCCTCTTGCGGATCACGGCGATGCTCACCGCGATGGTGCTGAAGCTCGGCTCGTCTTCGTCGGGCTCGGGCTCGGGCTCGGGCTCGACGTGAGGAAAATGAGGGGATGCCTCAGGGGCAGCCCCTCAGGCGACCGCGGTGCGCTCGTCCTTGCCGACCTTGAGGCTCGCGTTGATCGTGATCGCGCCGTCGCCCGCGACGACGACCTTGTAGTGCTCGAGCCCCGTCGGCGCGGGCCCGCCGGTGACGTCGCCGTTGGCGCTGAACCTCGAGCCGTGGCAGTTGCACTTGATCTCGGTGGGGGACACGGTCCCGCTGTCCCCGATGCTGCACTGCTGGTGCGGGCAGATCGCCGTCATCGCGTAGAGCCCCCTCGCGTCACGCCCCAGGATCAGCGGCTGCCCCGGGACGAGGGCGAGCGAGCCCACCGCGACGCTCTTCGTGTTGCCCGCCGCGATCGTCCCGCTCGCCGGGGTCGCGGCGGTGCTGCTGCACGCGAGCCCGAGACAGCCCGCGCCGATCGTGCAACCCGCCATCTCGAGGAAGCGTCTTCTCGTCTCCATGGTCGCCGAGCGTACGCGGTCTGACAGGTCAGGGGAAGCAGCTCCACGCCGTCGCGCCCGCCTCGTCGGGCTCGCGGCACCGGCAGAGCGCGTCCAGCTTGCACTCGCCGTTCACGTCCTTGCCGTCGACGAAGTTGACGGTGCAGCCCGTGGGGAGGCCGGGACCCGGACCAAGCTCCGAGAGGCGCTTGTACGCCGGATCCTGACGCGCGCACGCGGGCACACCCGGGGCGGCCGCGTCGCAGAACGCGTACGCGCCCTTCTTGCATTCCCTGAGGCCAGCATCGGGCGCGTCGATGACCTCGACGGGCTTGCAGGCCACGACGAGCGCCAACGGGAGGACCGACAGGAGAGCCTGCGCGGGTTGGATGCGTCTCGTCGCCGCCTTCACGGGACGCGACCATACCCGTTCCGCCGCGTCCGTGGAAGCGGGAGCCACCCGTTGTCGTTCACGAGGGGGGATGCCGAGCGTGATGCTAGTGATCCGGTGCGTGATGCTAGGATACGATATTCCTTGAGCGGCGGCGCTGCGTGGACCTCGGGTGAGAGCGGGCGGGCCGTCGATGCGGCAGGCCCGGACAGGCTCGTGCCGCCCGCGTTCGTCGCGAGGCAACCCGCGTTCCTCCGCGGGCGGACGCGTCCACGAGGCCGCGCCGCGCGCGCGCGGCGGTTCTTGACGAGGCTCGTCCTCGCGGGCGGAGCTGGCGCGATCGTCCTGTGGATCGCGATCCAGAAGGTCTCCTGGCTCGGCCCCCTCCTCGCGGACACGGCGCGGTCGATCCTGGGCCCGGCTGCGGTCGCGTGGCTGGAGGACACGACGTACGGGGTACAGGATCGCCTGAACCGGTGGCGCCTGAAGGACGCGCCCCCGACCACGTACTGGCAGCCCGAGCCCGTGTCGCTCGCGCCCGCGATCGCGCCCCTCGACGCCGCGCTCCCCCCTGACGACGCCGGGACCGACAGCGGACCGCCCACGACGTTTCCACCGCCCGACTTCCCTCCCCCCATCCCCGCGGTCGCCGCGAAGGGCGACGGCGTGTGGATCGTGGTCCCCGACGACGTCGAGCCGTCGGGCCCGCCCGTGCTCGCGAAGACGCTCGTCCACCCGGATCCCGCGCGGACCTACGCCGCCGTGGCGATCGTCGCGATGGACCTGAGCCGCGTGCGCGTGACGAGCGTGGCCGGCACCGCGGAGCCCGCGTCCGACGTCAAGACGAGCCGGCCGGGGCGCATCCCCCAGGAAGACCACGCGCGCCTCGTCACGGCGTTCAACGGTGGCTGGCAGGCGGTCCATGGGCACTTCGGGATGATGGTCGACGGCACCGTCCTGCTGCCGGCCAAGGACGACTCGTGCACGTTCAGCCTCTTCAAGGACGGATCGGTCGCGATCGGCACGTGGACCGGGCTCGCGGAGGGTGCGTCGCGCATGCAGAGCTGGCGGCAGACGCCACCGTGCTTGTACGAGGGAGGCCGCCAGAACCCGAAGCTCACGGACGGCACCGCGAACTGGGGCGCCGCGGTGGACGGCGCGACGATCATCCGCCGGTCGGGCGTCGGCCTCTCCCGTGACAGGAAGACCCTGTTCTACGGATCGGGTGACGGCCTCGGCGCGCTGACGCTCGCGCGCGCGCTCGTCGCGGCGGGCGCGTGGGACGCCGCGGAGCTCGACGTCAACTGGGCGTTCCCGCGCTACCTGTTCTACGTCCACTCGAACGGCGTCCCCTCCGCGAAGCAGTCGCTCATCCCGTGCTCGTTCAAGCCAGGCGAGTACGCGACGACCTCGTTCTACCGCGACTTCTTCTACGTGACCCGCCGGTAGGCGCTCGCTCGCGGAGACGCGAGCACGGCGTCTCGCCCGCCTCCGGTCTCCGACCCGCGGGCGCGACGCACGGAGGCCGGTCGCACACGCCGCGGACGTATTTTTCCGCGTTCACGCGAACATACGCGGAGGGGCGCGTGGATCCTTCGTGCCCCCAGGATGAGGGCGGCCGGCCGCGACGTTGGTATCGAACACGGGAAATTCGCGGGCGGATGTCGGTGGCACACATGCTGCTTCAAAGGTCCACATGGCGCTCGACACCACACACCGCTCGCTCCTCGCGGCCTGCTCCCTTCCGCTGCTCGCGATCGCCCTGCAGGGCTGCTCGAACGACGTGGACGAGGACGCCGAGGAGGAGCCGGGGACGAGCCAGGCCCAGGAGCTCGCGAGCGCGGTGAGCTGCGCCGAGCGCGCCGAGACGGCCTACAAGGCGGGCTCTCCGCGCGACATCCGCGTCATCACGATCGGCGGCAAGCTCGTCAGCAAGACGACCGGGCACGCCTTCCTGAAGATGCAGCGCGCCGCCGACGCGGCCGGCGTGCACCTCGCCATCAACAGCGGCTTCAGGACGATGTCGGAGCAGCGCTACTTCTACAACTGCTACGTCACCCGGAGCTGCAACAGCGGCAACATCGCGGCCCGGCCCGGCTACAGCAACCACCAGAGCGGCACCGCGCTCGACCTCACGACGTCGTCGTGGCTCAGCAACAACGCGGGGCGCTTCGGGTTCCGTCGCACGGTGCCCAGCGAGCCGTGGCACTACGAGTACGAGGGCTCCGATCCCGGCGGGCCATGCGGCGGAGGCGGCGCCGCGACGGGGCCCGGCACGAGCGACGAGGACACGCGCTGCAACTCGCAGACCCTCGGCAAGATGGTGCCCGAGAAGACGTGCGTGGAGTCGAAGTTCGACGGCGAGTGGTACCAGTGCAAGGGCGGCGTGTGGATGTCAGGCGGCGGGAGCGGCACGGGGCCCGTGGGGGCTTGCCTCACGCGGCACCCGCTCTGATCACGAAGCCGTGCCCTCGCGCGTGCGCCGGCGGGCGTGTGCTCCGGGGGCTCTCTTCCTGACCGTGGCGTGCGGGCGAGACGGCGGGCGACACCGGGTGGAGGCTTGCAGGGCGTCCCTTTCCAGGAAATACTTGGGACAATGGACACGAGCAGCCTTCGAGCGTGCGCGGCCGCAGCCCTCCTCGTCACCGCCGCGGTCGCTTGCGGGGGAGCGGACGACCCGACCCCTCTGACGCTCGACAGCGACGGCGACGCGGGCGCGGGAGGAGGAGGTGGAGGAGACCCCGGTGGGGGCGGTGGAGGAGACGCCGGTGGGGGTGGAGGAGACGCCGGCCCGGGGAACACGACCGACGGCAGCGCCGTATCCGACGCGCAGACCCTCATCGACGGCGGGAAGGACGCGACCGGGACGGTCGACAGCGGCTTGCCGTGTGGGGCGGGCGGTGTGTGCCCGTGCGTCACCGACGACGACTGCGAGGGCCTCTGCGTGGCGAAGGTGTGCGCCGCGCCGACGATCACCGACGGGAAGACCTCGCCGAGCCTCGGCGAGACGGACGTGGACTGCGGCGGCGCGCTCGCCCCTGGCTGCCCGTTCGAGAAGAAATGCCTCGTCGACGGCGACTGCACGAGCGTCGTGTGCAGCGCGGCGGGCGTGTGCACGACACCCTCGTGCAGGGCAGGCTCCGCCGCGGGCCTCGACACCTGCGGCGCCGGTGAGCCAGGCGAAGTCGGGGCGGCGCACGAGACCTGCTGCCGCTCGTTGCCGCTTCCCGTGCGCACCACGCGGATGCTGGATCGGTACGAGATCACCGCTGGGCGCATGCGCGCGTTCATCGCGTCCCTCGGCCCGACGTCCAACGTCCGCGCGTACGCCAAGGCCTACGCCGTGGCCCACCCCGGCTCGCAGCTCGCGTTCATCGACGCTTCGTTCCCGGGCCTCCTCGACGTCCTCCCGGATCACCCGGGCCCGACCGGGCGCGTTCCGCTGCCCGTGCACCTCGGCGCGTTCCCGCTCGATCCGATCAACGCGCTCGACGGGTGCTACGTGGCGCCCGGGTCCTACGGCCACGCCACGTACTGGCAGCCGGTCGCGGACCTCAAGCCGTACGGGATCGGCGGCATCCTCGCGGGCAAGCCGGACGGGATCCGCAAGTACGACAAGGACACGCTCGACGCGAAGCCGATCAACTGCATGATGCCGCTGCTCATGGCGACGTTCTGCGCGTGGGACGGCGGCGAGCTCGCGCGCACCCGGGACTACAACGAGGTGTGGGGCCGCCACCCGGCGGCCGTCGGAACGGCGACCGTCTACATCCCGTGGGCCGGCCTGCTGAGCGTCGGCGACTTCAACTGGCGGAACGGCCACGGGGCCGCCTGCTCGCCAGCGGCGTGGCCCGGGTGCGTGAACCCGCAGGACACGTACTTCTACGTGTTCCCCACGCTCAGGCCCGATGGCCTCGGGCACCGCCCGCACGAGGACGACACGCCCGCGATCGCGGCGCCCGGCCGCTTCGCGCTCGACACCACCCTCAAGACCTCCGCCAGCGGCGAGGGCTGGTACGATGTCGGCGGCAACCTGATGGAGGCCGCGTGGCCCATCGACCCCGCCACGGGCCTCGGCATCGTGTCCGACGTGTGCGACGTGAGCGGCACCCCCGGCCCGGGCGACACCGCGTGCACCCGACGTGGGAACCCCGGCGTCCTGCGCTGGTCGGGCGCGCTGCCATCCGTCGCACTCGTGGGGTACAGCTTCGCAGGCCACGCGCGCCGGAGCGAGGCGTATCTCGCGAACGTCGCGATGAACGAGGCCGTTATCGCGGCGGGGGATCTGAAGGCGGTGACGTTCCAGTACGGGAAGGTCGGGGGACGGTGCGCGCGCTGAGGTCGGACGGGGGGCCCTTCACCGAGGCGTGAAGTCGATCTGGTACGACAGATCCGCCGCGTTCGTCCCCTCGTTCTCCACGACCACCACGTACGCGCCCGTGCTGGGGAACGTCCCGCCGATCTGCGAGTCGCTCGTCCCTGACGCGTCATCGTTCGTGATCAACGTCTTCTTCGTCGTCAGATCGAACAGCGACATCCGCGAGTCGAGCGTCGACGGCGGCGTCTTGCGCTTCGCCTTGATGACGATGTCGAAGCCCGCTCCTGCCTTCCCGTCGAGCGTGTACAGGTCGAGCGACGACAGCGACGCGAGCGTGCCGGTCTTGCTTCCGGGCAACGTGACGGGCACCACGTTGGGCGTCTTCGTCGCGGCCGTCAGGGTGTACTTGTACGTCGGCCCTCCCTTGCCCGCGAGCGTCGGCACGTTCCGCGCGTCGCGCACGGCGGCCACGAAGGTGCCCGATCGCAGGACGAAGTGCTCGAGCTTCGACGGCGCGCCCGACTTTCCGGCGACGAGGCGCGTCGGGTTGAGGCTGCCCGCGGCCGTGTCGAAGACGGTGAGGTGCGGCGCGAAGTCGGCGCCGACGGGCGCGAGCGTCCACTCCCACATCTCGCCGGGCGAGACCGCGATCGTGAACACGTCGGTGTCGTTCGCCGGATCGATGGCGCCGGAGATCGTGCCCGGAACGGTCATCGCGTTCACGTCCGTGGCAGGGGTGCCCCCGTTGGGCTCCTTCTCGGTCTGCGGCGGCGGCGCGGCGTCCGCGGGCGGGCCGGCGTCCAGGGTCGCCAAGGCGCCCCCGTCGACCGCGGCTTGCCCTGCGTCTGCTGGTCCCTTCGGCGCGTCGCTCGATGCGCACCCGCCCACCGCCCACGCGATCGCCAGGAAGCTCCCCGCTCGTTTCATGGCCCTTTCCTAGCATGCCCGACGTGGGCGAGCAGGGCGACCGGACACTGAACACCCGGGAGGGCCGGAACCAGGCAGGCCCGAAAGGTACATCCCTACGAGAACCTTGCTACGATGCATCGGCGAAACCCCTGGAGGCTCACATGCGACTCGTTCGAGCACTGGTCGTCGTCCTGGGGGGCGCCGTCGCCGTCGCCGCCTGCGGGACGGTGGGGGAGAGCGTCTTCGTCATCCCGGAGCTGGACCTGGACGCCGGGGGCGTCGCCGAGACGTCCACGTTCGTTCCCCCCGAGTTCGAGGGCGGAGGTTGCCAGCCGCGGAGCTGCGCCGCCCTGGGCGTGAACTGCGGACCCGTCCCCGACGGCTGCGGCGGGGTCATGGACTGCGGGAGTTGCACGTCGCCCGAGGTCTGCGGCGGCGGCGGGAGGCCGAGCGTCTGCGGCAAGAACCCGTGCACACCGAAGACGTGCCTCGAGCAGGGCGCGAACTGCGGACCCGTGGCGGACGGATGCGGCGGCATGATCGCGAGCTGCGGCACGTGCACCGTGCCCGACTCCTGCGGCGGTGGCGGTATGCCGAGCCGGTGCGGGAAGCCTGGCGCCGACGGGGGCTCGGCGTGTACGCCGCAGACGTGCGCGGCGGCGGGAGCGAACTGTGGACCCGTCGCGAACGGGTGTGGCGGGCTCATCGCGTCGTGCGGCACGTGTGCGCCCCCCACCACGTGCGGCGGGGGCGGAACGCCCAGCGTCTGCGGCGGTACCGCCGGCTGCGTGCCCCTCACGTGCGCGAGTGCGGGCAAGAACTGCGGGCCGGTCGCCGACGGCTGCGGCGGGCTCATCCCGTCGTGTGGCACGTGCACGGCGCCCAGCATCTGCGGGGGAGGCGGCGTCGCGAACGTGTGCGGCGTGACGCTCCCTCCGTGCGTGGGCCTCTGCCTCAAGCAGGTGAAATGCGACGGCGGCGCCGACACGACGCTGAGCGGGACCGTGCTCAGCCCGGCCGGCAACCTGCCCATCTTCGACGCGCTCGTCTACGTGCCGAACAGCCCCGTGGCCGCCTTCGCGCCGGGTGTGTCGTGCGATCAGTGCTCGGGCCTGGTCTCCGGGACCCCGCTCGTCAGCGTGAAGACCGGCTACGACGGCAAGTTCGTCCTCAAGAACATGCCGGCTGGCACGAACATCCCGCTGGTGATCCAGCTCGGCAAGTGGCGCAAGCAGATCGTGGTCCCGTCGGTCCCGGCGTGCGCGAACACCGCGCTCACCCCGGCGCAGACGAGCCTCCCCAAGAACAAGACCGAGGGAGACATCCCGCTCACCGCCATCTCCACGGGCGACCTCGATGGGCTCGAGTGCGTGCTCCGCAAGATCGGGATCTCGGACTCGGAGTTCACCAACCCGAGCGGCACGGGCCGCATCCGTTTCTACTTCGACAACGGATCCAAGATCAACTCGTCCACCCCCTCGGTCAGCACGCTCGTCACGAACGTCGTGAACGACACGGCCGAGCTCAGCAAGTACGACATCGCGATCTTCGAGTGCGTGGGCAGCGAGCAGATCAAGACCGTCGCGCAGAAGCAGAACCTGCAGGCGTACGCGACCAAGGGCGGCCGGGTGTACGGCACGCACTACGGATACGTGTGGTTCCACGACTACGCGCCGTGGTCGACGACCGCCACGTGGGTGCCCGAGACCGACGCGTGGCCCAGCGCCACCGCGTTCGTCGACACCACGTTCCCCAAGGGCGCGGCCTTCGCGCAGTGGCTCGGTCAACCCTCCGTCGGCGCGCTCGCGTTCGGCGGCGCGGCGCCGCCCAGGGTCACGATCGTCGAGGCCCGGCACGACGTGGACGATCCGCTCACGGCGCCCACCCAGGGTTGGCTCCGGACGAACGCGCCCGAGAAGAGCGTGCAGCACCTCACGTTCAACACGCCGTGGGGCAAGCCCGCGAACGAGCAGTGCGGGCGCGTGCTGTACAGCGACTTCCACGTGACGCCGACGGGGAAGGGATCAGGGGGGAAGTACTTCCCCGCCGAGTGCACGACGACGCCCCTGACGGCACAGGAGAAGATCCTGGCCTTCATGCTGTTCGATCTCGCCTCTTGCATCCAGGTCGACAAGCCCACGTGCACCAAGAAGACGTGCGCGACGCTCACCCCACCGGTGGGCTGCGGACCCGCTGGCGACGGCTGCGGCGGCGTGATCGACTGCGGGCCGTGCACGCCCCCGGCGACCTGCGGCGGCGGCGGCGTACCGTTCCAGTGTGGCGCGCCCTCGTGCGTGAAGAAGACGTGCGTGGGGCTCGGCGTCAACTGCGGGCTCGTCGGCGATGGCTGCGGCGGCTCGCTCGACTGCGGGCCCTGCACGGTCCCTGGCGAGATCTGCGGGGGCGGCGGCCCCAGCAAGTGCGGCGGCAACCCGTGCACGCCGCGGAGTTGCGCGGCGCAGGGCCTCGAGTGCGGCCTCGCCGGCAACGGCTGCGGCGCGGCCATCGACTGCGGCGTCTGCCCGCCGACGAAGCAGTGCATCGGCGGCAAGTGCCTCGCGCCGACGTGCCTCCCCAAGACGTGCGCGATCCTGGGCTTCGACTGCGGTCCGGCCGCGGACGGCTGCGGTGGGCTGCTCTCGTGCGGCGTGTGCGCGAAGCCCGGGGACACCTGCGGTGGCGGCGGATCGCCGAACGTGTGCGGCAACCTGCTGAAGTGATGGATCCGAGGCGCCTCGTCTGTCTGGCCGTCGTCGCCGTCTCTGCGCTCGCGGCGCCCGCGCGCGCGGACACGCCGCCCACCGTCTGGGACAGCGCGAAGAACCGCTCGGCGCGGCCCGACTACCGGCTCCACACCGAGACGGTCGAGCGGATCATGGTGGAGCGCCAGATGCCGCAGGATGGGCCCCGGGGCGCGCACCTGGCGCGCGCGATCATGGAGCTCGAGGCCGGGAACGCGCGAGACAGCCGGGACGTGCGGCTGCGCTTCGACCTCGGCCAGGCGTACCAGCGCGCCCGGCGCCACAAGGACGCCGTCGACGTGCTCCTCCCCGCGCTCGAGAGCGCCCCCGATCACACGGCGGCCCCGGAGGCGTGGTGGTCGCTCGCGCTCGCGGCCGCCTACATCGAGGACTCGGCGCTCGAGAAGCGCGCGTACATCGCCTTCATCGAGCGGACACGGGACGAGACGGCCCGGCACACGGGCCGCCTGAACCTGGCGGAGACCGAGATGCGCCTCGGGAACCTGCGCACCGCCATCGCCGGCTACGAGGACGCCATCGGCCTGGCCAGCCAGGCCGCGTGGTCGAGCGACACGTACGCCCTCGCGCTGTGGGGGCTGGCGGTCGCCCGCGATCGAGCCGAGGATCCCACGGGTGCGCTCCGGGAGGCGACCCGGGCGCTCGCGGCCGATCCCCAGATGCACCGCATCCAGCGCGATCCGAACGTGTTCTTCGTCCCCGCGTACGAGCGGCTCTGGTACGTCGGGCTCGGCCACATGGCGGGGGCCGCCGGCGCGACGCGCCCCATCGAGCAGCTCGCGGCGTGGGAGAGCGCCGCGCGGACCTGGCAGCTGTACCTGCGCGCGGCGGCCCCTACCGAACGCTGGCTCCCCCTCGCGAAGGCCCACCTCGCCCGCTCGGAGCGCGAGCGCGACCTTGCCAAGAAGCGCGTCGCCAAGCTGCCCACCCCGCCGCCCTCGGACGAGCAGCCGCTGATCTTCTGAGCGGGTGTCGCAGGGCTCGGGACCCCCGGCCGAAGCCTCTGGCGCGTCACCCCTCGTGGCCACCGCCAAGTCGCTTGAGCTTCCACGTCCCCCACGCTAGCGTCGGCCCATGGCGAACCCGACCGCTACGTGCGACACCTCCCTCGGCGAGTTCACGGTCGAGCTCTTCCTCGACCAGACGCCGATCACCGCGCAGAACTTCATCACGCTCGCGAAGTCCGGCTTCTACGACGGCCTGCACTTCCACCGCGTCATCGACGGATTCATGATCCAGTTCGGCTGCCCCCACAGCAAGGATCCGAGGAGCCCCCGCGCCGGCACCGGCGATGCCCCCGGGGGGACGATCAAGGACGAGCACACGGCCAAGATCTCCAACAATATCGGCACGTTGTCGATGGCGAACACCGGACGTCCCAACTCGGGCTCGTGCCAGTTCTTCATCAACACCGCGCACAACGACTTCCTCGACTGGTTCTCGCCCGGCGACTCCAAGCACCCCGTCTTCGGGCGCGTGGTGCAAGGCATGGACGTCGTCGGCAAGATCGGGAAGACGCGCACGGACGGTGGCGACCGGCCGATCGTCCCGGTGCGCATGAACAAGGTCACCATCGTCGGGGCCTGATCCGCATGGACGCGATCCGCATCAAGGGGAGCGCGAAGCCGCTCGCGGGTCGCGTGCGCGTGAGCGGCGCCAAG
>SXGS01414017.1_pt1 | contig 10796 bp, 8 predicted proteins | sample 3174681 | NCBI WGS metagenome assembly SXGS01 (sample SAMN11356861, study PRJNA531348) | freshwater metagenome | isolation source: freshwater sample F1-80 | place: China: Fuxian Lake, Yuxi | collected 2017-12-25 | reverse complement strand
TTTGACCGGGCGCAATATCATCGTCGATACCTACTGCGGCATGGGCCGCCACGGGGGCGGCGCTTTTTCGGGCAAGGACCCCAGCAAGGTGGACCGCAGCGCCGCGTATGCGGCGCGCTGGGCGGCCAAAAACGTGGTGGCCGCCGGCCTGGCCCACCGCTGCGAGGTCCAGGTGGCCTACGCCATCGGCGTGGCCAGACCGGTATCGGTGAAGGTCGACACCTTCGGCACTGGACTGCTCGACGATACCAAGCTGGCCGCCGCCGTCGACCAGGTCTTCGACCTGCGCCCCAAATCGATCATCAGCGGCCTGGGCCTGCTCAAGCCCATCTACCGGCAGACCGCTGCCCACGGCCATTTTGGCCGCGAGTTGCCCGCCTTCACCTGGGAGCGCACCGACAAGGTCGGGGCGCTGCGCCGGGCAGCAGGTGTAAAACAACGATAGCAGCAGTGGTTCAACACCGCGCGGCTTGCGGCCGCGCGCCAAAAGGGAGGATCACCCATGAAAAGAACGAGGTTTTCCGGCGCGGCACGGCGCTGGCGGTACCTGGCCTGGAGCGTTGTCCTGCTCCTGGCGCTGGCCGTTGGCTGCGCAGTGAAGAAACCACAGGTTCCCCGGACCAAGTTCAAAATCAGCATTCCGGTGGCCGACGACCGCACCCTGATGTCCAAGGTGGTCAGCGACCGCGACTACCTGAAACTAGATGAGACCGGTCGTATGGCCTTGGACTTTACCACCAAGTTCGGCAACAGCGGCCGCCAGGAGATCGGCGACCGGCTGAGCATCCGGCCCAATGGCGCTGACTTTTCCACCCCGATCGGCGATATCGAGATTCCCGGGCAGCAGATTCCCGAGAACCGCATTCCTTTGAGCACTTTGTTGCCCGGAGTAGCTGCCGGCACGGCGCCGCTGATCCCGGCCACGGCCATCGACCAGCAGGTGGAGGTGCCCCTGGCCGATATCGAGAGCATAGTGGTCAAGGAAGGCAGCCTCAGTCTCACCCTGCGCAACAACCTGCCCCTGGCGCTGGCCAACATGCGCCTGACCTTGGTGGACCGGGGCAATGGCGGGGCCACGGTGGGCGTGGTAGATCTGGGCCAGCTCAATCCGGGCAGCGAGAAGACCGGGGTCTTTGACCTGGCCGGCAAGGATATCTCAGGGGAATTGTCCATCGCCGTGAGCGGCAGCACCGTGGAGGCCACGGACGTGGCGGTCAGCAGCAGCGCCAGCCTGGATGTTTTGGGCGGCTTGAGCGACCTGCTGGTCACCGAGGCGGCGGCCCTCATCCCGCAGCAGGAGTTCGCCGCCAGCCAGGCCCTGGTCTTCCCCGACGACCGCATCCAGGTCACCTCGGCCATCATCCGCAAGGGCAAGTTGGCCTTTGAAGTGACCAACAATATCCCCCTGGTCATGCAACTGGACATTGTGCTGGACGATCTCAAGCGGCCCGACGGCACCACCAATGTTTTTCGCATCGAGCGGCTGAATCAGAACTCGGTAGTGACCGCAGTTTTCGACCTGGTAGACAACGACTTTGCCCCCATCGACCCGCTTAAGCTGCGCTTCTCCTATTTCGCCAAAACCATCCCCTCGACCGAGCCGGCCCGGCTTATTTCCGGCACCACCATCGGGGTGAAGGCCATCACCGACACCCTGGCCTTCAGCCGGGTGGAGGGCATCCTCAACCGCCTCTCCCTGCCCATCCCGGAAGTGGACCAGAAGCTGGATTTTCCCGATGGTCTGGACAACATCGCCCTGAGCAGCACCTCGATGCAGGTGTTCATGACCTCGGCGGTGGGGTTCAGGAGCACCCTCGACCTGGACATTGCCGGCACCAGCAAAACCGGCCGGCAGGGCCAACTCAACATCAACACTGTGATCGACCGCGGCGATCCGGACAATCCCAAATCGCTGATTCTGGGTCCCTCCTCCTCGGAGTTGACCAACTTCCTCAATGTGCTGCCCTCCGAGTTGACGGTGAACCCCACCGTGCTGCTGGGCGATGGCAGCGGGGTGGAGGTGATCGAGCCGGACCACTGGGTGAAGCTGGATAGTCTGACTTTCACGGCCCCGGCCCGGCTGCGCATCAGCGCCGACTCCCAGATCCACACCGACCCACAGCGGCGGGTCTTCAACGACGCCACCGCCCGCGAACGCATCAACAGCAACCTCGACAGCGCCGTGGTGATCACCGATATAGAAAGCCATCTGCCCATCGGCGTACATGTGAGCTTGCTGGTGGGAACCACGCCGGACCAGGTCTTCAGTAACCCCATCCTGCGTATTCCCAAGGACGAGGGTTTTGGCGTCGATGCGGCGCCGGTGGATGCCCAGGGCCGGGTTACCCAGAGCCTGAAGAGCAGCCAGCGTATTGCCATCAGCAGCGACGATGCCTTGGTCTTTTTGCGCGAGGGCGGGGTGTACACCGGTATCCTCATCGAGTTGGATCAGACTGCCGGCGGCGGTGACATCGATCTGTTGGGCACGGATTTTGTCGATGTCAAGGCCGCGGCCCAGATCCACATGGAACTCAACGAAGACCTGGTAAAGTGAGGGATAGATGATGAAAATCACCAGACCTTTCGCCATTGCCGCCCTCCTGGTCGCTGGGTTTTCGTCCCAGTCCGAGGGCTTGGGAGACACCCAGACCCGCGCCCTGTCCCTGTCCCAGGCCTACACCGCCCTGGCCCGGGGCCCGGAGGCGGTGTTCTGGAACCCGGCCAACCTGGCCCTGCGGGGCGGCCCCCGCTTCCAGTGGGAGGTGCTCAACGCGGGGTTGTCGCTGGTGGCCGAGAACAACGGCTTCTCGGTGGGGACCTACAACGACAACTTCACCGATGCCAACCGCCTGATCACCGAATCGGACAAGGACAAGATCCTCAAGGATGTGCCCGCTAAGGGCCTGCGCATCAACATGGATTTCGACCCGCGTTTCGCCCTGGGCATCCCGCTCAACGGCGGGGTGGTCTTTCCCATCTCGGCTTGGGGATTGAGTTCGGCCATCACCCTGGGGCTCAACACCGGGTTCGAGGCCGAGATTCCCAAGGACATGATCGAGCTGATGCTCAAGGGCAACGAGTTCAACAAGCCCTACGACATCGCCGACTGGGACGGGTCTGGCTGGGGGGTGTTCAGCTTCAATTGGGCGGCGGCCAAACCCTGGATGCCGGTCCGCTTCAAACCCTACCTCGACGAGTTCACCGTGGGCGGCACCTTCAAGGTGCTCAGCGGCGCATATGGGGAGACCCAGCGCTCGGGCGGCACCCTGCTGGTGGAGCCCCAGGGTATGGACCTCGACTTCAACATGATCACCCGCGCCGCCGGCGGCTACGGCTTCGGCATCGATATGGGGGTGGCGGGCGTCACCGTGGACCGCAAGCTCACCTTTAGTGCCGGGCTGCTCAATTTCCTCGACTACATGTCCTGGGGCATCTCGCCCAAGCAGGATTCGGTCTTCGCCGTGGCCAACGACATGAAGGTCACCAGCATCTTCGGCGGAAAGGGCATCGAGGATGCCCTGGACAACGAGGACGTGGACGGGGACGGCGACGCCGACTTCCACAAGGAACTCGACAACACGTCCTTTTCCCGTTCGCTGCCGGCCATGTTGCGCCTGGGCGCCGCCTACCAGCTCCAGCCCAAGCTGGTCCTGGTGGGCAACTACGACCAGGCCTTCAGCAGCGGCTTTGGTGTCGAGGCCACCCCGCGCCTGGCGCTGGGCGCCGAGTACCGGCTGGTGGACTGGTTCCCCACCCGCATCGGCCTGACCCTGGGCGGGCGCAGCAGCGGTTCCTCGCTGGGTTTCGCCTTTGGCCCCTTCAACCTGGGCCATACCCAGATCGAGGTCTTCGATCTGGCCCTGGTCAACCGGGGCGGGATGCTGCCGGGCGCCTCAAAAGGCACCGCCATCTCGCTGATGCTCTTCAAGCTCAACCTGATCTGAGCGGAGCCAGCGCCGCCCACACTGTAACCGAAGAGAGGCCGGCCTTGACCGGCCTCTCTTTTTGAGACCTCGATGCCCGGAAACCGGAGACGGAAGTCAGAGAAGGCCGGCCTGCCCCCGGGCACCCTGGTGCATATCGGGGAGCAGCAGGCCGAGGCGGTGCAGATCCACCTGATGGAATACGATCGGGAGGGGTTACACGAGCGGCATCTGGCCGCCATCGAGGAGGCCTTTGCCTGCAGGGATACCCCGATGGTGACCTGGGTCGACATCGACGGCCTGCAGGAAGTGGAAGTGGTCCGCAAGATCGGGGACGAGTTCGGCATCCACCCCCTGGTCCAGGAGGACATCCTCAATGCCACCCAGCGGCCCAAGCTGGAGGACCACGGCTCGTATCTTTTCATCGTCGCCAAGATGATCTACGGCGGCGAAGGGCAGCGCATCGAAACCGAACAGTTGAGCCTAGTGGTGGGGACCAACTACGTGATCTCCTTCCAGGAGAAGGCCGGCAGGGATATCTTCGAATCGGTGCGGGAGCGCTTGCGCCACAACCGCGGGGCCATCCGCCAGTACGGAGCCGACCATTTGGCCTACGCCCTCTTGGACACCACGGTGGACCACTATTTCGGGGTGATGGAGAACCTGGGGGACCAGGTGGACCAGCTGGAGGATACGCTGCTGGAAAAGCCAGAGGCAAATATGCTGCTGGCGATCCAGCAGCTGCGGCGGGAGGTGCTCTTTATCCGCCAGGCCGCCTGGCCCTTGCGGGAAGTGGTCAACCAGCTCTACCGCGAGACTTCCCCCCTGGTGGCTCAGGAGACCCGCCTCTACCTGCGCGACATCTACGACCACCTGGTGCAGATGATCGACACTGTCGAGATTTTCCGGGAGATCGTCGTGGGCCTGCTCGACCTCTACCTGTTCAACCTGAATAACCGCATGGGCGAGGTGATGAAGGTCCTGACCATTTTCACCTCCATTTTTATCCCGCTGACCTTTATCGTCGGGGTGTACGGCATGAACTTCCACCACATGCCCGAACTCGACGTGCCCTGGGCCTACCCGGCCCTGTGGGTGGTGATGATCTCCATTGGGGTGGGGATGGTGCTCTTCTTCCGCAAAAAAAGGTGGCTCTGAAAAGGAGGCTGCGCCGATGTTCAAGCTCACCCCCAGCAACAACCGCTTCTACGACCTTTTCGACCGCGCCGCCGAGCTGCAGGTGCGCGCCGCCGCCCAGTTCCTCGACCTGCTCGAGAACTTCAGCGACCTGCCGCGGCAGGCCGAGGAGATCAAGCGCGTCGAACACGAGCTGGACGAGGTGGTCCACGAGACGATGAAGCTCCTGCACAGCTCCTTCATCACCCCCATCGAGCGCGGCGACATCCGCCGGCTGGTCCAGGGGCTCGACAGCATCGCCGACGGCATCAACGCCGCTTCCAGCCGCCTGGCCCTCTACGAAATCGAGCAGGTTTTTGCCCCGGCGCCAGCGCTGGCCCGGGTGCTCTTGGACGCCTGCCGCGCGGTGCAGGAGGTGGTGCGGCGGCTGCGCAGCACCCCCAAGGTGGAGGAGGTACTGCCCCTGTGTGTGGAGATCAACCGGCTGGAGGATCAGGCAGACCAGATCTACCGCGAGGGTCTGGCTTCCCTCTTCAAAGGCGGGCTGGACCCCCTGCTGGTCATCAAGTGGAAGGAGATCTACGAGTTTGTCGAGAGCGCCACCGACTGCTGCGAGGACGTGGCCGACATGGTCGAAGTGATCGTGCTCGAGAATTCCTGAGGCTGCCCGGAGATCTCAGCCTTTGCGGGAGGTGTGGTAGATGTCCATGTGCGGGTAGCAGAAGTTGACCTTGTCGTTGCGGCGGAACTCGCGGATGAGAACCCGGACGATTTCGCTGGTGATCCGCTGTCTTTCCTTGGCCAGGGTCTGGTAGCGCAGGCGCATGAGGATGCCGGACTCGAAGAGTTCGGCGCGCACGAAGGGCTCCTGCTTGGAGTCCTTGATGATGTCGCCCGTGACCTGGGTCGCGGCGGCGATCAGGATCCTCTCGGCTTCGTCGTAATCGGACCCAAAGGTGAGGCGCACCGGCACCTCGTCGAGGATATAACTCGAGGCGACCTCGGCGGTCTCCGGGCCGCCATCCAGGGTATAGTTGTAGATGATCTGCTGGAAAAGAGTGGCGTTGGGGATAAGCACCCCGCGCCCCGACTTCTCCTCGCCGCCGATGGTGCCGCCCACTTGGTTGAGCAGCACGTGGGTGAGGGTGATGTCCACCACGTCGCCGATGATGCCGGCGATAATCACCCGGTCGCCGATCTTGAAGGGTTGCTTGAGGATGATCATCAGCCAGGCGGCGATGCCGGTGACCGGCGCCTGCAGGGACCAGCCCAACACCATGCCCAGGAAGGCCGCCGAGATCCCCAGGGTGGCCAGGGAGCCGGAGAAGCTGATGATCCCGAAAATGGCGCCCAATCCAAACCAGATATAACGCCAGATGAAGAGGAACTGTTTGACGTTGTCGGCCTTGTACTCCCGGCTGGAGAGATAGCGGCTCAGGCCCCGGCTGGAGAGTTTGTAGGCCACCCAGAGGATGATCAGGGTGGCCACACCCATGATGGGGCCCTGGTACGGGAGGTGTTCTACGGGTTCGACGATACTTTCGAGCATTGCTGTCCTCTAGGTTGGATGGGTTGAGGTCCGTTCCTGGTAAAGCTGCCCTATCTCAGCACCCAGCACAAAGACGATGGAGGCGTAATAGATCCAGAAAATCAGGCCGGCGACCAGCGCATAGGCCCCGTAGACCTTCTCTATGGAGGCAAGGTGACCGAGATAATAGCCAAATCCCTGCTTGGCGGCCTCCCACAGCAGGGCCGCCCACAGGGCACTCACCAGCGCTGCCGGCCAGTCGGGCCGGCGATGAGGCGCCAGCAGGTACAGGGCGAAGAAGGTGGCGATCATGAAGGCAAAGGAAGCGGCCGGATAGAAGTAGTCGCTGACCCAGCCGGGCAGGAAGCGGTCCAGCAGGCCGACGAACTGGACCTCGCGCAGGGCCTCCAGCAGGGGGGAGCAGACAACGGAGACCAGAAAGGCGCAGGCGACTAACACCACCATGCCAAAATCTTTTAGTTTGCCCCAGGGTACGCGCCCTCCGCCCTGGGGCCGGGTCTGGTAGATGGTGTTGAGGATGGTACGCATGGTGCTGAACAGGCTGCTAGAAGTGAAGAGCAGTCCCGCCAGGCCAAAAAAGCCGTAGAAGTTCTTGTGGACTACGACTTCTCCCAGCCGCGTCAGGAACACCTCCTCGATGAAACGGGCATGACTCTGGTCTGGACTGATCAGGCCGATAAGAAAGCGCAGTTGGTAGCCGAGTTGGGAAAAATCGAGGACTGAGCCAAGTACAAAGAGAATGACCAGCACAAAGGGCACGATGCAGGCGATGATGGAAAAGGCCAGGGCACTGCTGAAGAGAAAGAGATGCTGATGGGCCATGCGCTGGTACACACCGCCCAGGTAGTACTCGGCTGAGAGCCAGATGCGGCTGAGGGAGATCCGGCTGTTCACAGCACCTCCTCCGGGCCGGCTCATCAGAGAGGAAAGGTCGCTCCCGGCTCCGGGATATGGACCTCAGGATAACCCTGGCTGCGCAGCGCGTCCCTGAAGGACTCGGCCTGTTCTGGTTCGCCGTGGACCAGGAAGATGCGTTTGAGCCGGTCCGGGCTGTTGAAGGCCAGGTAGTCGAGCAATTCCCGCCGGTCGGCGTGGGCGCTGAAGGCGTCCATGGTCTTCACCCGGCAGCGCACCGGGTATTCCTCCCCGAAGATCCGCACCATCTTTTCCCCGTCCATTAGCCGGCGCGCCAGGGTGTCCTGGGCCGCGTACCCCACCAGCAGTACCAGATTGCGGTGATCGTCGATGTTGTTCTTCAGATGGTGCAGGATCCGCCCGCCTTCGGCCATACCCGAGGCCGAGATGATGATGTGCGGGTATCTGAGGGTATTGAGTTTCTTGGACTCCTCCACAGTGCGCACATAGCTGAGCCGGTCGAAGCCAAAGGGATCGCGCTGGTCCTGCAGGTAGAGGCGGTAGGTCTCCCGGTCGAAACACTCGGGGTGGAGGCGGAAAACCTCGGTGGCGTTGGTGGCCAGCGGGCTGTCGACAAAGATGGGGATATCGGGGATGCGGTCCTGGTCGAAGAGTTTGTGCAATTCGTAGACCAGGGCCTGGGTGCGGCCCACGGCAAAGGCGGGGATGATGATGCGACCGCCGGCCGCGGCGGTGTCGCGGATGGCCTGGGCCAACTCCTCGGCCACGTCGCCGGCGGGATGGTGCAGACGGTTGCCGTAGGTGCATTCCATGATCAACACGTCCAGGTCCTGCAAGGGCTGCGGGTCGCGCAGCACCGGCATGCCGGGACGGCCGATATCGCCGCTGAAGCCCAGGCGCAGTTTTCGGCCCTTGCTCTCGATTTCGAGCTGGATGCCGGCCGAGCCGAGGATATGGCCGGCGTCGCGGAAGGTGGCCTGTACGCCGGGGGCCACCTGCCGGGGCTGATCGTATTGGTGACCGACGAACAGGCCCAGAGCCGCCTCGGCGTCTTCGATGCTGTAAAGCGGCTCGGCCAGGGGCTCGCCCCGGCGGCGGCGGATCTTGTTGACCCACTCGATATCGCGTTCCTGCAGATAGGCCGAGTCGCGCAGCATGAGCTGGCACAGGGCCATGGTGGCGGCGGTGGCGTAGATCGGGCCGCCGTATCCCCGGGCCACCAGGCTGGGCAGGTTGCCGCTGTGGTCGATATGGGCGTGGGAGAGCAGCACCGCGTCCAGTGAGGCAGGGTCGTAGGCAAACTGCTGGTTCTTCTCGTAGGCTTCGGCCCGGCGGCCCTGAAAAAGCCCGCATTCGAGCAGGATCTTGTTGCCATTCGCCGAGAGCAGGTGCTGGGAACCGGTGACCGTATGGGCGCCGCCGCAGAATTTGAGTTGCATCTGCTGCTCCTAAAGGTGTTTAGGTGCGATGGTCATAAATGATACCTAGCGGGGCCAGGGAGGGCAAGATGTGGGCTGAGCCTAAAGAAAACCCTCAAGGAGATGAAGGCCGGGCCGATATAGGGGAACGGGGAGGTCCTTTTTATCCACAGGAGGATGAATACATGGACGTAGAGCGAGTACAGAACGGTCAGACCCTGGTGGCAGCCATCCGGGGGGTGATCCAGGGCAAGGGCACCTCGGCCGGGCAGTTGTTGAGGACCGCCGGGGCTGGTGGAAGGGAGGACGTGCTGCAGCTGAGCAGTACCATCGACACTGGTTATGCCCAGAAGGTGCTCAAGAATTCGCTGGCCGAACGTCTCGACAAGGCCTTTGCCGAGGCCGGGGTGGAAATCGACACCAAGCAGTTGCTCGAGAACAGCCTGGACACCTCGCCGGAAGCCACGGCCAAACGCATCGTCGATTTCTCCACGGGATTTCTCGCGTCGTTCAAGAACAACAACAAGGGCATCGAGGGCACCGAACAGATCGACAAGTTCACCGCCCTGATCAAGGATGCGGTCAAGAAGGGATTCGACGATGCCGGGGCGATCCTCAAGGGCATCGGCGAGATCTCCGGGGAGGTGCAGGGGGGCATCGACCAGACCTTCGAGCTGGTGATGAAGGGTATCGACGATTTTGCCAAGCAGGAGAAACAGGCTCTGTTTGACCAGGTCGCCGCGAAGCAGCCAAACGGCAAGGCCAAGGGGACTCAGGTCGGGGTGATCTAGCGGGGTGCGTCGGGGAGCAGCCCACGCCGACCTTTCCCAAGGCGCGTACTGCCGCACACCAACGTATGGTGTGCGGCGCAAAAAGCGCTGCCCTCCCCCAAGACCTCTCCCCCACAACACCATTTATATGGTGTTGCGCCCCGCCGCGTGAATGTGACCAAGTTTCTTATCGGCCCACTTCGGTGGGCTTTTTTTGTCAGAATGGCACGTTGCTTTTGTGGATGTGCCACAATTTGAGCAAAACGGCGGTGGTACGGGATTTGCCCAAACAGGGGGGTGACTGTTGATTCTCCCCTGAAGGAAGGCGGAACCCATGAACCTGAACAAGCTCACCCAGAAATCCCAGGAAGCCTTGCAGGAGGCCCAGTCCCTGGCCCTGCGCCGCAGCCACGAACAAGTGGATGGCGAACACCTGCTGGCCGTGCTGCTCGAACAGGAGGGCGGGCTGCTGTCGCGCCTGCTCCAGCGTCTGGAGGTGCCGGTCGAGGCCTTTGAGCGGGAGGTGGAGAAGGCGCTGGACAAACGCCCCAAGGTATCCGGGCCGGGCGCCCAACTCTACCTGAGCCGCCGGCTGCAGGAAACCCTGGTGAAGGCCGAAGCAGAGGCCCAGCGCCTCAAGGATGAATACGTCTCGGTGGAGCATCTGGCCCTGGCCCTGATCGGGGAGGGGGGAGCCACGGAAGCAGGGCGGATCTTTGCCCAATTCGGGGTCAAGCGCGACCGTTTTCTGGAGGTGCTGATGGGGGTGCGGGGCAATCAGCGGGTGACCAGCACCAACCCGGAGGTGGCGTACGAAGCGCTTGAGAAATACGGCGTCGAACTGGTGGCTTTGGCCAGGGCCAACAAACTCGATCCAGTGATCGGCCGCGATGCCGAGATTCGCCGGGTGATCCGCATTCTTTCGCGCAAGACCAAGAACAACCCGGTACTCATCGGCGAGCCGGGGGTGGGCAAACCCGCCATTGTCGAGGGGTTGGCCCAGCGCATCGTGCGCGGCGACGTGCCCGAATGGCTCAAGGACCGGGCCATCTTCTCCCTCGATATGGGGGCGCTGATGGCGGGGGCCAAGTACCGGGGCGAGTTCGAGGAGCGGCTCAAGGCG
>SXGS01258170.1_pt1 | contig 10796 bp, 4 predicted proteins | sample 3174681 | NCBI WGS metagenome assembly SXGS01 (sample SAMN11356861, study PRJNA531348) | freshwater metagenome | isolation source: freshwater sample F1-80 | place: China: Fuxian Lake, Yuxi | collected 2017-12-25 | reverse complement strand
TGCACACCTTCGACGGCGCCCAGGGTACCGATCTCGCGCTGCTGCTGCGCCGCCTCAAGCACCGCCTGGGAGCTCCGGAGGGGGCCGTCACCCACATCGGCACCTCCGCGACACTCGGAAGCGCCCGCGACACGGGTCCCCTGCGGGAGTATGCGGGCCAGGTGTTCTCCTCGCCCTTCCCGCCTGAGAGCGTGATCACGGAGAACAGACTCCGTGTCGAGGAGTTTCTCGACGCGGGGACCGTCTCGTTTCTGCTGGAAGCGCGGTCCGATCTTGGCGCGCTGCTCGATCCGGCGCGATACGACCGCCCCGCGGCGGCGGTGGCGGCGTGGTTTCCACTGTTCTTCCCCGGTGAGCCTGTGCCCGAGGATGTGAACGAGCCCGCGTGGCGGCAGTTGCTGGGCACGCTGCTGAAGAGGCATAGCTTGATGGTCGCGCTGCTCCGGGCGATGGAGCCGGGAGCGCCGACTCTGGACGAGTTGAAGACGGTGCTCGCGCAGCATGTGGCCGGGCCGATTGTGCCGCAGCTCGGTCGGGTGCTGGATGCGCTGCTGGTGCTTGTTGCGTGGGCGCGTTCGGCGGACGGTTCGGATCTGCCGCTGGTGATGCTCCGTCTGCAAGTGTGGGTCCGGGAGCTGCGCCGCATGGTAGGGCCGGTCACAACCGGCACGCCCCCGGCCGACTTGATGCCTGAGTGCGATCTGCCCGCGGAGCCATCCCGCATCCACCTCCCCCTCATCCAGTGTCAGGACTGCAAGACCACGGGTTGGCTCGGCCGGCTCCCCACGCAGGCAGACAACTGCGTGCACATGAAGCTCGACGAGATCTACAACGGATGGTTCGGCGGCAGCGCAGAGGCGGTTCGCCTCTACCCGTCGATGGATGCGGACAAGGCTCAAGGCAATGGCGTTTCGAACTGGTTGTGCAGCGCCTGCGGCGTTCTGAATCCGCGATCCGGGGAGTGCAGCCGGTGCGGCTCCGGGGACCTGGTAGGGGTGTTCCGAACCACGGGCGCCACCACGGTCAAGCGCGGCAGTCGCACGGCGGTCTTCCATGACCGCACCTGTCCGAACTGCGGATCCGACAGCGCCTTGATGCTGATCGGCTCGCGCAGCACAACGCTCGGCGCCGAAGTGGTGGAGCGCACGTGGGCGAGCCGCTTCAATGATGACAAGAAGCTGATTGCCTTCTCGGACTCGGTGCAAGACGCGGCGCACCGGGCGGGATTCATCTCGGCGCGCACCTACAATCACGCCGTCCGCAAGGCCATCGCCCGCGGGATTGAGCACCTCGTCGAGGGCAGGATGCCCTGGTCGGAGTTCCGCGAGTCCTTTCGAACCCTCTGGCGGCAGCCGGAGAGTCCGCTGGCGATGGACCGAGCCCGGTTCGTGTCCGAGTTCATCGCGCCGAACATGACCTGGCAGCCGGGCTGGGTGAATCTCTATCAGGACGGCGCGACGCTGCCGGCGGACAGCGCCCTCCCCGATCTGGTTGAGAGACGGCTCTCATGGCAGGCATTCGCCGAATTCACCTACGGCGGCAACCGCGGTCGAACGCTGGACTATCTCGGGGTAGCCACGCTGGCTCCCGCCGTCGCCGACATCTTGGTGGCCGCGCGCTCTCTGACCTCTGTTCTCCAGAACAGCTTCGGATTGCGGGTGGGCGAAGCCGCCGTGTTCCAGTGGCTCTGGGGGGTTGTGATCCATCTGCGTCGGCGGGGCGCCGTGAACGAGCCCGTTATGTCCGGCTACGTGGCCGACGGAAGCCTCTTTCATCTCACGCGCGGCGCCGACCGGCGGCTCTGGATGCCGGGACTGGGCCCGTCTTCTCCCCGCCCCATCTTTCCGTCGTTTGAAGGCGGTCGGAAGGGGTTTGAGCCCGTGATCGGAGCGCGCGTCAAGAGCTGGTATCAACACTGGCTGGAGGCGACTCTTGCGCGAGACTCGGCGCTGCTGCCGAGTGACCGAGCATCCCTGTATCTCGCGGCCGTGAAGGAGCTTCAGGCGGTCGGAGTGGCGGTGGTGTGGGGCGTCGGGGGTCGAATCACAGCGGGTCTGAACCCGGAGCGACTCTACCTTCACACCGGGCCGCTGCAGCTTCGCACTCGGGATGGGGCGCGGACCCTGACGGCGCCGGCCGAAGCGGCCACGCATCTGCTCGACATGCCGTGCCTCGAGGAGCCGTCGCGCGCCTACACGGCCATCGAGCGCCCTCCTGCCGCGGATGGCGAGTTCTTCCGCCGCGCCGATCTGCGTCGCGTTATCGCCGCCGAGCACACGGGTCTGCTGGAGGCCGGCGAACGGGGGCGGCTCGAGGGGCGCTTCAAGGCGAAGTCCCCGGAGCCCTGGTATGAGAACCTGCTCTCCGCCACCCCCACCCTGGAGATGGGAGTCGACATCGGCGACCTGTCTTCCGTGCTGCTGTGCTCGGCGCCGCCCACGGTGTCGAGCTTCCTGCAGCGCGTCGGCCGGGCCGGACGCCGCGACGGGAACGCCTGCGCCACCACGATGATCGACGCCGTGAGTCCCCACGACCTCTACTTCTACGAGGATCCGGCTGAGATGCAGTCGGGGGAAGTGCTGCCGCCGGGAGTGTTCTTGAAGGCGCCCGAAGTGCTGCGCCGGCAGTATGTGGCGTTTTGTCTCGATCACTGGGTGAAGCACACCGTCGACCCCGACATCCTTCCCGATCAACTCGGTCCGGTCCTGGATGCGGTCGATCGAGCCGACCCGAAGCGCTTTCCGAACACCTTCATCGAGCACTCCCTGAGGCATCGCCCCGAGCTTTTCGAGACGTTCATCGACCTCCTGGGCGAAAACGCCGACGAGGCGGTGATCGCACGGCTCCGGGCCTTTGTGGAGGGATCCGATGCAGCGGACTCGATGACGGTCCGCATCCTCCGCGAGCTCAGGGAACTCTCCGACGAGCGGGCTGAGTACGAGCGGCGGATCAAGGGCAGCGGCGGGATCGCGGAGCGGTTGAAGAAGCTGGCGAAGCCCCACCTGGACGAGAAGGATACGCAGGAGCGCACCGAGCTTGAAAAGGAGCGGGGAAAGCTGCAGGAGCTGATCGCGGAGATCAAGTCTCGCCCGCTCCTCCAGGCGCTGACGGACGCGGGCCTGATCCCCAACTACGCCTTCCCCGAAAACGGCATTCTGCTGAAGTCGCTCCTCTGGCGGAAAGCGGTCCCCGAAGACCATGTGAAGAGCGACTACGTCACCCTGAAGGCACTGAGCTACGAGCGCCCCGCTTCATCCGCCCTCGGTGAGTTTGCCCCCGAGAGTCGTTTCTACGCGACCCAACGGCGGGTAGAGATCGACCAGATCCACATGGGGCTTTCAAAACTCGAGGAGTGGCGGCTCTGTCCGAAATGCGATCACATGGAGAATCTGGAAGTCTCGCGAGATCCGCATCCGGCGTGCCCCCGGTGCGGCGATGCGATGTGGTCCGACAGCGCGCAGAGGCGGCTCCTCCTTCGGTTTCGGCAGGCCATCGCCAACAGCGACGACACGGAAGTACGGATTGACGACAGCGCCGAGGAGCGCGAGCGCTGCTTCCACCTCCGCCAGCTTCTCGTGGACTTCCCGCCCGAGGAGATTGTGGAGGCCTGGAAGCTGAAGTCCAATCTCATACCGTTCGGCTTCGAGTTCATCGCCTCGGCGTGCTTCCGTGACATCAACTTCGGGGAACTCGGCAAGCCGGGGGCTCGATTTAGCGTGGCGGATCGGGAGGCTCCCCGGCCAGGGTTCAGGGTCTGCGGCAAGTGCGGGAAAGTCCAGCAGCCGCCCAAAGCAGGGGCCCAGGATGACACTGACAGCCGCCAGGATCACGCCATCGACTGCGTGGAGAGGGAGAGCAACGACGAGGACAACCTGCTCCAGTGCCTTTACCTGTATCGGGAGTTCCATTCCGAGGCGCTCCGGATTCTGGTGCCGTTCACCCAGCTCGGGCTGGACGATCGGGTGGTGCAGTCCTTCAGCGCGGCGCTGCAGCTCGGCTTGAAGCGACGCTTCGGCGGTCAGGTGGATCACATCCGGGTGACGTTTCAGGACGTGCCGGATCCCACCGGTGGACCCAAGCGCCGGTTTCTCTTGCTGTACGACTCCGTGCCGGGCGGAACCGGGTACTTGCATCAGCTTCTGGCGCATGACGCTCAGACCTTGAAAGACGCCTTCGCGCTCGCCCTTCGGACGATCGAAGAGTGTCCCTGCCGGGAAAATCCCGAGCGGGACGGCTGCTATCGTTGTGTGTTTCAGTATCGCCTCGGGAGAAGCATGGAGCTCGTTTCACGCCTCACGGCGCTTGCGGTGATGCGGGATCTCGTCGGTTCGCTGGATCAGCTCGAGCGCACCGGAACCATCAGCGCCATCGGTCTCAACCATGCGCTGGACTCCTACCTGGAACAGCGTTTCATCGAGAGCTTCAAGGCGCTGAGCCAGAAGGGGGATCTGCCGACGATCACCGTGATTCAAGAGGTGGTCAACGGGCGCCAGGGCTATCACCTGAAGGTTGGCGACCACACCTACGCCGTCGAGCCACAGGTGGATCTGGGCCACTCGGAGGGTGTGAAGCGCCCATCCCGCCCCGACTTCGTCATTCGGCCCCTGAGCAGCAAGCTGAAGCGCCGGCCGATCGCGGTGTTCTGTGATGGGTGGACGTTCCACAAAGAAAGTCTTCGAGACGACGCTGCCAAGCGAACCGCCATTTTGAACAGCGGCCGCTACTGGGTGTGGTCGGTGGAACTTCACGATGTCGAGGCCGCGATCATCGGCGGCACGGAAGCGGTTCTGTGCAGCGCGTACCAGGCGAAGGTGAACACTTCGAGTCGGCAGCCGCCTCCCGGAAGTCGTCCTCCCGATTGCTCGACCTTTACTCGTAACTCGGTCGCCGAACTGCTTCATTGGCTTGCGAGCCCGGTGGCAGACGACGGGGACACATGGGTGACGAACGCGTGGCGGGCGTCGATGGGCTGGCTGCTCCGATTGGCGTCATCCAGTCGCGGCGAGGTGGAGCGAGTGCGCGGCGAGAACCAGGCGCTCCGCAGCCTGCTCCCGACATGGCTCCCGGACGTGCCGGAGAAGTCCGTGGAGGTAACCCTGAACATGACTACTCTGTTCACGGTTCGCGGCGTCTACCCGTTACAGGTCCACAAGCAGGAAGATCGTACCGTCCGAGTTCCGACGGTGCTGTGGTTCGACGACGCGGCAGAAGCTGATGAGGACGAACGGCGCTCGGAATGGCGCTGGTGGCTCTGGGCGTTCAACTGGTTTCAGACTGTACCCGGCACGGTGCTCGTGACTCGAGTCGGGGTGGATGGCCAGGACTATTCGGGGCTGCTCCCGACTTCGGCTGAGGATGCCGGGTACTCTTCCGGGGCTCCCGCGACACCCGGAGCGGACTGGAGTGAGTCGTTCGACGCGATGCTGACGGCAATGGCACCAGAGGCGCGGCGGCTGGCGACACTGGGGGTCCCGCCGCCGGACGAAGTCGGGTACTCCCTCATCTCAGCCGAGGGGGAGGAACTCTCCATGGCTGAGCTGGCATGGGTGGAGCAGCGACTTGCGGTTCTGACCGAGGACTACGCGCGCGACGCCGCCGTGTGGGAGGCGGCCGGCTGGCGAGTGGTTGTCTCCGAGGGAGCGTGGGCGAGCCGTGTGTTGGCTGAGTTTCCGGACGTGGAGGGGGTGAACCGATGACATCCAGACCCAAGGTAGCGCTTTCTCAAGATTTCCTGGTGAACCTGTCGCGTCTGCCGCCGTCGATCCACTCCAAGGTGTTGAAATGGACGGTGCAGTTCCAGACTCATCCCACCTCACCCGGCATCAATTACGAGAAGATCATGAAGGCGGTCGATCCCTGCCTCAGATCGGTGCGCATCGATCAAGACTACCGCGGCATCGTGTTCAAGCCGGAAAGGGACGACGTCTACGTGCTGCTGCATGTGGGTCGCCACGACGAAGCGTATCAGTGGGCTGCTCGCCGGATGATGAAGGTGCACCCGGTGACGGGAGCCCTGCAGATCCTCGTGGTGGAGGAGTCGAGTGTGCCCGCCGAGGCTGCATCGACCGTTTCCTCACCTCGTCTCCCGGAGGGGGAAGCGACAACTCCTGTGCCTCCGGCCCCCTTACCGCCATTACTGGAGACCGTGACGGACGAAGATCTCGTCTACTTCGGCGTCCCCAGGGAGGTCTTTGGGCGGGTCCGTGCGATTACGGCGCTCCCGGAGCTCGATACGTTCCGTGCTGAACTGGGGGTTGGACCGTTCGAGGCGCTGAGTCTGTTGGCCGTTGGGTTCACGGTGGAGGAAGTCCGGAAGGACCTTGAGACCGGCGCTCGAAAGCCCGTGGATATCTCCGACTTCGCGACTTCGCTCGACAACGCGGAGTCTCGTTCCACGTTCTACGTGGTGGAGAACGAGGCGGAACTGGCGGCGGTGCTGAACTCGCCGCTTTCCCAATGGCGGATCTTCCTGCATCCCAAACAGCGGCGTCTGGCGAACTCGGACGTAAATGGCCCCATGCGCGTGTTGGGTGGGGCGGGTACGGGGAAGACCGTTCTCGCGATGCACCGCGCCAGGTGGCTGGCGGAGAACCGCACCGGCCCCGACCAGCGGGTGCTGTTCACCACCTTCACCCGGAATCTGGCCGGCGACATCGAGGCCAATCTCGAGACGCTCTGCTCTCGCGAGACCATGAAGAAGATCCAGGTGCTCAACCTGGACCGGTGGGTGTGGACTTATCTCGCGGGCAAACGCTACGAGCACCGTATCCTGTACGACCTCAAGGGCGGGGCACGCTCGGAGTGGGACAAGGCGCTCGCGCTCCGCAGCGGCAGCCTCCAGCAGCCGGACAGCTTCTACGAGGAGGAGTGGGAGCAAGTGGTCGCGGCAAACGGGATCACGACGTTGGATGAGTACCGCACGATCCGACGCGTGGGTCGGGGTGGGGTGCTCACGCGCAAACAGCGCGATGAGATCTGGCCGGTCTTCGAGAACTTCCGCCACCTGCTGTCGGTTCGAAAGCTCAAGATGGTGGAGGACGCCTACCGGGACGCCGCCTTGTTGTTGTCGCAGGAGAGCGGGGCCTGCCCCTACTCCGCGATCGTGGTCGACGAAACTCAGGACTTCGGACCCATGGCGCTCAGACTGCTGCGTCAGATGGCGCCGCCGGGAAAGAACGACCTCTTCTTCGTGGGCGATGGACACCAGCGGATCTACAAGCGACACCGCGCGGCGATGAGCAAGTGCGGCATCAACATCGTCGGCCGCTCCCGCAAGCTCTATCTGAACTATCGCACCACCGAAGAGATCCGCGCCCATGCCACGGCGCTGCTCGAGGGGCTATCCATCGACGATCTGGATGAGGGACTCGACTCCAACACGGGGTACACGTCCCTTTCCCACGGCGCGGCCCCGACCACGTTGGAACTCAATAGCCCGGACGAGGCGATGGACCAGGTGGCCAGGGACGCACGCGACCTCCAGGACGCGCCCGGCGACACGCTCTTGTCCCAGTGCATCATTGTTCCCAACCACAAGATCCGAGTCGATCTCGCGAACGTCCTGGCGAGATTGAACGCCCGCGTTCGCCTCATCGACGCGGACACCCGGGACAAGGCGGATTCCGACGCCATTCGGGTTGCAACGATGCATCGAGCCAAAGGACTCGAGTTCGACCGGGTCACGGTGCTGGTCGAGAAACAGGTGCTGGCAGGCCCGGAGTGCGATGAAACGAGCCGCAAGCTCCTCTATGTCGCCCTGACCCGTGCCCGCCGGGAGGCCTGCATCGTAACGTACTGAGCCGCTGGCGCCGCCACCGGCCCGAGGCAGTTCATCCGCGCAGCACGCCAGCACCGCCATCCCCGCAGAAGTCACGGCGGGCGTACTCTCACTTTATAGAGCGGGGATCCATTCGCAGCGACAAAGCGCGTCGCCCCGGCTGAATCGGTTGGGAGCTCCGCACGAAAACTGCTTGCGGTAAATACATCGCTGGATCCTCGGGTCAAGCCCGAGGATGACGATGATCGAGGAGTGGGGCCGGTGGAACCACTGGCTAGATGCGCCACCACACTGCAGCTCGGTGCAGTTCGTCGAGGTCGAGCCATCCACGAAGTCCGTTTCGTTGAATGCGGACCCCACGAGCGCGTGGGCCGGGCCGTCGCGCCGGGCCTGCGGGCCAACGGCCCAGCCTTGTCCCAGCCACGGGCAACGCCCCACGGAGTCGATCACACATTCGGATCCCACACTGGGGGCCACCGAGCCGTGCAGGGACGGTGGCGGTGCGACGGGAACGGCTCCTGCGGCGGGGAGGTGGAGCTGCTCGGGCTTCAGCGAAATGCGGGCCGGGAGTCTGGATCATGGCCGTCCCCGGCCAGGGAGAGATGCGGTGTGTCGCAATATCAGGCCGTTGTTCAACTTTCAGCCACCCGTCACCGAGGACGAGATTGAGGCTGCTGCGCTCCAGTATGTCCGGAAGATCAGCGGTTTTCGGGCGCCTTCGAAGGCGAATGAGGTTGCTTTCAAGCAGGCCATCGCCGAAATCGCGCGGGCGTCGGCGGAGCTGCTGAGCAGTTTGGAGACGACCGCCACTCCTCGGACGCGCGAGGATGAGGCGCTGCGGGCAAGGCAGCGGTCGGCGCGCCGGTTCGAGCGATGACGGTTGCAATTCAGCCGGCCCCATTCGGCTGAAAAGGCTGGGTCCCATCTCCAGCGTGGAAGCCACATGAGTGTGGTGGGTTCCGAGCCGTGCGTTCGGCCGACATGGGAAACGAGGAACGAACGGCCGCGCAGGCTCCCGGCCTGAGTCGCGTCGCGAGCATCACAAGCGTTGAACGGAGGTGGGGGATGATGGGCAAACCGGTGGCCGAGCACGAGTGGCTCGCGCAGTTGGTGGGGGAGTGGGAGTGGGAAGGCGAAGTATCTCCGCAGCCGGGTCAGCCGCCGCACAAGTTGACGGGAGTGGAGCGGGTTCGCTCGTTGAGCGGCATGTGGTTCATCTGCGAGAGCGCGGGGAGTCACGGCGATGAGTGCGGCATCGAGCACGTGGTGACTCTGGGATACGATCCGGATCGGGGCTGCTATGTGGGCACATGGATCGGTTCGATGATGTCTACGCTCTGGGTGTACCAGGGTCAACTCGATGAGACTCGCACCCGACTGCTGCTCTGCTCCGACGGGCCGGACTGCTTCGACGCCGGTAAGATCAGCCACTACCGGGACATCGTAGTGATCATTGATGACGACCACCGCGAACTCCACTCCGAGGTTCAGCGCGAAGACGGGGAGTGGGAGAAGCTTTTGGTCACCCGCTTCCGCCGCACCGGCTGATCGGATCCGGCAGCGTACGGCGGAAGCGTCCGGCGCATCAGTGTGGGGTGGGTCCGCCGTCCCACACGGTCGGGAAGAACTCGCCCTGCAGGGTCTCGCCCGGCTTCACCTTCACGCGATGCTGTACCAGATGGGCGCTCTTCGGCTCGTACCGGGTGTAGCCGGGCATGTAGTGGACCGCAATCGCGGGACGGCCCCGCTCTGAGTTGTTGTTCGGGCTTCCGTGCCAGGTGAGGCAGTGGTGGAACATGACATGGCCGCGCGGTACCGGGCAGGGGACCGGCGCCGTAGAGATGCCCGGAGGCAGAAGCTCCAGGTCCGGCTGAGGTGCGAAGGTCTCGGGATCGGTGCCGATGGTGCCGCCCTTGTGAGGACCCCACTTGTGGCTGCCGGGAACCATCCACATGCAGCCGTTCTCCACATCGGCATCGTCCAGCGCCACCCATGCGGAGACGAGGTCCGCCGGCTGAATGATCGGCCAGTAGGGGTGGTCCTGATGCCAGTTCGTGGGGCCCCCGACTCGTGCCGGCTTGTACTGCACCTGATCGTGCCACACTCTTACCACGGGGTGATCCATGAGTTGAGAGGCCAGGGCGCAGATCTGGGGTTCGTAGAGGTGCTCTCGGAAGAGAGGGTCGGCCTCCCAGATGTTCACGATCTGAATGACCACGCGGTCGGACGTCTCACCGAGCAGATTTCGGACGGCCTCGGGGGCCGAGGCTGCCCGTCCGTCCATCACGGCATGCATTCGGTCCAGCAGTTCCCGACACTGTCGGTCGTCGTAAATGCGCGGCCCGAGTAGGAAACCCTGTTCGTGGAACGCGTCCACCTGTTCTTCGGTAAACATCTTTGCTTCCCGCATTGCCGAACCGGCTACGCTTCTGCGCGGTGGCCGGCTGTGTAGATCTCCGGTCTCAGAATGCCCACGTACGGCAGCTCGCGATAGCGCTGTGCGTAGTCCAGCCCAAATCCCACCACAAACCGGTTGGGAACGGTGAAACCGACGTAGTCCAGGTGGATGGGACGAACCCGAGCATCGGGCTTGTCGAGAAACGTGCAAATCCGAATCTCGGCGGCGTGACGATCCGCCAGGAGATCCCGCAGATAGGCGAGAGTGAGCCCCGTGTCGACGATGTCTTCCACCAGCAGCACTGTTCGGCCTTCGATGGAGTCTTCCAGGTCCTTCACGATTCGCACCACGCCGGTGGACCGTGCGCCGGCCCCATAGCTTCCCACGGAGATCAGGTCCATGGTCACCGGCGCCCGGATGGCCCGCATCAGATCCGCCAGGAACGGCAGGGCTCCCCGGAGCACTCCGACCAGATGGATCGGGTCTCCGGAGAGATCCTCTGAAATCTCCTCGCCCAACTGACGAATCCGGTGCTGGATGACGTCGGCTGGAAGAAGCACCGACTCCAGGTCCGGATGCATCTCGACCGGCGACGTCTCTATTCCCACTCGATGGTCCCGG
>SXGS01225366.1_pt1 | contig 10796 bp, 7 predicted proteins | sample 3174681 | NCBI WGS metagenome assembly SXGS01 (sample SAMN11356861, study PRJNA531348) | freshwater metagenome | isolation source: freshwater sample F1-80 | place: China: Fuxian Lake, Yuxi | collected 2017-12-25 | reverse complement strand
TTGAGGCCGTCGCGGAGCACGAAGGTGTAGGTCAGCCGGTCGGCCGAGAGCTGATGGTCGCGGACCATCTGCGGCTGCGGCAGGTTCTGGCCGTCGATCCCGAACAGGGTCTCGTAGACCATGTGGCCGTGGTAGCGGCTGATCGTCGCCGTGGTCCAGATCGGGTCAATGCTCTTGAGGTCGGCGTGCATGACCGAGCGGAGTGTCGTCTGTGCCGATCCCGGTCCGCCTGCGAGCAGCAGGGCCGTCAGTCCCAATGCCAGTCCGGTGCGCTGACCCATCTGAGCCTCCTTCAGGATTTCGCCGTTTCGTTGATTCCGTGCGGGTTGTCGTCGATCGGCCAGATCGGCCGGGGAATGCGCTTGTACGGCACCTTGCGCGGGTCGCTGGGATAGGGGCCGCCAGCGTCGATGTAATGGATCTCCTTGGCGATCGGCGCAAAGCCGGCATGGAAGTGGTTGCTCGACTTGACCACCACCAGCCTGCGGTCGGCCGGCTCGATGCCGAGGTTTCGGAACAGGCTCGGATCGAAGGTCTGCGCCCGCTTGGTCTCCAGCACCACGTCGATGCCGTTCAGCCGGATCGCGGCGGCGTCGCCGAGCGAGACGATGCTGGAGGCGAAGTTCTGGGTCGCGTCGCGCACCACGCGCGTGACCTCGACCTCTGCATCGATCGGCATGCCGGAGGTGGACGCAGCCTTGCCGCCGAAGCGGAGCTGGAGCTTGGCACCTTCGCCGGCCGCATGGCAGAAGCGGACCGCGATCGGATCCCACAAGGCGCCGATCGCGGCGTTGGTGATGCCGCGCTCCAGCATGCGCCGGAGGATCACCGTGGAATCGCCAGCGACGCCGCCGCCGGGATTGTCCCAGCGATCGGCGAGAATGATCGGGCCGGCGGCGGCGGCGACGGCGCGGTCGATGCCTTCGTCGGGACTGAGATGGCGGGGCGTCCCCTGGCCGCGAAGCGCGAACAGCTCCTGGCCGAGATCGCGGGCGAGGTGCTCGCCCTGCTCGCGTCGGCCGTCGGTGACCACCAGCATCTTCGCGCCCATATGCGGCACGTCGGCAGCGGAGAAGCCATGCACGATCGAGATCGACAGCACGCCGTCCTTGCCTTCGAGCGCGGTCATCCGGTCGACGAAGCCGCGGATCGGCTGCCGGCTGGTCATGAAGCTGTCGATCATCCGGCAATCCCAGGTGGACATCGCCGGCCGGATCTGGCCGCGAGCGGTCGCCGTCAGCAGAGTTACCAGCTCCTCGGCGCGCTCGACGAAGTCGGTATGGGGAAATTCCTTGTAGCAGATCAAGACATCGGCAGCGGTCAGCATCGCCGGCGTCATGTGACAATGGGGGTCGAGCGTAGCGCCGATCGCGGCATTGGGCCCGGCGAGCGCGCGGGCACGGGCGAGCAGATCGCCCTCGCAGTCGTCGTAGCCATGGGCGACCATGGCGCCGTGAAGACCGAGCGCGACGACGTCGACCGGCAATGCCGCGCGAAGCTGTCCCAGGATCTCGTCGCGGAGCGTCTCGTAGGCGCCGCGGCTGGTGGTCCCCGACGGCGCGGCACCGGTGACGGTGCCTTCGATCAGGGTGGCGCCTTCGCCGGCGGCGCGCCGCCGCGCCACGACGAGGACGGCCGAAGAGGTGTTGGTCGGGTGGTCCGGATGTTCGCCCGGGCGGAAGTACCGATTGCCGGTGAAGCTCTCGAGATCCGTCGGGATCGGCGAGAATGTGTTGGACTCGGTCGACAAGGCAGCAGCGAAGATGTGCATCGGCCGTCCCTACGGTCGCCATCCGTCAAGGTTCTGCCGAGGGCGATCCCAGTCAAGCAGGACGTTTCGTCTGGTGGAACATCGCTTCCGTCGCGTCGGCGGCTCGCCCTGTGCGATGATCCTAGGATCATCAGGCGGAGACCGGTCGATGAAGGCGTTCACGGCGTGCCTCGGCAGCGAGACCAACACTTTCTCGCCGATCCTCTGCGGCCGCGACGCTTTCGCGGGCAACTTCTACGCCCCGCCCGGCCAGCATCCGGATCATCCGACGCTCTATTCCGGCCCGATGATGGCGCTCCGCCGCCGGGTGAAGGAAGGCGGCAACTGGCAGGTGGTCGAGGGACTCTCCACCTTCGCCACGACCGGCGGCATCGTGACCAGGCCTGTCTACGAGGAGTATCGCGACGCGATCCTGGCTCAACTCAAGGCGGCGATGCCGGTCGATTTCGTCGCGCTCGGCCTCCATGGCGCGATGGTCGCCGACGGCTATGAGGACTGCGAGGGGGATCTTCTGCGACGTGTGCGCCGCATCGTGGGCCCCAACGTCAAGGTTGGCGCCGAACTCGACCTCCACTGCAATCTCACATCCGCGATGGTCGAGCACGCCGATGTGCTGGTTCCCTACAAGGAGTCGCCGCACATCGACGTGCTCGAGCGAGGCGAGGAGCTCGTGCAGATGCTGGCCGATGCTGCGGCCGGCAGGACGAAGCCGGTGATGAGCGTCTTCGATTGCCGGATGGTCACCTCGTCGCCGACGACGCGAGAGCCGATGCAGAGCTTCGTTCGACGCATGAAGGCCCTGGAAGGCAAGGATGGCGTCCTGTCGGTGTCGCTGGTCCATTGCTTCGGCTTCAACGACGTCCCGGAGATGGGTTACAAGGTCCTCGTCGTCACCGATGACCGCAAGGCCGAGGGCGACGCGCTGGCGAGGAAGCTCGGCCATGAGATCTACCGGATGCGCCGCGAGATCGGTATGACCTTCCTCACGATCGAGGAGGCGATCGATCGAGCGTTGGCGGCGCCGACCGGGCCCGTGGTGCTGGCTGACGGTGCCGACAATGCGGGCGGCGGGGCGGCCAGCGACTCCACCTGGTTCATCCGGGCGCTGCAGAAGCGCGGCGTGCGCGACGCCTGCGTCGGTCCGCTGTGGGACCCGATCGCCGTCCGCATGTGCTTCGCCGCTGGCGAAGGCGGGGTGTTTCAGCTGCGTTTCGGCGCCAAGATGAATGCCAACTCCGGCGAGCCGATCGATGCCCAGGTAAAGGTCACCCGCCTGGTGAAGGATGCCTGGCAGACCTTCGGCGACGTGCGCGACCCGATCGGCGATGCGGCCGCGATCGAGGTCGACGGCGTCGCGGTCGTCCTGAACTCGGCCCGCGACCAGGCCTTCGGCGTCGACCTGTTCACCAATCTCGGCATCGACCCGAGGACGAAGAGGATCGTGGTGGTGAAGTCCCACAACCATTTCTTCGCCGCGTTTTCGAAGATCGCCACCGAAGTGCACCGGACAACGGCGCCGGGGCCGCTGGCGCTCGACTACTCGAAGGTGCCCTACAAGCGCCTCAAGCGGCCGATCTGGCCGCTCGATCCGGATCCGCTGGGACTGGATTAGCGCCAACGACCCTCTCCCGGTGGGAGAGGGTTCGCGATCTACGACGCGGCCCGCGAAATCCCGGCACCGAGCTTCGGGAACTCGCAGCGGATCGAGGTGCCGAGCTTAGGCGCCTTGCAGTACTGGTTGATCCGGAGGTCGGCGGCGATCGACATCAGGCCGAAGGCATCGGCCGGCGAGACGCCGAGCCGGTCGCCGAGTAGCTTGATCATCGCGCGGGTGCAGAACTCGGCGGCGTCCTCGAAGGTTGGCGCCGAGGCGGTGGTGATCCAGCGGTCGTGGGTCTCCAGCCACGGCCACTCGGTGGCGCCGCCCTTCACCAGCTTGAAGCGGAGATGGACGCGGGCACCGATCTCGGCGCCGGAGCCGCACATCTCGGCGTCGCCCATCGTCGCGTGCACGTCGCCGACATAGAAGAGGCCGAGCGGGGCGTAGATCGGCAGGTGGACGGTGGTGCCGACGGCGAGGCGGTTATTGTCCATGTTGCCGCCATGCTTTCCGATCAGGCCGACCGAGATCGGCTCCAGCGGCGCGCAGGCCATAGCACCGATCATCGGCTTCACCGGCAGGCGCAGGTCGTTGAAATGCACCTGGCCGTCCTTGACCGGCAGCATGGTGACCGTGCGCTGGTTGACCACGTCGCGGACGATGCCGACCTCGGGGAACACGCCGACATATCCCACCGGGTCGACCTCGATCGAGACGATCTCGACCGCCAATGAGTCGCCCGGCTCGGCGCCGGCGATGCCGACCGGGCCGGTCATCGGGTTCGAGCGCGGATACTTGTCGTTCGGGTTCGGCCGGGTGGTGACCTCGTCCTCGGGCTTGTGCAGCCTCCCTTCGCGCGAGTTGTGGGTCTCGATCATGATCTCGCACGGCGCTTCGACGGTGAGGCGCGGCTTGTGCGTGGAGTCGAAGGCGTATTCGACGCCGGTGCGATCGAGATAGTGAAGTTCGCGGGACGGCATCTTGGATCAACCCTCGAAGTCGGTGGCGAGATGGGCGACGCAGTCACCCCGTTCGGCGCGGCCCTGGGCCCGCTTGCAAACGACCAGGCCGGCGCGCTGGAAGCGGGTCTCCAGCGGCGGGCGCATCGGATCCTCGACGAAGTGGAGGCGGCCGGCGAGCTGTCCCTTCTCGACCCAGTCGCCGAGCTCGACCGCCGGCTGGAACAGCCCGTCGGCCATCGCGTAGACGAAGTAGTCGCGGCCGACGATCTGCATGAAGCGGGTCGGCTTCGGCGGCGGCTGGATCGCCCAGTCCTTGAGGATGCCGAGATGGGCCAGCGTGTTGCGGACGCCGCGCTCGACCAGAGCGACGCCGCTGGTGGTGACCGCGGCGCGGCCGCCGAACTCGCCGCCCATCGCCGGAATGCCGCGCACATGGGCGCCGCGCTGGGCCAGCCGATCGTCGGAGCTCCGTCCGACGATGCTGAAGGGCGGACCGAAGGCCTTCACCAGCGCGAACTGCTTCTGGTTGAGATCCTCGTTCTGGGTCAGGTGCATGCCGCAGTATGTGAGGTAATCGAGCGAGCGGCCGCCGGCATGGAGGTCGTGATAGGCGCTCGCGAGCGGGATCAGATGATTGGCGATATAGAAGGAGATCTGGGCGGTCGGCCCGCCGTCGGGATCGCCGGGGAAGGCGCGATTCAGGTTACCGCCGTCGAGCGGCGACAGCCTCTGCGCCGCCATCGCGGCGGGGAAGTTGGCGGCGGCGAGGATGATGACGCGGCCCTTGATGTGCTCGGGCTCGAGCGTGCGGATCAGGTTCAAGAGGCCTATCTGCCCCTCATACTCGTCGCCATGCGTTCCCGCCGTGAACAGCATGGTCGGGCCCGACCCGTTCTTGATGCAGGCGATCGGGATGTGGATGACCTTGTAGGCCGAGTCGTTCATCGACCATGGCATGAACAGGTTCGAGACCTGCTTGCCGTCCTTGTCGAAGTCGATGTCGGTCGAGATGCGGGTCTGGCGGGCGGTCATGGAGACTTTCCTATCAAAGAAAAAGGGCCCGGCGCTTGGCCGGGCCCTCGCACGACAGTGCTTACTTCTCGACGTTCCAGAACGACAGCCGGATGTCCTGGATGACGCCCTTCAGCTCCTTGCGGTAGGCGATCGGGCCGACGAACTGGCCGAGCGGCAGGTAGGGCACGGTCTCGTAGAAGCGCTTCTGGTAGCGCTCGACCATGTCCATGCGCTTGGCCGGCGTATCGGCGTCGAGATACTCGAGGCGAGTCTTTTCGAGCATATCGTCGCAAGGCCAGCCGAACCAATTCCTGCCGTCGCACGGCGTCTGCGCTCCGGAGTTCATCAACGGGCTCGACATGAACGGCCCGGTGCCCCAGGTGTGGAACACATGCCAGCCACCCTTGTTGACCGAGGGTGCTTCCTTGACCGGCCGGCGCGAGACCAGCGTCGCCCAATCCATGGTCTGGACGTCGACATTGAACCCGGCCTGCCTCATCAGCTGGGCCGAGATCTGGGTCAGCGCCGAGATCACCGGCTGATCCGACGGGTCCATCAGCACGATCGGCTCGTTCTTGTAACCGGCCTCCGCCAGCAGAGCCTTGGCCTTCGCCGGCTTGGCGCCCGGCGCGGCCCAGTCGTTGTTGACTCCTGCCTTGCTCTCGAGCGGCGTTCCGCACATGAAGACCGACCAGCACAACGTCCGCATCGACGGGTCGCTCTGCATGACCTGCAGGTATTGGTCCTGGTCGACAGCATAGAGCAGGGCCTGACGGACCTTCGGGTTGTTGAAGGGCGGAACCAGATGGTTCGGCCGGAGCATGGTCTGGTTGCCGATCTTGTCCATGACCCGGACTTCGATGTTCGGGCTCGCCTTCAGGAGCGGCAGCAGGTCGGGCGGAATCACCTCGATGGTGTCGGCCTCTCCCCGGAGCACGGCCTGGACGCGGGTGTTTGGATCCGGGAGGTAGATCCATTCGACCGCATCGACCTTGACGACCTTGCCCCCGGCGATGGCGCTGGCGGGCTCGCTGCGCGGACGGTAGTCCTTGAACTTGCGATAGGTGACGCTATGGCCCGGATTCCAGTCCTTCACGTCGAAGGTGAACGGACCCGAGCCGACCATCGTGGTCACCGCGGTCTCGGGATCGATCTTCGCTTCCTGCTCGCGCATGATGAAGAGCGGGTTGGACGAGGTGCCGATCGCCTCCAGCATCGGGCCGAAGGGCTGCTTCAGCACGATCTGGAAGCTGTCGGGGCCGGTCGCCTTCACGTCGGCGATACGTACCGCCATTGTACGGCCGAGCGTGTTCTTGGCCATCCAGCGCTTGATCGACTGGGCGACGTCCTTGCCCTCGACGTTGCTGCCATCATGGAACTTGAGCCCGGGCCGGAGCTTGAACGACCAGGTGAGCCCGTCGGCGCTCACCGTGTGGCTATCGGCCATCTGCGGCTTGTATTCCCACTTGGCGTCCGGCGCATACAGCATGTCGTAGACCATGTAGCCATGCGAGATGGTCGTGCCGATGGTGGTGAAGATCGGGTCGAGCACCTTCAGGTCTGCATCCGGAATGTGCTTGATGGTCTTCTGGGCGGCAGCCGGGCCGGCCAGGGCCAGCGCGGCGATGGCCGCCGCTGCGAGCGGGATCAATCCTGTCTTCCTCATGTCGATCGAAGCCTCCTGTTTTCAGTTTCCGGGAGCTCTCTCCCGTTTCTCACCGCAAATGCAGCAACGCTTGCTGCGGCACCGGAGCCAGCCTAGCCTTGGCCGGTCGCGGGGATACAATTTCCGATCATCAAACACCGGCCGGCGGCGGCGATCAACCGCCTTGGCGGAAGGGGAGAAACGATGGCGGTCGATGCGGACAAGTTGCACCGGGAAGCGATCGTCATCGACGCGGTCTGTCCGCTGCTCCGGGGCCAGAAATACACCGATTGGTACGCCGAGGGCGGGGTCACCATCGCCGCCCCGACCGTGGGCGCCATGGAGGGCATCGACGTCACGATGCGGGCCGTCGCCGCCTGGAAGGCCTTCATTGCCCGGAACTCCGGCAACGCCGGCCGGGTCACCCAGGTCTCCAGCGTCGCCGAGATGCGCCAGGCGAAAAAGGACGGCCGGCTCGGCCTCCTCTTCCACTTCCAGGGCACCGACCCGATGGAAGACGACCTCGACATGGTGCATGCCTACAAGGGGCTCGGCGTCGGCATCATGCAGCTCTGCTACAACATCCGGAACCGCGTCGGCGACGGCGCCGACGAGCGCCAGGACACCGGACTCAGCTACTTCGGCGTCGAGATGGTCAAGACGATGAACGAGGCGCGGGTCATCGTCGACGTGGCGCATACCGGCATCAAGACCAGCTTCGATGCGCTCGAGATCTCCGAGCGTCCGGTGATCTGCAGCCATGGCAATCCGCGGAAGGTGAAGGAGTCCTATCGGAACCTTCCGGACGACCTGATGAAGGCGATCGCGGCCCAGGGCGGCGTCATCGGCATGGTCGGGTTCCCGGCCTTCGTCGCCGACGGGCCGGCGCCGACGCTCGACCAGTTCATCGACCACATCGCCTATACCGCCGACCTAATCGGCATCGACCATGTCGGGCTCGGCATCGACTACTACAACGGCCAGTACATGGTCATGCCGGACGATGAGGCGAAGGCCTACTACGACTCCCTGATCGCCAGCGGTAAATGGCGGCCGGGAACCTACCCGCCGCCGCCGCACCGCTACCCGGAAGGGATCGAGACGCCGCGCACCCTGCCGAAGCTCACCCGGCGGATGATCGAGCGCGGGTTCTCGGCGGCCGACACCAAGAAGGTGCTGGGCGAGAACTGGATGCGGGTTTACGAGACGGTCTGGGGAGCCTGAGGCGGATGACTGCGGAGCTCTCTGCTGCAGCGCGGCGGATCGTCGAGGCCTATGGCGCGCCCGGCGTGGCGCTGTCGATCGTCAAGGACGGCAAGCCGATCTGGCGCGACTGCATCGGCGTCATGTCGACCAGGACGCAGAAGCCGCTGCACGACCGCGCGACCTTCGACATCGGCTCGATCTCCAAGACCTTCAACGCGGCGACGGTCGCGATGCTGGTCGAGGCGGGCAAGCTCTCCTGGGATACGCGCGCGATCGACCTGCTGCCTGGCTTCCGGCTTTCCGACGACAGCCTCTCCCGCCATGTCACGATGCGCGACCTCGTCGGCCAGTCGATCGGCTTCGGCGAGGACAACATCATGAATTACAACTCGCGCTTCACGCGCGAGGAGATCGTCGGGCTGATCCCCACATTGCCGCTGCGCGCGGGATTCCGTGCCGAATGCGCCTACCAGCAGTTCGGGCCGATCATCGCGACCGCGATCGTCGAGCGGCTGACCGGCATGGCCTGGGAGGACTATGTCGAGCGCGAGGTGCGCGACCGGCTCGGCATGGGCGAGACCTTCGCCAGCTACTTCCGCATGCCCGATACGTCGATCGCCTGCGATCCGCACCTGGATCTCGGCGACGGCAAGATGAGGGTGATTCCGCACCGGAACTTCGACGCGCTGTCCGCGACCGGCGGCATGACCTCGACGCTCCACGACGCCGAAACCTGGTTCTCGGCCTTCGCCTGCGGCGGCGCCGCCAACGGTAAGCGCCTGCTGAAGGCGGAAACGGTCGAGGAGATGCTCTCTCCGCGCGTCGCCGTCCGCCGGAACGGCATCCATCCGCAACGCTGGGCCAGCCGCTACGAAGCCAACTTCGTCAGCTATGGGCTCGGCTGGTATGCGCACGACTTCGCCGGAAGGCGCATCAACGAGCATACCGGCGCGCTGGAGGGCTTCCTCGTGCTGGGATGCTCGGTGCCGTCGGAGCGGGTGGCGGTGATCATCTACACCAACCAGCACCAGTCGCCGGCGATCAACCCGCTCCGCTATCTCCTGCTGGCGCATGCTTTCGGCATCGAGCAGAAGGACTGGGATGCGCGCTTCAAGGCTTTCGCCGGCGAGTCCAAGCGCGCGCCGCAGATGATCGCCGGCGAACCTTACTTCTACCGGCCGCTGGCCAAGGTCGAAGGAACCATGCCGAGCCAGCCGCTTGCCGATTACGCCGGCGACTACGCCCACCCCGGCTACGGCACCGTGCCCGTCCGCGTCGAGAACGGTCGCATGACCATCGACGTCATCGGCAATCCCTGCGATGCCGAGCACTGGCATCGCGAGCTGTTCCGGGCAGTGCCGCGCGACCCGGCGATCCGCTCGTACCATCAGCAGATCTTCTTCGGTTTCGAGCCGGATCCGTCCGGAAAGCTCACGCGCCTCGACATCCCGACCATCGCGCGCTTCGACAGGATCGCCTAAGGCTCTAGGCGCCGCGCGGCGGCGGCGCCTCGCCCATGTCCCAGAAGAGCCCGGTCATGATTGCGAGGCCTTCGCGCAGCAACGGCTCCAGCACGTGCTCGTTGGGCGCGTGCTGCGAGCACGCCGCGTAGGAGTGCGGGACCCAGATCGTCGGCATGCCGAGAGTGTCGGCGAAGCAGTCGTTAGGGAGCGACCCGCCGAGATTGGGCAGCACCGCCGGCTTGGTCCCGGTCGTCGCTTCCAGCGACGCAGCCGCCCAGCGTGCCGCCGGGTGGTCCGGATCGACGCGGGTCGCGTTCATGAGCACTTCCTTGGTTGCCTTGACCTCGACCATCCGGAAGCCGTGCGCGTCGAGATGGCGGCGGATCGCCGGCAGGAAAGTCTTGGGGTCGCGGTCGACGGTGAAGCGGATCTGGCAATGGGCGTGCGCGGTCGGCGGCACCGCGTTGATAGGCTTCAGCGGATTGCCGGTCGAGAAGGCCAGAACCTCGAAGGTATTCCAGGCGAGGACCTTCTCGGCGGCGGTGAGGCCCGGTTCGCCCCACCACGGATCGATGTCGGGCGCGTCGTCGCCGCCGGAGACCTCGCAGTCGGCGAGCGCGTGGCGGATCGAGTTGGGGATCGAGCCCGGGACGATGTCACGCAACAGTACCTTGCCCTTTGCATCGATCAGCGAGGCGATCGCATGCGCCAGGATCACGCCTGGATTGGCGAGCAGCCCGCCCCAGTTGCCGGAGTGATGGCCACCCTTCCTCAGGCTCACCGTCAGGTCGAAGTTGAGCGCGCCCCTGGTGCCCATGAAGATCGTCGGCCGCTCCGGCGAGATACGCGGGCCGTCGGAGCCGATCAGGATGTCGGCGGTGAGCTCGTCCCGCGCGAGCTGGCAGAACTCGGCCAGGCCCGGCGAGCCGATCTCCTCGCTGGTGTCGATCAGGATGCGCGAGTTGAAGCCGAGGCGGCCGCGCTCGGCCAGGACGAAGCCCAGCGCCGCGAGGTTGATCGTGTGCTGGCTCTTGTTGTCCGCCGTGCCGCGCCCGTACCAGCGCTCGCCGACCTTCTCCAGCTTCCACGGATCGCGGTTCTCGGCCCAGCTTCCCTCCTGGCCGCGGATGACGTC
>SXGS01123123.1_pt1 | contig 10797 bp, 11 predicted proteins | sample 3174681 | NCBI WGS metagenome assembly SXGS01 (sample SAMN11356861, study PRJNA531348) | freshwater metagenome | isolation source: freshwater sample F1-80 | place: China: Fuxian Lake, Yuxi | collected 2017-12-25 | reverse complement strand
TTTTGTGCGCCCGGTTCAATGGTATTGACGTGTCAAGAGTCCTCGAAAGCGTTGGTGATCTCCAAGGCCGATGCGGTGGGCCTGTTCCAAATCGGCGGGCCGATCGAAGCCCACGGTCGACTTCGTTACATCGATGGTTGCACAGATTCGTTAGTGCTTTCCCCTCCGAGGTTGGGCGATCCGTGCCTCAACCATCTGCACATCCCCGCGGGCACGCAGCAATCTGCGCACGTTCATCCTTCGGTTCGCGTGGGTGCGATCGTTCGTGGGAGCGGGATCTGTCGCGGAGAGGAGGGGGAGTTCCCCTTAGAAGCGGGCTTGGGGTGGGTGATCCCCGCCGGTTACCGGCATTCTTTCCACACCACCGATCATTCGTTGGACGTGCTCGCATGGCACCCGGACAGCGATTTCGGTCCGACGGATGAAGATCATCCGATGATCAACCGGACGGTGTTGTGAACAAAGTTGATGAAGATGGCGATTTTCGTCGAAGCGGAAGTAACGACGATCCCAGGCCGTGAGTCCTAGGAGAAGCGAGGACCGCAGGGAAGCTGGCGTATGGCCGCAACGCGAAGCGGCGCAGCTCGGCCTCGGCGAGCACCGCAGCGCGCGACAACGGAATCAGGATCGCGCAATGAGGTGCAAGCGAAGCGCGCAGCGAGCCATCAGCGAGCGAAGTGACCGGTGAGGCCGAAGTCGATGATGACGGAGCCCCTGTCGCGCTCCTCCTCGGCCGGAACTTCATCGGTCGCATCGTCGGGCGGCCGCTCTTCGGGGGCCTCGATGTGGAGAGGAACCAGGGCACCGCGGTTGCGCTCGGCCTCGCGTTCTCGGCGGATTCTGTCGATGATGTACGCATCGAGCATTTCCCACCCCCTCTGATCGTACGTTACCACCCGGCGGTCGCGAAACAAGCGTCGAAATCACCTGTGGGGTACGTTATCTAGCTTTGGTCGGATGGCGGGGTTCTTTTGGCGCGTAGAAGTTTCTGGGCGCGACCCGTTAGCGTATCGTAAACGCGCGCATGCTCTTCCAGGCCCGCCTCGCGCAGGGCAGTACGATGGGCTTCGAGGGTTGCAACGTCATTACGAACGACAGGTCCAGTGAGCGCGTTGGCCGGGCCTTTGCTGGCGTTGGCGATCGATGCGAGCGCCAAAGGCGTCAGCATCTCTAACGCTTTTTGAGGTTCAACGCCGGCTGCAGTGAGCACTTCGACGGCGTCGGCCAAGAGAACCGTGGCAAAGTTGCCCGCCATCACCGCAGCGGCGTGGTAGAGCCGGCGATCACCGAGGACTTCTACGGGAACCATCTTGAGCGTTTCGGCGAGCGAGCGGGCAGCGGCGAGGGCCGCCGGATCCCCCGCAACGGCGACGGGAACGCCTTCGACCGAAGGAACTGCTACCTCTGGGCCCGGAAAGCTCATTAGTGGATGAAAGCTGCCAACGACCGGGTGGGGGCGTAGGACGTCCATTCCTTTGGCTCCGGAACAATGCAACACAATCGGTCCAACCGGAATGGCCGCTGCAACCTCCGCGATTTGGCCATCCGGCACCGTTAGCAACAGGACGTCGCCGCTGGGAACGGCCGTTCGACCGAACAATTGGACGTGTTGCCCGGCGGCTTCGAACAAGATGGCGAGGCTGCGACCCAGCCGACCTGGACCAACGATTCCGATGCGCATGAAGGCATCGTAACCGATTTTCAGCCCGGGAACCCGATCGAAAGGGCGAGCGCTTGTATGGCAACCGAGCGCGGTCTACCGTGCGACGGCCGGAGGCGTGCGTGGGACTGATCGAACGTGAAGACGAGAACGGTGTCGCGGTGCTTTTTCTCAACCGTCCTGAACGCCGAAATGCGCTTTCGGGCGAACTGATCGGTGAAATTGAAAATGCATTGAATACGGTGGAACGGGACGCTTCCGTCCGTGCGGTGGTGTTGAGTGGGCGCGGCAAAGGGTTTTGCGCGGGGGGAGACCTCGCGGACGGCATGGGTGGGAGCGAGGGTTTCATCGGATCACATCAACAGCGCGGGCGGTATGCGGGCTTGTTGGCGCGGCTGCCGAAGTTGAAGCAGCCGGTGATCGCGGCGTTGAATGGGGATGCTTTGGGCGGTGGCCTGGGTTTGGCGTTGGCCTGCGATCTGGTGGTGGCGGATGCGGAAGCACAGCTGGGAACGCCCGAGATCAACGTGGGCCTGTTTCCGATGATCATTCTTGCGGCGTTACAACGGCATGTTCCACGCAAGGCGCTGATGGAGTTGGTGCTCACCGGGGCGAAAGTGTCGGCCGAACGAGCGCAATCTTTGGGGATGGTCAATCGTGTTTCTGCCCCAGGGCAGGCGTTGGCGGACGGAAAGGCGCTTGCGACGGAGATCGCCTCCAAATCGCCGGTGGTCGCAGCGCTTGGAAAAGCGGCGTTCTATGCGGTGGAGGACTTGGACTATGAGTCCGCCCTTCGGTACCTTCATCCGCAGTTGACGTTGAACCTGATGACCGAAGATGCCGCGGAAGGCGTGTCCGCATTTCTTTCGCGCCGACCTCCTGTTTGGAAGGGCCGATAATGAGCGAGTTGCTTCAGGTGCAGAGGGTGCTGATCGCCAACCGGGGCGAGATCGCTCGCCGGTTAATTCGGGAATTCAAGTCACTGGGAATTGAGACCGTATCGGTCTTTTCCGAGCCCGACCAAGGTCAGCCGTGGGTGGAGGAAGCAGATTATTCGGCCTATCTGAATGGTCGCACCGTCGCGGAAACCTATTTGGACGCCAACCGCGTGATCGGCGTTGCGATGGATGCGGGCTGCGACGCCGTTCATCCAGGATATTGTTTTCTTGCCGGGCGGCTCGATTTCGCGGAGTTGGCCAACCAGGCCAATATGGCGATCATTGGCAGCGATCCTCGCGCTTTGGCGAGGGTGGTGGACCGCCAATCGGTGCGAAGGGTCGCCCGGGAGTTGGGCATTCCCTTGATTCCCGCGAGCGATCCGATTTCTGCGGAACAGGATCCGGTCGGAATTGGCGCGCAGTTGGGGTTTCCGCTGTTCGTGAAAACGATGGTTGGCGATGTCATTCGACGCGTGGATTCGTTGGACAGGTTGGCGGCGGTGGCGAACGAAGTACGGGCGTTGGGCGCGTTGGTCAGTGGGGATTCGACCATCGTTTTGGAGCGTGCTGTCGACAAATTGCGGGCCTGCGGAACGGTGGTGGTCGCGGATCGTTATGGTTCGATCGTGCATTTGGGTGAAACCGACGGCTCGTTGCAATACGATTTCCACAGTTGGGTGGAGGAGGTAGGCGAGGCTTTGGTTGGTTCTACCTTGCATGCGCGCTTGGGCGAGCGCTCGGTGGAGTTGGCGCGCGGGTTGGGGTGGATCGGCGTTGGCAAGGTTCGTTGGGCGATTACTCCCGATGGCGGTGCATATCTGTTGGGGTTTACACCGCGCCTTACGACGGGATACGAACTTGCGGAGCAGGTTCATGGGATTGACCTCATCAATACGCAGTTTCGGGTGCACATCGGTGAGCGTCTCGGTTGGGAGCAGGCCGACGTGAAGCTTGAACGTCACGGAGTTCAATTGCGTATTTTCCCGTTTCGGGCAGGGGCGACAGGAGCGGTGGAGGGAGAAATCGAGCGGCTGGTGTTGCCGACGGGCGAACATCTCGCGGTCGAAGCAGGAACGGCCGAAGGCCAGCCTTGCACGGAGGATACGGACCCACTCTTGGTGAAGATCACGGTCACCGGGCCGACGCGGCACGCGGCATTGGTTCGCGCGCGCGCGGCTTTGGAGGAGTTGGTGATCGAGGGGGTCGAAACCAACCGAGAATTCTTACTTGAAATATTGGCCGAACCCAGCGTATGGCGTGGACAATACAACACTCACACCTTGGAGGAGTGGATCGCCTCCGAGCGGAATCGCGCCAGTTGAGATAGACGGCCCGGCCAAGCGTCGTCGGACGCGGCGGAGGGATGATGGGCGGTTATCGGCCCGCGCGCATTGCGGAGTTGATCCTAAAAGAGGTATCGCAGCGAATGTCGCGCGATATCCAAGATTTTCGCTTGTCGCCAATCTCGATCACCAATGTGGACGTGTCTCGAGACCTCGGGCGCGCGGTGATCAAATATCTTCCGTTGGGAGGGGAGCCCGTTTCGGATGAAATGCGGCAAGCCCTGAAGGATACCGCGATTCGTTTGCGGGGCCCGGTGGGCCGCGCCTTGGGGATCCGGCACTCGCCCGAATTGGTGTTTGTCTTTGATGAACACACCGAAGCGGCGATTCGGGTGACGGGCCTGTTGGAACGGATTGGACGCGAATTGAAATCGGACGAGCCAACTGCAGAGGGGGAAGAGTGAAGCCGGCGTTTTTAGTTATGAATAAGCCTGCGGGGATCACCTCCCACGATGTGGTTGCAGCCGTTCGCGCGGTGACCGGCATCAAAAAGGTCGGTCATACGGGGACCTTGGATCCCTTCGCGACCGGCGTGCTGCCGTTGGCGTTAGGACCGGCTACGCGGCTGATTCAGTTCGTCGATGAGTCGATCAAGGTCTATGATGCCACCATTTCGTTGGGTACGGCCACCGATACTGGGGATCCAACCGGGGTGGTCGTGCGCGAAGCCCCTCTGCCGACGGCGGATCGCGCTCAGGTGGAAGCGGTGCTTCGAACCTTCCTTGGCGCGCGGATGCAGGAGCCGCCGGCGTACAGCGCGGTCAAGCACGAAGGTAAACCGCTTTACCATTACGCCCGCAAGGGCCAGGAAGTGCGGGTGGCCGCGCGTCCGGTGACGATCCACGATCTGACGATCGAGGAATACGACGGTAAGACGCTCCGGATCACCATCACCTGCAGCCGTGGTACCTACGCCCGCGTGCTCGCGGACGAGATTGCCATTGCGTTGGGAAGTGCTGGTCACTTGTCCGCTTTGGAGCGACCACGCAGTGGGCCGTTCTATTTGCGCGACGCCTTGTCCATGGAACAGCTCGCCGCGATGGCTGCTCCCGATTCGGGACAAAGCTGGAATGATGTGCTGATTTCACGTAGCCGGGGCAACACGGAGCGTGTGAAGTGGCAGTCTCGGGATGAGGTGGCGGCAGCGCTGACCCCTTGGATTCGGCGTCCGATCGATGTTCTATCGCACTTGCCCTTGGCCGATGTGCGGCCGTACGATGCAACTCGGATCAAGCGCGGAGGAACGCCCCCCGCGCCGCCGCCGGGTGTAGGCTTTGGAAGCAAGTATTTGTGCGTCTGTGGCGACGAGCTCCTGGCGGTGGTGGAAGCCACTCCCCGGGGGCCGAAGATGCTTCGTGGGATGGAAGAAGGAACCTAAGAGGTGCCTTTACGACATGTGGCGTTGACCGAGTAATATCGATTCGTGGCGGTGGAAAAGAACCCGCGTGCTACGGGCTTTGCTGCCCTAACAACCGTGTCTTTTCGTCATTGGTGGCCGAAATCGTTTGAGGGCCAGCGTTTGCTCGACTTGCTGGTTGGGCGCTCCGGTGCGTTGTTGTTCGGCGATAAAAGCGGATACCCAGTGGTCGGCTTGATCCAGACAGTCGTTCACTTGGTGTCGAAGGTCTCTCTCGGAAAGGTATTCTTCCACCAGGGAAACCCTCTGATTGAGGGCTTCGATGCACGGATGCGCGGAGCGGCGCGCGCGCTGCCACGCGACCACCGCGAGGTGCAAATGGCCGGAAGCGAGCATTTCATCCCCAAAAACCAACCAAAGATCGGAGGTAGAGTCGGCCTCCATGGTGGCACACAGGCGGCTAAAGTCGATGTTGATTTGGGCCTGTAGCGTGCGCGGCTCGCCGACATAGGCGTCAGGGTTGAGGCCTGGGTGTAGCCCGGCGAATTGCGCACTTTGATAGACCCGATTGGGCAGGAGGGCGGCGATAAGCAGGTGGTCCGCCACTTGGTCCAAGGTCGGAGTGACACCAAGAAAGATGGCATTGTAACGGACGCCTAGGAAGCTTGCGTCGGGCAGAGGGGACGCTTTCCACGACAAGAGTTGATCGGGCCAATGGGACACCTGTGCCGCGCGCGGAATTTGTGCGCTCGCCAGATCGAAGTAGTTCGGGTGTGAAAACGCTTCCTTGGCGAGAGAATTGGTATCGCCAAGACCGGCCAACAGGAATGGAACGGATGCCGCGCCGGCGATGAGGGCGCGTCGTGAAAGCGACGGCTTTATAGCGGCCAATACTCCTCCGCGGACTCTTGTGCCCCTTCGACCATGGCAAGGCCGTCGTCGATCATTTGCTCAACCGTAAGCACACCTTCTTGAACCAGAGCTTGCCCGTCGTTGATGACCTCCTTGACCGCCTGGACGCCTTCCATCGTGCCGTTTGCGACGGCGTCGTACAGTGGGTCGTAGGCCGAGACCTGGGATGAAACCGATCCATCCGGCGACACGTAGACCTGGGAGCCTTCGATTCCGTCAAGGGGAAGTTGAACCGCTATTCCTGCGGTGACGGTTCGTTGGGAGGCGGATGCGACCTCCTGCATGAGTGCAATCCCGGTGGGACCTTCCGCCACATTGCAACCGGCCAGGATGATGACTCCCCCGGGGTCCATGGCGGCGCCAATGTTGGCGAAGTCCTGCCGTTGTTGGGCCGTCAGGGGGGCGCGCAAGGCGCTATTCACGCCGATGGTTTGGCAACCCGGGGAACCATGACCCTTGATTTCTACCGACTGAACGGGAACTCCTCCAGAATTTTCGACCACTGCGTTCGCAATTTCGGTGGAGCTGCTGGCTTGCTCTTGGCCGGTCAGCCAGCACCAAGCATCCATGTCTGACCCGGTGTCGGCGACGTAGACCTGATCGCGGTCGCGGTTGTTGTTGTCTGCTTGCGGCAAACCAAGATCTTGTTGGGTTGCACTGTTTCCGTAGGATGGAGCGGGCGGCGCCTGCGCCGGCGCTGGCGTTTGTGGTGTGGAAAAGGGCGATCGATGGCGTCCAAAGCTAGGCATAAAACCCCCCTGGGGCACATGGCAGGTTCAGAGGAATCCTTGGCCATACGGAGAGGCTAGCGCCAGACATCACCGATGTCAAAGAAAGTTTCTTCCGAGGAAATGATGTAATCTGGGACGCTTTGGTGCATTCGAGGCACGTCCGACTGAGTGTTTCCCGCCTGATGGTGCCTCTACGGTGGTCGGCACACGGTCGCCGCACGACAGACGAATCACACGTATCGAGGGACCTTATCGTGGTGCAAAGAATCTGCACCAAAGCTGCGGGGCCCCTTCACCCCGTTCGACGGGGTGCTGCGTACATTGTGCAGGGAGGAAGCGTGCGAGGATTGATGCGTCGGGACTGCTTGAAGGGCTTAGCGGCGTTTTCCGGCGGTGGCGTTCTGTGGACGCTTGGAGCGGCCAGTATATTTCGTCCCAGCCTTCCACAACCGGAAGGTCCAGTTCCTGCGCACGTATTGGCGTTGGCGGAAGCGCGGGTCTGGCCGTGGGAGGGCGGCGATCGGGCCGAGATCGAGCTTGCCCATGCCCAAAGCGCGGAATGGGATCTGATGGCCCGGCTGTTCCTATGTTTCTCCCTTGGAGATTTGGTGCTTCGGGAGTCCGATCAGCGGGAGCGCTGGTTGCGCGTTTGGGACACGGTGCTCACGGACACCATTCGGAAAGTTTCGGAGGAAGGGGAGAACACCTTTCTGTTGCCGTATGTAAACCGCGCTCCCTTTCAGATTCAACCGCAACTGAGCTTGTTTGTGAGCGGTGAACTGGCGCTGATGTTGGGCTTACGCCGATTGTTCGATGGTTCGGACAAGTGGGCGGGGGAGCACAGGCGCCGCATTGGGCAGATTGCAGCCCGTCTTGAACAGGGACCGTTGCTGTGTGCGGAGAGTTATCCTGACGAGTGCTGGATGTTCTGCAACAGCGTGGCGGTAGCGGCGTTGAAGGTGGCGGATCGCGTGGATGGCACGAACCACGCGGACTTCGTTGGCCGCTGGGTGAAGGTTGTCCAGGACAAATTGACCGATCCGGAAACCGGGCTGCTTATCGGGAGTTTTACCCTGGATGGGCGCAGGATCGATGGGGTGGAAGGCTCTTCGCTGTGGATGACCACTCACCAGCTGCGCCTGGTGGATCCCGAATTTGCAAAGGCACAATATGAGGGGGCCCGTGCGGCCTTGGGCCGAAGCCTGCTGGGCTTTGGGTACGCCTTGGAGTGGCCGGAATCGCAAAAAGGTAGAGAGGACATTGATTCTGGGCCGGTCGTGCCCGGCCTGGAGGCGAGCACCAGCTCAAGCGGCCTGGCGATTCTTGCGGCAGCGTCTTTCAGCGATGAACGCTGGCTTGGTGAACTCTTGGCGGCCTTGGAGTTCGCCGCAATCCCTGAGGAAACCGAGGGACGACGTCGGTACAAAGCGAGCAATTTGATGGGCGATTCTGTGTTGTTGGCAGGTCTAACGTGCGGCCCGCTGTGGCGACTGGCGGGCGCTGAGGAGGTAGGATGAACAATCGTTTTTCCCGTGCTTGTGCGGTGGCGGCCTTGCTTTTGGCCACTCCGTGGGGGATGTGCCGTTTGCTGAACATCGACGATAGCTTTGGTGTTTTTTCGGGGACGGTCGCCATGGACGAATGGCAGGGCTGGCGCCTGGGCGTCGCCATTCTCGCCTGGGCGATGGCTTCGATCGTGGCGCCAACGATGTTGCTTACGGGCATCATCGGTTGGTTTTCGGCAGCCGTTCCGCGCTTTGTAATGGTCAAGTAGTTTACCATATGGCCGCACACGGACTTGACGTCAGGTGTCGGTCGGGTGATGAGGATGCGCCGGGGATTCACCCCGGACTGGAAGCGATGTTCGCATCGCCCCGGACCAGCGGCAAACCGTTTCGGCGGCCACCTGCGGACCCGGGTTCGGAGTAAAGATGGCGTTTCGTACTGAAGACAAAGCTGCAATCGTCGAGAAATACAAGACCCATGAGGGAGATACCGGTTCGCCGGAGGTTCAAGTGGCTCTTTTGACCACGCGAATCGCCTACCTGACTGAGCATCTCAAGGGTCACGAGAAAGATCACGCTTCGCGCCGTGGTTTGCTCAAGCTCGTCGGTCAGCGCCGCCGCCTGCTGCGGTATCTGCAGACGGTGGATATGGCTCGGTACCAGGCCGTCATCGGCAGCCTCGGGCTGCGTCGCTAGTTTGAAACGCGGGGGAAACCTCGCGTTTTTTGTTTGCCGCGTTGAGTGTCAGCGCGGCAGTTCCCTGAAAATCGATCCGGCCGCACGCGGTACCCTCACGGTTCTTCGCGGGCTGAGCGTGGTGTGAACCACCCCTCGCTCATTCCGAGTAGGTCTGTGAAGCGGGATGGTGCTTCGAGCGACGGATTTCCACGGGCATGGCCCGCCACCGCGGTGCGGTGGGATTGGAGTATCCTTGAAAATCGTTCGTAAGTCTGTCGAAGTCGGTGGTCATACCATCTCGTTTGAAACTGGAAAATTGGCTAAGCAGTCGAGCGGCGCAGTGGTCGTCAGCTCCGGCGAATCGATGGTGCTGGTCACTGCGGTTCTCGCTCCCGAAGGCGATCGCCCGTTCGATTTCCTCCCTTTGTCGGTGGAATACCAAGATCGCACCGGCGCTGCTGGCCACATCCCCGGCGGTTACCTGAAGCGCGAAGGCCGCGGCACCGAGCGTGAGACCCTGGTTTCTCGCGTTATCGATCGCCCGATTCGCCCGTTGTTTCCAAAGCACTTCCGTCAGGAATTGCAGGTCATCGCGCAGGTGATGTCGTACGATCCGAACTTCGACACGGACACCCTCGCATTGTGCGGCGCCTCCGCGGCATTCCACATTTCGCCTGCGCCGTTGGCGGAGCCCGCCGCGGGCGTTCGCGTGTGTCTGGTCGACGATAAGTTGGTGTTGAACCCTACGAAACTCGATCGTGAGCGCGCGACGATGGACCTCGTGATCGCCGGCACCGCCGACGCGATCACCATGGTCGAAGGCCAGGCAAACGAAGTTTCCGAGCAGCTGATGCTCGATGCCTTCGATCTTGCCCAAGCCGCCATCCGCAAGATCTGCGCTTGCATCAATGAATTGCGCGAAGAAGCCGGCCAGCCAAAGGTGGCCGTTCCCGAGAAGCCAAAGGCTTCGGCCGAAGTCACCACTTGGCTCCGCGCTAATGGCGAAGCTGGCCTTCGGGCAGCGCTCGCCACCCCTGGCAAGCACGATCGTACCGATGCGCTGAAAGCGACCCGCAATGCGCTCATCGCCCAGTTGGTCGAAGGCAAAGACGACACTGAAAAGGCGAGCCTGACCTCCCAGGCAAAAATGGCTTGGGAAGCGATGCACCGCGACGTGATGCGCCAAGACGTGCTCAAGACCAAAACCCGCCTCGATGGTCGCGCTCCAGACGCCATCCGCGCGATTTGGTCGGAAGTGGGCATTGCACCTCGCGCCCACGGCAGCGCGATCTTCACCCGTGGCGAAACCCAGGCTTTCGTGACCCTCGCATTGGGCACCGACGACGATGTTCAGCGGATCGAAGAGCCAAACGGCAACATCGAGCGCCGTTGGTTGCTGACCTACAACTTCCAGCCGTTCTGCACCGGTGAGGCTCGTCCTCTCCGTGCGCCAAAACGCCGGGAGATCGGACACGGTGTGTTGGCCCGTCGCGCTTTGGAAGCGGTGCTTCCTTCGAAGGCGGACTTCCCCTACGTTCTGCGCTCCACGTCGGAAATCCTTGAGAGCAACGGCTCTTCTTCGATGGCGACCGTGTGCGGCAGCACCTTGGCGCTGATGGACGCCGGCGTTCCCATCAAGGCCCCGGTCGCGGGCATCGCGATGGGACTTATCA
>SXGS01702860.1_pt1 | contig 10798 bp, 7 predicted proteins | sample 3174681 | NCBI WGS metagenome assembly SXGS01 (sample SAMN11356861, study PRJNA531348) | freshwater metagenome | isolation source: freshwater sample F1-80 | place: China: Fuxian Lake, Yuxi | collected 2017-12-25 | reverse complement strand
TTTCAATCCTATCTTCAATCGGAAGCTCGCCAGTCAACTCGAAACTCTAGACGCAATACCGTTCAACGAACGTGGGATAAGCTTCCAGCTTGTCAACCTGTAGCGGAGTTTCACCATTGCTTGCACAAGATATTGACAAGCTGGAAGCTTATCCCACGTTCGTTGAACGGTATTGCGTCTAGACGAGTTCCGTTTCAGGTTGCGCAATCACTTCGGCGCCGGTCTTGCGGAATCAGTCAAGATAAACAAACTCGTTCGTACCCAATACAGCTTGAACCAATCTTTCGAAATCGTATTCTGCCAAGAACTCAAGCGATGCCTGGACTTCAGTTGCGTCCGGAGTTCTTCCCAAGCTGAGAATCCACAGTCTATCGAGTCGTTGTCGATCCGTGGACATCAAAGGATCGTTCGCTAGTCTTGCGGAAAGGTTTTTCGCAGTATTAACCGTGAACTGGTTGTTCATCAAGTACAAAGCTTGTTGCGCAGTGGTCGTCTCCGCACGTACGGGCACGATCGTTCTTGGATCTGGGCCGTCGAAAATAGTTGCGGTGAGGTCCGGTTTCTTGCGATCGATCGCATCAAACATCGTCCGATGTGGAATCGCATTTTTCACTGTTCGCGTGCCAGCTTCAGCGTATTGGGCGGAATAGCTGCCCAACAGCAATAATGAATCTCGCAATTCTTCGTAGGTAAGCCGGCGCCGATTCATGTGCGAAAGCGCTCGGTTTTCGGGGTCAATGCGTGCGACCTCGGGTGCGACATAACTTGACTGCTGAAACGCAGCCGAGAGTGCGATCTCGCGAATTAGGCTCTTTACCGACCATCCCGATCCAATAAACTGTCTCGCCAAGTAGTCGAGCAATTCAGGATGAGTCGGTTTTTCTCCTAATCGCCCGAAATTATCCGGCGAGCGCACAAGAGGTCGGCCAATCATGTGCTGCCAAATCCTATTGACCATGACGCGCGCGGTCAGCGGATTTTCAGCCGAGGCGATCCACTCAGCCAGTTCGCGACGGCCGCTCTGAGTGGTACGCTCACCGAGCGGCACTTGGCTTTCGCCAGCCAAGATCGTGGGGAAACGGCGCGGGGCGATTGCACCTTCACGCTGATATTCACCGCGAACGTAAATTGGAGCGTCGCCGATCTTTTCTCGATTACTGCCGGGAACTCCACCTTCCGAAATCGCCACAGCTATCGGCGCAATTATCTTCTGTTTACGCAGCTCGGCAATATTTGACCGCGATGCTTTGATCTCACTGAGCTCGGGTGGGTTCAAATCCCAAGCTTGCTTCTTTTGATCGGCCAGCAATTTTTCCTGCTCGGCTTTCGATTTCGCAGCTTGATCGGTCAGGCTCTTTTTGCCTGCAGAAGTGGTTGTCTGAGCAAGCTCCTTATCGAGGTCCGCTATTTGCATCGCTAACTCGGCCAAACGCGATGCTTGAGGAATCTTCTTTGCCACAGCCGCGATCTGTCCTTCGACTTTGGAAATCTCAAAGTCGAGTTGGAGATTGGCGGCGTGCTGTTCGCGATTGAGCAGTGGAGCTTCAACCAAGGAATCAATTGACAAACGATCATCGGCGATCAGTTTGCCAGTGGCGATGTGGCTGCTGAAAAGTATCCCAGCCAGCGCGTAATAGTCTTGAGTTGAAACGGGATCGAATTTGTGATCGTGGCAGCGGGCGCACGCTAGAGTTAATCCCAACAGGTGTCGACCCACCAGATCGATTTGGCTATCCACGATCTCCGCCACAGCCAGATCGCGTCCGACTTGCTCCCACGCAGCTAGCGCCATCATCCCCGTGGCGGTAATGCCATCGAACGATGCGCCACTAGAGTGCACTCGATCGATCGGAACTGTTGAGTCGGCCGGTATCAGGTCGCCGGCAATTTGCAGTTTTACGAACTGATCATATGGCAAATCCGAATTCAACGCTCGCACCACCCATCTCCGATATTCGCCTGATTTGTCGATGTTATTGGCATAGCGAACTCCATCCAGCCAGTGCCGTCCCCAATGTACGCCAAACTCAGGTGTATCGAGCAACCGATCTACTACTCGCTCGAACGCACCAGGGCTGGCATCGGTGAGAAATGCAGTTATTTCATCGGGCGTCGGTGGAAGGCCAGTGATGGCGAACGATGTGCGACGCAACAACGTGTTGCGATCTATAGCAGCGCTCGGAAGGAAACCAGCGCTAATTTGTCCGGCCAGCACAAAGCGATCAATATCGCCACGCACCCAATCGGAAGTTGTTCTTGGAGGCGGTGTTGTACTTAGTGGTTGGTACGCCCAATGTTGGCGATCATCAGCCGTGATTTGAAATTCCGCGCGGCGTGGAGTAGGCGCGGCGGTAGAAACGCGTGGATCAGGTGCTCCCATTTTGACCCACTTTTCAAAGTTGTCGATCACTTCGACCGGCAATCGTCCGTTGGGAGGCATCTCCAGCGATTGGTATTTCAGAGCGCTAATTAATAGGCTCTTACTCGGATCGCCCGGCACGATGCCAGCTCCGCTTTCGCCGCCAGCCAGCACGCCTTGTTTGGTATCGAGCAAGAGTCCGGCCTGTTGTTTCCCCTCAGCAGCGGCTGCGGCTGAATGGCATTCATAGCAATGCTGAACCAAAACGGGCCGAATGGACTTCTCGAAAAATTCGATACCTTCTTCGGGAGCTCCCCCAACCGCACTGAATGAAAACAAAGCCATACACCATAGCACGCAGATCAGCGTCCAAACTCGTATGCAGCGTATACGCATTGCAACTCAATTCGAGAATTGGGAATAACTTCGACGGCAGTTCGATCTGCGACGAAGAGTGGTTCCAACTAGGGTAGGTAGTTTTGGGCCAGGGAATCGGCAGACATATGCTGCTAGATTATCGCTTTTCCGTGACGGAATCAAGAATTAAAGCTTCCCCAGCGTTCCAAAAGTCTAAATGGACTCGGTATCTGCGCGGCACTTGACGATGCGGTGCGAACCCAGCCACGTTATCAAAACAGCCGCCAAAAATCTCAAGTTTATTAGCTTCCAGAAGTACGAGGTTGCCGAATTATCTTACGTATGTGCCTATTCCGAAGCTCGATATCAATAGCTTTTGCTGGCTTGGTATCGTACTGTTTGCTGAACTGGTGCCTAGACTCGGGCGAGTTGATGGCCCAAGCAGCGAAATTTGTGGACGATAGTTTCGAAGATTTTCGAGCTGATTCTTTGGAGGATGGCGGGCAAAATCTGTAAGTCGCCCGCGATGGTTCATTAAGAACGATCAACCGCTTCGATCTCAATGATGATGGCTATCTCGATTTACTGTTCAACTGCACTCATGACACGTATCAAATGCTGCCCGCAACCGTTGGCATCATTGGCAAAGACCGCCAGCCGACGAGCACCGATCTTGGATTCGAGGGATCTCAACGAGTAGCCCTTGGAGACTTGAATCGTGATCAGTTTATCGACGCAGTCGTTTGCCCCAATGCGATTGGCGTGCACCACGATCGACGTTTCGTCACAATCGCCTGGGGGTCAACGGATGGATGGTCGTCGCAGCGCATTAATTCTCCGTTACCGATGAACCTGCCGACCGCAATTAGTACTACAGCGCGACATAGTCGCCTTTTGCTCCGCAAAAGGAACCTTTCGCGGAGCGAAAGGCGACGATCCAATGGTCCGCACTTAATCTGGACTACAGATGTCGGGAACATTTATCATCGTCGGTACGAGCAAGCTTTCCAATCGAGAAGGAATATGCCCGCGTCTCAGGTCCAAGTTCGCGTTACCGCAAGACTCGCTACCGGCTCGCGAGTCGAGATGTTCGTTCGCTCGGCCGCTGAGCAAGATCGGTTGGCGACGGCAAAATGGTCGAAAATTTCAATGGAAAAGAGCGCATTGGCCGCTTCTGATCGCGCTGCGCAGTATCGCTTAGTGATGCATGCCGATAATGGCGATCGGTACCCAACGATCGAAAGGGTCGAAATCGAATTCCAATAGAAATGCACACTCTGCCACCGTGACACGTATGCTATGTTAGCTGTGACGGTACATCCGTTCCAAGCGACACTTCCGTCAAAAACGGTAGTCTGGACCTGGCGGAATCAGTTGTTCGACCGCTCGATAGTAGACTGTTGGTATCGTTGGTGATAATCTCAATTGAGTGAAGTTCTCATCATATAGATAGTTTACGAGATATTTTTACACGCTTAAAAGCGTCATCCAAACTAGAATTATCCGCTAGGCCTACGCAACTAACCAGTTGTTGTCGCTGGCGGCTCAGTTGGTTTGTTTACCGGGATAAAAAGTATATGCAGCTCGATCCAACTGCCTGGGCGATCGCTTCCGTTGGCTGTGTCTATGATTGGCTGATGACGCGCCGTTGGAAACAGATCTTTATCGGCTCGATTCCAATGGCGATTTTGATGATCGTGATCGCGCTGGTAGTCCGCGGTCATACCTTGGATAAGAACAAATTGGCCCAATATTACTTGGAATTGGGTGAAAAGGAAATTAAATCTTGGGACGATCGATGGGCCCCTGGCGGCGAAGGTGTTCTTTCCACGCCGGCGACCGCGGACAAGAATTCGGCGACCGCAGGCAAGAATTCGGCGACCGAATCGAAGGATCAAGACCAACCCAAGTCGACCAACGATGGCCAAACCGACAACTCGGAAGTCAATGATCAGCCCACGGAGTCAAATACTGAGGAAAAATCGATTTCGCCGTACGCCATGGCGCTATTCCGCCGAGTTCAGCAGTTGCAAGCCAATAATCCCCGCAGCCGCTTCGTTGTCGCCATGGTACATGCACAACGTGGCTCGTATATGCAAGCGAAATCAATTCTCCGTACCATCGCGCCGGATGATCGCGACGGTTATTCTCCAGCGCACGCTTGGCTTTCACAGTTCCACATTCAGCAAGGGATTCAAACGTCTGAGCAAGTGAGTTTAGTTCGCCATCACTTGCTGGCGGCATTCAAAGGTGATCGCGTGCCGACGCATGTTTTGGCGGCGGGTGGACAGTTTTTTAATGTCCTCAAGGAATTCGAAACGGCTCTCGCATGTTGGCAACGCGCCGTCTCATCCATGCCACAGTATTGGCTGCAAATGTCCGAAACGGCGAAATTGTGTGGCAAGGATCGACTCGCTGACGAAGCCTTGCAGAATGCCGTTGCTTATTTCCAGAACAAAGTGACTCAAAATCCTCGCGACAACCATAACCGCATTTTGTTGGCAGAATCTTTAGTTCGACAAAAGAAGCTGGACGAAGGTGAGAGGGTTTTGATCGAGGGGAGGCGAATCAAAGATGATTTTCAACTGCGTCGATTGCACTCGCAGGTTTATGTTGCTCGCTACCGGATGACATTGGGCGTCGTAGACGGGGGAATCAACGCTAATTTGGCCGCGCTGAATCAAGCTTTGGATATTGACCCAACCAACCCGATCATCTTTGAAGAAGTCGCCCATCTCGCCACACTTGGCGGAGCACAATCTTCCGATAAATTGATGGTCGAACTCCGCTCGTTTCTCGCCGAAGGAAGAGCCACCGCTACGACACACTTGTGGATTGCCGAACTTCATCTGGTGGCAATTCAAAAGGCAGAGGCCAGCGGACGTACTATTGCCGACCCTAAAGTTGCCAGTGACTACAAAACAGCGATCTTTCATTTGGAGCAATTCGTCAATCGCCAGCCAGATGCCGCGGACTGCCTTAACAACCTTGCTCATGTCTTGGTCAAGGCAGCGCCCAGCCGACTCAACGACGCGCTCAAGTTTGCCAAGCAGGCTACCAGTTTGTCGCAACCGCCTCGAGCCGAATTTTTCGACACGCTAGGCATGGTCTACTTGGCGATGAACGATGCGAAACTCGCGATCGCTGCCTATGAACGAGCGATCGAACTAAAGCCGACCGAAGGAGAATTTCATCGCGGCGCGGCAGCCGCCTATGACAAAGCCGTGGACAAGAATATGGCCGAGATTCATCGACAAAAGGCAAAGGCACTCGACGCCAAGGCCGCAGCGATCAAGCTACAAGACGCGACAACGAAGCCGCAAGCGCCAACCAGTCAACCTGCCAACGCCACACCTTCAACCGTCGAGTCGCCTGCCGAATCTCAACCGCCAGCTCCGCGCCAGCAACCGGCCACCGAAACTAAGGCAACCATCAAACAGCCGAGCGCTGGCTCTGCCACCAAAGCACCACCTAACGTCAGCAAACCTAACCCGATTAAGTCGCCTTTGCCGCCACAGTCCAGTAAATCCAAATCACCAAAATAATGCTCAATCGATAAACGCGAATTCGTTGGTCAGCAGTAATGCCTGCGCGAGTCCAATACCTGGCCCAACGAACGCCGAATTGTGGTGAGGCAAGCAGTCGGTCGACTAGCTCCTCGTAAACCACCGAAGCGTCCCGTGGGTCGGAAGTGATTTTCTGGACGTCTTCGGCACTCATCGGCAGTCCAATTAGATCGTAATAGGCTCGGCGCGCTAGCGTACGACGATCGGCAGGTGGCGATGGCGTTAGGTCGCGCGAGGCCAACTTGGCTGTCACCAGAGCGTCGCCAGCCATACCCTCCACTTAACAATCCAAAATCGCATGACAGGCAATTGAAACGATACTCCACTCGTTCGACTTTAACGTTGTGCGACGCTTCGCGAATCAAGTGACAAGCCCCTTGGTGACTAGCATAAACACGTCTTCCAAGCTGGGTTCTTTGTCGTTGAAACTGCGCATGGGAATGCCTTGATTGACCAGCAGTTGCATGACCTCGGCGATGCGATCGTCGTTGGCTTCGAATTCGGCGGTGACTCGTGCGCCTTCGATGTCGATGCCACGCAAATCTGGGCAGGAGCGGAGAATGGAAATGCCCGCGTCTTGCTTGTCGAGAAAGCGAATATCGATGATGCGATTGCGTCGGATTTGGCGATAAACGCGTTCGATCGGACCGTGCATCAGCAACTGCCCGCGCTCGATGATACCGATCGAGCTGCAACAATCGGCCAGTTCGGAAAGAATGTGGCTGCTGATGAGCACCGTCTTGCCCATCCGTTTGAGTTCCTTGAAAAGTGCTTTGACTTCGATGCGTGCGCGAGGATCGAGGCCGCTGGTCGGCTCGTCGAGTATCAGCACAGGCGGGTCATGGACAAGCGTCTTGGCTAAACACAATCGTTGCTTCATTCCGCGCGATAAACCATTGACGTAATCGTCGCGTTTATGGGCCAGATCCAGCAATTCCAGCACATCGACAATGACTTGTTTGCGCTGCGAACGACCTATCTTGTACGCCACTGCGAAGAAATCGAGAAATTCCCAAACCTTCATGCCGTCATAGACGCCGAAATCGTCCGGCATATAACCGATACTACGCCGCACATTCATCGGATCTTTGTTAACGCTGTAACCGTTCACGACGGCATCGCCGCGCGACGCGCGGAGCAGTGTCGCCAGATAACGAATCGTTGTGCTCTTGCCGGCCCCGTTGGGACCAATAAATCCGAACATCTCGCCCGCTTCGATTTTCAACGACAGCGATTGGACTGCAGTGAAATCGCCATAATCTTTTCCAAATTCAAAAAGTTCGATCATACGTTTCCAGTTTTGTCGTTTGGCTAGCTGCTATTTGAATTCGTTATTTGTAGGATCGTTGAGATCTACCGGTCCGGGAACGCGGCTGACGATTTTGACATCGGGAGTGATCTCAGTTGGGTTCATGGGTGTCAAGTGCGCCATCACTACGCAACGGCTATCGAGCTGGTCTTCTGCAGGCGAGATGGTTAGAGTTCCTGGCCTTTGATCGGTATAGGCGAACAGTCGCGTTTGCCCAGGAACCAGCGGTACTTTCTCAACGAGCTCGTGCAAGATGCCACCCAGTGCGAGCGCGCCTTGGTCGCTAGCGGGAGGCGGATTTGCCGAGCTTGAACTTGGCAACCGCGCGGACGCTGTCGTTGTGGAAGGCTCGCCGGAATCGGTTGCTTCCGCTCCAAGCCACCGAGTAACCTGCGACCGATTCCAGTAACTCCAGAGTTCTTTTCGCGTGGCCGACTGGAATTTGATTTGGGCAGTCTGTCCCGCCGCAAAACTGTCTAACCAAGCGTGCTGGTATTCTCCGTTGGCGTGCCGACGGACGATCATACAACCCTGCAGTGCCAAGCTTGTCCCGTTGACGAGCGTCGCTGTACCGGCTTCACCGTCAGTTTGATACTGCATTCCGCCGGGGAAACCGACCATTTGCTCACCATGAACCATTTCGGTCGAATTTGAATAAACGGTCAGTGGTTCCAGACGCATTCCAGGAGTCGTACCGTAAGTTGTCCGCAAATTGCGAACTGCGGCTTGCAAGCGCCGGTGCACTGGCGTGACGTTGCCCAACGGCAGCGCGACACTTCCTGGATCCGGTAAATCGAGGGCATAATTGGTCGACAAAGAAGTGTATAGGGCAAGGTAACGAGTCAAGTGCCCGCGCGGATAATCGCCGTGCAGTTCGAGCAGCGACAGTTCGGTTGTGCGACTGGCAAATCCGATATCAAGTCGCGCTACCTTTGTGACAATCACTACGCCAACGATGGCAATAAATGGTGCCGCCAGCCAAGCCAATTCCAGCCGTCCGATTATTCGAAAGACCAGCCAGTTCAGCGGTACCAGACAGGCCAGGTAAGCTGCGACTAGCCACGTTATTGTCCATCGCTCGGGCAATTCAATTCCAGCCGCGGCACGGAGAGTGCTAACCACTTGAAAGGCAATCCCCGACAAATCGTTCCAGGCGGCGCCGTTTTCGGACCACTGAACCGACTCGAGTGCATTGGTACCGTACACCGGAAGCGGAGGACGAACCTCTACCTCAGCATCGGTTGTGATACCAAAGCTCGTACCGGCAGGTGCCTGTTTGGTGGCTTGAGTTGCGGGCACCAAGGTGCCCATGGGAGATATCACGTTAACGTTTGGAACATTCGACGACGACAGCGGCAAATCCCGCGACGCGATTCTGAGGTTCGTGTTCAAACGCGGATCAGCTTCCATGTTGTGATGAGGAGCTGCCCATTGCTGTTGTAGAGTGTTTTCAGTAGCGATGCGTTCCACGGTTCGCGCCGGTCGTCGCAGAATTCCCGTCGAAAAGAAATTAGAAAAATACTTCCAGCGAAAAATCCTGGGGTCGCGCAGTGGAAAACCGGTTACGACGATTCGTCCACGCCCGACATTTTTTTCCGCCACCATTTCGTTGGTATATGGCAGCCACTGAGCATCGGCAGCCAATCCATATTTCAATCCGGGAATTGCCGCTCCAACAATTTGCAATGGATCGCGTTCTGGACGCGCTAGATCAGGCACCGACCATTTGGTGGAAATCGCTAAGAAATCGTCGGTTTTCAGCTCAACGGCGTCGGCGGAATTGATCGGCAGGTAGGGGAGTAGAAAGCTATTCTGTAATCGTGACCAACTGCCTGGCCCGCTGATCACCAACTGGCCTCCCCAGTGCAACCAATCCAGTAAAGCTGTTTTCTGTTCAGCCGAAAAGTCTTCGGGTGCAAAATCGTCCCATAGTATCACCGCGATCGACGTCATCGTTAGCAACGAGCTTGGCAGCGCCAGCTTGCTGTCTACGGTTTGCATTAGCGTAACGTGGTAGCTGCGACAGAGTTCTTCCTCCATCAAATCACTGCCTCGCCAACGGACAAAGTCGATGGCAGCAAGATATTCGTACAACAATGGCTGCGGAGTCAACACGACGAATTCGTATTGCTCAGGCCTCAACGCATTCACGATGTAGGGAGTCTCCTCTATGGGCACCAGCAAAGGTCTCGACAGCAACCGCGTGCGTAGTTTGGCGAGCAAACTTTGCGACATGCCGTCGCTTTCCTGAGCTTCGCCGCTCCTGGGTACGAAGTACTGCAAGCTGATACTTTTGGATTGCCCCTTGGGCAACGCGGTCGCCCGAGCGTACTCGTTGACAATGTTCGTGCCACTAATTGGCAAGCGTTCCGTCCCGAGTAGGACATCACCTGTTGCGAGAATTTGGAGATCTTCTTGATTAGCCTTCACCAACTGAGTCGTTTCGACCCAGTGACCGGGCTTCAAAGTGATCGCGGCGCTCTGAAAATCGGCTGGCAATGCCGTGGGTTGTTTGGTTTCGATCGCTTCGCGTTTCTCTTCGGCCAGCTTTTTGCGCTCTTCGTCTGTGAGTCGATCGATGGACTTGCGGCATCCGCCACAACCAGCGACGAGAACGAGCAGCATTAATGAACTCAGCTTTATGCTCAGCAGTAAATTCGCCACGAAAATCTTTGGCAGCATCGAGCAATCATCCTTCTCGCGCAAACATGCTATCCCAACACAGTCACACCCAAGATCGTGAGGTGCGAAAATACTAGTCTACCAAGTGTTACAGCCCCTCGCCTACTGGTTTCGAATTTTGAACGCGCGACCCACTAGAGCTCCACCTCAGCTTGCATTCCGAGCCCGATATGCTGCTATAGTATTTTGAGGATGGCTAGACCTCGCTAAATGTTTCGTCCGGCATGCGAAATTGCATTCGAACGTTCCTATGCCTGTACAAATTCCCTTCCCAGGAATCCGCAATGCCGCGTTTTTCGGTCACTCAACTGATGATGCTAGTCACCTTGGCGGCCATTTAATCATTTTTCCGCAAAGCGAATTTCGCGGCCGGTTCAGTAAGGTCGAAGGGACCTTCAGCGTTATAGGTGTTCTATGCCAGTTACCATCGAAACTACAGAAACTGAATGCCTTAACGATGGCTCGCTATCACAGGAGAACCAACGTAGATCGTCAAGTTGGCCGCTGTGGTTGTTCGTGATGAGT
>SXGS01742727.1_pt1 | contig 10799 bp, 3 predicted proteins | sample 3174681 | NCBI WGS metagenome assembly SXGS01 (sample SAMN11356861, study PRJNA531348) | freshwater metagenome | isolation source: freshwater sample F1-80 | place: China: Fuxian Lake, Yuxi | collected 2017-12-25 | reverse complement strand
GCATGAACTCACCTCACCGGCCCGCATTGCGGGAGCATCCGATTGCCAGACAATCAACCGGGAATTCAAGCGCCTAAGCACACGCGCATATTACCAGATCAACCAGCGCTAAACAGACGCAGCGCGCTGCACCACAGCTAGACCACACCAACCACACCAACTATGCCATGTGCACCGGCACAACCGAACCGACAATTTCCTGCACGGCAACGCGCAGACTAAGGTTGCACTAATGCAACGCTCCCCGAAAGTTTCATCATTTGATATAGAACACCACGCACTCCTTGGCCGGATCTAACAGGTTGTTAATCCCCGCGCTGATCTCCCAGCGAAGTGTGCGTACCTGTCCATCCCTGTTACAAACCGCCTTCACCCGCCGGTCGTGGAAGTCCAGCAGGCCTCTTACCACTTTCGGGCGGAACTCCACTTTCCCAGAGTCAAACTTTACTCCTAAGCGCTTAGCCTCTGCCAAGAACTTCTCACGCGCGACACCCTCCTGCTGTTGGGGCAAGCCGTTATCAGAGGTGTTCGCGCCTTGCCGCCTCCAAATCAACCGCAATGTATCTATTGGCGATCCGCTGAGTTTTTGAAGAGTCTTGATGAACTCCACCATTCTGTTACGACTACCGTCAGTTTGCATCAAAAACGGATCGGTAATCTCAAGAAAATCGATCTTTAACCCCTCCAGCGACGCAAAAGGTTCTGCGTATTCCCTTGACGTATGGTTACTCGGTGTGAACTCGAATCTTTTTGTGTCGTTTCTGAAAGCAGCGAATGCGCCATCTACTACCTTCGCTTTACGGAGTCGCTCCCGCAGTCCGCGCAATTCCGTGTCGGCCAAGTCCACCTCTGTCATAGAATCATAGACCGTAAAGACCTCGCCAGGTAAAAGCGCTGTCAAAAGCGGGCGATCAGGTTCACTAGTGTAAAACGCACGAAGCTCGCCACTGGCTTCAGCAAGCACTCGCGGCACAGTATCGATCGGGTTTGCTGCGTGCACCGGCATGCGATGCACACGAAGCAGGCCAAGTTCCTCTAATTCACTCAGAAGTGACACCGCAGAAATCTCCGCAGAAGAAATATCACGCACTTGCAATGGAGCCCATTCGTTCAAATAGAGGTGAACGGGACGCTCACCTGTCGCTTCAGAAATGTTGCGAAGCCACCGGGAGACTTCCAAAGCCGACTCTGGCGCAGAGGTCTGGCCGCACACGCTAGATGCGAGTACATGAAGTTCTGTCACTCCCCTCAAGCGCTCCCGGAGACCCTCGATTGACGGTGAGATCCAGCGAAGCGCCGATTTTGGCGCGATTCCTTCTGCCGATACTGTTTCGGAGCGAAGGGCCTGCAGCCATTCGCGGACCGGCAATCTGTCAAAGTGATCCCACCACATTTGGTTCGCGTATTCCTGAAGACACCGGCCACACGACGAATCGCAGGTGCAATCTAGCACGCGGATTGCCTCATCGATCAAATGCTGGGCTGATCGAGTGCCCCCTTCGCATAGCCGTGCGACAAATCCGGCTCCCCCCGCCACCTGATCATAAAGAATAATTAGCGGAAAACCGTCACGAACTTGGAACGTCGCTCGAAGATCCCGATTGTCTGCGTCCAGCAACTTGGCAGCAGCCAGCCGCAGGGCCTCCCCAAGTGTGCGCACAAAGTCATCGCGCTGGCTAGAGGAGATACCAGGTTGAGGGAGCATCGCCGGAACGTGCTTGCTAAAGTACAGAGTCCTAACGTCGGTAAAAAAGATGTGTGCCAGATCGATGGGTGTCTGCAACTCGGCAACCTCGCATCTCTCACCTGTTCGGGGATTAAGGTGACTCCGTTTGCTCTTTTTTCCGTACTGGCTTCCCCTATCCGCGGGCGAGGCGTACTCGCACTTCGAGCATCGAGCATACCCGGTACCATGCGGACCTTGGTTGACCACAAAGAGCTGTCCGCCCTGCTCGGGGCCACCATTCGAACTATCATCCCGCTCCTTGCCCGTGCTAAGCAAGTTAGCTGCAAGCGCCAAAAATGTACGAACCTGTCGTAGATTGGTATCTACAAAGCGACTGAGCGGAGCAAAGGTAAGAAGCCGCGCTTCCTCAAGTACACGCGCCTTCAAACGAGTGCTACCCGGATCCTTACCCTCTCGGTCGGAGTAACACGTAAGAAACGCCTTTGGTTGGAGGAATCGTCGTGGAGCTTGAGGGGAAATGCTGTTCAGACACTGCCGGCATTCGGTATTGAGGCGATTCCTCTCTGTAGCAGTCTCCACATGACTGCATTCATCGCAAACTTGATACCAGAGCTCAGGCATAAAATCCTTCGGGTAGCGGACAATCCCAACACTCTTCCACACGCGACCGCCAGCCACCACTTCGGCTTCAGGTGCATACTCGCGAATTCCAATTCCAGCATCGCGGTCCAGACGAATACCAGCGGAGGAGCCGTTGTAAGAGGAATACCTCTGTTTCTCGGTGGTCACCTCAAGCCTCACCTGATGAACCGGGAAGCTATAAGTTGGGACGATTGCCATACTAGACAAAACATTCACCAAGCGTTGATTGATGATTTTCTCGAGATCGGACTGCATGCGCGCTAAGCGCCGATAATTAACCGAGTTCCCCTTAAGTTCCTCCATTCGATTGTAAAGTTCTTGCCATTGACCCCCGATGTCGCCTACAAACTCATTCATCTTTCGTTGAAAGTGCTCGCTTAGCTCGCCCCATCGAAGTGCAATCGAGCGAACCGATTCGTCGAGTGACTCAGCTAACCGGGTGCCTTCCGCAATCGCCAACCGACCATCGTCAGTCTCAAGCCAACGCTTTACATCATCCTGAAACTCCTGCACATCTTCCTGACTAAGGGACTCACCGACAACATCCTTAATACTCGGCGCCCCAGTTTTCTGAAGCCTAACGAGACGATGCCTCAAAAAACAAGAGAGTACCGTTGAAACCTGATGGCGGCGAAAAAACGCAGGATTCTCGAGCGCGACATAAGGCACAGGCGGGGTGGAGCCGAGATATTCCTCGAATTGCTTGAAAGTAGCCTGATCGTACCGACTATTCTGTGCGACAGTGACAGCCACCGGCGCCGCTTGCGCGCGCCGGCCAGCGCGCCCAGCACGTTGGAGGTAATTGGAAATGCCCGGCGGCACGCTTCTACAGAGAACGGCCTCGAGTTCGCCGAGATCAACACCAAGCTCCATTGTGGTGGTGCAACTCAATAGGTTCACGTTACCCGCCTTGAAAGCGGCTTCCAGTTTCTCACGATCTTCGGTTTCGATCGCCGCTGTATGTTCCCGCGCTATCGCGAAAATTGGAGCCGGTTCATCGTGGGCATATTGGGCGGTGTAGTGATTAGTTTCATCGGATCGCCGTCGAGCCATGGCGTCCAGTTGCACAAGCGTACCCATGCAACGCCACTCTGGGCACGCATTGGCAACACTGTGAAATGTAACCATGCCACAAGCCCCGCAGCGATAGACCGGATGAGATGCGCCAAACCAAACTTTCACTCTTTGAAGGTCAACTACAAAACGATCTTGCTTAGAGTTGGACACGAGAGGTCCGTGCGCAGCCTTTGCCCTGCCCCACAATTCGTTAAGCAAAGCCTCGCACTTGTTTCGGCTGATACCCAGATGTTCCTCCAGTAACCATGTATACCGGTTTTTGTAGGACCCGCTGGAGAGCAACGACATTAATGCCCTACGCGACCCCGGAGCGGGGTTGAGCACGATGCCAGGGATCTCACGCGTGGCCCATGCAGCCCATACACGATCATCCGTAAGATCAATGTCTCCGAAGGCGTTAACAGCTCTCCTTTGCCGAATTGAGTCAAGAACCCACTCAGCGAATGCACCTTCGCTTCCACCAAACTCAGAAATCTCTAGTTGCTTGAGCACTTTGACGATCCCGTTGAATTGCGGATCAGCGTACCGTATCCGGACCATGCCAAGCCCCTCCAGCGACCACCGTCGCATTCCTGGTAGCGAGATACTTGCAACGATGTGATTCAACAATTGCGACCTCAAAAGCGCGGTATTCAGCGGCTCCAGGCTCTTTTTCCCATAAAACACTAGCTGGCCACCCTGCGAAGTCTTAAGCCGTTTATATACCTCCTGATCTAGCTCGGTAAGCGTGAAAGGATCATCCTTAGCGCCCTGCAAGACGCGCACTATCGCAGCGCGCAGCGCTAGCCGGAAGCTGGTGCCCTCAAAGAAAGGAGCAAAGAATGCAGCGTCCTGCCGATTATCAGAAAAAGTTAGCAGCTTCCGACCCCCCAGCATGGCATGCTCGCCAGTCCCCGCTGCAGCTTGTACCGGCAGTGCCTCCAGAACTTTTTGCGCCACTACCGACGACAGCGCATCTCCCCCAGACTGCAGAGAAGAGATAGCTTCAGGATATTGACGCGCGCGGTCGCCACACGCCACACACTTCTTCAGATAGAATTTTCGCTCCTCGGTATCCTCTTCCAACGCAAGTCGAATGAACCTGACCGTCTTATCAACCCGCGTGTTGTACACAATGCCAGTGTCGCCATCCACATAGATCAGGTCCGGCTTCGCAGCATCAAGCGATGCACTGTCATCTTCGAATTCATCGTCGTCAATCGAAGGAAGATAATCAGCACTCGCCATTTGGAGCACCACGCGCTTGGTGTTACTGCCCGGGCTGGAACGAAGCGGACCGCCATCACCCTCGAGCCAAGCCTCCAGATACGGTTCACCACAATTTCGGCACGACATAAGCGGAAAAAATGGGGTATTATCTGGATGCTTGTAGGACTTCTCGAGGCGGAGTCCACTCCACCCTTCCGGAGCGTCGCAATCAATTCGCAACACAGCTCCTTCGATGCCACGAACCGCCAGATGGTAGCGTGCGGGAAGAACCGGGATATCGTCTGGTCTTGGACGGGCATACATTCCCAACGAAACAAGCCCCCGAAGGCCCGCACTGGACTCCGTCGGCAGAGTCCCGGGGAAAATAGCTTCTGCTGCAAGCTCGAATCGCAGAAGCCCGTGGCCCAAAACTTGAGCCAACTGCTGCATCTCTTTGCTGGCGCGCAGCTTATCCACCAGCTCTGCTCCCAACGCTGTTGCGCTGTCCGGTACCTCGAGTTCCCTAACATCGTGCTCCGCGCAGAGTTTGTTCCAACGCGCAACCTCATCGCCCTGCACATTTTCTTTCAACCCAGCCAGCGCATTAGTTGCGCGAATCCAAAACTGCGGGTCCTTGCGAGGCAGCCCAGGCGGCTTTAGAAGATCGGGGTGCAGTTCGCGCGTGCCGGTCACAAGAGCATGGAAAGGTTCACCGAACAGGGCAGAAGCGAACTCAAGAAGTTCATCCTTGCGATTTACATCCAGGCTCGCGCTTGTTCCAATGCACTGGACCTGACGCTCTGCAACACCTAGGCGAGTCTTGAGTTTCCGCAAGAGAAAAGCAATCTCGATTGCCTGCGCACCGGCATACGTATGCACTTCATCAAGAATGACACACTGCAACGGAGCACCTGCAAACAACGGTGCGTTGCGCGGTAGGAGCAAGAGGTGCTCAAGCATTGCATAGTTTGTAATCAAAATGTGCGGTGGATTGTCCAGCATCTCCTGGCGAGTGAGACACCACGATTTCGCAATGGAACCGTCGCCAGCAGGTCCCAACGCTCGAACAAGACCATCATTCTCGAGTAATCGCTGTTCTTCATTCTCGCGACGTGCATTGGAGGCTATTTGCCCAGTAAATCTTCCAAAGGTAATCCCAGGATTATCAAGCTGGTTAAGCAACAACGGAGCGATGCGGTAGTAAAGTTGATCGTTGGCGAGCGCATTAGTCGGGTACACTAGCACCGCCCGGACACCTGGCTTACCCAAACTGCCCTCCGCAAGCAAGCGATTCACCACTGGATATAAAAAACACTCAGTCTTGCCCGAACCAGTGCCAGTTGCAACCAGATAGTTACTGCCGGCCATTGCCGCACGGATAGCCTCCACCTGATGGCTGTGGAGCAACCGATCATAAAGTCGCTCGTGACCGCACTGGACCATTCGCTTCCACCCCGGATGGAGTACGCCCTCCTCCACCAACCCGCGAATGGAAACATTCTTGCGAAAGTCGGGAAGGCTTTCGAGGAATGGGCCCTTCACAAATTCCATGTTTTCTAAGGCCTGCCGAAATTCTTCCGCCAACCGGGGGACACGCGCTGCCGAGATGGGACACGCAGTCGCAATATAGCGGGCAATGTTCAGTTTGAGCGTATCCCGAAGTTGCAGGGGATTCAGCTCATTCATTATTACTAAATCCACTAGTGGCAAGCTCCCAAAGGAGGAGGTAGAAGCCAAAAAGTTCTGGTGCTAACCGTATAAGGAACCCGAATGTCTGAACAACGCCGATTTCGTGCTCTATGCAGAGAAGCCCGAACTTTTGCACGAGGTCCTCACTGGTTGCGCCTCGACTGTGCTTAGCAAGTAACGACAAAACAAGAGGGCCAAAACGCAGAAGGTCTTCGTATTTGCCTGCATAGACTAGACGGTCGGGACAGGGCAGGTACATCGCATCGCTGCTATTGAGGTCCCGGCTAACATCTGTTGCAGAGCGACATACTTCGAGCAATGCATCCAAACGGTGCTCATTATGGCTGGGAACATTCACATCCCGCAGTCGATCAGCAAACCGGTCGCAGCACCAGCTATGGTGCGCCAATGACAATCGATCCTGCCGGGGTGTCCAAAGCGATTCGCGTTCTTCGATTGGAGCCGTTTTGAGTGCTTCTACAAACCTGTGAAACTCAAATCCGCGCAAATGCAAGTCCCGATTCAGTTGGACCTCGCGAAAGTTATTGAACGAAGCCAAAACTCGGAGTTCTATTTGCTGTTCAAGCATGAAGTCGGCCATGAACCTCCGGGGGGAATCAAACCGCTGTAGGTATCCAAGGTGCTCAGTGCCGCGCCCGTCGTCGTTCCCATCAAACGCGCTAAAATACCCCAGCGGCGCAGAGAATAAATTTACAAATTCCTCAATTGGATGGTGAATCGGCACCCATGTGGCTGATGCCTCAGCATCCCACCCAGCTGCTGCCGCCTGCAGAAGCGTATCCCAATCTGGCAGAAACTCGCTCCAGAGCACCAAAATTGCGTCTCGCCATATCGGTAATACATGATTTTCAATACTTTTCCAACAGGGTAAAGCCGCGCATCGCTGAAGCACCTCAGTTGCCCGCAGGAGCAGCCCCGCCTTGACTGACAAATCACTGATTGCGAGGTTGTTGTGCCACGGAAGGTACACGGCCCACTCGTAATGATCACGACGATCATTAGTCAATGCTCTCCACCTGCCATCCCCGAGGTCGACGTCCAATGCAACGATATACACGTCCGCGCGGGGAAACACGGTAGTTGACAATTCCACAGTTATTAAATTACTACCATCCGCACGAGCCACGGTCAGCCCGGCATCACCTTCCATTAGCGAAAACCCCTCATCAGAATGCAGTCCACGCCCTCTTAGGCGCATTCTCAAAGGCTGCATTATTAGCTCCACCGTGACAACAACCTCCCGTTGCGTCGGTGCGACTGGAAACTGCTTCACCATAAAATGCCTTACAGTTGCCACGGCAGCAATTTCGAGCAATTTGAGCCAATTAGTTTGCATGGAGTCCCGGTAACGAACTTCCAGATGGCCCGGGGGGCCGCTGTAAGAGCCCGCTAGGCCGGATGATTTCAATATTCGCCTGCCAAATCGATCGAATGACCCTGCCTCAAGGACGCCCTTGACATCGAGCTGCGCCGAAGCCTGTGAAGTCCTTACAATAATTACACTGCCATCCTCCGGGGACAGCGCCAGAATCTGCCCATGTGGGAGCGGCTTCTCCCTCCCATTCGCTTCTCGAAAAATAAGTGAAACACCAGGCGGCGCCAAAGTGAACTGCGCCAACGGCTCACCTTCACCATCATCATCACCCACCGCATTGAATACGATCCGGGCCTCCAGATACGGCGCCCGGTCAGCAGCCATCAACTCCAATACATTAGCCGCATTCAGTTTGATGAACTGGCTGCGCTTAATATCAAAGTTACTAGGGATCGCCAGCGCATCGAATATCGAGCCATTCGTAAGGGATCTAAGCCCAGGCCAATGCCAAGCTTTTTCGCGCCAAAGTACCCGCTCACGTCCCGGCTGCTTGAGCTCCAGCTTCAACATTCCAAATGCTCCTGTCTCGGGAAGTGTGCCGGTCAGCGCAATCTGATGGGTCGCGCGGGTAGACAATTCGCAGGGTAGTACAACAGTCGAATCAGCAATTGACGGATGACTGATGTGCAGTTCGATACGGGAACCACTAAGCTCGTGGCTTGCAGGAATTATGACTTCCACGCCCGAAACACCTGCCCGAAGCTGCTCCCCGCCTGAACGCCCAATAACGGCACCGGCCAATAGATTTATGGAGGGCCGCTCCTGCGGAACAAGCTCGATTTTTCGGGTGGCCGAACATATTGTGACAGGTTTTTCGGCAGTCGCATAGCATATATATGCCCCGATACCCAAAGCTCCACTGCTATCTCCATCCAGAGTGAAAGGTTCCCGCGACACAACAATGATTTCCCGGCAGGGAACCGTCAAAGAATTTTGCGCAGAACCCACAGATTGCAGGAGACGCCCAGAAGCCGAATCAAAGACAAGAAAGCTCGTGTCGCCGTCAAGTACTTTGACATTGTGAGCCGTAGAGCGTTCCTGATTCTGCGCCCAGCATGGGACACTAGTGGGCCAAGGCGCCACAAGCCTCAAGTCGCCACGCGGGCGCACCTGCTGCCGCTCACCGCCAAGATCCGCAAAAAATCCGACGGCAGTTCTTCCATCACGAATAAACAGTTCCGCTTCGTGGCACACCAAGCGCGGCCCGAATTCGGCCTTCGGCGGAGGCAACCGCTTCACCGCATCTCTAAATAGGCTACCGAACTCCGTACCAGAGAACTCTCCGGCACGAAACCGCGCGTATAGGCCAGCATGATATCCAGACCAGTCCTGCAAGATCACCTTGGGCAGGCGGCGTAGCTGAGGAGGGCAGAACCTCTTTACTGCGTCATGCTCCCACTGCGAAAGCTTCAGGGTTGAGTCTTGCACGTCTGGAACGCCACTTTCACACTCGTATTTCTGGAAGATATTAGCAAGGTGTTCAACTTGCGTGAGAGCAACGCCGACTTGGGAAAAGTAGTCATCGACTCGTTGAGACCGCAGGCCGGCCCTGTCATACCCCCTAATGTCCTCACCTTCATTAGGAAGTGGCAATCCAAGGCGCAGAACCGCCTTTCGAAACAAAAACCGCAGTCTTACTCTACTATCTTGTGAGATTTCAGAAATATAACCATAACTATTACCAAGTGGCAAGTACACTCTATGGTGGCCGTCCTCGCCGTATCTCTCTGCGAGCACCATAGCAGCGCTCCACACACCAACGCGTGGATATTTTAGAAACAAATTTTCAAGTTTTTGATCGTTGCCATTGACCGTCAGTCGAACAGCCTCTTTTACGATCCCGGGATCATCAACTCTGTGATGTGCGAGGAAAGGCGATGCACCACCCTGGCCCAGTGAAATCCGAAGGGTCTCCTCAGCCCGTTCGATACAATGAATGTCGGCAGCGGGCGCCACGTAATTCTCTTAGGGCGAGTTCATCTCAAGAACTAGTCGCATCCATCCGCGCTCCGGTCTCGCAGCGGATGAACGTCAAAAACCCGTGCAGGCAGGTTGAGCCGCATGAATACGCCCGTCAGTAGGTCAACTGCGCAATTATAAATCGCGCGCAAATCATGCCTTCTTCATCGCGACGATATGGAATTCCAACTCACGCACCTCATGACGCAACCGAGTTACACGCTTGCCTTGCCCTATTCCAGCGCGGTTTCGATCATAGCTGGTTGAGCGTCAACAACCTCTTCCCCCTCATTGTATGTGCAAAGCTCGATCTACGCAATAAGCAGAAAAGCCAATACCCCCAGTCTGCCGTAACAGTCAAACTATGCACAGCATTCTAATCGCGTGGTGCACCGACAACACACCCTGATACCCGCGGGCTAGACGCAGCGCGCTGCTTCACCGCAACAGCCCGCACAGCCTAAGCAAACAGTTGCCGCAGGCCGCCCACCGTATCCCCCGCCAAAGCTCACACCCTGAGCACACCCCGGAAGCCCCGCGCGCCATAGTAGGACTCGGCCCCATTGTGATAAATAAAGACCCGGTCGTAACGCCGGTCCCCGAAGATGGCTCCGCCCAGCTTTCTGATGGCAGGCGGAGCTTTCAACCAGCTCGATGTTTTCAGATCGAACGCGCCCAGCTGCTGCAACTCCCGGTATTGGGCTTCGCTTAGCAACTCGATGCCCATCGCCACAGCCAAACCCACGGCGCTATTTTTTGGCTTGGCTACCTTGCGCGCTGCCAGCGCTTCCGCGTCATAGCACAGACTGCGGCGCCCGGCGGGGCTTTCCGGCGCACAATCATAAAAACTGTATTCGCCCGCGGCTTCAGCGTAGCCAACCACATCCGGCTCGCCGCCCGTGCGCTCCATTTCACTAAGCGCCCGCACTTTCGCGGGGTCGGCCAGGAGCTTGGCTTGCACTTTGGCCCACTGCAGGCTTGGATGCCGGCGCTTGTTTTCCTCAAAACGCTCCTGCAATAATTTGAGCAGCGCGGTCCGCTGTTTGTCATTCAGGTTCTTTGCTTTTTGCATCGCTTGGCTTGCCTCTCTATACTGTTTCAGTTACGCTGCTCTGCTTCACAGCCCCGGCCCGGTCAACTCTGAAACGATAATGTAATCTT
>SXGS01592343.1_pt1 | contig 10799 bp, 11 predicted proteins | sample 3174681 | NCBI WGS metagenome assembly SXGS01 (sample SAMN11356861, study PRJNA531348) | freshwater metagenome | isolation source: freshwater sample F1-80 | place: China: Fuxian Lake, Yuxi | collected 2017-12-25 | reverse complement strand
TCGTGGATCTCGCCCACGATCTCCTCGACCAAGTCTTCGATCGTGACCAACCCGGCCGTGCCGCCGTACTCGTCGAGGACGATCGCCATATGCCCCATGCCGGCTTGGAACTCACGGAGGAGTTCCGAGATCAACTTGGTCTCCGGCACATAGGGCACTTGGCGCGCGATCTCTTTCAGCGAAGGCAATTCGTAATCCGCTTTGCCCCAGTACTTAAGGAGATCTTTGACGAAGAGCAGACCGACGATCTTGTCGACCGTACCCTCGTGGATCGGGATGCGGGAATGGCCCGAATCGAAGGCCGCCCGGACGGCGTCTTCGAACGGCATATCGACCGGCAAAGAGAGAATGCGGGTGCGCGGCGTCATGACCGCGGCGACGGCCTGATCTCGGAATTCGATCAGGTTTTCGATCATCTCGCGCTCGTCTTCTTCCAAGACGCCGGCGCTTTCCCCCGCCGCGGCGGCGTCGAGGACGTTGTCGCGGAATTCCGTCGCATCGTCGTCGACGGCGCGGCCGACGCCGAACACCCGCGCCACCCCCTCGACCAATCGCCCGACGATTAGGCGGACAGGATGAAGGACAAGGTCCCAAAAGCGGACGAACGGCATCAAGATGAGGAGCGCGCGCTCCGGGCCGGCGCGGACGGCGCGGCGGACGACCCCGTAGGCGGCGAGCACGACCACCCCGAGCACGATGCCGACGGATCCGGCGACCGCGCCGAGTTGCGCGAGAACGGCGCCTTCGACTGCGCGATCGACGGCGGCCAGCACCAAAACGGCCGTGGCGATGAGGCGCACATAGAGCAGCGCGTCCAAGAGTTCGTGCGACCGCTCCAAGAGGCGGTCGAGCTTCGCAAGTCTGGCTTCGTTCGGAACCAGACGGTCGAGGCGGTTCCGGCGATAGTTCCGGAGTGCGGACTCCGAAGCGACGGCCAAAGTCAGCAGAACCCCGGCGACAGTGAAGAAGGCCGTGTCGGTATCGATGGAGTCGAAGCTTAAGGCTGCGACTCGACTATGCTCCTCCGTAGACACTGAAGGCGTGCTCCGTATCGGGCGTGGAGCCTAACAGCCGGAAGGGAGCAACGAACGGATTAGGGCTGTTCGGCCGACCACTTGGCGAACGCCCGGACGGCGTCGCGGCGCAAGGCTTCGTCGGCGGATGAGAGATATCCGAAGTCATTTCCAGACCACGCCTTAAGAACCTCGAAGGCGTTTCTTCGCACGGGTTCTTCCGGGTCGGTCAAGGCCGACACCAAGGCGGCGCGGACCGCGGTCGACCGCAGATCAAGAGTGCCGAGGGTTTTGGCGACGATCGCACGTACGTCCGGATCATGTTTCGTCAGATAGTTAGCCAAGGGTTCCGCGCCGTCCCGTGCGGCTGCGGGCGACTTCGCCATGATGCGTGCGAGCGGCTTGACCGCGGCCATCGTGGGCATGGGCGCGTCGCCCGCCGCCTGCGCCTTGAGTAGGCCGACCAAGGCGCCGACGGCGGCGGCGTCGGGTTCGCCCTTCTCGATCGCTGCGAACAAGGCTTCTTGGACACGCGGGGACTTTTCCTTCCGCAGCGCTTCGATCGCCAAGGTCCAACGTTGAGGAGAAGGGATGCGCGCGAGGACGTCGGCGACGGCCATACGGACTTCCTCTTCCGGGTCTTTCAGCGCTTTTTCGAATCTCGCAGCACAGGTCTCCGGCTGGACGTCGGCTCGGGCGCGCGTTGCGAAGGCTCGCACGACCGCGGCCGGGTCGTCGGCCGCCCGATCCAGCAAGGGCAACAGTTCGATCCCGCCGGCTTTAAGTTGGCCGACCTTCTCCAAGACGTCGGCGCGATCCTCCGGCGATTTGGCTTTTTCGTACGCCTGAGCAAGCCTCCGGGCCGTGGCTTGCAATCGCGCGTCTTCGGCCGAAACGGGTTCCGTCTCGGTGACGGCCCCGCCGGAGGTCGACGCCGTCGCCTGCGGCGCGACTTTCAGCACTCGCGCCTCGCCCGCAGGGACGTTTTGCTTTCGGGCGCGTTCGCAACCGACGCCCGACGAGAGAAGGAACGCCACGAGGACGAGGCCTCCGCATCGCCGTCCTGCCGAGAGACGGACCATCAGTTGAAGCGCGCTCGTCGCAAAGTGCCGGAGGGCAAGCGGATGGGAAGTTGGGCCCGCGTCAGGACGTCCTCCCAAAGCAACTCGGATTCCGCGCCGAAAAGGACGTCGGCTTCGGGCTCGACGACGCGCCAGGCGCCTTCGCGAATCTCGCTCGCCAACTGTCCGGGGCCCCAGCCTGCATAGCCCCGAACCACACGGAACACCGACGACGCAGGATTCTGCATGGTCGTCTTCAAAAGCGTGGACAACAGCTCCGGACTACCGCCGATGAAGATGCCGGAAGAGACTTCCGACCCGCGTTCCTCGAGATCGGCGCGGCGGTGAAGGACCCAGACCGCGTTCGGTTGGCACGGCCCCCCGACCCACAAGACGTCCTCCCGGCCTCGGACGCCTTCGATTTTCTCGACGACGTCGGACAGCTTGGCCGGGGACGGTCGATTGATGACGACGCCCATCGTTCCGCCCTGCCGCTCGTGCTGAAACAGCACGACGACCGTGGACTTGAAGTTCGGGTCGAGGAGGGACGGTCTGGAGACCAGAACCTTTCCGGCGTCGATCGTCGGCATGGCCAGAGTCATAGCAAACTGCGGCCCGGGCGCGTGCCTCAAACCTTGTCGGACGGCAGGAATGCTGCGCGGAATCGACGCTCGATCTCCGCGCACAAAGGCTCCGGGGTCACTCCCGCCACCGGCAACGGGTCGAGGCATTCGATCCGCACGCGGCGGCGGAAGAACCCGGACTTCGGCCCATAGGAAATGACCACCGGCCAAATGGTCGAGGCCACGCCGACGAATCGCAACTCCACCGCGGTCGCAATCTCGTTGGTGGCTTTGAGCGGAAGCACTTCCGAGTCGTTGCGCGTGCCCTCCGGGAAGAAGACCAGAACTCCGCCTTCTTCGAGCACGGCGCGGCGCGTCGCTTCGGCGGCGCGATTCACGCGTTCCATGCGGGCGTGGAGTTCGTCGCGCCCGAGTTCCTGCCGTCGCTTAAGCCTGCGCAGTTCCTTCGGTCGCATGACGCAGAAGCCGCCGCACCACCGCATGAACGGAACGATGCGCCCGAGAATCGAGTACCCGACGAACGACCCCATTTGGAAATAGGCCCGACGGCCGAGCGCCTCGCGCGCGACCCGCGACAAAAGCGGGATATCCCAGCTCGACCCGTGCTTCGCGGCCATGAGAACCGGTCCGCGAGGGTTCTTCTCCGCACCGATGATCTCGACGCGAAGCCTGAGCCGCATCAGGAGGCAGGAAATGAAGTAAATGCACTCCCAGAAGACCGGACGGATGTTCATCCCCTCCCGCTGGCGTCCGGTGGCGCGCGGGGTCGACTTCGGGGGGGCGTTTTCGGGCGCTGCGGGAGCGGTCACGTCAGCTTCCAACAGCACTGTTTGTACTTCTTGCCGCTGCCGCAGAAACAGGGTTCGTTACGGCCGAGTTTCGGCGCCGGACGGCGGTCCGGAACCTGTTTCGATGCGGCCCCGAGCCGGGTCCGCGAGCCGTTCCGCAACGCCGCCATGTAAGCGCCGCGCTCGTCTTCGACGATGGTCGCCCACTGCCAACCGGCGCTCAGGGTTTCGGCGGCGGCCGTGTACTTAAGAAACTCGCCCAAGACCTCGGGGACGTCGCCCCGCCAAGGTTCGCCGCCTTCGATACGGCCGGGCAAGAGGTTCCGCAACAACTCGCGGAGGTGTTCGCCGTCGACCTCCGGAGGGGGCAGCCCGACGTCGTGCGAGAGGGCGTAGCAGCACAAATCGAGCGCGGGCCGGAATCCGTCCCCGAAGCGGCCCGCGGCCTCACGGCCTTCGGGTCCGTCACGAAATGAGGCGGCAAGGAGCCGCCAGCGCTGTTCGAGTGTCCGCTCCGGCATCGGGGGGCGCACTTTGCCCGCATCGCAGCCGAGGCTCAACCGGAGCGCATGCTTTTCCGGCGAATCGCCGGTCGAGCCCACCGGAGTTTTCGACGTCCGGCGGGAGCGGCGGTCAGGCCCGCTTGACGCGGACGAGACGCGGGCCGTCGAGAAGCCCGCGGAGCTTGAACATCACTTCTTCGGCGTCCGGCATGGTGAACCGGATGCGACGGTTGCCGTCGCGACCCCGAACGACGCGGAAGTTCAAGTCACCGCCCGCGAACCGGCCGCTGACCTCCGAGAGGTCTTGTTGATCAAGCACGACGAGCTCGACCTTGCGTCCCGGACACGCCGCAGGCGGCGAAAGCACGTTCACCATCAAAGGAACTCCAACAACCCTCGTCCCGCGCTTCGAGCGCAGGAGTCGACTTCGGCCATCGCGACGCGTCCGGGTCCCGTTACAGACGAATGCGTCGCGCAAGTCGGCCGAGAGTGTATCGGCTTTCTTCGTCAATGGAAGAAAAACCATGCGCAGTTTTCGGACGCGCGGCGGACGTCATCGACGCGAAACGACGAGCACGCCTTCCGCGACGAGTTCGGACGCGAAGGCAAGGACGTCGTCGCGATCGAGTCCGTGCTCGGCGGCGAAGGCCGAGACGTCGAGCGGGCGGTCCTCCGCAGCGGCGAGCAACGCATGGACGAGCGGCTCCAACCGCTCGATGCGAACCGCGGCCGGGCGATGCGGCGAGGTTCGCGGCAGGCCGACGACGAGCGCGCACTCGTACGAAGCGGCGACTTCGACCGGGGCGAAGAACCGCCGCAGATCGCCCCGATCACCGCCTAAAATCGCGTCTTTAGCAGCCGCCAACCCGTCCGTCGCTCCGGCGCGAACGACCGTGAGGCGAGCTAGGTCCGAAAGCCGCGGACCCGCGGCGTCGAACGCGGCATCCGACCGCTCGCGGGTATCCCGCAGCAGGGGTTTATCGCGGAGTTCAGGCGCCGTCCGCGGGCCCCGCCGCGCCTCCGCCAACGCTGCATCCAGTCGCACGGCGGCCTCGGCCGCACGATCTCCCGCCGAGAGCGCGACCCGCAAGACGTAGGCGCCGAACGCGAACGGCAGAAGACCGTCGTCGCGCACGGCCTCATGAAACTCCGAGGACGCGAAGAACGCCGCAGGCGACCCGCAACCCGCCGACCCCGCTGCCAGCAGCCGGGCGGAGATCTCGAACTCGGCCGAAAGGTTGGAAAGCACCTGCAGCCGGCGCTTCCCGCCGGGGTCCGCCACGATCCGGGATTCGTCCGCCGACCGCAGCAAAGCCTGCGCGCCGGCGTCGAGCCCGAGCGCCTGAAGGCCGGCCGCGTCGCCCGCAAGCGTCCGTGCCGCGAAGTCCGGGTCGCACTGCATGCGAAAAAGCACGCGCTGCAAGGCCGCGATCGTCATGAGGCGGCGCCGGTCCGCGGGGCCGCCGCCGAACCGGCGACGAGCCGCGAAAGCCGTTCGAACGCCGGCAAGACCGCTTCGCGCGGGTTGCGCTCAGCCTCGAAAACCACGGCGCGGAGATTCGGCGCTTTCGGCAGGATCGCCTCGAAAAGCTCCCAAGTCTCGGCCAAGAACTCGGGCCCGTGATCGTCGTCGACGAAGGCGCGGCCGTCCGCGACGAACGGCCGGCCTCCGGCGACATGGAGCTCGACCAGCCGATCGAACGGGAGCCGGTCGAAGGCTTCGAACGGCCGGAATCCCGCCACGCGCTGGTAGACGGCAAGGTGCGCGACGTCGAGCAGAAGGCCGCAATCGGACGCTTCCGCCAGCCGGGCGAAGTAGTCGATCAAATGCATGTCGCCGAGATAGACGTGCGCGGGCGGGTTTTCGGGAAGGACTTCGAAGCCCGACTCGACCCGAAGCCGCCGGACGACGCCCGCCATCAGATCCGCGCTCTCGGCGCAAAGGATCGGCGGTTGCAGGACGCCGTGGCCGCGATCCCGGGGGCCGACGTGCCACAACCCGGCGTCGCCGCAGAGCCACGCCGCCCCCGCCCGCCGCGCTAAGGCCGGTGCATCGGCGAGCCAATGCGGGTCGAGGTCGCCGGGCTCTTCCAGGTTGAGATCGAGGAAGTGGAACGTCGTCGGGAATCCCGCGGCGATCCAAGCCTCGGCGTCTTCGTCGAGACCGCGGTCGAGATCCACTCCGAGTTCGAGAAAGCCGACGAGGTCCGGTCGGTCACGGCGCAGGGCCGCGATGTCGAGGCCGGTCCGTCCCGCCCCGAACTCAGTCGAAACGCCGAGCCCGAGCCTCGGCAGTCGGGCGGCCCGCAAGGCGAACGGCGCCGTCGAATCGAAGTCGCGATGGGTCAAAGCGGCCTACGATAACGCGGCGCTACGCAGGAGGGATCGCCGCCCCGAAGAGGACCGACCACGACGCCCGCCGACCACGAGAACTGCGTAGACTGGACGCACCGCCGATGGAGGCCGACCATGACGTCCGAATTGCATCACGGATCACCGCATCCCGCTCCGGTCATCGCCGTCTACAAGTTCAAGGCGGAGACCTCCGACGCCGAAATCCACGACCTGCTCCGCCGGCACCGTGCGGCACTCGTCCGCGGCCGCTTCACGACCGAGCGACTGCCCTTCGTCCTGCGGTCCTTCGCCGATCGCTCGGTGTTCGTCGAGGTCTTCGATTGGAGGTCGGAAGCCGATCCGCCGCGCGCGCACGGCGACCCGCTCGTCCGCGCCGTGTGGGACGAGTTCGCCGCGAAGTGCGAAACCGTCGGCGTCCCGCTCAAAGACCTGCCGGAAGCGGAGCGCCCGTTCTGCCACTTCGAAGCGTTCCCGATGACCTATGAGGCGGCCAAGACTCTCCCGAAGGTTGCGAAAGCCGTCGCAGTCGCGAAGTCGACCAAGATCCCTAAGACTGCGAAGACTGCGAAGACCGCCAAGGCCGCGAAAGCCGCCAAGACCGCGAAGATCTCAAAGGTCGCGAAGCCTTCTCGTCGCGCCCGCCCCGTCGCCAAGAAGAAGCGCCGCTGATCCGGCGCGAATCAAACCCATGACTTTCGATCCCAATGCGGCCGCTCCGGCCGACTCCGGCGTCTTCGGTCTCGTGACCCCCGCGGAACAGTGCCGCGTCCGACTCCTGCCCGTGCCGTTCGAGGCGACCACCTCGTACGGCGGCGGGACGTCGCGCGGCCCGGCCGCGATCTTCGAAGCCTCGAAGCAAGTCGACCTCTTCGATCTCGACACGGGCCGGCCGTACGAGGCGGGCATCCTGATGGAGAAGGCTCCGGCCGGGATCGCACGCCTGAACCGCTCCGCGAAGGCCGAGGCGGCGAAAGTCATCGCGGCGTCAGGCGTCATCGGCGACGACCGCAAGCTTCGCCGTGCGCTCGACGCGGTGAACGCGGCGAGCGAGAAAGTGAACGAACTCGTCCGTGCGGCGGCGGCTCGGCTCTTGGACGACGGCCGTTTGGTCGGACTCGTCGGCGGCGATCATGCGACCCCGTACGGGCTGATCCACGCCCTTGCGGAGCGGAACAAGAGTTTCGGCATCCTGCATATCGACGCCCATGCCGATCTCCGCGACGCCTATGAAGGCTTCACGTGGTCGCATGCCTCCATCATGTTCAACGTCGTGCGGCGCCTTCCGGCCGTCGTGCGGCTCGTCCAAGTCGGCATCCGCGATTTCTGCGAGCAGGAGCAGGATGAGATCACGGCTTCGGCAGGACGGATCCGCACGCACTACGACGCCGAGATCTCCGCGGCTCGATTCCGCGGCGAGTTGTGGGCGGATCGCTGTCGGAAGGTGGTCGCCGATCTGCCCGCCGAGGTCTACGTCAGTTTCGACATCGACGGCCTCGATCCGACGCTTTGCCCGCATACCGGTACGCCCGTCGCCGGGGGCCTGTCGTTCCAAGAGGCGTCGTATCTCGTCGGCGAGGTCGCTCGTTCAGGACGCCGCATCATCGGCTTCGATTTGAACGAGGTGGCGCCGGGACCCGGCGGCGACGAATGGGACGCGAACGTCGGCGCGCGCATGCTTTACAAATTGATCGGTTACGCGCTGCTTTCCGAGCGGAACGCCGCACCCGCCTCCCGAGCGACGAAAACCCGCAAACTTCCGGCTAACAGGACCCGCCGCACCTCTTAGGCTCCGAGGATATGCGCCCGATAGGGAAGGCATGAAGTCCTTCCCTCAGTCGACCGGACGACCGTCCTCGGCGGCGCATCGTCCGCTCGCGCCGAGCCGGAGACGCCGCGACGGCGGCTTCTCGCTGCTGGAGACCATGTTCTCCATGACGGTCCTCCTTGTAGCGATGACCGTCCTCTTCGAAGCCATGCTCACCGGAGGCGTGGCGAGCAAAGACAACAAGCTCCGCCATCGCGCGCTGCAGGACGTCAACTCGCTCACGGAGCAGATGACGATCGTCCCTCTCGCGAACCTGTCGACGACGTTCGTCCACGACACGCCGATCGCAGAGTTCGACGATCTGCATGTCCCGAACCAAGAGGTGCGGGTCCTTTACGCCGCGGGCGCCGGAGCGGCGACCCCGCCGATCAACTTCGAAGTGGTCACGACTTGGACGTCGTCGCTCGGGCGCACCGAGCGGCTGGTCATCCGCGGAGTACGCGCCCGATGAAAAACCGAATGACACGCTCCGCCAAGGGTCGTCGCGACGCCGGATTCTCGGCGCTCGAGTTGACCATATCGGCGTCGATCATGCTCATCGTGTTCGGAGGATTCACGGTCGCGGTGACCGACTCCATCGGCACGTCCGTCGCCACCGTGAGCGCCGTGACGTTGCAGGAGGAGGCGCGCCGCGTCCTCGACCGCCTCCGGCGCGACGTCTCCATGACGGGTCGCATCACGGCGGCGGTCGACCCGAGCGGCGTCGCTCTGCCCGCCGTCGTCTCAAACGGCGCGGCGCCGGTCGGACTCGAGGTCTTCGAGCACGACACCGGGGTCCTGACGGCTCTCGCTGCGACCTTCGCGCCGGCGCCCGAGCCGGAGCAGCCCTTCAGTCCGCCGCCCTTCGTCGCGCCCGGCAACGAGCAGGAGCCTCTCGGCTTCCGTGATTTCATCTTCCGCGTGCCGCGCGACACGACGGGCGACGGTCGCATCTGTTCGACCGGCGGTGCGATCGAATGGGGCCACGAACTGTTCGGCTACCTCGTCGTTCCGCGCAACGGAGAAAAGGATTCGATCTGCGATCTCGTCCGCCGCACCGTCGACGCGGGCGGCAACGTAGTCGACGAGATCGTGTGCCGTCAGGTCGAGGCCGTCACTTTCGACATGGTCGAAACCAAGGAGGTGCTGCCGCAGCAAGCCGTGGAGATCCACCTCCACCTGATCCGTCGCAATACCCGGGACGGCGTCGAGCGGCTCCATGTCGCCACGACGCTCGTCATGAGGAACTGACCATGAACCGCAATCCGAAACGACGCATCCGCGCGCGCGAGCGCGGACTGACGCTCGTCCTTGCGTTGGTGTCGCTCATCATCGTGACCGTCTTCACGACGACGATGTTGAGCGCCGTCCACAACGAAGGCAACGGCGTCAAGCTTCAGGTCGATCGCACGCAGGCTTTGAAGATCTCCGACGGCGTGCTCCAAGTCGCTGAGAACGATTTCTTGGACGACGTCTCGAACTACGTGACGCTGCAGACGCCGAACCAAGCCAACGACTACGTCGTGCTCGAAGGCACGCACGCGATCGGGACGCTCGGCGGAACCTGGCGCGTATCGCGCGCCACGACGATCTCCGGCGGAGTCGAGACGATGGCGCCGTCGGTCGTCGTGACGGACGGCGTCGGCCTCAACACGTTGGTGACGCCCTACGTGCTGACCGCCGAGGTTCGAAGCGGCGGCGCACTCGTGACGATGCGGAAGCACATCGAGCTCCAGCAGGTGCCGATCTTCCAATTCCTCTCCTTCTACGGCAACGACTTGGAGGTCCTCCCCGGACCGGCGATGACGTTGTCCGGCCGCGTTCATACGAACGAAAACCTGTACTTAGGCGCGGGCGCGAGCCTTACGCTCGATTCGAACTATGTGAAGTCGGCGGGCAAGGTCTTTCGCAAGCGCAAGGACGACAACTCCGTACCGGCGGGCTGGATCAAGATCAAACACAAGGCGACCAATGCGCTGACCTTGCTGCAGTCGAAGGCCAATCTCTTGGCGCAAGGCATCGGCTCGACCACCGGCATGGATTCCGCCTTCACCGGATGGGAGATCAACGGCGACAACCTCTTCAACGCCTACGGCGAGATGCCGCCCTTCCCGGTGCAGGCCGCGACGCAGTTCGGCGGCACGCTCGGCTCGGGCGATATGGGCGTGTCGCGGCTGCAACATCCGAACATCGGCGCGCTCGACGCGTTCGTGACGGCCTCGTACGGCGACTACGTGGAGTCGAGCCCCGGCGTTTTCGTCGAGACGACGCCCGGTCAAGGTACGCACGCGAAGGGCTACTACCACGCTAGCGCCGGCTTGGTCGTCAAGGACGATCAAGTGTTTCAGACCAACGGGACGAACATCACGTCCTTGATGCCGGCCGGGTTCATTGCGACGAAGACCATGTGGGACGCGCGCGAGAACAAGACCGTCACGCTGACCCAGATCAACTTGAACAAGTTGAAGGACATGGACGGCAACGTCGCGACCGTCGATCCGTCGCCGTACTTCCCGGCGAACGGACTCTTGTTTGCGACCCGCAGCGACTGCACGACGTCGACCGGTTCGGGCATCGTCCTCTCCGGCGGATCCGAGCTGAACGCCGCCTTGAGCGTCGTCTCGCCGGCCCCGGTCTACGTGCACGGCAACTACAACTCGACGAACAAGAAGGCGGCGTCGGTCATCAGCG
>SXGS01282301.1_pt1 | contig 10799 bp, 13 predicted proteins | sample 3174681 | NCBI WGS metagenome assembly SXGS01 (sample SAMN11356861, study PRJNA531348) | freshwater metagenome | isolation source: freshwater sample F1-80 | place: China: Fuxian Lake, Yuxi | collected 2017-12-25 | reverse complement strand
GGCACGGCCAGCGACATCCTGCTTGACCAGCTCTGCGTAAGCTCCGGCGACGCTAGCGCCCCTGTCTCTGGCTGCGGCGCGCCTCCGCAGAACGTGATTCCGGAACCGTCCACCATGGCTCTCATCGGTGGCGGCCTCTTCGGGCTCGCTCTCTTGCGCCGCCGCAAGTAGTTCGGGCGTCATTCAGTTCAACCGCGGCAGCGAACCGGAGGCTATCTCCGGTTCGCTGTTCGGCTTTTAAGCTTGGGTGCGCCGGGCCTGGTTTCCTGCCTGACGCCGCTTCAGACCCTCGAGGAAACAAGATTAGGAGGAGAAATCAGCATGAAAAAAACCCTATTCACTCTGGCGGTAGCCGCGCTGTCCACCGGCATCGCCTCGGCCACCATCACTCTCGACGACTACACGAGCGTCACTGCTGGCGTCGGTACGGTCCAGAACGACCAAGCCGCCGACGGCTGCACCGGCCCGATCAATGCAGTCAACACGGGCACCAACATCATGGGCAGCCCGGCCGCCGGTACCCGCTACATGAACATGACCCGCACCTCCGGCAACCGTTGCGTCTCGGCGACCGTTGACCAGGGCGGGGTCCGCGACGACCTCAAGTTCGACTCCGAGCCCAACTCCAGCGGCACGCTGTTCATGGTCGGCCAAGGCGCGTCCTACGCTTGGCTCGCCGGCGACACCGGCGTGACCTTCACCGCGCAGCACGATCTCGGCAACACGGTCAACGCCACGGTCCAGATCGGCCTTCGCCTCGCGGGCGGCGGCGCTCCGGGCGGCACGTACGTCTATTCCGCGCCGATCGCCATCACCAGCGTCGTCGGCCAGACGTTCTTCATCCCCCGGGCGTCCTTCAACGTCGGTGGCGCGATCAACGCCGGCACCGTGATCGACGGCTACGGCCTGATCATCGTGGGCGGCACGGCCAGCGACATCCTGCTTGACCAGCTCTGCGTCAGCACTGGCGACGCTCGCGCCCCTGTCTCAGGCTGCGGCGCGCCTCCGCAGAACGTGATTCCGGAACCGTCCACCATGGCTCTCATCGGTGGCGGCCTCTTCGGGCTCGCGCTCTTCCGCCGCCGGAAGTAAGCTAGCTCGACTCCAACCCCGAGAGCGGACCGGTTGCCCGGTCCGCTCTTTTCATTTGCACATGACCCCGAACGACTTCCTCTCCCCGGATGCGCCACTGTCGCTTCTGACCCACTCCGGCGGGCCGTTCAGCGGCCTGCGGTCGGCGGCAGGCTGCGTTTGCGGCATCCTGCTGTATCACGGCCGTGACGGCGAGGCACATGAGGCCGCCCAGGCCCTCTCCACCCCGGACGGCGCCTTCTGGCATGGGATCGTCCATCGCCGCGAGCCCGATCCGGGCAACGCCGCCTACTGGTTTCGCCGCGTGGGCCGGCACCCGGTCTTCCCCACCCTCCGCGCCGCCGTCCGCGAGGTGGAAGCGCAATTCCCCGGCTGCCGCCTCGGCATGGGAGCCGATTGGGACCCGATCGTCTGGATCGATTTCTGGGAGTCCGCCCGCCGTGACACCGATTCCAGCCAGTGGCGCATGGCGACCGAGATCGAACGGGTAGAATGGAGAGTCCTGTTCGACTACTGTTCGGAACCCCTATGACCACCGCCCGCGCCGCCGTGATGACCGCCTTTGGCGAACCTCTGGAGGTGCGTAACTTTCCCGTCGCGTCTCCCGGTCCGGGCGAGGCGCTGATCCGCGTGTCGATGGCCGGGATCTGTGGCACCGACATCCACCTCTGGAAGGGCGAGCTCCCGGTGCCGCTCCCGCTCATCATGGGACACGAAAGCACCGGCGTCCTCGAGGCGCTCGGCGATGGACTGAGCAAAGACTGGCGCGGCACGCCGCTCAACCCCGTGGACCGCGTCACCTGGGCCAGTTCGATCGTCTGCGGCGAGTGTTTCTTCTGCCGCGTCAAGCGCCAACCCACCCGGTGCTTGACCCGCAAGGCGTATGGGATCTCCTATCGATCCGACGATCCTCCGCACCTGCGCGGAGGCTACGCCGAGCGCATCCTTTTGCGAGCCGGCTCGAGCGTCTTCCGCCTCCCGGACGACCTCCCGGACGCCGCCGTGGTCGGCGCGGGTTGCGCGCTGGGCACGGCAATCCACGGGTTGGAGCGGTGTCCGGTCTCCTGGGGGGACACCGTAGTGGTCCAGGGAAGCGGTCCGGTGGGGCAGGCGGCCCTGGCCGTGTCGCTGCAATCGGGCGCGGCGAGAGTGATCGTGGTGGGCGGCCCGGCCCATCGTCTGGAAATGGCGCGATCGTTCGGAGCGCACGTCACGATCGCCGTCGAAGGCTCCAGCGTGGCGGACCGGCGCGATCGGGTCCTGCGCGAAACCGGCGGCTACGGAGCCGATGTCGTGATCGAATGCGTGGGCCATCCCGAGGCCGTCAACGAAGGGATCGAACTCTGCCGCGATGGCGGCAAGTTCCTGGTGTTGGGCCAATACGCCAACGCCGGCGACATCTCGTTCAACCCGCACACCATCACGCGCAAGCAGCTCACCGTGCAGGGATCGTGGGGCTTCGAGCCGCGGCACGTGGACGCGGCGTTGCGGATGCTCGGCATGGGCCGCTGGGCGGAACTGTTCGCCGCGCAGATCACTCACCGGTTTCCGCTCGACGGGGTGAACGAGGCGCTGGAAACGGTGCGCGAATGGCGGTCGGCGAAGGCGGTGCTCGAGCCTTGAAGAAAGCGCTTGCCATCGGGCTTCCGCTGGCGGCGATCGCCGCCCTGGCGTGGTTCCTGCTGCGCCCCGAGGGTCCGCGCACCGTCGACTTCGAGCGCGCCCGCCGCGAAGATCTGGTGAGTTCGCTAGTCACCAACGGCCGCGTCGAGCCCCTGGAGTTCGCGGTCGTCAAGAGCGACCGCGAGGGGCGGATCGCCCGCGTCCCGGTCTCCAAGGGACAGACGGTCGCCGCCGGCCAACCCATCGCGGAGTTCGACGCCGCGGACGCACGAGCCGATCTGGCCGCCGCCGAGGCGCGCATCCAGCAGATCGAGGCGGAGCTGCCGCTGTACGACCGCGGCGGATCGCCGGCCGCGCTCGCCGAAATCGATGCCGCGAAGAGCGCGGCTCGGCAGCGGCGGGAAGTGGTCCGGCGCGAGATGGAAACAGCGGAACGCCTGTCGGCCAAAGGCGCGGCAACGCGGCAGGAGATCGCCGAGGCGCGCGACCGTATGGCTGCCGCCGATTCGGACATCGAAGCGCTCGATCGAAAGCGCCCCGCCTTGATCGCGCCGGAAGGACGCCAGGCGGTGGAGGCGCGCCTGCGCGAGGCTCGCGCCGCGGTGGACGCCGTGAAGAGCCGCATCGCTCGATCGGTGCTCCGTTCGCCCGCCGCCGGCTCCCTCTATGCGCTGCCCGCCAAGCCCGGAGCCTTCGTCCACGCCGGCGAAGTCCTTGCCGAAGTGGGACGGCTCGACCGGCTTCGCGCGATCGTCTACGTCGACGAACCAGAACTGGGACGCGTCGCCGTAGGTATGCCCGTGCAATTGACGTGGCAGGCGCGCCCCTCCGATTCCTGGGAAGGCGTTGTCGATAAGCTGCCGATGCAGGTGACGCCGCTCGGCTCACGCCAGGTCGGCGAAGTGACCGTGATCCTGGACAATCCGGGAGGAACCGTTCCTCCCGGCGCCAACATCGACGCCGAGATCCGTTCGAGCGCGGTGAAGGGCGCGTTGACGATCCCCCGGGCGGCGGTCAGGCGCTCGGACGCGGGCTCCGGCGTCCTGCTGCTCGGCGGCGATACCGTGCAGTGGCGCGCCGTGCGCCTGGGCGATTCCAGCGTGACGCGCGCCGTCGTGCTCGAGGGATTGGCGGATGGCGACGCCGTGGCGCTGCCGTCCGAGAATCCGCCGAAACCGGGAGAGAAGATTGCACCGCGATTTCCGTAGAATAATGGGGAGAACATGAGTTCCACCACCGGATCGATCCACCGCGTCAAAGCAACCCTGCGCGACACCAAGCCGCCCGTCTGGCGGCGCCTGGAAGTTCCGTCGGACATGAGCCTCGCCGCGTTCCACGAGGTTCTCCAAACCGCCTTCGACTGGTGGAACTACCACCTGCACGAGTTCCGGAACAAGCTCGAGGTTTACGGAGTTCCCGGCGCCGAGGACTTCGGGCCCGAACCCCAGTCGGACGAGACGCAATACACGATCGCGACGCTGCTACCCAAGGTCAAGAGCACCGCGGTCTACACTTACGATTTCGGCGACGATTGGCAGCACGACCTCGTGCTGGAAGCCATCGTGGAACCGGAACCAGAGGCCGCCTATCCGCGCTGCACCGCCGGAAAGCGGCGTGGCCCGCCGGAGGACTGCGGCGGCCCCTGGGGCTTCCAAGAATATCTCGAGGCGATCGCCGATCCCGCCCATCCCGAACACGAGTCGATGATGGAATGGCGTGGACCGTTCGACGGCGCCGCGTTCGATGCCGCCGAAGTGAACCAAAGGCTGGCGGCGCAGAAGGTCTCCGCGAACAAGGCCGCCGCCAGGAAGGCCGCCAGGAAGAAAACCGCGTCGAAGAAAGCGAAGGCCTGATCGTTCCCATGCGAGCTCTCGTTGTTGCCGCTCTCGCCGCCGTTCTGCTGGCGCAACACACTCCGCAGCCCCCACCCGAACAGCCCATTCCCTACAGCCACAAGAAGCACCTCTCCCTGGGGCTGCAGTGCAAGAACTGCCACACCAACCCCGATCCCGGTGAAACCATGGGGCTTCCCGCCACGTCCGTGTGCATGGGATGCCATAAGACGGTAAAGGCCGGCAGCGCCGCGATCCAAAAGCTAGCCCGTTACCACGCGGAGAAGACGGAGGCGCCCTGGGTCAGGGTGTACCAGATCCCGTCTTACGTCTTCTTCAGCCACCGGGCCCACATGGAATCCGGCGCGCGATGCCAGACCTGTCATGGCGAAGTCGCGCAACGGGACGTTCTCTTCAAGGAGACCGACATTTCGATGGGCGGCTGCATGTCCTGCCACAGGCTCAACAAAGCCAGCGTAGACTGCGCCTTTTGCCACGAGCCTCGGCAATAGCCACGATCCGAGGAGAGCCGAACGTGAGACTACTGGTTATCGAAGACGAAGCGCGCATCGCGGACTTTGTCCGCCGCGGCCTGGAAAGCGCCGGATACGCGGTGGACGTCGCCCCCGACGGCGCCGCGGCCATCGAACTGGTGCACGGCGCCGAGTACGACCTCATCGTGCTCGACCTCATGCTGCCCGACATCGACGGACTCGACCTGCTGAAGAAGATCCGCAACCGGAAGACCAGTCCGCCAGTCCTCATCCTCTCCGCGCGCGACGCCGTGGACGACCGCGTTCGCGGACTCGAACTCGGCGCCTACGACTATCTGGTCTAGACCTTCCAGTTCGTCGAACTCCAGGCCCGCGTCCGGGCGCTTCTACGCCGCGGCACCCCGACTCCGGAAAGACTCACCGCCGGCGACCTTTCCCTCGACTGCATCCGCCGCAAGGTGACCCGCTCCGGCGAGAACATCGAACTCGCGCCCAAGGAGTTCTCCATCCTCGAATACCTGATGCGCAACCAGGGGCGCCCGCTCAGCCGCACCATGATCGTCGAACACGTCTGGGACGTCGAATACGACGGACTCACCAATATCGTCGACGTCTACATCCGGCACCTGCGCGGCAAGATCGACGACCGCTACCCGGTGAAGATGATCCATACCGTGCGCGGCGTCGGCTACATGCTGGAAGCGCCCGTTCTCGCCGGCGCACAGACGGAAGACTGACGCGGTGGGCGGCCGCGCGCTGGGACTGCGTCTTCGGCTGACGCTGATCAACGCCCTGTTCAGCTCGGCCATCGTCGCGGTGCTCGGCCTGGTCTTTCACGAAACCCTTCGCTACACGCTGCGGCAAAACACGGAGGCTTTCCTCGACGAGGAGTGGGCCGTCGTCAAGAGCTACCTCCGCGTCGAAAAAGGCAGGCCGGTCTGGTTCTACGACCGGGACGATCCCGAGGAAACGGCCACTGTCCTCCGCCTGCGCCAAGGGCTGCTCCTCCTGGCCGACCGGCAAGGGAGAGTGCTCGAGGTCTCCGATGCCTACAGCCAGATCGGCGCGGAAAAACCCTCCGAGATCCGCGAGATCCTGGCCTCCGGAAAACCTTCCGTCCGCCAACGGCACGACGCGGACGACTTCACCTATCTGATCCGTTCCGGCATTCACATCGACGACGACCGCCGCCAGTTCTTCCTGTCCATCGGCCGGCCCCTCGAATCGGACGAACTCGTCCTGTCCCAGTTCACCCGCCGGTATCTATCTCTCGCTCCGGTGCTTCTGCTGGCGCTGGGCGCGGCGAGCTGGTGGGCGGCCGGACGCGCGCTCAACCCTCTGCGAACTTTCGCGGCCGCCGCGCAGTCGATCACCGGGGATAGCCTCAACGTCAGAGTCGAACGGCGCGGCGCCAACGACGAACTCGACGGGGTGATCGACGCCTTCAACAACATGGTGGACCGCCTCGAGAACTCCTTCAACCAGATCCGCCGCTTTTCCACCGACGTCTCCCACGAACTGCGCACGCCGCTCACCGCCATCCGCGGCCAGCTCGAGGTCGCCCTGATGACCTCGGACTCGAAGGAACGTTACCGCGACGCGATGGTTTCCGCCGTGGAGGACGTCGACCGCCTGGCCCAAGTGGTCCGCGCCTTGCTACACCTGAGTCAGGCCGAAAGCGGACAGGTCGCGGTCGCGCACGATCCGCTGGATCTGGCGCGGCTCGCCGGCGGCATCGCCGAGCAGTTCCAGTTCCCCGCCGAAGCCGAAGGCCTCGCACTCGAGACACGCCTCTCCCCGGCCACTCTCGCCGGCGACAAGATCCACATCGAGAGGCTGCTCTCCAACCTGCTGTCCAACTCGATCAAGTACACGCCCGCCGGCGGCCACATTACCTTGAGCGTGGTTCCCAACGACGGCGAAGTCCACCTGATCGTGGAAGACACCGGCCGGGGGATTCCGGCCGAACACCTGCCGCACATCTTCGACCGTTTCTATCGCGTGCCGGACGGCCATCGCGACCCCGAGCGCGGACTCGGCATCGGACTGAGCTTTGTCGCCTGGATCGCCAAGGCCCATTCCGCGCGGATCTCGGTGGACAGCGAACCCGGCAAAGGGACGCGATTCACCGTCTCATTCGCGGCCGCTTCCCAACCGGCGGCAACTCCGGCGCGAGCGTTAGAATCGTAAGCATGAGCCTACGGATCGCCGAACGCGACATCGAAGGAATCAGCATCGTCGACCTGAAGGGGCGCCTCGTCGCCGGCGACGAGGCTGCGACGTTGCGGGAGTTCGTCCAGACCAAAGTCCCGGCCGGACCCGTCAACGCCGTGCTGAATCTGCGCGACATCGAGTTCATCGATTCCACCGGCCTCGGAGCCATGGTGATCGCCTACACGACGGCGAAGAAGTCCGGAGGCGCGCTGAAGCTGCTGCACCTCAACCGTCGCGACGTGGAACTGCTGGTGCTCACCAAGCTCGATACGATCTTCGAGACTTTCGACGACGAGCAGGACTCGGTCAACAGCTTTTTCCCGGATCGCGAGGTTCGCCGGTTCGACATCCTCAGCTTCGTGCAGTCGCACTCCAAGGACTGATGCGTCTCGTCATCGTAGGTGGCATCGCCGCGGGCATGAGCGCGGCCATGAGCGCCCGCCGCCAGGACCCCTCGCTCGAAATCGTGGTGCTCGAGAGAGGGCCCGTGGCATCCTACGGAGCCTGCGGACTTCCCTATTGGATCGAAGGCCAGGTGCGCTACTGGCGCGAGTTGATCGCGCGCTCGCCCGAGCAATTCGCCAAGGAGCGCATCGATCTCCGCACCGGCGTGGAGGTGGCCGCGATCTCGCACCCGCGCCGGGAAATGCGGCTCGGCTCCGGCGAGACCCTGCGCTACGACAAGCTGGTGATCGCCACCGGAGCCCGCGCGCGGGAGATTCCCGGAAGCGGCGCGCCCCACGTGTTCCATCTGGTGACGCTCGGCGACGCGATCCGCCTGAAGGAGCGTCTGTCGGCCTCCCAGCCCGGCCGCGCGATCGACGTCGGCGGCGGCTACATCGGCCTGGAAGCGGCCGAGGCGTTGCGCGCCAACGGCTGGACCGTGGAGATCGTCGTGCGCGGCGCCAACCTGCTGCATCGCGGCGACGAGGCCCTCACCGCCGCGATCGTCAAGCACCTGGAACGATGCCGCGTCGCGGTGAAGCTGAACCACGCGGTGGAAGACGCCTCGGCGCTACAGGCCGGTCTGGTGCTCGCCGCGACCGGTCTGCGCCCGAACGTGGAACTGGCGGCGGCGGACGGCATCGAACTGGGGCGCACCGGGGCGATCGCCGTCACCGGCCACATGGAGACCAACCTCCACGGCGTCTACGCGGCCGGAGACTGCGCCGAACACCACCATATCGTGACTGGCCGCCCCGCCTGGATCCCGCTCGGAACCACGGCGAACAAGATGGGCCGGATCGCCGGCGCCAACGCGGCGGGCGCGCGCGGACGCTTCCCCGGCGTCGCCGGAACCGCCATCGTACGCATCTGTGGACTCGCCGCCGGCGTCACCGGCCTCTCCGCGGCCCGGGCGCGCGCCGAGGGCTTTCAACCGGTATCGGCCCGGATCGAAGCCCGCGACCGCCCGCGCTACTTCCACGGCCGCATGACGACGGTGGAACTGGTGGCCGATCGCGAATCGGGCAGACTGTTGGGCGCCTCGATCCTCGGCGAGGAAGGCGCGGCGGGGCGCATCAACACGGTGGCCGCGGCTCTGGCGGCGCGGATGACCGCGGAGGACTTCCAGCACCTGGATCTCGCCTATGCCCCACCCTACGCTTCCACCTGGGATCCCCTGCTGATCGCGGCGCGGCAACTGGTGAAGTCGCTACGATAGACGCAGTGCGTGAACGACGATTTCGAATCGAAAGTGTACGGTAAGCACACCATGAAACGACGAGCCTTTGTCACAACCGCCGCTGCCGCCACGCTGGCCGCCGCGGCGCCTCGGTTCGCGCCGCTCGACTACGGGCGGTCCTTCCTGTCCGGCGTAGCCGAGTTCAACCGTGTGAGGTTCTGGGTGGAGTCGCGTACGCGCGTCATCGACGACGGTACGGGACTTCACCAGGATTACCTGCAGTGCGCCGCCTGCAAAAGCGAGGACACGTTCGCCAAACAGAACCTGTTCTACAAGGACAACTACGATTTCACGCCGGTGTTCGGACCCGAGTTCGGCCTCATCTTCCGGCGAAGGGCGGCGGCGACGCCCAACTACCGCGAAGTGAAGGAGTCCGGCGCGATGTGGGGCGGACAGAAGATGGCCCTGCGTGAAGCGCGGGTCAAGGAACTGCGCACCACCGCGGAGATTCGCAAAGCCACCCACGCCGCGTTGCCCCTGATCGCGCGCACCGAGATCGCGAACAGCGACACCGGACTGCGCGCCATCATCGAGTTTCCCGTGAAGACGATGAACATCGAGGATCCCAAGGATCTCTATCAGGTGGACACCGGTCCGGTGGCGTTTCCCGATCTGTCGCGGCGCGGCGGCAACGTGGCCGAAACAATTTCGCTCGCCTTCGTGGCGTTCAACGCCCCGCATTTCGCCGACTTCATCCTGGAAGCCGAAACGCCCCTGCCGAAGGTTCCGGACGCGCACGTGATGCACTACTCGCGGATCTTCAGTTTCCCCGCCGTCAACCGGCTCTACGCGCAACAACTCTGAGAGGCCGTCGAGGTTCTGTTCCGCGGACTCTCGATTTTTCAACGACTTGTCAGGTTCGTTTTGCAATCTAGCTATTTTTTTTTCGCGTGATTCCGCTGCCATCCGGCGTCCGCGCAGGCGCCGGAGACGCCACGGGAGCATCGATCCAGAGGGGCGCCCGAAGTGAGCGGGCTCGGTTGCCACGCAGAGCGCTGTTCGCGTTCCGCACCGCCGCGGTGAGCTTCGTCCGCGGCGGTGCCCCGTTTTCCCGGCGCCGGGGCACAAGGAGCCGTTACCCAACCGGCGGCCGGGGATCGGACTCCGATGGAGACGGAACGCGCCAATCCGGCAACTTGCCGCCGCGATCCAAAGCCGCGAGCACGGCCTTCAGAGCGTCCGGGAACGGCCGGATCGCTTCTATGATGGTGTTCACCGTGTCGCGCCAATCACCGGAGTTGTCCGCGACGTCCTTCCAGGTTCGGGGACGGTCGAGTTCCGGTTTCGGGCCGGTCTCCGCGTCGCGGACGGGATCCGGTTCCGGCGGGGGCGCGGATCGGCCGCGGCGAGAGCAATCCGTGCCGAGGAGCCGCGAAGGGCCGGCATCGGGGCGCAAAAAGACGCACTGGACGCGTTCGTTCAACCAGCGTGACATAGGCCCTCCCGAAAATCGCGATCTCGATTTGTCAACGACTTGTCAGGTTCGTTTTGCAATCTAGCTATTTTTTTTCGCGTGATTTCCACCGCAATGCGGCGTCCCCGCAGGCTCCGGAGACGCCACGGGAGGCATCGGTCCAGAACGGCCGGCGTTACGACCCGGCAGATGGTCCAGCATTTTACGGACATTCGATCTCCTTTCCTCGACTGGGGCGCAAGGCGCCACCCGGCCCAATGGTCGCCCGGCGTCAAGAGGGCGACCGCGGTTGAATTCCATAAGTTATTGAAATGGTTGCGAAAATAATTTTGCGATATTTAGGAACTACTTGCAAAACCCAATTTGACAATCGAAAAGTTCGTGCTATGGAACACCTATCGAGTGGGTGCGCCGCTGGAGGCGGCGCGAATTGGGCCCTAGTGGCT
>SXGS01642189.1_pt1 | contig 10801 bp, 10 predicted proteins | sample 3174681 | NCBI WGS metagenome assembly SXGS01 (sample SAMN11356861, study PRJNA531348) | freshwater metagenome | isolation source: freshwater sample F1-80 | place: China: Fuxian Lake, Yuxi | collected 2017-12-25 | reverse complement strand
GGATTCATCACCCTCGACCACCCGCCTGACGCGTCATAGGATTGTCGAACACCAGTTCGATAGTGTGAGATCCTCTGGCAAGCTCGTCCACGGGAGGTGCGCGTGCCGCGTCGACTCTCTCGCCGACCCGGGCCGGGGCATCCGGTGCTCTTCACCGACGAGTCCGACATCCCGGTTCCCCCTGAACCGATCCGGCCTCAGGCAGCCGAGCAGATGTCGGTCTTCCGAGCGGTGCTGACGGCGGCGGAGGTCGTCGCGCTCGCCGAACTCACGCTCCGTGCTGTCGGACGATCCGTGACCGTCGCCGGAGAGCGTCGCGGTCGCCACGTCTCGACATCGGCCGACCTGCTTCTCGATGACGGAACGGCGGTGATCGGGCTCACGACCGGTCACAACACGGCACGCTCGATACGCGAGGCTCTGGCCGCGCGATTCCTGCTCGTCACCGGCACCGTGCACGTCATCGACGGCGACGTGCAGCTGCTCGTCGAGCACGCGCGAGACCTGCGTGCGCTCGACCGCGAGTGGCGCTCGCGCGCGTGAGAGTGTTCTCATGAGTCCGTATCGGTCACGGTCGCACGGCGATAATGGGCGCATGGCCTCTGTTGCGCTGCCCCGCGTCTCTGTGCGGTCGCGCATCCTCGCCGTGATTCTGATCGTGACGAGCCTCGGCATGGCCGTCTCGGGCTTCGCCGCCTACATCGTGCAACGCGATCGCGTGCTCAGCACGATCGACGACGAACTGCTGGCAAAGGTCGAAGCCGCCCGCGGCATCGTCACGGGCGAATCCGCGGCGCAGAACGGAGAGTCGGCGACGGTTCCTGACAGCAGCCCGACGACGTACCTCACGGTCGAGGAAGCCTTGAGCGCTGTGATGTCCCGCCTCGTGCCTGGCCGGCATGAGAGCAGCGTCGCTCTCGTCGACGGGGCTGCCCGATTCATACCCGGAACAGAGATCGCGTTTCACCTCGAAGACGATCCTGCGTTCATCGAACGTGTCTGGAATGAAGCGAGCACCGGAACGGTAACGCTCGGCACCGCGATCACGACGGTCGGCACCCTGCGATACGTGTCCGTACCGGTCGAGATCGCTGGCAGTGACCAGGCGGGCGTCTACGTCACCGCGGTGGATGCTCAACGCGCGGTCGACGAAGTGGCGGGCGCCTTCCTCACCTACGCCGGTCTCGCCCTGCTCTCGCTCGCGGCGATCGGAGTCGCGGGCTGGTTCGTCGCGGGTCGGTTGCTCGCGCCGCTGCGCACGCTCTCCGAGACGGCATCGCGCATCACGGCAGAAGACCTCTCCGAGCGCATCCCGGTCAACGGCAACGACGACGTGTCGGCGCTCACCGAGACGGTGAACGACATGCTCGATCGCATCGACGAAGCGCTCACGAGTCAGCGCCAGCTTCTCGACGATGTGCGGCACGAGCTCAAGACGCCGATCACGATCGTTCGTGGCCACCTCGAACTGCTCGACGAGACGAAGCCTGCCGATGTGCGTGCTGCGCGCGACATCGCCATCGACGAGCTCGATCGCATGGCCGGGCTCGTCGACGACATCGATGCGCTCGCTCGCGCCGAGCATCTCGCGTCGCTCGCCGAACCGACCGACGTCGCCGACTTCACCGCACTCGTCTTCAGCAAGATGCAGGCGATTCCCGAGCGACGCTGGCAGCTCGAGAACTCGGCAGAAGTGGTGGCCCCGATGTCGCCGGCGCGCATCACGCAGGCATGGCTTCAACTCGCCGACAATGCCGCCAAGTACTCGCCCGTCGGCTCGATCGTGCGCGTCGGAAGCACGGCGTATGCGGGATCGGTCGAGTTCTGGGTGGCGGACGAGGGGCCCGGAATTCCTTCCGGCGCTGAGCGTCGAATCTTCGAGCGATTCGGACGCGCCGACACCGGTCGCGGTATCGGTGGGTCGGGGCTTGGCCTGCCGATCGTCGCGGCGATCGCTCGTGCCCACGATGGCTACGTGAGCCTCGACACGTCGCCTTCCGGTTCACGATTCGGCATCGTCATTCCGACCATCGACGCGGGTGCGGCCCCGCCGCCTCCGGCGCAGGGTTTCGCCGAGCCCGCGCCTGCCGCGGCAGCAGGGAGCAGCTCGTGACCAGCATCCTGATCGTCGAGGACGAGAAGCGCATCTCGTCCTTCATCGAAAAGGGCTTGGCGGCCGCGGGCTATGTGCCCACGGTCGTCACCGACGGACTCGCAGCGATCGACTACGTCGCGACAGGAACCTTCGACCTCGTCCTGCTCGACGTCGGATTGCCGGGAGTCGACGGCTTCGAGGTGCTCAGGCGTCTGCGCGCGGGCGGTGAGACCATGCCCATCATCATGCTGACCGCACGCACGAGCGTCGACGACACCGTCACCGGTCTCGACGGCGGCGCGACCGACTACCTGCCGAAGCCGTTCAAGTTCGATGAGCTCATGGCGCGCATCCGTCTTCGCCTGCGCGAGTCGGGTCTGCAGTCGGTCGCCGAAACGGTCCTGCGGCACGGCGATATCGCCCTCGACCTCACGACGCGGCGCGTGACCGTCGGCGAACTCACGAACGACCTCTCGGCGCGCGAGTTCGCTCTGGCCGAGCAGTTCGTGCGGCACCCCGAGCAAGTGCTGTCGCGTGAGCAGCTGCTCAGTCGCGTGTGGGGTTTTGACTTCGACCCGGGATCGAACGTGGTCGACGTCTACGTGCGCTATCTGAGAGCCAAGATCGGGGCCGATCGCATCGAGACGGTGCGCGGAATGGGGTACCGCCTGATCTGATAGTCGGCGACCCCAGGACGTCCCGGTGGCACGAGTCTCAGTCGGCCGAGTCGACACTCCCGGGCGAGGCAGCTGACACACTGTCGGGCGAGACGGGCTGCGGCGGCGGCGCGGGCGCCCGCTCAACGGGAGCCGGTTGCGCGGGGGCCGGCTGCACGGCTGGGGCCGACGATGGGGCCGCTGAACTCGCCACCGCAGGACCCGATGATGGGACCGGAAACGACACGTCTCCCGAGCCTGCCCAGCCCTTGAGATCACCTGTGGTGCTAGCGGGCACCGTCGAGATCGGAGGCACTGAGGCGGTTGTTGTCGAGTCGACCAGAGGCATCGCGTTGGCGACACCGACGGCGCTCGTCGCGATGATGCCCAGGCCGAGCGCCGAGGCGGCCGACATCGAGATCCATCGGGGTGCGGGAGACATGCTCGGGTCCTTTCATGCAACTGTCAGTCTGGCCTGCGCTCATGAGAACGACGAGGGCCCTCGATGAGAGTGTTCTCATCGAGGGCCGGGCGCGCTCCTGCTGTGCGGGTCGGCGCTCAGTCAGCCGAGTCGACGCTGGCCGGGCTGTCGACCGAGGCCGGCGACGCCGGGCTGGCCGGGCTGTCGACCGAGGCCGGCGAGGGCGGGCTGTCAACCGACGCCGGCGATGCGGGGCTGTCGACCGAGACGGGCGAGGTCGAAGCGGGAGTGTTGACCGACGTCAGGCTCGACGGCGAGTCGCTCGACACGGGTGACACGATGCTGTCGCTCGTCACGCTGAAGCCGACGTCGGGCGATCCGGTGCCCGGCTGCACCGAGTCGATGCCGGGAACACTGAGTCCCGTCGCGTTCTCGATCAGCGGCATGGCGTTCGCCACGGTGGCTGCGCCGCTGGCGAGGACCCCGATGCTCAGTGCGGATGCCGCCCCAATGGCGATCCAATTCTTGGTGTCCATGATGTTCCTCCCTTTCGCGGGCCGAGCGGCTCGCGTCGATGCAGCAACTCTCGCCGTCGCGCATGAGATCACCAGGAGGAGCCGGTGAGAGACCTCTCATCTGCGTTGACGACTCGGTGCGCCCGCTCGATGAGCTCGGTCGCGCCGGCTGTTCCCGCCGCTGAGCGCGAGAGAGCGTGGCCGAGCAGCTGCGTCGCCGCGATCGCGTGCGCACGATCGACGAAGCCGGCCTCCGAAGCCGAGAACCACCGACGGCGCCACCCGTCGGCGAGCACCGAGCACCGCCGTGCCCGTACGCTCGCGCGACTGCCTCCGTCGTGCACCACGGTCGCGATGAGATGCGCGTACAGGGCCGCTGCATCGTCGGCGGGATCGCCCCAGCCCGACGTGTCAATATCGAGCACCCCGGTCACCGTCGCTGGCGCGCTGGGATCAGCGAGCAGTTGCGCCAGGTGAAGATCACCGTGCACGGTGCGTGACGGAGGCGGAGCTCCGCCAGCACGGAACCGCCGGGCGATCGTGCGCGCCGTGCGCTCGATGAGCCCGTCATGCTCGGGGAGTTGCTCGATGAGTCGCTCTTCATACCAGTCGATGCGGCGCACCAGCGACGCACGGGCAGTCGACGTCGAGGGCACTGTGGCGATCGCCGAGACGATGCGTTCCAGCTCATCGAGCAGCGCATCCGGTCGCTCGACTCGATCGAGCAGAGAGATCACCTCGGCACCGTGCAGAGCTTCGAGGGCGACGAGGCCCTCTTCGCTCCAGCCCAGAACGGCCGGTACGGGGATAGCGGCCTCGCGCCACAGCGTGTGCTTCGCCTGCAGCGGCTCGGCGGCAGGAGGCCTGACGACTTTCAAGAAGTACGCGGTACTCGTCGTGTCGACTCGCACGACAGCGCGCTTGCCAGGACGGTACGCGGCCAGGCTGACGCGCAGGCCGTCGACCGGCAGACCGAGGCGAGCGAGCACCACCCCGGCGGCCTCGGCGTACACCGCAGTGCGCAATGCGGGAAGAGCCGGGTCGGCCGGGTACACCCAGACATCGACCTTCTCGCCGGTCGTCGGATTGCGCAGGGTGAGCACCCCGGGCCGCGTGGCTTCGGGCGGCGAGGTCTCGACGAAGACCGTGTGGTCGGCGAGCTCGGCGTCGCGACCTCGCAGCGTCACGCGGTATCCGTGCGTGAAACCATTGCCGGTCGGCTCGACCTGCAGCGCATGCGCCTCGACGAGACTCGACTCGAGCGAGCTCGCTACGGCCTCGAGCACGTCACGATGCCTTGGTGATTCCCCCGATGCACTCACCTGCCCATTCTGCCGTGTCTCGACGGTTCGACCGATCAGTGGAATATGATTCACCTCACACCGCACCCGACGGTGTCAGGTCACGCGCACCCGAGCGTGCTGACCCGCTTGTGTGTCTGGAGTACCCGAATGCCTCGCAGACTGCTGGTGCGCATCGTCTCGTCGATGATGGCGGCCACAGTGGTGCTCGTGCTCGCCGTCCTGATCATGGCTGGTGTCGTGAGCAAGGCGCACCCGCCCCGTGACGAGGTGCGCATTGAGAAGATCCTCGACTTCCAGCTTCCCGAGGTCTGACGGTCTCGCGCGACTGCGGCGGCTCAGTGGCGACACCCCCGGTTAGGGGGCTCCGGTCGACGACGAGGCGGGATAGCCTGCGGTGAGTGGATTTCGCAGAAGTCCGCTGCGGTGACCGCCCAGTCGCCAGTAAACCCCGAACCCGACGGGAACACTGTCATGATCGCACTCGCCGTCACCGGCGCAACGCTGCTGCTGGTCGGCGCGATCGTGATCTCGCTCGAACGCCACCGACGGCTGACGCCGATGACCGCGTTCATCACCGGACTCGGCACCCTGGCAATCGTCTTTGGTGCCATCACGACCACCGTCGTGAGCGCGCTGCCCGCGACCGCGGGCGGAGTGCAGCGTGGCGTCATCAGCGTTCCGCTGGTCGAGCGCGTGGCCGACGTGGGTCTGCCCACGCTCTAGCCGACGACCGGCTCCGGGTCGAGCATCCGCTCGCTCGCTCGAGGAGACTCGCCCCAGCACTTCGCACCGCAGTCCACGAACGGACCCTGCTCGCCGCTCGCGTCGCGGCGAACGTTCAACAGCCTCACCAACGACGCGTCGATCGCCGTTTCGTCAAGACGACCATCGGCCACCGCCTCGGCGAGCTCGGCGATCAGTCGAGAGGGCTCGATGCCCACCGACCGGGGGTCCGACGGCAGCACGTACAACAGCAGATCGTTGCCCGCGGCGAGAGCGCGAACAGCGTTCCGCAGAGGGTCAGCGTATTCCGCGATGCCTGAACGCTGCAGCATGAGCATGTCGTCCGTCACGACGACGCCGTCGAAGCCGAGCTCGCCGCGCAGCAGATCGATCCAGGTCGAGGAGAGCGACGCGGGCAGCCTGCTGATCTTCGAGAACTCGAGATGACCCGTCATGACGAAGGGTGCCCCCGCCTCGATGCCGGCTCGGAAGGGCACGGCGTGCGTCGAACGCCACTCATCGAGAGTGATCGACGATCGGGGGATGCTCACGTGCGAGTCGTCGGGACTCGCACCGTGGCCCGGGAAATGCTTGAGCGTCGAGAGCGCATTGCCCGTCTCACCGCGTACGGCCGCTGCGACTCTCTCTGCCGCGGCCGACGGAGTCTCTCCGAGAGTCCGACTGCGTATGAAGGAAGTCTGATCGGGCGTCACGTCGGCGACGATGCCGAAGTTGATGAGCACGCCCGCTTCGGCGACGAGCGCCGATCGCTCGCGAAACGCCTGCTCAGCCGCAGAGGGGGGCGAGCTGCGCAGCGTTCGGGCCGATGCCGCGTCGTCTTCTCGCAGTCGCCGAACATCCCCTCCCTCTTGATCGATCGCCGTGAGAATCGGCAGCCCCGGCTCACTGCTGAGCGCACCCGTGAGTGCCGACACCGACGCGGCAACGCCGCCGATGTTGTCACCCATGAGAATGACGCCGCCGAATCCGTGCCGGTCGACGAGCGAGCGGATGCGACCGGGGTCCGTTCCCGGCACGTGAACCATGATGAGCGCAGCGACCTTCTGCTCGATCGTCATCGCTGCCATGCGCTGCTCGAGATACACCTCGCGCTCATCCAAGGCGGTGGGTGCGCCGACGACGCGTGCCGGCTCGATCGGCTCGGGGATTCCCTCTCGAGCGGTCGCGCATCCAGTTGAGATCACCGCCACGATGACCGCAAGGGCTGTCGTGTGCCTGAGGCGTCTCGAGCCGCGTCGCATCTGCTGATGGTAACCGCACGCCGCCTACGATGGGGGAATGGTGCATCGCCTCGGCGTCATCCTCGGCGCTGCGCATATCGGCCCGACGGTCGTCGTGACGCTCGTCACCGCCACCCTCGCGGCCGTGAGCGGGCTCGACCCCGCACGAGTGGCGCTCGTCGGAATCATGATGCTCGCCAATCAATTGTCGATCGGCTGGTCGAACGATGCCATCGACGCGCGGCGCGACGTCGAGTCGGCTCGGGCGGACAAGCCCGTGGTGCGCGGCGACATCAGCGCGCGCTCTCTCATGACCCTCGCCCTGATCTCGGCTCTGGTCGCTGTGGCAGTCTCGCTCGCGCTCGGCCCCGCACTGGTTCTCGTTCACCTCATCGCCCTCGCATCGGGGTGGGCGTACAACGCAGGACTCAAGCGAACCGTCGCCGCCACCGCGTGCTACGTCGTCAGCTTCGGCCTGCTGCCCGTCATCGTCACCCTCTCTCGAGAGGATCCGAGGCCTGCGGCGTGGTGGGCGATCGCCATGGGGGCTCTGCTGGGCCTCGCCGCGCACTTCGCGAACGTGCTGCCCGATCTCGACGAGGACCGCCGGCACGGCATCCGGTCGCTCCCCCATCTGCTCGGTGCACGACCTGCCGGCGCCGTCGCGCTCTCCGCACTCGCTCTCGTCGGAGTGCTCGGAGTGGTCGGGCCCGACGCGATCGCGCCGCTGTCGCTCGTCGGGGCGATCGCCACGTGTGCGCTGCTGGTCGCGGGCGTTGTCGTCATCGTGCGTGCGCCCGAGTCGAGAGCGCTGTTCCGCATCATCATGGCAGCGGCGTTCGCCGCCGTCGTCACCCTTGCTGGCGCCGCCGGTTCGATCGCGGCCTAGGGCGCGTCTGCCGTCGAGGGCTCGGCGGGACGCCGGATGCCGATCGCCGAGATGAACGCTCCGATCGCGAGCAGTCCGGCGCACAGCAGCAGCGCCCGGTCGAGCCATGCGGCGTCGACCACCGTGCCGACGACGGCACCGAGCAGCGCGATGGCGACGAGGCCCGATATGCGCGAGACCGCGTTGTTGACGGCAGAGGCGATGCCCGACCTCGCCGGTTCGATGGCGCCGAGAACCGCCGACGTCAGCGGAGCGACCGTGACGGCGAGCCCGAGGCCCAGCAGCAGCACGCCGACCAGCGCTTGCGGCACGAAGTCGAACGGCACATCGATGGCGAGCATCGACACGAGCCCCGCGGCCGCGATGAGCGGCCCAGCCGTCATGAACCACCGCGACCCAAACCGGCCCGCGAGAGTGCCGAAGACTGAGGAGAACACGATGAGCATGAGCGTGACCGGCAGCATCACGAGGCCCGACGCGGTCGCACTCAGTTCGGCGACCTGCTGAAGAAAGAGCACGATCACGAGGGTCGAGAGCGACAGTGCCGCATAGATCGCGACGGTGGCGAGGTTGCCGACAGCGAAGTTGCGGTTGCGGAAGAGCGACAGCGGCATCATCGGATGCTCGGCTGTCGCCTGACGCACGATGAAGCCGATCAGGCACAGGGCTCCGACGATCATCGGAATCACGACGATGGGAGACTGCCACCCGTAGTTCGCCTGCTCGATGAGACCGAAGACCACGCCCCCGAGACCCAGCGCTCCCAGCGCTGCTCCCCACCCGTCGAGGGGCGTGCGCACGGCCGCCGGCTCGTTGCGCATCGGCGCCATGAGCAGCATCGTCACGACGATCGGCACGACGTTGATGAAGAAGACCCAGCGCCAGCTGAGCAGGTCGGTGAGCAGGCCGCCGAGCAGCGGGCCGACGATGAAGGCCGCAGAGGTCCACGCCGTCCAGAGGCCGATCGCCCGTGACTGGGCAGCGCCGCGATGAGTACCCATGATGAGGGCGAGCGAGCTGGGAACAAGCAGAGCACCTGCCACTCCCTGCGCGGCCCGTGCCGCGATGAGCAGCTCGGCGGTGGGGGCGAGCCCGCACGCGATCGACGTGATGCCGAATCCGATGAGCCCGATGCGCAGCACCGCAATGCGACCGAGCAGGTCAGAGAGCGATCCGGCGAGCAGGATGAGCGCACCGAGGGTGATCAGATACGCGTCGACGACCCACTGCTGCACGGGCAACCCGCCCCCGAGCTCCTCAGTGATCGCCGGCAAAGCGACGGTGATGATCGAGCCGTCGAGAAAGGCCACGAACGCGGCGAGAATCGCAACGAGCAGAGCCCGACGATCCAGAAGTGCCTTCGGCATGCGCTCAGTCAAACACGCACGAGCGTGGCGCGCCGCGAGGCCGAGTAACCTCACCCTCATGAGCGCTGACGCTGAGATCGCCTGGCATGAAGAGTCGATTGACGAGGTTCTCGAGGCTCTCGACACCTCGACCTCCGGGCTGAGCGAGACAGAGGTGCTCGCTCGCCGCACCGAAGTGGGGGTGAACGAGCTCGTCAGCGCTCCCCCCACGCCGTGGTGGCGAACGCTGCTGCGGCAGTTCTGGAGCCCTCTGATCGCCATCCTGCTGGGAGCTGCGATCATCACTGCGCTGCTGCAGAAGTGGGTCGACGCGACGGCGATCATGGTGGTGCTCGTGCTCAACGCCTCAATCGGGTTCTGGCAGGAACGCAGGGCAGCCTCTGAGGTGCGAGCGCTCGCGCGGCTCTCGAGTCCGCATTGCCGCGTCGTGCGCGATGGGCGCGAGGTCGAACTGGATGCTCGCGATGTGGTGCCCGGAGACATCGTGCTGCTCTCGAGCGGCGAACGAGTCGCCGCCGATCTGCGCCTGATCGATGCCACCACCCTGCACATCGATGAGTCGATGCTCACGGGCGAGGTCATGCCCGCATCCAAGGAGATCGCACCGGTCGCTCGCTCGTCAGGAGTCGGCGATCGCGCCTGCATGGCGTACAGCGGCACGTTCGTGGTCTCGGGTCGCGGCGTGGGTGTGGCCGTCGCCACGGGTGCACGAACCGAGATCGGTCTCATCAATGAGCTCGTGCAACGCGCTTCGCCTCTGACACCGTTGCAGCGCCTCACGCGTCAACTCGAACGACGCATCGGTGTGCTGATCGGCGCCGTCTGCGCTGTCGTGTTCGTCGCGGGGGCGGTGAGTGGAGGTGACTTGGCGGAGGTCTTCTTGTCGGCAGTGGCGCTGGCGGTCGCGTCGATTCCCGAGGCACTGCCTATCGTGCTCACCATCGCGATGAGCATCGGTGTCGCGCGCATGGCGAAGCAGAGGGCCGTCTTGCGCACTCTGCCCGCCGTCGAGACGCTCGGATCGACGACGATCATCGGCTCGGACAAGACAGGTACTCTCACCCAGAACATCTTGACGGTGGAGGAGGTCTGGACCCCCGACGGCCGAACGGTCCTGGGCTCCCCGTCGCCAGGAGCACGGCCCGATCCGCTCTTGACCGAGACTCTCCGTGCGGGAGCGCTGACGAATGAGGCGCGAGCCTCGGCCGAATCTCGCACCGGGTTCGTCGGCGACGCCGTCGATGTCGCCATGGCGATCGTAGCGATCGAGAGCGGTGCACTTTCTCTCGAGGATCTCGAGGCGCCCGCTCTGCTGCATGTTCCCTACGAGCCCGAGCTGGGCTACTGCCAGACCGTGCGCCAGCTCTCCGACGGGCGCCGAATGCTGTATGTGAAGGGTTCTCCCGACAAGCTGCTCGACATGGCGACGACCATGCGCACGGTAGTGGCTGACGAACCTATCGACGTCGAGGAGATCTCCGCCGCGAACCACGAGATGGCGTCGCGCGGGTTGCGCGTCATCGCCACTGCCGAGCGGGTGCTCGACGACGACGAGGGGCACGACGGGTTTCTTCCGATACCTGCGCGCCT
>SXGS01499594.1_pt1 | contig 10801 bp, 9 predicted proteins | sample 3174681 | NCBI WGS metagenome assembly SXGS01 (sample SAMN11356861, study PRJNA531348) | freshwater metagenome | isolation source: freshwater sample F1-80 | place: China: Fuxian Lake, Yuxi | collected 2017-12-25 | reverse complement strand
CGCGCGGGCCGAGCGTCAATGGCGTGAAGCCCGCGCCCAGCACGGCAGCCGTTTCGTCGGGATTCCAGCCGCCTTCAGGCCCCGCCAGCAATGTCACCATGCCGGTGGGACGCGGCAGTTCGCGCAGACGTTTACCGCCGTGCGGCGACAGCAGATAGGCAGCGCCATCCCGGGTATTGGCACGGGCGGCACCCAGCCATTTCATCAGTGGCATCACCGGAAGAATCCCGGGCAGATGGTTGCGGCCGCATTGCTCGCACGCGGCGGCGGCCACGGTTTGCCAGTGCGCCACACGTTTATCGGCGCGTTCGCTGTTCAGCCGCACCACGCTGCGCTGGGTCATCAGGGGCTGAATCGCGGTGATACCGAGCTCGACGCATTTTTGCACCGTGTAATCCATGCGTTCGCCGCTGGAGACGCCTTGTGCCAGTAACACATTCAAGGGCGATTCGCGGCTCACAGTGGCGCGTCCGGCGACGTTCAGCGTCAATCCGGATTTATCAATGCGCTTGATGCGCGCAGCGTATTCGCCGCCGCGCCCGTCGAAAAGTGTCACCGCTGCACCCGCTTCCAGACGCAGCACGTGCAACACATGGTGCGCCTGCCCCGCCGTGATATGACATTCGCCGTGATCGGCGATGTCGCCGGGAAAATAAAGTCGGGGCATGGGATTGGGGATTGCTAGTGCTTTTGCTCTTGCCGAATGATTATGCCATAGGGCCAGACCACGCCCCGCCAGATGGGGCGGCCCACGCGCACATGGCGCGGGCGCGGCGCACGGGCTAAAATCGTGCATCTCCTGGAGAAGCTGATTTGAAAATCGTCATACTCGGCGCTGGGCAAGTGGGGTCGTCCGTCGCGGAAAATCTCGCTTCCGAAGCCAACGACATCACCATCGTCGATACCAACGCAGAATGCCTGAGCGCGTTGCAAGACAAGCTCGACGTGCGCACGGTGTGCGGTAACGCCGCGCACCCCGCGATACTGGAACAGGCGGGCCTTGGCGACTCGGATTTGCTGTTCGCGGTGACGCAAAGCGACGAAACCAATATGGTGGCGTGCAAGCTCGCTTCCACACTCTTTAACACGCCCACCAAGATCGCTCGAATCCGCTCGGCTGACTATTTGTCGCACCCAGAAATTTTTTCGCGTGAGAATTTCGCAGTCGATGTGCCGATCTGTCCGGAGCAACTGCTCACCGATTACATCGTCAAGCTGCTGGAGTTTCCGGAAGCACTGCAGGTACTGGAATTCGCGCACGGCAAGGTGAGTCTTGCCGCGGTGCGTGCGTTTCATGGCGGGCCGCTGGTGGGCCAGAAAATTTCGTACTTGCGGGAGCACATGCCGCACGTCGACGCACGGGTAGCGGCGATTTTCCGCCAGGATGCACCGATCACGCCCGAAGGCAATACCGTGATTGAAGCCGGGGACGAGGTGTTTCTGATCGCCGCCACGGAAAACCTGCGCGGCGTGCTGCGCGAGCTGCGCCGCATGGATAAGCCGGTCAAACGCGTCATGCTGGGCGGCGGCGGCAATATCGGGCGGCGGCTAGCCAACGCGATTGAAGGCAAGTGCGAAGTCAAGATCATCGAATACAGCAAGGCGGGTGCCGAGCGTCTGGCGGCCGAATGCGCCAGCGCGCTGGTGTTGCAGGGTGACGTGACCGATGAGGAGCTGCTGGAATCCGAAAACGTCGGCGAGATGGACGTGTATTGCGCGCTCACCGACGACGACGAAGATAACATCATGTCGGCGCTGCTCGCCAAGCGCATGGGGGTGCGCAAGGTAATCGCGCTGATCAACCGCTCCTCGTACGTGACTCTGCTGCAGGAAGGCCGCATCGATATCGCAATCGCGCCAGTGCAGGCCACCATCGGCACGCTGCTCGCGCATGTGCGCCGCGGCGACGTGGCGGCGGTGCATTCGCTGCGTCGGGGTGCTGCCGAGGCGCTGGAACTGGTGGCGCACGGCGACGCCAAGTCATCCCAGGTGGTGGGGCGGCGAATCGAGGAAATCAATCTGCCCAAGGGGGCCACCATCGGCGCCATCGTGCGGCGCCGGCGCACGGCGGGCGCGGACGGCATTGAGGACGCGGATGATGGCGCGTCCAGCGGCACCGATCAGGTGATCATGGCACATCACGATACGGTGATCGATGCAGACGATCACGTGATTATTTTCGTGGTTAACAAACGCATGGTGCCCGAGGTGGAAAAACTGTTCCAGGTCTCGGCGGGTTTTTTCTAAGCCAGCCATGAGAACCCTGCTCGCGGTGTTGCGCCCGCTCGGCGTGATCGGCATGGTGATGAGCCTGTCGCACTTGGTGCCGATCTTCGCGTCGTGGGTCTACGACGACGGCGCGCTGCGCGTTTTCGCGGTTTCGATGTTGTTCAACTTTCTGGTCGCCATGGTCACGTTTCTGGCGACACGCAACATTCACTACGACTTAAAGCCGCGCGACGGCATGTTGCTGGTGGTACTGGCCTGGTCGGGCGGCCCGGCGTTTGCCACCCTGCCTTTGCTGATGATGATACCGGGGTTGTCGTTTACCGACGCGTATTTCGAGGCAGTATCCGGATTGACCGCCTCGGGCGGCACGGTATTAACCGGACTGGACGCGCTGCCGCCTTCGATCAATATCTGGCGGGCGCTGCTGGTGTGGCTGGGGGGCATGGGCATTATCGTGCTGGCAGTGGCGATTCTGCCGTTGCTCGGTGTGGGCGGCCGGCAGATATTCAAAGCGGAAACACCGGGGCCGATGAAAGACCAGAAGTTGACCCCGCGGATTGCCGAAACCGCCAAGGGGCTGTGGATCGTCTATGTGCTGCTGTCGATAGCGTGCCTGTTCTCCTACCGGATCGCAGGCATGAGCTGGCTCGATGCATGGATGCATGCCTTTACCACCATGGGGCTGGGCGGTTTTTCCACGCACGACGCCAGTTTCGGCCATTGGAACTCGCCCACGATTGAAGCTGTTGCGATCGTGTTCATGCTGATCGCCAGTGTGAATTTCGGCACACATTTTCTGGTGTTCCGCGGGATCAGCGTCAAACCTTATTTTCGTGACCCCGAGATACGCTTGTGCATTCTCGTCATTCTCGGCAGTTGCGCCGGTGTTGCGGGGTATTTGTATGCTAAAGGCACGTATCCCGATTTCTGGACGTCCTTACGCTTTGCCACGTTCAATGTGGTGTCGGTGGCCAGCACCACGGGGTTTGCCAATACCGATTACAACTTGTGGCCGCTATTCGCGCCGTTCTGGATGCTGTTCCTGTGCACCTTCGCAACTTGCTCGGGCTCAACCGGAGGCGGCATCAAAATGATCCGCGCACAATTGCTCTATATCCAGATTTACCGCGAGTTCATCAAGCTGCTGCACCCAAGCGCGGTGAATCCCGCCAAGCTCGACGGACAAGTGATTGGGAACAAGGTCATCTTCGCAGTGCTGGCGTTTTTATTCATTTACATCGCGAGTTTGGTTGTCCTTACCCTGATCCTGCTCGCCAGTGGGTTGGATGCGGTTACCGCGTTCAGTGCCGCGCTGGCGAACCTTAACAATCTCGGTCCCGGCCTGAACCAGGTTGGTCCGGCTACAACCTATGCCTCGTTCACTGATTTTCAGACTTGGGTATGTACCTTTGCCATGCTGCTGGGACGCCTGGAATTGTTTACGCTACTGATCATATTTACGCCCGTGTTCTGGCGCCGCTAGTGGAATCCTGCGATGCAATCCGTCAATCTGACCCGGCATTTTTTGATCGCCATGCCCGCCATGACCGACCCGCATTTTGCCAAGACGCTTACCTTCATCTGCGAGCACAACGGGCAGGGTGCGCTGGGTGTTGTGGTGAATCGCCCGATCGATCTCACGCTGCATGCATTGCTCGAACAAATTGAAATTTCCCCGGCGGATGAATCCTGCCGGCACACCACCGTGCACTACGGCGGGCCGGTGCAGACCGATCGTGGCTTCGTCTTGCACGCGCCCGCCGGCGCATGGAAATCCACACTGACGGTGGATGAGCACATCGGGCTAACCACCTCCAAGGACGTACTGCAGGCGGCGGCGCGAGGCGTGGGCCCGCCGCGCCTGCTCGTGACCTTGGGCTACGCCGGCTGGGCTGCGGGCCAGTTGGAACAGGAACTCGCGCAAAACGCCTGGCTTACGGTAAACGCCGACGAACGCATTCTGTTTGAAACGCCCGCCGAGCAGCGTTACGAAGCGGGTTTGAAGCTCCTCGGCATTGATCTGGCGATGCTGTCGGATGCGGCAGGGCATGCCTGACCCCGCAGTGAGGGCCGGCACAATACTCGCCTTCGATTTCGGCGAAAAGCGCATCGGCGTGGCGGTGGCGGATGTGGCGGTAGGCATCGCCCACCCACTTGCGGCCCTACATATCGAAGACAACAAAGCGCGCTTCGCGGCCATAGCCGCACTGATCGCCGACTGGAAACCGGCGCAACTGGTGGTGGGCGAACCGCATCATGCCGACGGCGGCGCGCATGAAATTGCCTGCCTGGCCCAGCGTTTCGCGCAGCGGCTGGAAGGGCGCTTTGGCTTGCCGGTGGCGCTGGTGGATGAATCGTTCAGCTCCGCGGCGGCGGAGTCGCGGTTGCGTGAGCAGGGCATGCATGGCGACAAGCTCAAATCCGTATTGGACTCGGCGGCAGCCGGCGAAATTTTGCAATCCTGGCTGGAACAACAGCGGGCGCGCTAAGGAGTGCGAGGTCGCGCCGATGCGTTGTACCGTCAAGAGCCTTGTGTTACCCTTGCGCCCCAATAAACGCCCATGAACAAGCCGGCTCCCTCACGCCCGCCCCTGCCAGACGCCGAGCCATTGCTGGCAAGGCTGCTGGATCAAATGCACGCTGTGGTCGGCCCCGACACAGGCCTGGTCGGTATTCATACCGGCGGGGTGTGGATTGCCGAACGCCTGCACGCCGCACTCGGCATCAAGACACCGCTGGGCACGCTCGACGTTTCTTTCTACCGCGACGATTTTGACCAGAAGGGCTTGCATCGCAATGTCAAAAGCTCTGATATACCGTTTGACGTTGAAGGCCGCAGCCTGATTCTGGTGGACGACGTGCTTTACACTGGCCGCACCATACGCGCGGCCATGAACGTATTGTTTGACTACGGCCGCCCGGCGAGCATACGGCTTGCGGCGCTGGTGGATCGCGGAGGACGTGAGCTGCCGGTAGCCGCGGATTTCCTCGGTGGCGCCGTTACGCTCGCGGGATCGCAAAGCATTGAGCTGATGCGCGACAGTGCAGATAAGCTCCTGTTCAAGCTGCATGAAAACTAGGGCCTGAGAATCGCATGTGGCTTGATCCGCGCAACCCGCAACTGACCAAAAACGGCGAACTGCATCATCTGCTTTCCATTGAAGGGCTGCCGGTGGATGTGCTGCGGCAGATACTCGACGCGGCCGAATCCTTCGTTGGCGTGACTGAGCGCGAGGTGAAAAAGGTTCCGCTGTTGCGCGGCAAGTCGGTGTTCAACATTTTTTTCGAGAACTCCACGCGCACGCGCACCACCTTCGAAATTGCCGCCAAGCGCCTGTCGGCGGATGTTATCAACCTGGCCATTGCGCAATCGTCCACCAGCAAGGGCGAGAGCATGCTCGACACCGTGGCCAATCTTGCGGCGATGCAGGCGGACATGTTCGTAGTGCGCCATTCGGCAAGCGGCGCGCCCTACTTGATGGCCAAGCATGTCGGCCCCGATATTCATGTCATCAACGCTGGCGACGGGCGCCATCAGCACCCGACACAGGGCCTGCTCGACATGTTCACCATTCGCCACTACAAGAAAGATTTTACCAACCTGCGGGTGGCCATCATCGGCGACATTCTGCACTCACGCGTGGCGCGTTCGCAAATACACGCGCTGACCACGCTGGGTTGCCCGGAAATCCGCGTTATCGCGCCGCGCACGCTAATCCCGGCGGACATCAAGAATCTTGGCGTACGGGTGTATCACGACCTGCGTGAGGGTTTGAAGGATGTCGATGTGGTCAGCACCTTGCGCCTGCAAAACGAACGCATGAAGGGCGCGCTGCTCGCGTCCGGGCAGGAGTTCTACAAATACTACGGCATCACCGACGACACGCTGGCGCTTGCCAAGCCCGACGCCATCGTACTGCACCCCGGCCCGATGAATCGCGGCGTGGAAATCGATTCCAGCGTGGCCGACGGTGGGCAATCGGTGATTCTGCCGCAGGTGAGTTTCGGCATCGCCATCCGCATGGCGGTGATGAGTATTGTTGCCGGCAGTTGGCGTGGTTGATACGAATAGGTGGCACGGATGAAGATTCATATTAAAGGCGGCCGCCTGATTGATCCGCGCAACAGCGTGGATGCCGTGCGCGATGTGACCATCGCTGCCGGCAAAATCGTCGCCATCGGCGATGTGCCCGCCGGGTTCACTGCCAATCGCGTCATCGACGCCACCGGCAAAATCGTCTGCCCCGGCTTAGTGGATTTGTCGGCACGGCTGCGCGAGCCGGGCTTTGAATACATTGCCACACTGGCTTCGGAAATGAATGCCGCGTGCGCGGGGGGCGTCACCAGCCTCGCTTGTCCGCCGGATACCGACCCGCCGCTGGATGAGCCGGGTCTGGTGGAAATGCTCAAGTTTCGTGCGCGCAATCTGAACAAGGCGCGGGTCTACCCAATCGGTGCGTTGACCGAAGCTTTGAAAGGCGTGCGTCTCACCGAAATGGCGGAGTTGCGTGAAGCGGGTTGTGTCGCGTTTTCGCACGCCGATGTGCCGCTCACCGACAATCAGGTGCTGTATTACGCCCTGCAGTATGCCGCTACGTTCGATATCCCCGTGTGGCTGCGCCCGCAGGATGCCTCGCTCGCGCGCGGCGGTGTTGCGCATGACGGGCAGGTCGCCACTCGGCTGGGCCTGCCGCCGATTCCGGTGTGCGCGGAAACAGCCGCACTAGGCATGATCCTGCTGCTCGCGCGCGAGACGGGGGCGCGTGTACATCTGTGCCGGTTGTCTAGCGCGGAGGCCATCAACATGGTGCGCCGTGCGCGGCATGACGGTGCAAAAGTCACCTGCGACGTGGCGGTGCATCATTTGCACCTGTCGGAAATGGATATCGGTTATTTTGATCCGAATTGCCATTTGATCCCTCCGCTGCGCAGCCAGCGCGACCGCGATGCCTTGCGTAAAGCGCTTGCCGAACAGGTGATCGACGCCGTGTGCTCCGACCATTGCCCGGTGGACGATGACGCCAAGCAACTGCCGTTCTCCGAAGCCGAACCCGGCGCCACCGGCCTCGAACTGCTGCTGCCGCTGACATTGAAATGGGCGGAAGAAGACGGCGTGCCGCTGCCCGTGGCGCTGGCGCGTATTACCACCGATGCCGCGAACCTCCTCGGCATCGATGCTGGGCACTTGAGCGTGGGCGCTGAGGCCGACGTGTGCGTGTTCGACGCCGAGCGCTACTGGAAAGTCGAACCGGCAACGCTTCTAAGCCAAGGCAAGAACACGCCCTACAGCGGCATTGAACTCAAGGGCCGTGTGACGCATACGCTGGTGGGTGGGCAGATCGCGCATGAGATCAAGTAGCGCGACGTAGGCTGTTGTTGATGCCGCTGGCGTGACTGTCTTGCGAGGCTTCGAGCCTGACTAAGTAACCGTATGAGCGGACTTCTCCTATTAAATAAGTCAATTAAAATGAATATTTACGAGTCGGCGGATTTAATTCGAGCGTGACCCGAGTGGTACTTACTAGAGCTGTAACCTATTGATTTAAATGATAATATTTTATTGCATGCCCGGCAGGTCGAACATGTTTCTTCATAGCTCAGACGCTGTATTACAAGACGCTCATCGGGGATGCAGCAAATGCGACGCGATTGGAGTCCAGTTAAATTGCTTAGGGGTTTGTTGAAATTCGATTCATATTACGTAATCAAGAGCGTGCGCAAAAAACAATCTATTAATTCTGCAATTTAACAGCTTATTTTATTTTCAATCTTTTGGCATCCAAGCGCCCCGGTGATAGCGCTCCAACACCACCCCGGCCATATCATCGATGTGCCGCCGCAACAACGATTGCGCCTGCTTGCTGTTGCCGCTTAACGCTGCCTGCGTGATCTCCCGATGGTCTTGCGCCGGCCCCGCCATAACGGCCTGAACCGGTATCGCGATGCGCCGATAGCGATCATACCGATGGTAAATTTGCTTGCAGAACTGCAGCAGCGTCGGCGAACCGCAGGCACCGATCAACGCAAAATGAAAACGGCGGTGTATCTCCTCCCATCGTTCGTCGATCGGCCGCTGATCGCCAGCTTTGGCGGCCACCAGCGTGAAGGCCAGTGAGGCATCGCCCAGATTGCGCCGCCAGGCGTCGTTACCGCGTGTGATCGAAAGTCCGGCGGCATAAATCTCGGCATGGGCGCGCATGGCTATTACGTCCTCAAGATCGGCCCTCGACACCGGGGCCACGCGAAAGCCGCGCTGGCTTTCCAGTTCAACCATGCCCTGTCCGGCCAATTGACACAGCGCCTCCCGCAAGGGACTGGTGCCCATGTCATAACAAGTCACCAAGAATTTGAATGACAACTTTTGTCCCGGTTGAAGTTTGCCCGCCACAATGTCTGCACGTATGCGGCGTAAGGCATCCGACGATTTGGAAAAGGTTTGCCCAAAGTCATGGGCCACGAACGGCATCGTCGGCGCAACAGATAAGGGCAAGACATCTTCCATAGGTCTCAGAAGTGAGAGCACGATCCGTTCCAGATTTAGTGCCCAATCCATTCCAGCCGCTCACCAGTAACACGCAGTACGGGCTTGTTCGCCTACGGCGCAGACACCTAAGGCTACGATTTCGCTTGATACGGTGTGGCAGCGCAATTTCGAAAATCCATCGCTGGCGTGCAAAGGCTTCTCCGACGCACCACTAATGCTCGCCTTTTTCGCAGTTGCACTTGTTTTGCCCTCTGGTGGCATCCATCCGGTCTGGCATGAGTCATGCGTTTGCTACCTGCATCTTTAATAGGTGAGGGTTCTATCGTGCAAAACGAAAACCTTAAGGCGAGATGCTCGTCAATGATCCTCCTGACAACCGCCGTTGCGTGCAGTGCGTGGGCACAGGCGCAGTCGACCGTCGGCGGCTCGTCCTACCCCCTTCGTTCGCCCCGAATCATTGTGCCTTTTGCGGCTGGCGGCATCTCAGATTTTCTGGCGCGGGTGCTGGCTGACGGCGCGCGTGAAACGCAGGGCGTGCCGCTGATTATAGAAAATCGCCCGGGCGCGGGCGGCAACATCGGCATGGACTTCGTTGCCAAGAGCACTCCCGATGGTTATGTGCTCGGACTGGCCACGCTCGGCTTTGCCAGCAATTCAGTTCTGCATTCCCGATTGCCCTTCGACTCGAACAAGGACTTTGCGCCGGTCATCATGATTGGAACTGTCCCGTCGGTCATAGTGGTTCACCCCTCATTGCCGGTGCACACGCTACAGGCGTTTATTGCGCTGGCCAAACGGCACCCCGATGAACTGGCCTTCGGCTCATCCGGCATGGGCACGGGCAGCCACCTTGCCGTCGAGCTTTTCAAAGCGGCCACGCAAACACAAATGGTTCATGTGCCCTACAAAGGCACGGCGCAGGCGATACCCGACCTGCTGGCCGGAAGGCTGCAGTTCATGTTTGACTTTCCCACCACCGCCATTCAGCCGATCAGGGCCGGCAGACTGCGCGGTCTGGCGGTCACCTCGGCGCAACGCTCAACCGCCCTGCCCGATCTGCCGACGGTGTCCGAGGCAGGGGTCAAAGGTTATGAATTCGGCACTTGGGCAGGTGTTCTAGCGCCGGCCGGCGTGCCACTGGCGGTCCTCGCCAAACTCAGTACTAGCTTTACCAAGGCACTTGAGTCGCCGCGGGTTAAAGAGCGTCTGGCGGAGCAAGCCATACAGGTCACTCCGAAATCGGCGGCAGAGTTTGGCGCGTTCATACGTGCCGATATCGAACGCTGGCGCAGGATGCTGAATAACCGCCAGCTCGCGATGCTGAACTAAGGCTCTCAAAACGATACCCAACGGTTGGAGTAAACAATGGATATGTCAGAAAATCACAGGCACGACCCCTACGCATTCATGGGCGTGCCCCAGCTGGGCATCCGGAACTATTGGTATCCCGCACTGGCTTCCTGGCGCCTCGGCCGCCGCCCTAAAGCGGTCAAGATGCTGGGCGAAGATATTGTGCTGTTCCGCGATGACAAGAAAATCTACGCCTTGCAAGATCGCTGCGCACATCGCGGCGCCAAGCTGTCGAGAGGCAAGTGCCTTTATCCCGGCAGTGGCACGCTGAGTTGCCCGTACCACGGCTGGACCTACAAAGGCGAAACCGGCAAGGTGATCGCCAAGCTGGTCGAAGGCCCGGATGCGCCCATCCCCGACAAGGCACGTGTAAAGACCTACCCGGTGCGCGAATTTCGCGGCGCCATCTGGGTGTTTATCGGCGACATGGCGGCTGTACCGCTGGAAGACGACCTCCCCGAATGCATCGCCAAACCCGATGAGTGGCACATGATCTGGAATTGGCGTACCTACAAGTGCGACTGGCGGCTTTTGTCGGACAACCTGTCGCACGACCAGCATGCACCCTTTGTCCATCGCAATTCGCCGGAAATGCTGTTGAAACCGATCTTTCCACACGCCACCAGAAATGCCACCGAACCGCTCGACAACGGCAAAGGGATAGGACATCGCGCATACGATGGCGTGACCTCTGCGGAATACCCGGATTTAGGCCGGTTTCCGCCCAAGCAGGAGTGG
>SXGS01223343.1_pt1 | contig 10803 bp, 5 predicted proteins | sample 3174681 | NCBI WGS metagenome assembly SXGS01 (sample SAMN11356861, study PRJNA531348) | freshwater metagenome | isolation source: freshwater sample F1-80 | place: China: Fuxian Lake, Yuxi | collected 2017-12-25 | reverse complement strand
CTGAGAGGGGAGGGCACATGGCGAGCGCCAAATGGTATGGGCTGGGCGCCGGGCTCACCCTGGGGTTGCTGCTGCACGGGGGAGCACCTGCCAGGGGACAACGGGCAGCGCTGCCGCCGGCGCACCGGGCCCCGACGGCCGGCGTCCCGTGCACGGACGTCGCGTTTAGCCCGGATGGAAAGTACCTGGCGGCGGCCCGGCACCGTCAGGTACTTCTCCTGGACGCGACTGCGGGCCGTACCATCGCTGTCCTTTCCGGGCACGCCGGCCCACTCACCAGCGTGGCGTTCCGACCGGATGGGAGGGTCATCGCCGCGGGAGGCGGCGTCGCGGGGCAAAGCGCTGAGATCCGGCTCTGGGACGTGGCCGGGCGTTCGGTGATTCGGGTGTTGAAAGGGGCACACACGGATCGTGTGCAGGGCCTCGCGTGGAGCCCGGACGGCCGGACGCTGGCCGCGGCAAGCTCTGACCGCCTCGTGTCCCTCTGTGACACGGAGTCGGGACGGGTGCGCACGCTGAAAGACCATACCGATGCGGTCTACGCCGTCGCCTTCTCGCCGGACGGGGCGCGCCTCGCCACCGCATCCGGCGATCGGACGGTCAAGGTGTGGGAGCCAGCCACCGGTCGGCGACTCTACACATTGGGCGACGCCACGGCCGAACTTTACTGCGTCGCCTATAGCCCCGACGGCAGGACGCTGGCCGCCGGGGGGGCCGACCGCAGCCTCCGGATCTGGAACGTCACCCCAGGCGCCGGTTCCCTCCGGCGCTCCGCTTTCGCGCACGATCAGGCAGTGCTCCGAGTACGGTTCGCGCCGGATGGCCGGCGGATCTTCACCACCGGTGAGGACCGATCACTGAAGGAGTGGGGCGCCGAGACGCTCGCCGAACAGGCTGCCTACCCCGGCCACCCGGACTGGCCCCTCGGTCTCGCCGTCAGCCCGGACGGCAAAGCCGTCGCTTTGGGCAGCCACGCCGGCACAGTGACACTCCGCCGCACGCAGGACGGCAAAATCGTTTGGTGATGCCCGCAGTACCAGGTGGCCACTGACGGAGGATTGGCTGCGGCAGCACACCGGGCATCACACCTTCGGCTAGCCCGTGTGCTGCCGCAGCCGGGCAAGCAGGAATGGATCAATCTGGCCCTCGTCGAGTACGGCGTGAACGTGGTTGGTCCGGACATTAGTACGAGGGTCGCGGACGTAGCGCTGGCGACCCTGCGAGTAGATGCGCACTACGGGGGAATCCTCTTCACCGGCTGAGGCGCCGTTCGCCAGTGCGGCGACGAGCGGACCCAGATCGGCGGCACTGTCCACCGGCGCCGCCGGCGGCACCGGGAAGACTTCGACCCGTGCCAGCACGCGGGACCGTTCCTCTCCCACTCCACGGTTCAGCTTGTGCAGCCCACTCTCACCCTGCAGGAAGCGATAGACATTCGGGCCCTTGAGGTACAGATAGTGTCCGGACGGCAGCGAGATGCGTCCCGTACTGCCCGCCCCCCGTTTCCCGCCCCTTGCTGCGCGCTCTCCGACCGCATCGCCCTGGAGTGCGTGGCGCTCGTAACCCTTGCGGTCCGCCCACGCCGCGTACATCCCCGCCAGCGCCTCAGCCCATTCTTCATCCGCTCCGGTCCCACCGGAAACCTCGCGGAGGCGCAAGAGCACCCGATCTCCCCCCTCCCCGGACGCGGCGCCGACCAGTTCCATCTGGAGATACGACAGCCCGGACTCCAGTTGTTCGTATTCCTCGATCAGGCGCGGCAGCGAACGGCGGTCCCGCTGCCGCCGGGCCTGCACCGCCTGCTCTTCGAGGCGCTCGGCGCGCTCGGCCAGGGTCTCCAGACGCTTCAGGACCCGCTCGAGGTGATAGATGCGCCGCAAGACCTCCCTCGCCGCATCCGGCTCGTCCCAAAACGTCGGTTCCCGCGTGCGTCCCAGAAGCGCCGCGGTCTCGTCACGGAGAGCCTGGACAACCGCCCCCGCTTCCTCTTCCCCGCACAGCCCGCGGAGGCGCTGGACGGACCGCAGTAGCTCCGCGATGTCGGCTTCGGCCCGCCGTTCACCCGTCGCAGAGCCGGGCGGAGCGCCGACCGTGTCGGCGCCTGGAGCTTCCTCCGGCTCGTCTACGAGTACCCTGCTCAGATGGATCTTCCCGTCGCGCACCGAGAAGCGAATGAGGTGCCGGTGGTCCGCTTCCTGCTCTACCAGCAGGCGCGCGAGGGGAAGGATGACCGCCCGTTCGATTTCGCGCTGGAGAGGTCGGGCCCCGTACAGTGCGTGGAACCCCTGACGCACCAACTGTTCAATGACCGGATCTCCCACTTCCACCAGCAGGTTGCGCCGCACAATGCCTTCCCGCATCAGCAACTTCCCGAGTTCCCGGCGCGTGATCTGCCGGGTCGCATCAGACCCCAGGGGCCGGAAGATGACGATCTTGTCAATCCGGTTGAAAAACTCGGGCCGAAAGAACGCCTCGGCTTCCTTGACGAAATGCGCCCTGAGCGCCTCGACCGACTCCTCCACCTCACCCGCCCGGCTGAAGCCGATGGATTGCAGCTCCCGGCGACTGGCGCCCAGGTTGGAAGTCATGATGATGATCGCATTGCGGAAGTCGGCGGTGCGACCCTCCGGATCACTCAGGCGCCCTTCTCCGAGCACGGAGAGGAGCGCATCAAACACCTCCTGATGTGCTTTCTCGATCTCATCAAGCAGGACCACACAGAACGGTTGTTCCCGCACGCGGCGGATCAGTTCCCCCTCGTCGTCCTTCTGCCAGGCGCTGCCGATGAGCCGGGGCAGTGCATCCGCAGCCGCGTATTCGCTCATATCGAAGCGCACCATCCGGTCACGGCTTCCGAAGAGGAACTCGGCGAGCACTTTTGCCATTTCCGTCTTGACGACGCCGGTGGGGCCGACAAAGAAAAAGCTGCCCAGCGGCTTCTGTGGATCGTTCAGCCCTGCTTTCAGGACAGTGATCAGATCCACCATCGCTTGCACCGCGTCCGTCTGGCCCAGAAGGCGCTCCGAGAAATAGGTGCGCACCTCCGGGACCTGGAGCGGTGTTTCATCCGAAAGAAGAAACTCGGGAAGGCCGGTGGCGCGCGTGAAGGCGGCGATGGCCTCCCGCCTTCCCAGGACGCGTGGATCAGCGGTAGCGTCGCCTTCCACGCCGGTGTCGCGCACCATGTCCTCGAGCAGGCGCACCGCCTTGCCGGGGAAGGCGCGATACGGCATGAATCGCCGGGTCAGGTCACAGATCGCGGACATCGCCCCGGCTTCCACCCGGAGCGGGCGCACCGCATCTCCTTCGAGCGCACGTGCCCGCGCGTTCAGAATGGCGAGTGTGTCGGCGTCGTTTGTCTCGGGCACATCCAGCCGGCGAAATGCCTGGAAGAAACTCGGCTCGCGGCGCGACTCTGCGGCCAGGGTTTCCGGCGAGGCCTCGCAGATCAGAACCAATTCGCCGCTCTCGACATAAGGGCGGAGGAAGCGACCCATGTTGTTGTCGCTTTCGCTCCACCGGCCGGCGTCCAAAATCTCCGTCGGATCGCCCATGTAGATGACGTGGCGACCCTGGCGCGCCTGCTGAATGAACTTCTGAGTACGCCCCTGCCACTCCCCGATGTATTTCATCCCCGCGATGAGATTGTTGGCCGTGATACTCCAGAGCTGGCGTCCTTCCAGTCCGGTGGGTACGCGCCCTTCGGCCATCCGCCGCGCCACCTCGTGGACCAGTGCGGTCTTGCCCACATCCCCGCTGCCGACAAGCAGCACGCTGTTGCCGCGGTCCGCCGTAAGTGTGGTGAGCATCCGGTCCAGAAGTTCGTCGCGCCGGGCGGCACTGTCCAGGCGCTGCCAGGTGCCGTCCGCCGTCAGGTGCATCCCACAGAGGCCGAGGACGTTCTCCTGGTCGTGGGTGTTCTCCAGCGGTTCGGCGGATGGTCCGGCGGCATCCGGTTCGGCGAGATCCAGTTCCAGAATCTCGAGCGAGTCCTGCCCCTTGCGGTCCATACCCAGAATCTCGAGCGGACCCCACTTGCGCATCACGCGAACAATGGCGGCGCGGGCGCGCTCTTCCAGCTTCTGTTCGCCGGCCAGCACGAGGGAGAAATCATCCAGCCCCGGCACAGTGACCAGGATCCGGGGGCGTTCCCCGGCCTCATCACGCGTCACCACCATCGAGACGGTGACGCGGATCGGATCCGGATCGCCCTTGCCGCGGGGAGCCACCTCGACCGGCAGTGCGAGGAGTTCCTGGTGCTCGTAGAACGTGAAGCGGCCCCACTGGCCCCGGTCGGTGTACTCGAGCTGGCGGCGGAGATCCTTCTCGAGTGCCGACATCGCCTGCGGCCGATCGTCCTCGTAGGCGCTGGCGTCGGTGAGAGCCAGCGCCTGGGCCGAGACGTGTCCGTTGGGATGCTCGCGGAGGAAGATGCGAAACTTGAGCTTCATGGAATCCGGCGTCGTGGCGTGGAAGAGGGACGCTAAGGTTCCATGATATCCCATCGCACCCCGGGCGAAGCCGACCGAAAGGCAGAAACCGCAGGGCGAACGCCTCCTGTCGGCGGGAACCAAAGGGCTCCGTAAAATGAGTCAGTCGTACCAGGCCAACGTGAGTTTGGGTGGACAGTCACCATTGAGGCAAAAGAGGCCGATTCTGAAGCATTCTCCTGGCACTCGGGCCGATTCTGGCAGAAGATCTGCATGGAACGCAACTTAGTGGGGATTGCACCTGAACTGCATCGTCTCGGAGATTCTTGGGCGGGCCCTCGGCAAAGAAGAAATGCGTTGGGACCGCCGCCCACCTCGCCGCCGCCAGCGCCTCCCCGTGACCGGCCCCACTTCGCGGGGAATTTTGCCGCCTTGCCCGACCCCCGAGTGGCACGCACCCGCCGCTATCCCCTCCGTGTTCTCTGCTCCATGGCGTTGTGCGTCTGTCTCGCGGGGCGGAGGACTTTGTCCCGGTGGCCGTTTGGGCGTGCCACCGCGCCATCTGGTTGGCGTAGTCCTGCTCCCTCCCACGACACCTTCGGTCGCCTCTTTCTGCGGCTGCGGCCGGAGTGTTCTGCCGAGTGTTTCCTCTGCTGGACCCAAAGCCTGCGCGTCCCCACTCCGCCACTCCCCCGGACCCCAGGCCGCCGAGGCCCCGCGACCCGAGGTGGTGGCGGTGGATTGGGAAGACCCTGCACCGCAGTACGGGCCGTACCCGACACCCCCGTCCCGTCCGGAAGGTCACCGCATGGGCGACCGAACGCCGGCTGGAGCACGTCCTATTTGGAGGAAATTCCCAACCTCTAGATGCGGTCGCCCCAGGGAGGTACGACGCCTGGTGACTATGGCGGCTGCTTGCCCCGAACTGCTCACGGCGCGCGAGGGAGGCTTGAAGGCGAGGCGTCCACCCCGCAGCCGAAGAATGCCTTGGTTTCCGGCTGGCACCAGTGGATGAGGAGGAATACAGCAATCGGAAGGATGCAGCCACCCATCCCCAGGCAAAGCATGACCACGTGGTAGGTCCAGGCTTCGGGACTGGGGCGCATGCGGAGTGCGATCCCGAACGCCGTCCCCCCCACCGCCGCCCAGAGGAGAGCAATGCCGAAGAACGTCCGACGGAGAGGGTCGTACTCAGCCCGGATCGCCTCGGTGCTCGAACCGGATGGGAGGTAACTTATCCATTCCGGAGGTCTGGGTGCCATCGCCATGAACAGCAACGGGATGATGGCGCAGTTCACGGCGAGCATCAGCAAGCAGTACTGGCGGTACCAGTCGACTACCGGCGGCGCCGGGCTGACTCCGCCTGCTATCGTCGCGGGATCGGTGACCGCCGCCCCCGCCAGCCCCTCCGGATCGGGTGGCGTGGGCAGGTCGCTCAGGTCTCTGCCACACCCAAGGCAGAACGTGCGGGGCGGCAGGTTGCGGGTGCCGCACTCTGGGCAGACCAGGTAATGGACGACGGGCAATCGAACCTCCTCCTGAAATTCTCGTTCATGAACCGTGTACATTGTTCATGAACGAGAACTCCCGTCGAGTGGTTGTGCTCCTCGAGCAGCCTGTCGGAGAAGCCGCTTCGATGCGTCCAGGGCCACAGAAGACGGGCGAGAATCCCCCGTTCTTGAGTGTTTCAGCGCCCCAGGGGGCCTGGAAATGGGGCGGTGAGCGGCTCTCCGACAGGCTGCCACGGCCACAAAGAACGATTTCGCGCGGCACGGCGGGATGGGAAGCCCTCACCCGGGGAGTATCTCTACAATGAGAGGATGAGGCGGGCGACGCCTCACTGAACAGGAGGTCAACTTCGTGCAGCCGCGCTCCCTCTTACATCTGGATCCAGGCGAGGTGGCGATCCTCCGGCAGCCTGGCGGGCAGGCCCTGGTGCGGTTCGTCAACGCTCTGCTCTTCGCAGAGTTGGCCGGTCGGGGACTGCCCGCCACTGCGCTCAAGACCACCGAACGGACTGACGTGCCGGACGGGGGCGTGGACGCCGAACTGGGCGTTGCCGTCGCTGGTTCCCCCACGGACTGGTTGCGGGCGCCCACCCTCTGGCAATTCCGAGCCCAACGTCACAGTCGCGTGCGACTGCCTGCCCTGCGAGGCGAATTCCGAAAGCCCGAGGTGCGGAAACGAATCGCGCGAGGTTTCGCCTATCGCTTCTGCATCGCGGACGAGGTGCCCCCGAAAAAGCAGGCCGAGTGGGAAGCCGCGCTTCAGGAGGAAGTGAAGCGGATCGCTCCGGATGCCCCCGCACCCCGGGTCATTACTGCGGAGCACCTGGCGGAATGGAGCGCCCGCTTCCCCTCGGTGGTGCTGCATCACTTTCGCCGCGGGACCGCGTCTGGGTTCCTGTGTTTCGAGACCTGGCGGGGCAGCATGACGTCCCTGACCCCGCACTATGTTCCGGTGGCGAATTGGGAGGAGGCCCGTTCCCGTCTCCGACGGCACATCCGGTTCGAGGAGCCTGGCGACGACCCAGTGCTGGCACTTTCCGGTGATGCCGGGGTAGGCAAGACACGCCTGGTGCATGAGGTCCTGCAGGAGTGTCCGGAGGCAAGATCCCTCACGCTCTATGCCCCCGATGAACGCGTGATCTACGAGTTGGCGTGCGAACTGGCCAGCGCCCGGGGCCGGAGCGGAATTCTGGTCGTGGACGGGTGCGACCTCAGCCACCAACAGCGGCTGCGGGATGTGCTGGCGGGCTGTCGCAACCGGGTGCGGGCCATTGCACTGGATCATGGCAGAGTCGTAGCCCCCACCGGATCAGACCCGATGTACCTGCGTAAAATCCCGGAGGGGGTCGTGCAGGAAATCCTTCTACGCAATTTCTCCGATTGCCCGGAGCAACAGCGCGCTCTGGCTGTCGAACTCGCTGGGGGTTTCGTTCGGCTGGCGGTAGAACTCTGCCGTTCCCCCTGGTGCCCGGCCACTCCCGGACAGGCCCTCTCACATACGGAGGCCATCGGGCGATACTTTCACTCCCGATTCGACCCTTGGGACCGCGACGTCATCGCTGCCCTGTCCCTCTTCATGCGGGTTGGGTTCCGGGAGAAAGTGGCAGGAGAATTGGCGGCAGTGACTGCGCTGACGTGCATGGACCCGAGTGATTTGTCCCAGCGAGCCGCTCGATTGCACGACACCGCGGGGCTCGTCGGGCGCGGGGGGCGGTACCTGTACGTCACGCCGGAGGTCGTTGCCGAGGTGGCCTTCGCGGACGCATGGAGGCGATGGGCTGAAGCAGATCCTGACGCGTTCCTCCGGCGGATCCCCGAGAACCTGTTGCCGCAGTTTCTGGCCCGAGTGGCCCGCTCGGGGAGTGAGGAGGTGCGCCGCTGTGTCGGTGACTGCTTCCTCGAGTGGGCTCACCAACGAAGCCCCACCGACCTGGCGTGTTCGGTGACGACCCGGCGGCTCCGCACGCTGACAGAGATCCAGCCTGACCACTACCTGGAGGCCGTGCGCCGCCTCGTCGAGGCGACGACGCCGGCAGCGTTCGGCCACCCGGATGCCCGGCCGAACCTGGAGAGCCTCCGCCCCCTGGTCGGGCTCGTTCAGCGCCTCGCGGCCTTCCCCCCCTATTTTGAACCAGCCGAGGCGATTCTCTTTCACATTTCCGCTACCCTTGAGCTGGGCCCGGACTGGGATACCGGCGCCCGACGCACGTGGACCACATTGTTCTCCGTGTACCACTCCGGAACGGGCGTACCATTCGCCCAGCGGATCGCCCTGCTTCGGAGGCGCCTGGAACAGGGTTCGGTACCGGAACGGGCGCTCGCTCTGACGGCACTGGAGCAAATGCTGGACGGGCCGGGGTTTCGCGTCCTCTCCAGCCCCCTCGTCGCAGGAATGGTGCAGCCCGACGACTGGCGCCCGCGTTCGGCCGAAGAACATCACGAGTGCTGGGCCGAAGTAGTGGATGCCCTGGTGACAACCACGTGGGCAACGCCCGACGAGTTGGCAGACCGCGCCACCGAGATTCTGCTGCGCCGTCTTTACACGCTCCTCCCTGCGGGGCATCTGCGGGTGCTGCAGGAGGCGTTCCCACCCGATCGGGTGACCGATGCCCTGCGCCCACGCCTGCTGCAGCAGGGAGAGTTCGCTCTTGATGCGTTGGCCCGGCACAGCCATCCATGCACCGAGACCACCGAGGCGGTCAGTGCCTGGATGGCCTCACTCGCGCCTGATTCGCTCCACGATCAGTTGGTGATTGCCGTTGGCCAGAGTCAGTGGGACCATGCAGGTAGGCCGGAGACGGAGGTCGAGTTCGTACGCATTGCAGAGATCCTTATTGCCAGACCGGTGCAACTGGAGCAGGAGCTGCCATACCTCTGCTCACCCGCGGCGCAGGCCGCCAACCTCCTCGGCTGGCGGATGGGAGAGTTAGATCCCGAAGGGGTCGCCCTTGCCCCGATCATGGCGAGCACGGAAGCAACTGATCGGCCCGCATTGGCGTGTGGCTATCTGGCCGGGCTCCTGAAGGGGAACCCGGACGCGGGCTCCACAGTCAATGCCTGGCTGGACGAACTCACCCCACGGGCACCCCGGCTGGTACACGAACTCGCGCTCGCCGGGGGAGACGCGGTGCATGCTCTGACACGCACTCTCGCACTGGTGGACACGGAACGAATTCCGGCGGATTGCGCGGCGAATCTGCGGTACGGAGTAGGTGATCGAAAACTCACTCCCGACGAACTCGGGGAGGTGTTGCGCCGTCTGTTGCCACCGACTGCCGCAGGAGGCAGACCCTTACTCCAGCGCGCCTTCGAGTGTATTCGCATCACAACCGGTTTCTCTCGGGAAGAAACCGAGCGATTCCTCGCCGCCAGCCCCCATCTCCTGGACCTCACATACGAACTCGTGGAGACCCCGACAGAACCTCGTCTCCGGGACGATTATCTCTGGGCCGAGATCTTGATCCCCGTGGTGCTGGCCGATCCGGCGCGTGGCATTTCCGCCGCCTGCCGTCTCCTCACCTCGACGGATTCGGCACGGCGCAAAGCAGCGGCATCTGGTCTCGCCCAGCTGGGCATCCGACTCCCGGACGAAGTGATGGAGGCGGTGGGGGGCACTTTACTGCGAACAGCGGAGGAGTGGCCATTGCTGGATGCCGGTGTCCGGTCGGTACTGGCGTGCCTGCCGCCGGAGGTCGCGTCCCGGGGGGTGGCGCGTGCCGGACTTCCTGGCGCCCGCGCGCTCGCCCGCTTCTTGCCCGAACCGGAGCTCGACGCCGAACAACTCCCCCACCTCTCCCCGATCACGGAGGCCGTCCTGATCGAGTTCGGACAGGATCCCGACGTTCGGGACGCGTTCGTCGTGGGCCCGTGTGCGGTCGTTGTGACCTTCTCCGGATCGGCTGCGGACTTCGCAGAGGGCAAGGCGGCGCACTGTCGGAAGTTCCTGAATCACCCCCTGCCGGCTGTGCAGGCGTGGGCGCTGCATCACCTGAAGTCCTCTCGCGAACATGCGAAGCGGTGGCGACGGCGCGAGGCCGAATGGGAGGTCCCCACAGGCTGAGAAGCGGGCGCGAGTGGGGCCTCGTGATCGAGCGAAGTCTATCCGGCCCCGCCTTCCAACTCAGCCTGTGTGCTCAGCTTGTGTCATGGAGCATTTTGTAGGGCGGCGCTCCCACTTCGGAGGTCCTACGGAGGGGTGGCCCAGGCGCAAAGGTGTATGCGCTCCCACCGAGGGCCCTGTAGAAGGCCTCGGATCAGCGAACTATGGCACCTGCTTCCCACCTAAAGACTTATGGCACAAGCTTAGGCCTGTGTGGGGGTTCTGGTTCAGGTCGTACCGCTGCTCTGACTCTGGAACACCGCCAGGTGCCGTGCCAGTTCCCGAGGGTGGTTCTCGGAGTGGGCGGTCCGGGCTTCCGCCGTTGCGCGCTCGGCCTTGGCGGCTGCTCTTTGGGCAGCTTCGCAGTGGTCACCGGTCGCCATTGCAACACGCCCAGCGGCTTCCTCCTGGGTCCGTGCCTCCGCATCAGCCCGCGGTGTGGCTTCTCCCTGGGGGCGCACTTCTGCTGCCGTCCGGGCTTGTTCCGCCATCGGGCGGCGCTCGCGGTCTTCCCGCAGAAGATCGGCTCGCGTGGAGCGAGGGTCACATGCTCCGCCTCTGTGACGGAGGGGTGAGTAGAGAGTACTGAGAGCCGAGCGTCCGGGGCGCGGTCGCCTCACTCTGCTTGCGTGTCCCGCCGCGATTCACGCGCGATGAATCTCATCCACCCAGCGCACCGCCTCGGGCGGTTCGGCGGCGGCGATGTCCAGGTTCACCACCACCGGGTCCTGCCCACTGCGCACGAGCACGCACTCCAGCGCGGAAT
>SXGS01546552.1_pt1 | contig 10804 bp, 9 predicted proteins | sample 3174681 | NCBI WGS metagenome assembly SXGS01 (sample SAMN11356861, study PRJNA531348) | freshwater metagenome | isolation source: freshwater sample F1-80 | place: China: Fuxian Lake, Yuxi | collected 2017-12-25 | reverse complement strand
GGAGATGATTCCACTTTGCATCGACCAAGGTGTGGCGCTGATTCCGTGGAGTCCTTTAGCTCGTGGCTTCTTTGCTGGAAGAACCTCGGATAGTCGTGCTGCCGTCACCAAGCGTGCTGAGACTGACGAATTTGCGCAGCGCAATTATTTTCAGGAGAACGACTTCGAGATTGCAGCGGCAGTGCAGGCCGTGGCAAAACAACGGGGCGTATCACCGACGCAGGTTGCGTGCGCCTGGGTGCTGCAAGCGCCTGGCGTCACGGCTCCGATCATCGGTGCCACCAAGATACACCAACTCAAGGAGATCCTTGCTGCCACAGAGATCAAGTTGAGTGCTGAAGAGATGGCGGCAGTTGAAGCACCCTATCGCCCGCATCCGATTCTTGGGCATGAGCAACCTCGGCCCGCGAAGATGGTGAGATAGGCGGTTGTTCGAAGGCAAAATCCCCCGTTCGGCTGCACCTTCGCCTTTGACAAGAGGGGCCGACCGATGTGAAACGGCTGGCGAGGGGATTTTTGCCTGTGTCATCAAAATTTAACGCAGCCCATACTAGTATCCTCAACACGCTTCAGGTAGTCTACCCGGCAGCTACACAAGCGAACCGCGAGCTGGTCTCTTTCCCTCCCGTAAGATGTCCCGCTCAGAAGCGGGTCCTTCGGTCGCCCAGACCTAAGTCCCACGTTTCCTAGGTTCCCCTTTTCACTCTGCATGCGAGTGCTGTGCGCCCGTATGTGTAACCTGTCCGTGTTCCTGGGCGTCACGGAAAAGGAGTTCTCGTTGACGACATTTGCTGAACTCGGGCTTATGCCCGAATTACTGCGCGCGGTAAACGAAGCGCAGTATGACGTTCCCACCCCTATTCAGGAACGTACCATTCCTCTTGTTCTTCAGGGCAATGATGTCCTGGCCTGTGCGCAGACCGGTACGGGCAAGACTGCGAGTTTTCTTTTACCGACTCTCCAACGCCTCGCGCGTGGCGAGCGGGGGCGGGTCCGGGCTTTGGTGCTCGCACCCACGCGTGAGTTAGCCGTGCAGATTGGCGAAAGCGCCCTCATCTACGGCAAATATCTTCGTTTACGCACGACGGTTGTCTATGGCGGGGCCGATCTGCGTGGACAAGCTGAACGTTTACGACGTGGTGTGGATCTGCTGGTTGCGACTCCCGGGCGACTGCTGGATCACATGGAACGGGGCAACGTGTCTCTTGCGTCGCTGATTTCACTAACTTTGGATGAAGCTGATCGGATGTGCGACATGGGGTTTATGCCTGATGTCCGCCGTATTCTGCGGGCAGCAACAGCCGAGCGCCAAACGTTGCTATTTTCTGCCACCATGCCGGTGGAGATCGAACGGCTGGCACACGACATCCTCAAGACTCCAGCAGTGATTGACGTAGGCCGCCGCGCGACGCCGGTGGCGTCCGTGCAGCAGGTCATTTATGCCGTTGAGGAGTCGCGCAAAAGTGAGCTGCTCAATCATCTTCTCCAACACGGCAACATGCCACACGTGCTTGTCTTCACGCGCACCAAAACACGTGCGGATCGCTTGGCTGGACGCCTCGCACAGAATGGATGCCAAGTCGAGTCGTTTCATGGCGGGAAAAGCCAGAGTGTGCGGACCCAGACCTTGCACCGTTTCCGCAACGGCAAGGTGAAGGTGTTGGTGGCGACCGATATTGCCGCTCGCGGCTTGGACGTGGAAGGCATTTCTCACGTCGTGAATTTCGATATCCCGAATGTTCCTGAAGATTACGTCCATCGTATCGGACGCACGGCTCGGGCCGAGGCGACCGGCGCAGCGATCTCTTTGGTCTCGTCCGAGGAAGTCGATTTTGTGCGCGGGATTGAGCGCCTGATTGGTGGTGTGATTCCTCGCCACGTGGTGGGAGGATTCGAGCCTGGCCCCGGCATGTTGCGCCGTCTGACGCAGGCACCTCCTTCCTCCATGGCCGAACGCATTGCCAACGGCAACGTGCGTCATTTCGGTCCACAGCGGCGCTCTTCGCGACGTAGTGCGTAATCGCTGAGGCTGTTGTTCCTGCAAGGGCGACCATCTCTGGGTTGCCCTTTTTCCTTTGCTGTTCCTTCTTCTTAGGGTAACGGGCAACTGCTCGGTGTTGGGGCGTTGGTGGCCACAAATTGGCCGACGGTGCCAAGTGTAGCTGGCGTGTCTTTGCTGACGGTTCCGCCGAAGACTAAGCATGAACGAATGCCAGTCCCTGGAGCGAAACTGACGGCAAGAGCACCTTGCGACGATTCGTTGAGTGAAAAGTTGATCTGTGTACCAGAGCAAGAAACGCTGAGGTTGCCAGCTTTGAGGACGGCGCTTTGACAAGGACCATGCCGCCGTGTGGCGTCAGCATACCGATAGCCGGCAGCGCCCGCTGGAGTGCCGATGCCTTTCCAGCCGGAGGCGGGCAACAGATAGGTATCGACTTCAGCTATTCCTCGCCCCCATTGCAGTACAACGCCATGCTGAGTTGGGTCACCTTGTGACCCAGGAACTGGGACGATGAGGGTTGGGTCGCGAGAGAGTACTGTAAATTTGCGCTGCTCTGGAGCGCCTCCTTTATCTCGCACCTGAAGATTTTTACCAGAGAGCAGAGCGTAGTCGCTTAGCGTGCAATCTGGCTCGCATCCGTCTCCCGTAGCAGCATTCCCATCGTCGCAAGCTTCGCCGCTGGTAGGGATGCCGTTACCGCAGGCGGTCTCTGTACAATTCGAGTCGCAGTCATCGCCGTCGATGAGGTTCCCATCATCACATTCTTCTCCGGCATCAAGATCGCCATCGCCGCATGGCGGTCCTGCGAGCGGAGGGAGATCGCTTGAATAGACCGGACCAGCCGTGCCTGACCCACCGAAACGACACGACCCGTTGCTCGGACCACCGACTGCCGTCGAGCTATCGAGGATTGTGCCGGTGCAAGCGCCGGCCGGTTCTTCGTCGAAGTGATAAAGAGCGGCGGTGTCCACGTCGGGAGTAAATACTGTCGATGGCGGAGAAAAGTTGGCCGTATAGCGGACAGTATTTGAGAGACGCAATTCATCGAGCCAACCACTGTACGATGGATAGGCGGCACCGGCATCGTGTTTTTCCGCGCCCAGCACCAGATAGGGATCTTTGGGATGAGGCGACGAGCGATTATCACGATAGCTCATGTCCCCAGTTGGGCCATTTTCGCTGCCATCGAGTTGGCCATCGACCCACAGCGTGATGTCGCCAGTGCTTGCGTCCCGGGTTGCGGCGATATGGTGCCATTGCCCGTCAGCAACATCTGTCGTGCCGCATAATCCAGATCCTGAACCGCCGCCGGCGACGCCAAAGGCGAGGCTGTCACTGAAGAGCGCAACCCCAAAGTCGCCATAGTCTCCGGTACCGTAGATGTCGCGGTCGATCAGAATATTGCCGGTAATCCAGTTATCGGCACCAGGAGCACAATTCCCTGCCCCGTTGTCTGCGGTGTTCGCCTTCATCCAGAACTCAATCGTAAAATCACCGCTGCCGATATCCGCAGGTTTCGCTGGGGCGTTGATCTTGATTTCGACGCGATCAATGAAATTGACACCATGCCCAAAGAAACGCAGAGAAGAAACGTTGTCTTGCGCGTTGAGCGGGGCCGTGCTCGCACCGAGCAGAACGAACAGAGCCAAGGCTTGTCTCCACATGGCCGCACCTCCAGAAAATGCTCACTGCTAGACTTTACCATGGTCCATCTCTGAGACAACCTCTGAGACGACCTGGGAAGGTGTGTCCTTCGCCTTTGACAACGAGCCGGGAAGGGTTGTAGGCTACGTCCAAGGACAATATCGGCCAAAGGAGGGTCGTATGGCTACACAAGACAGTCCGCGTTCGCAAATCATTCCAGTGAGTGAGATCGCTTGGCAGGAAGTGCAGCCCGGCGTACGGATGAAGCAATTGTGGCTCGACGAAAAGACCAATCGGCGTGCCATGCTGGGACGGATCGAGGCAGGGGCACAGTTACCGGAGCACAAGCATGTCGGTGACGAATTGGTGTTCGTGCTCGAAGGTGCGATTGCTGACGAATTCGGGACAGTTGCCACCGGCAACATGGGGTATCGGCCTAATGGCTGCGTGCATACTGTTGCCTGCCTAGGGGGAGCGACCGTGCTTGCTGTGATTACCGGTAGCGTTGAACCGGCGGCAGCACGCGGGGATGCGCCGGCATCGCAGGTATTCAAACTGAGCGATATCGAATGGAAGAACGCTCTACCAGGAGTGCGCCAGAAACCCATCTGGGAAGATACAGCGCAGAAGCGACGGGCCTTGCTCGCCCGTTTTGAGCCTGGGGCGACCTTGCCGCCCCATCGGCACGTGGGCGACGAGCTGATTTTTCTCCTTGAAGGCTCGAACGCGGACGAAGCTGGAGAAGTCGCTACTGGCAATATGAACTACCGGCCCAATGGTTGCGCACACACGGTCACGACAAAAAACGGCGCAACGGTATTGGCGTTCGTGTGGGGGAGTACCGAGCCGGTGTGAGTATCTGCTTGGGCGCGGCATGCCGTGCCCTCATGACAGTTGGGGATTGAAGTTTCAGGCCTGGGTTTGAGTGGGAGGTTTCTATGGATTGGCGAGAACGCTGCGGTAACAAGCTTGTGTCCGCGCAAGAGGCGCTGCGGTCGGTACGGAACGGCGACACCGTGCAGGTCAATTGGTTGCATGCCACGCCGGTGACGCTATGCAATGCTTTGGTGGAGCGGAAAAACGAACTGCGTGATGTGAAAGTTGGCACTATCGGTCCGCTGTTTAATTGGGATCATCCTGGCTTAGAAAAATCCATGACCATCCAAACGCCTTACCTTGGCGCGACCACTCGCCCGCTGATGGAGAAAGGGTTGGTCGATTTCATCCCGGTCATGTACTACCGCCATCACGAACTCCCTCCGGGGATCGAGTGTGACGTGTATCTGACGCCAGTCTCGCCGCCGGATAAAAACGGCTACTGCAGCTTCGGCGTTGGGGTGTTCATGTCCAAAACCATGACTGCGCATGCTCGTGTTGTGATTGGCGAGGTGCAGGAAAATTTGATACGGACGGGCGGCGAAAACTTTATTCATGTGTCCGAGATTACACATTTCGTTGAACCGACTGCACCACCAGCCGTCTTGCCATCGACCCCACGTAATGAAGAAGAAATATCGGCAACCGAGATCATTTGTACATTGGTTGCGAACGAGCTGATTCATGACGGTGATACCGTGCAGATTGGCCTTGGCAGTGTGTCCTCACCATTGGCCATGTATTTAGAACATCGGAACGATTTGGGCATTCACACGGAAGTCATTCCCGGCGGCGTGGCGCGTCTGGTGCAAAAAGGGGTCATCACCGGCAAGTACAAAACGGTGAATCCTGGGAAAGTGGTCGCAAGTGCTGGGATTGGCGTGCTACCGGACGAGCTGGCGATCATCGACGGCAATCCACTTTTCGAGTTCTACGACTTCACGTACACGGATGATCTGCGCTTGCTCGTGAATCAACGCAACTATGTCGCGGTGAACAATGCCTTGGCAGTCGATTTAGGCGGGCAAGCGTGCTCCGAGTCCATCGGCCCGTACATGTACACTGGAACCGGTGGGCAAACGGTCTTTATGGTGACAGCAGCCTACTGCAATCCTGGTAAAGGCGTGATCGTGACGCCATCAAGCGCATTGGTCAAAGGGCGTCGTCTCTCGCGCATTGTGCCGATGTTGGAGCCGGGTAGCGTAGTGACTGCGCAGCGGGCATTCGTCGATTATGTCGTCACCGAATACGGGGTCGCTCAGTTGCGTGGCAAAAGCCTCCGGCAACGTGCGGCAGCCTTGGTTGAAATAGCGCATCCAGATTTTCGTGAAGAACTACGCACAGAAGCGCGGCGGATCTATCGGATGTAGTTTCCATTTGTCCACGATTAGGCTTCTTTCGCGTGGCAGGTTTTATGGTATGAAGAGGCCATGTGGTAGAGCGAGTGTTCTTGCTCAGTGCTTGAGTGGCTGTGGGAGGATCAGGAGGGGAAGATGCGTATCTTGGGAATCGGATTGCAACTGGTGCTTTTCGGCGTCTTAATCTTTGCCTCATTGCTTGTGGCGGGGATACTCTCGAATCGTCTGCCTTTGACAGACCCACCGGGATTAGCAACGCGGCTTGCTACTTATCTTAATACCAATGTGGCTGAGACTGCTGAAGGATCACCCTTTGCCGAGCTACAACTCCGCCGCTATGAGGCTCCAGAAGGGCTGCTCTTTGACGCTGCGCGCCGAGCAGTGCAAGGACTGAAATGGACAGTGACCCTTCAGGACGAGCAAAAGCATGAGATTCAGGCTGTGGTGACGACTAAACTGTGGAAATTTCAGGACGATGTCGTCGTCCAGATACGTCCTGGCCAGCCCAGCGGGAGCGTTTTATGGGTACGTGCGGCTTCGCGCGTTGGCAAAGGCGATCTTGGCGCAAATACCCGATATGTGATGGATCTCATTGAAGCGGTGAACGGTATCCTACCTGTACAAGCCTTGGCACCACAGAAGGCAAGCGCCGTCACTAACGAGCAATGAATCTCATAAAAAGAAGGAGGAGTAATGGGAGAATTTCGGGAAGAATGGCTTGAGTGGAACGGCGCGAGTATCCATCTCATACGCGGAGGGCAGGGGAGGCCGCTCGTACTCTTGCATGGTGCTGGAGGCAATCCTGGTTGGCTGCATTATCATGCCATGCTTGCCCGACATTATGACCTCTACCTGCCGACGCATCCTGGCTTTGGTCGCTCTACCCGACCGTTGTGGTTTGACAGCATGGCGGACATGGTCGATTTCTACATGGATTTTTTCGATCATTTTGGACTACGGCAAGTGCCTGTGATTGGGTTTTCCATGGGCGGATGGATTGCCGCCGAACTGGCAGCCACGACGCCAGAGCGGATCGCGAAGCTCATATTGGTCGATGCTGTGGGGCTGAGGGTCGAGGGTGCTGACATTGCTGATATTTTTCTCTTGGCACCGCAAGAACTAGCACCGCTCGTGTTTTACGATATCCAACAGGTCGCTGAGCGGGAGAAATTATTTCCCCTCTCCCCAACACCTGAAGAGATCGAGCAGAGAGATAACAGCCAGATCATGGCTCAGCTTCTTGGTTGGAAGCCCTACATGCACAACCCAAAACTCGCGCATCGTCTCCGCCGCGTGCAATTGCCAACTTTGGTGGTCTGGGGACAACAGGATGGTCTGGTTCCACTTGCTCACGGCGAAGCGTATCGCAATGCGATTGCTGGGGCGGAATTGCATGTACTTGATCGCTGTGGGCATTCTCCGCAGCTTGAACGTCCAGCGGAGTTTGTGTCCTTAGTCGAAGGATTTTTGATGCGTTCCTAAATTGCCGGAGAAGACCATGATCGATTACTACTATTTCAGCGAAATGCCTTATCCTGAAACCCCAGAACTCGAACAATATCCGTCGATCCGCTTAACCTACCCCAATAAATACTTCGATGCGGAAAAAGGTGCCCAGCTCTACAAGCGCTATCTCGATGAATATGCCTACGCCGAGACGATGGGCTTTGATGGGCTGATGGTCAATGAGCACCATAACACTCCCACCTGTTTGCACTTAGCTGCCAATTTGAGTGCTGCCGCACTCATTCAGCGTACACAAACTTGTAAGATCTTGTTGCTTGGCAACGTGATTGCCCTGTGGGAGAATCCGGTTCGCTTGGCTGAAGAGGTGGCCATGCTGGATTTGATGTCAGAAGGGCGGGTTATTTCCGGGTTTGTACGCGGCATTGGTATCGAGCAGTTTTCGATGAACCTCAACCCGGGACTCAACCGTGAACGCTTCCAAGAGTCGCATGATCTGATTCTGAAGACATGGACCCAGCCAGGGCCATTTCGCTGGGAAGGCAAGCATTTTCACTTCCGCTATGTCAACCCATGGGTATTCCCTTTGCAGAAGCCCCACCCACCCATTTGGATTCCTGGCATAGGCAGTACTGAGTCCATCAAATGGGCAGCGCGTCATGGCTATCCCTATGTATCCTTTCTGGCTCCTATGGATATGGCGGAGCAGTGGTTTGACCTGTACCGAGAGACGGCACAGCAGAGCGGGTATACTGCAACGCCGGATAATCTCGGGTATATGACCGGACTGTTCGTAGCGGACACGGAAGCCGAAGCCCGTCAATCGTTCGAACATTACCTCTGGCGCACGCAGACTTCTTTGAAAGGTCCGATGCATTATTACATGCCGTTAGGCATGTCTGCACGTGGGACGACTTCGATATTGACGGCCGGTGAAGGCGGTGGAAAGAAACATAAACCTGTCTTCCAGATGTCGATTGACGATCTCCAGGAAGCCGGCGGGTTTGTTGTTGGCACCCCGAAAGAAGTAACGCAACGCTTGAAAGAAATCATCAAGCGGTTGGGGATTGGGCATCTGATTTTCGAGGCGCAATACGGCGGATTATCGCACGAACTTACTATGCGCAGCATCGAGTTAGCCGGCCGGGAAGTATTACCAGCCTTGCGGCGTGAATTTGCGTAACCGTTGAGGAGAAAAGAATGGATTTTGCTTTAACAGTGGAACAGGAAAGATTTCGGCAGGAAATTCGCGACTTTTTAGCCGAAGAAATGGTAGATGGCAGCACGACTGAAGATGGCTGGATCGTTGGATATTCGCGTGAGTTCTCGCAAAAGCTCGGGGCCCGCGGATGGATCGGCTTGACGTGGCCAAAAAAATACGGTGGCCAAGAGCGGAGTTATTTAGACCGTTTGGTGTTGACCGAAGAATTATTACGCGCTGGTGCGCCAGTGGCAGCCCATTGGCTTGGCGATCGACAAGTTGGGCCAGCTTTACTGGCCTATGGCAGTGAGGAACAAAAAGCGGAGATTCTTCCGCGGGTGACCAACGGCGAGGTTGTTTTTTGTTTGGGGATGAGCGAACCCGGCGCTGGATCTGACTTAGCCTCACTGCGGACAAAAGCAGTGGAAGAGGGCGACGCCTTCTCGCTCAGCGGGCAAAAAATTTGGACGAGCTTCGCCCACGTGGCCGACTATGCCTATCTTGTCGCGCGTACGGACAAGGATGCCCCGAAACATAAGGGGATCAGTGAGTTTTTAATTGACATGAAAACTCCAGGGATTACGGTACGCCCATTAGTCGATATTACGGGCGAACATCATTTCAATGAAGTGTTTTTCGATAGTGTGCGCGTTGAAAAGAAATGGTTGATCGGTGAGAAAAATCGTGGTTGGTATCAAATTGCCTCGCAACTCGACTATGAACGGAGCGGTATTGAGCGACTGCTGAGCAATTACCCACTGTATCGCGAGACAGTGCGTTATGCCCAAGAGCATGGACTGAGCAACAATCCTCTCGTGCGCAACCAACTGGCGCAGATGCAGATTGAGCTGACTATGGGACGCTTCTTAATTTACCGTGTGGCGTGGCTTCTGAGCCACGGACAGGTACCGAACTATGAAGCTGCTATGGCCAAGTGTTTTTGCACGGAAGTCGAACAACGGATTGCGCAGACTGTGAGCAGTCTTCTCGGTGCCTATGCTGTACTCTTACCTGGCTCACCAGCAGCTCGTTTAGCTGGTCGGGTGGCGCGCACGTATCTCTATGCGCCAGCTTACACCATTCAAGGCGGGACCAGTAACGTTCTACGCAACATTATGGCGATTCGCGGCCTCGGTTTGCAGGCCGGATAAACGTTTGCTGCACCATACCTTGAATCTGTCAGGAGGCGCATATGCTTCTCGCTCAAAAAGTAGCTTTAATTACCGGATCTGCGCGAGGTTCTGGCGCTGGGATTGCACACGTCTTTGCGAGAGAAGGTGCCGCCGTCATTATTAATCAAGTACGAGGCGAGGGCGATCCAGACAAAGTGCTGGCCGATATTCGTTCGTTTGGAGGCGAAGGCCTGGTGGTACCGGCGGACCTCACCGACGAAGAACAAGTCCGTGCGATGGTTACAAAAGCCGAAGAGACTTTTGGGGCAGTCGATATTCTTGTGAGCAATTATGCCGCACCGATCACCCGGAAAAGTTTCGCTGACCTCTCTTGGGCAGATTGGCAGCGGCAGATTGACACAACACTGAAAGCCGCATTTTTGTGTACTCAGGCAGTCTTGCCAAAAATGAAAGAGCGTCGCTGGGGAAGGGTCATTAGTATCAATACGATTGGTATCCACCAGCCATCGCCGCACTATCATGGATACACAGCAGCAAAAACCGCCATGATCGGGTTTTCACGCAACCTCGCGGTTGAGGTTGGCGAATATAATATTACCGTCAACATTGTATCTCCAGGTCTCACATTAACGGAAGAGGTCAAGGCAATGTTAACGCCAGAGCAGCAGAGGCAACATGAGCAGCGCATTCCACTACGGAGAACAGGGACGGTAAGCGATACAGCAAATGCTGCGCTGTTCTTCGCCTCGGACCTCAGTAGCTTTGTAACTGGACATTACTTACCGGTCTGCGGCGGACAGGTGTTAGAATAAGAACGGGGGAGCGATTCTGAGTATATTTCATGTCTGATAATAAATATTATGAAATTTATTTTAAACCATGAAATCAATTGATATCGCTAGAGAGAGTGTTTTGAATAATTTATATATATTTTAGACTATAGTCTAAAATATATATTCTTTCTTTTTACAAATTTTTACTCTGTGTTCTTTCTGGTTTTTTAATTATCTAAAGCTAGTATTTATTTGGAATAGCTAGAATTGACTATAGTCAATTCTAGCTATAATACTTTGCTTTTCTATTTTCTTCTCATTCAAGAAATGTAGTGAATGCCACCCATATACGT
>SXGS01038638.1_pt1 | contig 10807 bp, 11 predicted proteins | sample 3174681 | NCBI WGS metagenome assembly SXGS01 (sample SAMN11356861, study PRJNA531348) | freshwater metagenome | isolation source: freshwater sample F1-80 | place: China: Fuxian Lake, Yuxi | collected 2017-12-25 | reverse complement strand
CGGTGATCGGGCCGATCGAGGATGCCAGTCTCGCCGACTGGCGGCGATGGCAGGACAGCCACGTGACCGGCGCGTTCCTGATGGTGCGCGGCGGTGTCCCGCGGCTTCGGCAGCGCAGCGGCGCGAGCATCGTCCTGATCGCCTCGACCCGCGCTTTGCAGTCCGAGCCTTGTTGCGAGGGTTATGCCGCCGCCAAGGGTGCGCTGTGCGCCATGACGCATGCACTGGCGGTCAGTCTGGGACCGGCGATCCGCGTCAACGCGGTGCTGCCCGGCTGGATCGAGACGGGGCCGTGGCAAAAGGCCTCGGCGCGGGCCAGGCCCGAGCATCGCGCCGTCGACCGCGACCAGCATCCTGTCGGCCGCATCGGCGAACCGCGCGACATCGCCGCAACAGTGGCGTGGCTCGCGAGCGAGGGTGCGGGGTTCGTGACGGGGCAGCAGATCGTCGTCGATGGCGGAATGACGCGTCGGATGATCTACGCCGAGTGACGGGCGGCGGCGGTGCGGGTATCGGAAGCCGATGCGCCGCTTTGCCCTTGTCGCCGCCCTGTCGTTGTCCGCCTGTGCCGGTGGGCGGCCGGTGGCCGACTTCCCCGTCAAGATCGGCGCGCCCTATCGCGTGCGCGGCACGACCTATGTCCCCGCTGCGGACCCGACCTATGACATGCTCGGCTATGCAAGCTGGTACGGGTCGGAATCGGGCAACCGGACCGCGAACGGCGAGCGGTTCCGCCCCAAATGGCGTACCGCCGCGCACCCGACCCTGCCGCTGCCGAGCTATGTCGAGGTGACGGCGCTCGATACCGGGCGGCGGATCGTGCTGCGCGTCAACGATCGCGGGCCGTTCGCCGAGCGGCGGCGGATCATCGACCTGTCGCGCGGGGCGGCCGATGCGCTGGGACTCAGACGCGGCGGGCCGGCGGCGGTGCGGGTGCGGGTCGTATCGCCCGCCGATCGCGACCGCGCGCGGCTGCGCAAGGGCAAGCCGGCCCGCGAACTGCCGGCGATCGATGGGCGCACGCTGGCCAATCTGCGTGCGCAGCTGGCAACCGCGCCGCGCTAGAGCGATGTCGAGGCGGAGGGCACGCCCGCCGGCTCGGAAATCGCGGTCGCCGGACCGTTCATTCGGCGTCCTTCTCGCGCATCGCCAGCAGTGCCATCGCGGCGACGGCCGAGCCGAGGCCCATGACCAGCGCGATCGACGACAGCGTCAGCCCCGCCTCGAACAGATAGCCCGCGACGATCGGCGCAAGCGCGGCGCCGCCGCGGCCGATGCCGATGGCGAAGCCCGTGCCGGTCGCGCGGACGTGCGTGGGAAACACGCGCGCGAACAGCGTATAGAGCCCGACGATCGCGGCATTGGTGAAGAAGCCCGTCGCCAGCACCATCGTCGACAGGGCGCCGATCCCGACATTGCCCGCCACCTGCCCGAACGCGAAGATGAGCAGCGTCGAGGCGAACAGGATGACGATCGCCAACCGCTTCAGCCCGAACCGGATCGCGGCGAACCCGAACAGCGCACCGCCGGTCGCCCCGCCGACATTGGCCCAGGTGAGGACGCCCGCCGCCGCCTTCGCCTCGAACCCCATGTCGACGACGATCTTGGGCACCCATTTGATGACGAAATAGAAGCTCAGCATATGCGCGAAGGACGCCAGCGTGATGAGCAGCGTCGTGCGAATGAGCGCGGGGCGGAAGATGTCGGCGACCGATCCGCGCGGGGCGCCGGCCTCGCGCCCGCTCAGCGCCTCGACCGCGGCATGGCCGAAGCGGCGGAGCGTCCGGTTGATCCGCTCCAGCGCGCCCGGCGGCTGGCGCCGGTCGAGAAAGGCGACCGTCTCGGGCACCAGGAACCAGGTGAGGGGGATGAACAGCGCGGTGACGATCGCGCCGAAGTGGAAGACGTCGCGCCAGCCGCCGCCCGCGCCCAATATGCCCTGGACGGCGAGCCCGCCGAGGACGCCGCCGATCGGATAGCCGATCACCATCAGCGCCATGGCGAGGCTGTACCAGCGCTTGCTCGAGAACTCGGCGGCGGCGGCGTTGATCGCCGCCAGCATCCCGCCGATGCCGAGGCCGGTGAGCAGCCGCCATGCCAGCAGCACGGGCACGCCGCTTGCCTGACCCGCGCCCCACATGCCGACCGTCATCGCGACGAGGCAGCCGAGGATCGTGCGCCGCCGCCCGACCGTGTCCGCGACTCCGCCGAGCAGAACCGAGCCGACGGCCATGCCGAGCAGCTCCATCGACAGGATCCAGCCGAGCGTCGAGGGGGCGGTGCCCCATTCCTTCGCAATGCCGGGGGATGCGAAGCTGATCGACAGCACGTCGAACCCGTCGAGCGCGTTGAGGCCGACGGTCACCGCGACCGCGGCCCATTGCCAGCCGCTCATCCGCCCCTGCTCGATCCTTGCCCGTGGCCCCATCATGCTTCCTCTCAGAGTGCGCCGCCGTTGCCCGGCGTGCGCGTCATTGGTGCAGTCGTGTCAGCAGATCGAGCAGCGTCTCGACCTCCTCGGGGCTGTAGCGCGACTTCAGCCAGCGCTCGTGCTCGCGCACCGCGGCCTTGGCAATGGTCAGCGCGGTGCGCCCTTCATCGGTCAGGTTCAGTGTCTGCTTGCGCCCGTCGGTCGCCGACTTGCCGCGGACGAGGTAGCCGCGCGCCTGAAGCCGGTTGACGATCGCCATCGTCGTCGCCCGGTCCATCCGCATCCGCTGGGCAAGGCCGGTCTGGGCGATGCCCGGATGGTCGTCCACCAGCCACAGTATCGACACCTGCTTCTGCGTCAGGTCGAGGTGGCTGAAGGTTTCGCCGAAGTGCCGATAGACCGCGCCGTAGGCGAGGCGCAGGTGAAAGCCGACGATCTCGCGGATCGCGCCGATATCGCCCGCCTCCTCGCCCGCCGGCATCGTGGCGGTGGCCGGTTCGCTGATCCTCGCCCGTTTCATCGGCGCGGATTGTTAGTGTCGCAAACGATCCTGTCGAGGGGTTATCGGCGAAACAGCATCCAGGCGAGCCAGAGCCAGCCGGCGATCATCGCCGCGCCGCCGATCGGCGTGATCGCCCCGAACCAGCGCGGCGCGCCGAGCGCCATGGCATAGAGCGTGCCCGCAAACAGCGCCGCGCCGGCCAGCATCGCCCAGCCGGGGCCGGTCGCGCGCTGCTGAACCGCGACGAGGACGGCGACTGCATGAACGAGCTGGTACATCCCCCCGGTGCGCAGCCATTCGGCCGCCTGTCCGCTGGCGCCGTGCGCCCCGAATGCGCCGGCGGCGATGGCGACGGCGGCGGAAACGGCGGCAAGAACGGCAAGCATCAGTGGGGCTCCCCGGCGGCGGCGGCCTTTGCCGCGGCTTTCTCGCGCTGTTTGCGTTGCCGCGCCTGGCTGAACACCACGTCGCGGGCGGCATAGATGTCGCCGGCCTCGAGCTGGATGCCGAGGCGCTTGGCATCGACGCGGCGATAATCGTCCTCGCTCCGGTCGATCTCGCCATCGTCGACGCCGACCGCGCGCAGCGCCTGGCGCGCCATCACGATCGCGCTTTCGAAGACTTCGCGGAACATGCCGGCGACCGGCGCATCCTTGAGCGCGATGATCGCGCGGCGGTCGAACACGCGGGTCATGACGGTGGCGTTCGGATAGCCTTGCGCGATGAGTTCGAGCAGGTCGGCGGACACCTGGTCCCCGTCGGTGCAGAACAGGATCAGCTCGGCATCCTCGGCGCCCGCCTGTCGCAAGAGGTCGAGGCGGGTGCCGTCGCCGTAATAGACCTTCATCCCGAATTTGCCGCCAACCTCGATGATCTCGGGATCGCGGTCGATCAGCGTGACCGACAGCCCTTGCGCGATCAGCATCTGCGCGACGGTCTGGCCGAACCGGCCATAGCCGACGACGATCGCGCTCGCGCCGTCATGGCGCGGTGGCTCCAGCCCCTCACCGTCGCCCGCGGCGGGATCGGTGCGGAAGCGGCGGGTGGCCATCATCAGGAACGGCGTCGTCGCCATCGACAGCGTGACGATCGCGCCGAACACGCTCGCCGCCTCGGGCGCGATCAGGAACGCGTTCTGCGCCTGTGCGAACAGGACGAAGCCGAACTCGCCGCCCTGGCTGAGCAGCAGGCCCATCGCCAGCGCCGGCCGCCATTCCATGCGGAAGGCAAGGCCGATCGCGAAGATCACCGCCGCCTTTACCGCGACGAGCGCGAGCGCCATGCCGATCACGAACCCCGGCCGCGCGGCGACGGCGCCGAGGTCGAGCATCATGCCCACCGCCAGAAAGAACAGGCCGAGCAGGATCGAGCGGAACGGCTCGACATCGGCCTCCAGCTCGTGGCGATAGGGGCTGTCGGCCAGCATCACGCCGGCGACGAACGCGCCGAGCGCCGTGGAAAGCCCCAGCGCCTCCATGATCGCCGCCGCAGCGATGACGGTGAACAGCCCGGCGAACACGAACATCTCGCGCTCGCCGAGATTGCCGATCAGCCGGAACAATGGTCCGAGGATGAAGCGGCCGGCGAGGATCAGCCCGGCGACCGCAAGAACGGTGTAGAGGCCAAGCTGCCACCCCGGCGGGCCGGCGGCGTCGGCCGGGTTGCGGCTCAGGGCGGCGATGATCGTGATGAGCGGGACGATCGACAGGTCCTGGAACAGCAGGACCGAAAAGGTCCGCTCGCCGAAGGGCGTGCGCAGGCGCCCGGCCGATTGCAGCATCGGCAGCACCTGTGCCGTCGAGGACAGCGCCAGCGGCAGCCCGAGCGCGAGCGCTGCCGCCCAGGAGAAGCCCGCCCCGAACTGCACGAGTGCGGTCACGGCAAGGCCGCAGAGCACAACCTGAAGCAGGCCGACGCCGAAGATGTCGCGCTTCAACTGCCACAGCCGCGCGGGACTGAGTTCGAGGCCGACGATGAAGAGAAGGAGCGTGATGCCGAGTTCGGCAAAGGTCAGCTTGGTCTCGGCATCGCCGACCAGTCCCAGCACCTGTGGCCCGACGACCGCCCCCGCGACGAGGAAGCCGAGCGTCGCCCCCAGCCCCATCTTGCGGAACGCGAGGACCGAGACGAGCCCCGCGCCGAGCAGCGGCGCGAACTCGCGCACCAGCGATAGCCCCCCATGCGCTTCCATCAGCCGGCAGGCGCCCGCTGGCGCGCCGCTTCCGCCGCCTCGGCCGCGGCCTCGAAGGCGAGGCGAACCGAGGGGTGGCGCGCGGTATAGGGAAGCGCGGGGGCGAAGATGTCGAGCTCGGGCCAGTCGGGCACCGGCCCTTCGCCCGCGAGCCACACGGCGAGCGCGTCGCGGGTGGCGGCGAGTTCTTCAGGCGAGCGACCGACCACGTTGGCGGCCATCAGCGCGGCGGAGGCCTGCCCCAGCGCACAGGCGCGGACCCGCATCCCCACTTCGGCGACGCGGCCGTCCTCCCCCAGCGACACGTCGACGGTGACGCGGCTGCCGCAGACGGGCGACCGTTTTTCCGACGACCCGTGGGGCTCGGCGAGGCGGCTGTCGAACGGCACGCTGGCAGCGAGCCGCAGGATCTGCTGGTTGTAGAGGGTCTCGCTCACCCCGCTCATGTAGGGCAACGCCCGGCCCGGCGCTACCGCCCGATCTTCGCCATCGTTTCGGGCGGGAAGACCGGCTCGCCGCGGCGGCGGCGGTCGACGAAATCGGCGATGCTGGCGCTGGTGTTGTTGAGGAGCGGATAGGTACGCGACGCCTTGATCCATTGCGGCCGGCGCGCGGCCCCGCCGTTCCACGTGTCGACGACGAGCACGATGACGACGAAGGCGAGGCTGACGAGGATCAGGCCCTTCAAGGCGCCGAACCCGAAGCCGAGCGCGCGGTCGACGGGGCCGAGGACCGACGCCTTGGTCCGGTTGCCGATCGCGTTCGACACCATCTTGCCCCCCAGCCAGACGATCCCGACGATGAGGACGAACGCCAGCACCGCCGCGCCCGAGGTCGTGCCGATCGGCCCCAACAGCATCGCGGCGAGCGGGGTGTGGAACAGCCGGACGGCGAACACGACGAGCAGCCAGGCGAGCAGCGACAGCACCTCGGTCACGAAGCCGCGAATGGCGCCGAGCACCGCGGCGCCGCCGATCGAGAGAAGAACGACGATATCGAGCGCGGTCAGGTCCATCGTGGTCGCTCTAGCGCGGGCGGGCGGGGCGGGGGAAGGGGCGATGAGACGGCCCGTCGCTTAACCGCATCTTAGCCATATCGCGCGACTCTGCCGGCGCTCAGTCCCGGGAGTCGGTCGATGTCGCGTACTCGTTTCGTCTATGCCCTGTTGCCGTTCGCGCTGGCGAGTTGCGGCAAGTCGAAGACGGAGGTGGCCGCCGCGCCGCCGCCCCCGCCGCCGGTGATGGTCGAGCGGCCGATGCCGCGCCCGCCGCTGAGCGCGGCGTCGAATCTGCGGCTGCCCGCGATGACGCCGGACGGGCAGTTCATGACACCCAGCCGCGGGCTGTCGCCGATCGCCACCGCCTGGCATCTGCGCGCCGCGCTCAACGTCGCGGTGCTGCAATGCGCCAAGGCCGGCGAGCCGATGGAGGTGCAGTACAATGCCTTTCTCGCCGCGCACAAGACCGCGCTGAACAGCGCGCATGACGGGTTGAAGGCCGAATATCGCGCCCGGTTCGGGGCCGAGTGGCAGGATCGCTTCGACGACGACATGACCCGCCTCTACAATTTCTATGCGCAGCCGCCGGCGCGCGCCGCCTTCTGCGCCGCTGCCGCGCCTCTGGTCGCGGCTGCCGCGACGACGCCGGCGGGCGCGCTCGACGGGTTTGCAGCGCCCGCGGTCGCGGCGCTCGACGTGCCGTTCACCGATTTCTACCGCGCCTATGCCGCCTATCGCACGGACCTGGCCGCTTGGCAGGCCGATCGCTTCGCGCCGGCCGCCGCGCCCGTCCAGATCGCTTCGGTCCAGCCGGTGCCGGTCAACCGCGCCCCGGTTCTCACCGTCAGCAGCGACCTGTTGATGAGCGACACGCGCGTCACGGCGGGCAGCACGCGATAAGGATGCCGCAGCGGCTTTAGCCCGCCCGCATCATCTGTTAGGCCGGGTCCATGCCGACCTCCGCCGCCGCCGCCGCCCGCGAGATCCTCGTTCGACTGCACGAGGTGATGGCCGCGCGATCGGGCGCACAGGCCAAATTGAACGCCGTCGTCAACATTATAGGCGAGGCATTGGATAGCGAGGTCTGCTCGATCTATCTGCTGCGCGAGGGCGTGCTGGAGCTGTTCGCCACCCGCGGTCTGGACGAGCGCGCGGTCCACGTCACGCGGCTGGCACCGGGCGAGGGGCTGGTCGGCACGATCGCCAAGAATGTCGAAACGCTGAATCTCGACGAGGCGGCGTCGCACCCCGACTTCGCCTATCGCCCCGAAACCGGCGAGGACCGCTTCCACAGCTTCGCCGGCGTGCCGATCATCCGCCGCGAGCGGTCGGTGGGCGTGCTCGCCGTCCAGCATGTTGACCCGCGCCGGTATGACGGGGTGGAGATCGAGGCGCTGCAGACCGTTGCGATGGTGCTGTCAGAGCTCATCGCCAATGCCGGCCTGATCGACGAGGGCGGGGCGGGTTCCACCCGGCCGCAGCCGACCGCGACGCAGCGGATCGAGGGGTTTCGCCTGGTCGACGGGATGGCGAGCGGCGTCGCCGTCTTCCACCAGCCGCGCATCGTCATCGAGCATGTCGTGGCCGAGGATACGGAGGCCGAGCGCCACCGCGTCTATGCCGCGTTCGACAAGATGCGCGACCAGATCGAGCGCTTCGCCAGCCAGGCCGAGTTCGGCGTCGGCGGCGAGCATGACGAGGTGCTCGAGACGTACAAGATGTTCGCCTATGACGAGGGCTGGGCACGCCGCATCAACGAGGCGATCGACAGCGGCCTCACCGCAGAGGCGGCGATCGAGCGCGTCCAGCAGCGCACCCGGATGCGGATGCGGGAGATCGACGATCCCTTGCTGCGCGACCGGATGCACGACCTGGAGGACCTGTCGAACCGGCTGCTGCGCATCGTCGCGGGGCAGCTCGGCACCGCGGCGCAGATGGGCCTCAGGCACGATTCGATCTTGATCGCGCGCAATCTCGGCCCTGCCGAACTCCTAGAATATGACCGCCGCCGGCTGAAGGGCGTGATCCTGGAGGAAGGGTCGCTGACCGCGCATGTCACGATCGTCGCCCGCGCGATGAGCGTGCCGGTGCTCGGCCGCGTGCGCGACGTGAAGCGGCTGATCGGGGAGGGGGATCGCCTGCTCCTCGACGTGACGGCGGAATCGGTGATCGCCCGGCCCTCGGCGGCGATGGAGGAGGCGTTCGACGCGCGCTTCGCCGCCAGCCAGAAGCGGCGCGCGGCGTTCGCGGCACTCAAGAGCGAGCCGCCAGTGACGAAGGACGGCAAGCGCGTCACGCTGATGGTCAACGCCGGCCTGCGCGACGACGTTGCCGCGCTCGACCTGACGGGGGCCGACGGGATCGGGCTGTTCCGCACCGAGTTCCAGTTTCTCGTCTCGGCCACCTTGCCTGCGCGCGAGCGTCAGCAGCGGCTCTATCGCGACGTGCTGGAGGCGGCGGGCGACCGGCCGGTGGTATTCCGCACCGTCGATATCGGCGGTGACAAGGCGCTTCCCTATCTCGAGCACGACGAGGACCACCTGGAGGAGAATCCCGCCATGGGCTGGCGGGCGCTCCGCCTCGCGCTGGAGCGCGAGGGGTTGATGAAGGCGCAGGCGCGCGCGCTGCTCGAAGCGGGCGCCGGGCGGACGCTCAGCGTCATGTTCCCGATGGTGAGCGAACCCTGGGAATTCGACGAGGCGCAGACGCTGTTCGAGGCGCAGCGCGCCTGGCTCGCCTCGCGCGGCAAGAAATTGCCCAACGAGGTCCGCTACGGCGCGATGCTGGAAGTGCCGGCACTGGCCGAGGTGCTCGACATCCTGTTGCCAAAGGTCGATTTCCTGTCGATCGGCACCAACGACCTGACGCAGTTCCTCTTCGCCGCCGATCGCGCGCATCCCAAGCTTGCGCTGCGCTACGACTGGCTGTCGGTGCCGATCCTGCGCTTCCTTCGCCGCGTGGTCGAGCCGGCAAGGGCCGCGGGCGTGCCCGTCGCGGTCTGCGGCGAGATGGGCGGGCGTCCGCTGGAGGCGATGGCGCTGCTCGGCCTGGGGATCGAGCGGCTGTCGATCACGCCGGCTGCGGTCGGCCCGGTCAAGGCGATGATCCGCACGCTCGATCTCGAGCGGCTGCGCGCCGACCTGTTGCCGATGATCGACATGCCCGACGGGCCGCTGCGTGCGCGGCTGGAGCAATGGGCGGCGTCGCACGGGGTCGAGCACGTCTGACTTTTTTGAGCGGGTTGCGGTCGTTTCGCTCGCAAGGCGGGCGCGGCCGCGTTAAGGCTTGGCCGACGCCAATCCATAAGTCGCAGCCAAGCGTCGGAGAAGATGATGGTCGATGAAGTCGCCGGTTCCCCCGCCCCCCAGGGTGGCGAGCGTGTGGGCGACCGCCTGCGCGGCGCGCGGGAAGCGGCGGGGCTGACGCTGGCGGACATCGGCCAGCGCACCCGGATCCCGCTGCGGCATCTGGAGGCGATCGAAACCTCGACCTATGCCTCGCTGCCGTCGATCACCTATGCGATGGGGTTCGTGCGCGCCTATGCCCGCGCGATCGGCGCGGACGAGGTGGCGCTGGCGAACGAGTTGCGCGGCGAGTTGTCGACCACCTGGGCGCCGAAGCCCCGGCACGAGCCCTATATCCTGGCCGAGCCGGCGCGCGTGCCGCCCCGCGGGCTGGCGATGGCGGGGGTGCTCGTCGCCATCCTGATCGTCGTCGGCATCGGCCTGTGGTACGGCACCTCGATCTTCCGCGGCGAGGAAGCGGCACCCGTGACCGTGGCGGAGGCACCGGCACCCGCGACCGTCACCACCCCGGTTCCCGCTCCGACCCCGGCCGCCGCCGGTCTCGTCCGCCTGACCGCGACCGACGAGGTGTGGGTGCGCGTCTATGACGCCGCCAACGACACGCTTCTGATGAAGACGATGCAAAAGGGCGAGAGCTACGACGTGCCGGCGACGGCGAAGGGGCCGCAGATCAATATCGGCCGACCCGACAAGCTCGCCGTGACGATCGACGGACAGGCCGTCCCGCCGCTCGGGTCGGGCGAGCGCCCGATCAAGGATATCGGCATCAGCGCCGAGGCGCTGCGCGCGCGGGCAAGCGCCGGCGCTTAAGGCTGGCGACAGGTGGCGAAGCCCATTAAGCTTCCCGCCGAAACCGACACCGGGGGGTGCGAGAAGCCGATGAATCGTTCGATTGTGATCCTCTTGTCGTGTGGTGCCGCCGCGCTGGCCCAGCCCGTCGCCGCGCAGGATGTGGGGCCGCGCGTCGACCGGCTCGAGCGCGAGATGCGCGCCGTCCAGCGCAAGGTCTTTCCCGGCGGCGCCGGCCAGATGGTCGAGCCGCAGATCACCGCCCCGCAGACGCAGGCCGCCGCGCCCGGCGTGCCCGCCACCAGCGCGGTCGCCGACCTGACCGCCCGTGTGAGCTCGCTCGAATCGCAGCTGTCCAGCCTGACCGGCCAGATCGAGCAGAACCAGTATCAGCTCCGCCAGCTGCGCGAGGCGTTCGAGGCGTATCGCAAATCGACCGACGCCAAGCTTGCCTCTACACCCCGGCGGACCGGGCAGCATGGGCGAAAGGCAGTGGCTTCACCGTGACGACGCTTTGGCCCAGGCTGGCCGACGTATCGTTCGCATCAGTGCGACGGCTGAATGTTCCCGTCGCCTTCCTGCTCGGCCGCCG